>Ga0079224_100004801_pt1 | contig 17590 bp, 8 predicted proteins | sample Stecom2015_FD_80414 | JGI IMG/M metagenome (GOLD analysis project Ga0079224, IMG submission 80414) | Agricultural soil microbial communities from Utah to study Nitrogen management - Steer compost 2015 | ecosystem: Environmental > Terrestrial > Soil > Agricultural land | place: USA: Utah...
AACGTTGATATTGATCCCCAATCCGCGGATATTGGTAGATCCCAGCATTCCCAGTGCGCGTCCGTTGAGTACATTATTGGTCCAGATGGTATTGTCCTTGGCGTTAACATCCACTGCATCCACTACCGTCACGGCCCCCACCACTTCCGCGGGCTTTGTACGTCGGAAAGCGATATTTACTTCTTGTGAGCGAGTGGCGGTGTCTGTTTCCTGTGCCCAGGAGGGCATGGTTGTGACGGACAGTAACCAGGCGGTTGCCCAATATCTTATGCTGTATTTTCGGTTCATCAGCCGTTAAATTTAGATTTACGATTCCGTTTGTTTACCATCCGGGATTTTGTGGGAAGCCTTCGTATTGTGTAGTAAACCGAATCTGTATGGGGAGCCAATTGTGTTTTTTCTCCGCCACACGTCTTACGACCACCCGTTCGCGTAGGTTAACGGGCTTACCGTCTGCCCCACGCGCGAAATCAATGGCGGTTTTATCCAGATACAGGGGGTCACCGTTGCGGTTCCATCGGCGGAGATCGCAGAACCGGGCACCTTCAAAGTTCAGTTCAACGGCCCGTTCGCGGACGATCTCTTCGAAAAAAGCTTCGTTGGTTGCAGTGAATTTATCGGCAATGTTGGGAAGTTGGGCGCGGTTCCGTACAACATTGATCGCTTGTTCGGCTGTCATGGGGTAATTGGTAGCAGAAGCTTTGGGTGACCCGCCGGGGCTGAAAAGCACTGCTTCGGCGTACATGAGATAGATGTCGGCCAGCCTGAGGTAAGGCACATAGGCTTGCAACGAGCCCGTTCGGGAAATTGTCAGATCACTCCCCATTGGCGAATACCGTCTGGCGTAGTATCCAGTTACACTGGGGGGATTAATTTGCGACCGGTGGCGGCCGCCATTATAGAGCTCGGCAAAGCGGTCGGGGCCGCTCTCATTGATAATCTGATCACCGTCTTTCAGGATATCTTTATAGAACCGCGGTTCACGGCCGGTCCACGGGTCGTTTGGGTCGTAGCCAGACTCGGGATCATCAATAGGTAGGCCATTCGCCATGGCGTAATTTTTTGTGTTGTTATGAGTGGGGACGTCGGCGTTGCTTCCGCTATTGAGCCCCAGCGAGGAGGGTACTGTACCTCCGAGGGCAGACCAACGTACGCGGTCACGTTGGTAGATGGTGGGCATCATGATGCATTCGGTTCCTCCGGGCCGTTCCCAATTCCAACGCCAGAAGTTTTCGGTCCATGCATCCCAGCTTTGCATCCGGTAAATACCCGTTTCGTCGGCCAGTTGGAGTAGATCGCCGAACGCTTCGGCTGCCTGGCTGGCCAGCTCGGCATTGTAGCTATTGTTTCCGGTGGCTTCTTCATTGATCATGGGGCTGGCCGCGTACAGCAGTGCCTTGCCAAGGTATCCCAGCGCGTGGAACTTGTTGATCCGGTCGCGGTTATGTCCCAGTGTCCGTTGTCCGGGCCCGGATTGATCCCAATGAATGGGCAACATAGCTGCGGCTGCCCGGAAGTCTTCGGCCATCCGGAGCGCACATTCCTGGAAATTCAGTCTTGCAAACTCATCGGTGGTAAAGTCCTCTGATGGCCCTAGTGCACGGGTGACGTATGGCATGCCTCCCCAGTAGCGGGCGAGCTCAAAGTAAAACCAACCCCGAAAGAACAGTGCCTGCCCGCGGAGGTGATCCCGCTCCTCTGCCGACCCTTCGAAAAGGCCCTCCTCATCGAGCTTGGCGAGGGTGATGTTCGCTTTCCGTATTCCATACCACGCATATTCCCAAATGCGCTTGGTCCGCGTATCCATGTTGGTTATCTGGACAGACTGACCGTAGAAGTAGCCATGGTCGCCCCAATAATTCCCATTGTCGAAGGCATAGGGACTATTATTTAACGTTTCGTCGGCGAATAAATACGGGTTCCATGCTCCCCCTTTGTTCGGATCCATAATGCAGTTGTACATTTCCTCCACATACCCTTGGAAGCTGATAAAATTTCCAAACACATCCTTTTCCGAGATGTCTGCTTCAGGCGCCTTATCCAGGTATTTCTCGCAAGAGGTAATAGCCAGCGCGGCAAAGAGCGCAAGTCCTTGTTGAAAGATTCTATTGATTGATGTTGTTGTTTTCATGGAATGGAGAGTTAAAAGGAAACATCGATTCCGAGGTTAAATCTGCGCATGGTTGGATATGCACCCTCCGTGTCGCTGCCACCGCTGTAAGAGCCTTCCCGGTCGTCTGGAAGATCGGACCAAAAGAACAGGTTTGTGCCGTTCATGAAGAGGCGGAGGTTATCGAGACCAATTCGTTTCAACCAACCCTTGTTACCGAAGGAATAGCCGATTTCCACATTTTGGAGCCGCAAAAAGGAAGCATCGTAGACATAAAAATCGCCAATGTTCTCGGCTTGCGTTTTCCACCGTGGCAGGAAGGAACTTGCGGAGGGATTATCCTTTGACCAGAAATCGGCGACATGCCCAAACACGATATCGGTGTCATAGTTAAAGTTATTGAAGGGAATGTAGCGGGTTGCATTGCTGGCGCCGTATAGCCGGGCCATCATACTTAGTCCTTTATAATCGAAGCCGAGCGTAAAGGTTGCCGTATTTTGAGGGATGCTGGAATACCCGATGGGTGCGGCGTCTTCGTTGGCCTTGATGATACCGTCTGCGTTGAAGTCAAGCAGGTTATAATACCCGGGCAGCTTCTGTAGGTCGTTGGTTTCAGTGGGGACGCTCGCATATACTTCGTCCCAGTTGCGGTAGAAGCCTGTGCTGATCAGCGATTTTCGCTGGTCAATCGGATAGCCTTCCGCTTTGATGTGATTATATTGCAGAGGAGGGTCGTCACGGAAGATTACCTTGTTTTCATTATGCGTAAAGGCGATTTTTGCCCAGAGCGTTGTTGACGGATCGATGGCTTTGTTAATACCCAGTTCTACTTCATATCCTTTGGATTTCACGTGCCCCAGATTGGCCGCCGGTGGTGTTATGCCAAAGAAAGGGGGGATATTTCTGCTGCCGCCCGCAATTAAGATGTTCGTGCGGTCCTCGTTAAATATGTCGGCCGTGAGCGTGAAAAGATTCCTAAATAACGCAAGATCTAGGCCTAAATTCTGCTTGGTTGCGGTTTCCCAATGAACATCGGGGTTTCCGATGGAAGACTCCCGGTAGAACGTGTATGGGCTGGTTCCGTCCGATGCGTTATTAAGGCGAGCGGCCGTTCCATAGGCATATTGGGAGGAATACAGCCATCTACCGCCGCCGCTATCGTCTCCCACAACGCCAATGCTATAGCGGATTTTGAGCGCATCCACCCAAGCCACCTTGAAAAACGATTCATTGGAGAGATACCATCCCAACCCCAGGGAGGGAAAAAAATCAAACCGGTAGCCCGGCCCGAATTTTTCCGAGCCGTTGTAGGCGCCATTCGCCTCAAAGAGGTATCGCGTTTTATAATCGTAAGTTGCCCGAAACACCCAATCTTCGCGATACGTTTTGAAGGCGCTGCCCCGTGCCGACTCTTCCCGCTGGAACAGACCCATTGCGGTTACATTATGCTCGTTAAACCGACGTTCGTATTTCAGCTGAGCCCTGTACATCATTCGCCTGGTTATGGGGATGTAACCGATCCAATTAGCGTTTGCGATCTCTTCCTGCCGGATGGTCCACGGACGGAGAATCCAATCATATTCTTCATCGCTAATCGGCAGGTATACTGTATACTCGCTTGGGTCCTGATCCGGACCTTTGTATAAGAGGGGATAAATCTGTTTGTACGCGACGTTGGTCGTAGCTTCGCCGGGGCGTGCGTGGTTGGTGATGTCCCAGACACCGCCTTCTGAACGCACATTATTGTCGTAAAAGAACGATCCCACGGCGCTCAGGCCCTCCGTGAGGAATCCGAGATTCTGTTCCAGGTGAAAGTCGGAGTTCAATTCCGTATAGCGGGCCTGCCGTATACCAATATTATAGGCAACAGCAAGCGGGTTAACCGTATTGTTTCCCCCTTCTTGATAAGCCCCCCAACGACCGTCGGCGTACCTGGGTAAGAAAAGGTTAGGTGCCAAGCCATATACAGAGCGCCACATCCATGCATCGGCTCGGCTGGAACTACCTTCGTTGTTGAAATTGGTGTTCTTTTGACCGTAAAATCCTGCCAGGTTTATTTTCAATTTGGTCCGTTCAGTGAAAGCAACATCGATGTTGCTTCTGAAATTAAACCGGTCGAAGTTATAATTGGGGTCGTATCCTTTACCGTTATCCATGTCCTGAAACATATCTCCTTCATGCAGATAAGCCAATGATCCGAAGTATTGTACCATTTTACTGCCACCCCGCGCGTTCAGGGTAGCTTTATGGGAAAAACCTATATCTTTAAACATGGCTTTTTTCCAGTCCACATTGGGGTATATTTCGGCATACTCCGGAGTCTGCGGTAATCGGTATCGCTGAACAATTTCATAAGGCACGTAGTTATTCCACGACGGCTCGTTTAGCACCCCTTCCCGTTCGATAATTTCGTTCTTAGCCATCATCGCCGCATACGAATCCAGTTTTGTCGGTAATTTAGATACCGACATACCCATTGCTGTGTAGTTGAAGTTAAGTTGGGTTTTTCCTTCCATTCCCCTTTTCGTGGTAATCAGGATGACCCCGTTTGCACCTTTCACGCCAAAGACCGCAGTGGCGGAAGCATCTTTCAACACGGATATACTGGCCACTTCGTTAACGTCAATATTGTTCATGGCACGTTCAACGCCGTCAACCAAAACCAGTGGCTGTCCGCCGTTCCATGTGTTGCGTCCGCGGATATAGATGTTAGTGGCGCTTTCTCCGGTAGTGACGCCGCCCGGCTCGCCCGAAGCGGTGAGGGTAACTACGCCGGGAAGCTGGCCGGTTAAAGCTTGCGCCAAATCAGGCTGATTTCCCTGGCGCTTTAACTCCTTATCGGTGGCTTGAACAATGGAGCCGATAACACTTTCCTTTTTTTGCTGTCCATAGCCTACCACCACCACTTCGCCAAGCATTTCCTGATCTTCTTCCAGGATGACTTCAATATAGTCGTTGCCACCCACCGTTATTTGTCGTTGCTTATAGCCTACGGAGGATAGGGTAAGCACGTCGCCCGATTGGATGCGGTCCAACATGAATACTCCATTTTCATCTGTGGTTGTGTGATTATTGCTGTTGGCAACTGAGACCGTGACCCCTGCCAAGGGGGTGCCGTTGCTGTCTTTCACGGAGCCTTTTATCACTTTTTGGATGTCATTGGACAGGGCAAGGCTTTCCGGCAGCATCCATGTAAGGAATACAAGAATTATGATTCGCCACAAGGTGCTGTGAAACGAAGCGGAATAGCCATACACTTCCGGATATCGGATTCTTTTCATAATGGGTAGTTTAGAGAACACAATAGCGGCGCACGCCGGCAGCAGATAGACGTAGAATCAGTTTTTTTGGCATTTGCGTTGATACGCCACGCAGTTTGCGAGTCTGCGTTAACGATTCTGCATTAAAACGCCATTAGTTTTTAATTAGTATAGTAGCTGTTAATAACGAAGAGGTCTTCGTTCCGTATGCAAAAATTGTTTGTTTATATTAGTTAAAGACAATGTTAGGAAAAAGATTGGAAAAGCGCAATCGTTTACGCAAAAAATTACGAAAACGTTGTAGTTGAGGGTAGAAGCGTTGGCCGGGGAGCGCCCCGGCATCATTTTTCTTGCATTAAATTGCATGTTGATGCATATTTCAAACACGAATTGGCGTGTTTTTGGGGCGTTTATACCGCAAAATTTTCCAATTGAAAAAAAAACATGCAAAAACATGCATGTTTTTGAATTTTTATTTCTATCCTTGTATATCCAATTAAAACAACCGCATCCGTTGGCGGAAGGGGCATCGTAAATGAATATGAAAAGAGAAATTCTCACCTGCGCTTTTTGCTTCTACTATGGCTTCTTTTGCCGGCGGGGGCGGAGGCGTTGCGTAAAACAGAAAACTTCCTGATTAACCGAAGAAGAGAACCGCGAAACGCGGGCGGAAATAAGTATTCGCTATATGCGGATTTTGAATATGTAAACTAAACATTTAAGCCATGAGAAAACTGTTACGATTCTCCATGATGATTGCGCTGGGTTTTCCGCTCGGGTTTGCCCGGGCAGGGAACGATGGGGGCGGCATTTTAGCCTTCAGGGAAGTTGCTGAACATGTCCCCTTAGCGGCGAAAGCGCAGCAAACTATTACTGGAAAGGTGACGGCAGTAGATGGTACGCCTCTTTTTGGGGTCAGCGTGGTTGTCGTTGGAAGTACCATTGCTACCAGTACGGATGAGAGCGGGAATTACAGACTTTCGGCTCCCATAGGTGCCACGGTCCGTTTTACAATGATTGGATATACATCAAAGGACGTCACCATTTCAGGAAGTCACCAGGATGTGATCATGGAAGCCACCGACCAGAGCCTAGAGGAAGTTGTGGTTGTAGGTTACGGGACACAACGGCGGGGCAACGTGACCGGCGCCGTATCGACCATCAGTGCGAAGGAAAATCTCGAGGCCCGGCCTATTGCGGATGTGGGGCGTGCGATACAGGGTGCGGCCCCCGGATTAAGTATCACCATTCCCAGTGGCGAAGTAGGGTCAGACCCGCTCATACGTATTCGTGGTCAATTTGCGTCTTTTGAAGGGGGGACGGCGCCGCTCATTCTTCTTGACAACGTGGAGATTCCGAGTATACAAGTTGTCAACCCGAATGATGTTGAGTCGATCACCGTACTGAAAGATGCTGCGGCCTCCTCCATATATGGGGCAAAAGCCGCGTTTGGGGTTATATTGATTACAACCAAATCAGGTACAGGGAAAGATCGGATCGATGTTAGCTATACCAACAACTTTGCCTTTCAAAATCCCTGGAAGCGGTTTAAGATGGCCGATGTAAATTCATTGCGGTACACCGTAGAGGCGTTTGAGCGGGTAGGTGGGTTGCCTTATGCCGGAGCGTTTTATCGGGTTACGCGCGAGAGTTACGAAAAGGCGGTAGAATGGAAAAACCAATATGGAGGTTCAATCGGATTGAATGATCCCACGGTATATGGCCGTGATTGGTATGTGGATCCCGGAGACCCGACAGTTAAATACGGTATCCGAACGTATGACCCCTATGCGTATATGGTACGTGAATGGGCGCCCACTCAACAACATAACTTATCTGTGGGTGGAACCACCGGAAAGACGTCTTTTAACCTCGGCTTAGCGGCCATCGATCAAAGTGGTATGATGAAACCTGCGAAGGAGGATAGTTTTAGTAGATATAATGGATCCCTTCGTGTCACCAGCGACATTAATAAATACATCACCGTAAGAGGAGGTGCAATTTTTACACGTCGGGATAAACGATACCCCTATGCGACAAATTCTACAACAGCAGACCCCTGGTTGTACCTTTATCGTTGGGCACCGATTTATCCGCTTGGGAACGATGAATATGGAAATCCGATCCGCAGCCCTGAAAGTGAGACCCGTGCTGCGAATGTCGCCAGTTTTTTAAGGAATTACATTAACTTAAATGTAGGGACGACCGTCAACATCACGGAAAATTGGAAAGTTAACGTAGATTACAGCTTTTCGAATGAGGAGTTTCTTTGGAACCGCCCCGGAACCAAATATACGGGAGCAGATTCATGGTCTGCGCCCCAGCAAAGGTTCGATGCAGATGGCAACCCGGTATATGTGGACAACACGGGAGCGGTTGTTCCGAGCTCCCATCCGGGAGCGATGCTTGCGTACGATTTAAATTATTGGCAATACACCGCGGCAGGCAGCAATCCGGACCACTTCGCCCGGGAGGCTGCCAATCAGTATAAACACACCGTAAATGCGACAACCACCTATAACCTGAAGCTCGATGGGGGGCATGACTTTAATTTTCTTTTGGGTTTGAATCGAGTTACGGACGACGTCCAATCCCAATGGTCGCATCGTACCAACCTGATTGACATTATTAATCCGCAATTCAACTATGCCATTGGTACGCAAACCAGCGGTGGCGACGCTTTTTGGGAGGCTCAACTCGGTTATTTTGGCAGGATAAACTACGCGTTCAATAATCGGTATTTACTAGAGGCAAATCTGAGATACGATGGGTCTTCGAAATTTCCATCCAGTCTGAAGTGGCGTTGGTTTCCATCTTTTTCGGCTGGCTGGGTGCTCAGTGAGGAAAGATTTATGGAAAATGCGCGTGCCTGGCTGGACCTTGCGAAATTCCGGGCTTCTTGGGGTACGATTGGAGACCAGACGGTCAGCAACGCGTTATATGTGCCCACCATGTCAGCGGGACAATCCACGTGGATAGGAGCCGACGGCCAGCGAATTTACTCGGTAGGCACTCCCGGAGCAGTGTCCGCCTCCATTACGTGGCAGGACATCACCACGCTTAACTTGGGTTTAGACACTCGATTCTGGTCCAACAAGTTCGGAATTACATTTGACTGGTACCGACGGGATACCGAGAATATGATTGTCCCGGGTGCGGGGGTTCCGGCTACGTTTGGTACAGGTGCACCAAAGGGCAATTTCGGATCGCTACGGACGGAAGGTTGGGAGCTAGCGGTAGACTTCAACCATCGGTTCGACAATGGGTTAGGGATAAATCTAAGAGGTAACGTCTCAGATGCCAAATCAACGATAACCAAGTATGGTATCACCCAAAGTGTGAATGATTGGTATGTCGGACGCACGTATGGTGAGATTTGGGGGTATCGAACCGACCGTCTGTATCAATTAGCGGATTTTGAGCTCGATGAGGAGGGCAAGCTGCAGCTGATAACGCTCACAGAGGCGGAGAGTTCAAAATATGCGGGCCGGCAGGCCTATAAATTGAAGCCCGGGCCGAATGGAGAAAAGCCGGTTTATCAAGCTTATCTTCAAAATAGCGCAAATTTCTTTTTTGGCCCCGGGGATGTCAAATTTATTGACGTCAACGGCGATGGGGAGCTTGACGCCGGGACAAACCTGTTAAATGATCATGGGGATCGAGAAATTATTGGAAATTTTACCCCTCGTTATGAATATGGCTTCCGGCTAGCTGCGGACTACAAAGGGGTTGATTTTTCAGTATTCTTACAGGGTGTGGGCAGTCGGCAATTGTGGGGGGATGGCTTTTTAGTTATACCGGGATATAATTCGTCTGACGGTGCCATGCCCGCAGCGATTGCCGATAATTATTGGAACAGTGATCACCTCGATGCCTTTTATCCCCGTGCTTTCAATAATTTAGGTAGCGGAACCAGTAATAATATGCAGGTCCAGGACCGCTATTTGCTGGATATGTCGTATCTCAGGGTAAAAAATATCACGTTAGGGTATTCCTTGCCTGACCGATTACTTAGCAAGGTAAGGATATCATCATTACGAGTGTACACTTCTCTGGAAAATATCATTACGTTCGATAACTTAAATGGGTTGCCCATCGACCCCGAAGAAATACAAGGTTACTCCATTTGGAATAGCTCTAATTATAACCTGGGAAGAACAGGAGTGGGCACCCCTACATTCAAAAGTGTATCGTTCGGCGTACAACTAAATTTTTAACGACATGAAACGTAAACTCATCATATCTGGTACCATTGGCATTTTTTCGATCGGTCTTTTGGCTAGTTCCTGTAACAAGGACGTGTTGGACCGTCCGCAGCTCACCAATTTTGTTGACGATCGATTCTGGCGAAATGAAACCGACATCAGGCTGTTTGCAAACGGTTTTTATAGCCATTATTTCGTAGGTTACAATTCCGCATGGGGTGTTGATTATACTCCTGTACGAGGATATACATTTTCAGATGATCTTACCAGTGTAGGCGTTCAGGAACCTTTTGAAAACAGTATCCCAACCAGCCGGAGTTCCACCAGTGAAAGCACGAGCGGTACATGGCTAACAAAATATGGGGGGCCAACCTGGAATTTTGCCTGGGTGCGTAAAGCAAATATTTTTATTAACCGACTGGAAAGCGTGGCACAGAATAACCTCGATCCGGAAGCGTATCACCATTGGATGGCGGTCGCCAGGTTCTTCCGTGGTTACGAATACAGCAGGTTGGTGAGCGTATTTGGAGATGTTCCCTATTATGAACAAGTGTTAGGAGAAACTGATTGGGACTTGCTGTATAAAAACCGGGACGATCGCGGTCTGGTTATGGATAAGGTTTATGATGACTTTCTGTTTGTATTGGATAATATTCGGGTAGCGGATGGTACGAACGTACTCGATCAGCATGTTGCAGCAGCCTTTATATCACGTTTTATGCTGTTTGAAGGTACTTTCCAGCACTATCATGGCCTGGATGCGGCACGGGCTAAAAAATATCTTGAACTTGCTCAACGGGCTGCAGAAATTGTCATGGAGAGTGGGAAATTTAGCTTTTCGAGTGATTTTAAGAGTCTGTTTTCATCCGATAACCTAGCCGGCAACGGCGAAGTAATCATGTGGAGGCATTACGATGCGGCGCTGTCGGTTACGCATCATATAACCTCCTACAATAACGGGACGGAAACCATGCCGGGAAATGCGAACCTTGTTCTGATCAAATCGTTTATATGTAACGATGGGGATGTTTGGCAGAATTCGGAGGTGGCTGACGCTGAGAATTTTTCAGCGGGGAAACTGGCTCTCACAAGAGATCCGCGTTTTGAGGCAACATTTGTCGACAGGCCGATGCCCACATCGTCTACGCTATTATACAATTATAAACATGCGCCGCGGGAAGCCTTGGATTATATCGGCCGCGCATACCCGCCTGCTTGGGGGAGTAACACAAATACAACGGATGCCCCGGTCATTCGTCTGGGCGAGGTGGTACTGAACTGGTTAGAGGCCAAGGCGGTTTTAGCTGAACACTTGGGGGGTACGGCGGTTACTCAGGAAGATATTGACCGGTCGATCAATGCGATCCGTAGTCGGCCATTGGATGCAGAGGCGTCCGCAAAAGGTGTCAAGCAAACGGCTCCGCTGGTGCTAGCTTCGCTACCAGACGATCCGGTACGCGACGGTGACGTGCCGCCACTGATCTGGGAAATACGCAGGGAGCGGCGTATGGAGTTTTTCTCAGAGTTTGCAAGGTTACACGATCTTAAACGATGGAAAAAAATCAACTACATGAATTATAGCACAAACCCGGATTATTTCCTCGGTATCTGGGTTGACTTTCCCAAGGAGCTGCCCTCCTACTTAAGTGAAGCCCGTGTTGGCACATTAAAAGTTAAAAAGGCGGATGGCACGATTGTAACGTACAACGGCTCTAACGACAGTGAGATGGTTGGTTTTTACATGGTGGCAAATGCCTCAAACCGTAATGCGTTTACAGACCGTGTTTATATGGCTCCGATCGGCGAATCTCAGATCGTGGAGTATCAGGAACGCGGATACACCCTATCGCAAACCAAAGGCTGGAATTAATGGATTACGGTGGCGGTAAAAATTTTGTCTATTACCTGTTAAAACAAATAGGGCTGCTGAAGGGGTTGTTGGTATGGAGCGCGTTGGCTACTGCCCAACCCTTTCAGTTTGCCCATGTTACGGATGTTCACGTGGGAAGCACCACCGGCGCAGACGACCTGAGGCGTACGGTGGCCGATATTAACGCGAACCCTCACCTTGATTTCGTGGTTTTATCGGGTGATATCTCGGAGTTTGGGTCGGATGCGGAGTTGTGGCTTGCCCGCCAAATTCTGGACAGTTTACGTATTCCGTGGTATGTCATTCCCGGGAATCACGACACCAATTGGTCCGAAAGTGGCGGGAATAGCTTTCGTAAGATTTTCGGAAGTGAGACATTCGCGTTTAAGCACAAAGGGTATTTTTTTATAGGAACGAACTCGGGCCCGAACATGCGAATGAGCCCGGGACAGATACCCCGCGAGAACCTGGTTTGGATGGATTCCCTGTTCGAAGCGCATCCGGATCAGGAAACCCCCGTTATCTATGTAAATCATTATCCCCAGGATTCTTCATTGAATAATTGGTTTGAGGCGCTTGACCGCATAAAGAAGCGCAATGTGCAGCTTTTTTTCTGCGGCCATGGTCACCAGAATCAACAGTACGACTTTGAGGGCATACCCGGTATTATGGGGCGTTCTAACCTGCGGGCAAACGACTCGGTAGGCGGGTACAACATTGTAACCCTTGCCGACAGTCAGGCCGTATATCAGGAGCGCAATCCAGGAATAGGGTCCCGAGAGCCATGGGCAGTCATCCCACTTCGCAACCACCGATTCGTAAACGAACGTAAGTTATATCCACGTCCTGACTACTCGGTAAATATCCGGAATGCGGGGGCGTGGGAGAAATGGACATTTCAGGATAGCAGTGACATCGGCGCTGGATTAGCTGCCTATAAAGACTTGGTGATTACGGGCAACACAGCCGGGCAGGTGTTTGCGCTCGACGTAAATACGGGCCGGAAAATATGGAGCTTTCAGACCGGCGGTAAAGTATATTCTACTCCTGCAGTCTGGAAGAATTATGTGATTGTGGGCTCGTCTGATTGTTTCATTTACTGTCTGCACGCCCTTTCCGGAGAATTGGTTTGGAAACTGGAGGCCGAAAAAGCCGTATTAGGGTCGCCGCTGGTTCATAAGGGCAGCGCCTTCATCGGGGCCTCGGACGGCAAATTCCGCTGTATAGACGTGAGGTCAGGGCGTTTGCGTTGGGTATTTGACGGGGTTAACGGATACGTGTCCGGGAAACCGCTGCTCTACAACAACACGTTGTACTTCGGATCGTGGGGCAACGGATTCTATGCGCTCGACCCGATGGATGGCACCCTAAGGTGGGAGTGGTCGAACGGCGCCTCCAACCGGATGTTATCCCCTGCCGCTTGCTATCCGGTGGGAGCCAATGGAAGGGTGTTTATCGTGGCTCCCGACCGATACATGACCGCTTTGGATGCGCAAACCGGAAGTGAAATCTGGCGCAGAAAAGTCGACAGCATCCGTGTTCGCGAATCGATCGGCTTGTCGGAAGATGGCAAACTTGTCTACGTAAAAACGATGGATGGTCAGGTCTTCGGAGTTTCCACAGCAGCGGATACGATGCAGATTGACTGGATTTCCGAGTTGAAGCTACCCTATGAGTTAACCCCCTCTGCCATTTCCAGTGATCAGGGACTCGTATTTGTTCCCAGCCATTCGGGAATGATCAGCGGACTTGATAGGTCTACAGGTAAGCTAGCCTGGCAATACAAAGTTTCCAATGCGATGGTTAATCCCATGCTGCCGCTCAAACGGCAACGGCTTGTGGCAAGTACCATGGATGGGAAGGTAGTGTGCCTCGGCTTTGGTAATCCGGAAAAAAGGTCATGGATCCGGATTAATCAACTCGGTTATACCCCGGAGGGCATCAAGGCGGCCGTGTTAGGTAGTAAGCAAACCAAACGGATTTCTACGTTTTCAGTGATCGACAGCGAAACCGGAGAAGTTGTTTTTAAAGGGAAACCGGGGAAAAATTTTGGAACGTACGGCCCGTTCCGGTCGTCCTATCGTCTTGATTTCTCCGCCTACGTGGGCAGTGGCAATTACTATCTGGAAGCGGACGGCATTCGCTCTCCACGGTTTCGGATTGCGGCCGACGTTTATGACGGAGCCGCCGATTTCGTGCTTCGCTATATGCGTCAGCAACGCACGTTATTTAATCCATTTTTGAAAGATAGTTGCCATACCCACGATGCATTCACCCTTTATGCCGCCAAGGCAGGCCTGCCCGACAGTACCCGGATTGATGTAGGGGGCGGTTGGCATGACGCATCCGATTACCTCCAATATGCCGCCACCTCGGCGAACGCTACATACCATTTGCTGGCGGCCTATCGGGATTTTCCTCACGTATTTGCAGATGAACGAGGTGCAAACGGGCTGGATGGGGGCAACGGCATCGCTGATGTGCTTGATGAAGCTAAATGGGGACTGGATTGGTTGCTAAAAATGCATCCGGAACCGCATTTACTTTTCAATCAGATAGCGGATGACAGGGACCACGCTGGCATGCGGATGCCGGGAGAAGATGATTTCTACGGACGGGGTTTCGAACGTCCGGTGTATCTCGTCAGCGGTGAACCTCAGCAACGGGGAAAGTTCATGAACCAAACGACAGGAACGAGCTCTACAGCCGGCAAGTTTACAAGCGCGTTTAGTCTGGGAAGTATGCTCTTTCGTGATCGTGATCCATCCTATTCGCGGCGACTACGCGACAAGGCGATGACAGCCTATGCGTATGCAAAGCAAAAGCCGGGTGTTACCCAAACAGCCTCGGTAAAATCGCCCTACATCTATGCGGAGGAAAATTGGATGGACGACATGGAGCTTGCCGCGACTACGTTGTGGGAAACGACAGGAACAGAAGAATTTGTCGAGGAGGCCCTTGAATTTGCCAGGAAGGAGAAGATCACGCCATGGATGAAGACGGACACGGCCGCTCACTATCAATGGTACCCGTTCATCAATATAGGACACTATGAACTGGCCAAGCAGTTAGAGGACGAGCAGCGGGAGGAAGTTGCCGGCTTTTACCTATCGGGCATTCAGGAAGTGTGGGCGCGGGCCAAACAAAACGCTTTTTATCGTGGAGTGCCGTTCATTTGGTGCAGTAATAATCTTACGGTGTCTTTTGCTATACAATGCCTGTGGTATCAGAACTTAACCGGCGATAATACCTATGCGCCACTAACGCAAGCCAATTTTGACTGGTTATTCGGCTGCAATCCCTGGGGCACCAGCATGGTGTACGGGCTACCGTCTTGGGGGGACAGTCCGGAAGATCCCCATTCGGCATTTACACGTTTAGGTAACTTTCCGATTGACGGCGGGCTGGTAGACGGACCCGTTTATGGGAGCATTTTTGATAACCTGATCGGCATTCAATTGACGAAGGCAGACACGTATGCCCCCTTTCAGTCGGACTTGGCCGTCTATCACGACGATTACGGTGATTACAGTACCAACGAACCGACTATGGATGGAACGGCTTCGCTTATTTATTTGCTGGCAGCCAAGCAACAGGAGTCGCGGGAGGAGGCCCGGCCAAAAAAGTAGTGGTCGATACCTACGGATGCGTCATCAGGGGTGACACGACGGAACGCGAAATTGCTCTGGTATTTACGGCGGATGAGTTCGGAGAGGGGGCACCCTTTATTGTAGACGTCTTGGAGGAACGTGGCGCTAAAGGATCCTTCTTTCTGACAGGCAACTACCTCCGTAGTGCTGACCATTTTGGTGTGCTGGAGCGCATGGTGGCTGGCGGGCATTACGTGGGGCCGCACGCTGACCGGCATCTGCTGTATTGCGACTGGACCAATAGGGATAGCCTGCTCGTCAGCAAAAATGAGTTTGAGGACGACTTGAAAAGAAACTATGCAGAGATGAAGAAGTGGGGAATTGACGAATCAGAAGCATCATTTTTTATCCCGCCCTACGAATGGTATAACCGTCAAATCGTTGAGTGGGCCGCATCGCTAGGTGTACGGTTAGTCAATTTCACGCCGGGATTAGGCACCGCGGCTGACTATACTTACCCGGAAATGGGTAAGCGGTATATGAGCTCGGAAAGGCTCTATGAACAGGTGCTGACGTTTGAAGAAGCACATCCGCACGGTTTGAATGGAGCCATATTGCTAATCCATTTGGGTACCGACCCGCGGAGAGCCGACAAGTTTTATCATTGGTTGCCCACATTAATGACGGAATTGACGAATAGGGGATATACGTTTAGACGGATAGATAAATTAGTTCGGTAAATTTTAATCGTTTTTTCTTTACTTTATCGATCGTTTGGTTCTCAGTAAGCGGGATGATGTGCTGGAGCCAGGCGTCTAAAAATATAACAAAGAGGGAGAGATGACAAATACAACGGAGAAAGAATCAAATTACCAGAATCTGGACAAGATGTCTGTGGGTGAGCTACTGGTAAATATAAATAAGGAAGATCAGACAGTCGCCATGGCGGTTCAGAAGGCCATCCCGCAAATAGAACGGTTGATTGAGGCCACCGTGACTTCCATGAAAGAGGGGGGGCGATTGTTTTACATAGGTGCCGGTACGAGTGGCCGGCTGGGCATCCTGGATGCTTCGGAATGCCCGCCAACGTTTGGAGTACCATACGATTGGATCATCGGGATTATTGCCGGCGGCGACACCGCCATCCGGAAAGCCGTGGAATTTGCGGAAGATGACGAGGAGCAAGCGTGGATTGACCTGCAGGAATATGGCATCAACAATAAAGATGTGGTAATCGGTATAGCCGCTTCGGGAGGTACTCCTTACGTAAAGGGAGGCCTCAAAGCGGCCAATGCAGCGGGACTGGTAACGGGTTGTATTGTTTGCAATGCCCAAACTGTTATCGCTGAGGAAGCGAAATATCCGATAGAAGTCATCGTGGGGCCGGAGTTTGTTACCGGATCAACCCGTATGAAGGCGGGCACCGCTCAAAAGCTGGTGTTGAACATGATCAGCACGGCTGTCATGATCCAGCTTGGGCGCGTGAAGGGCAATAAGATGGTTGATATGCAGTTGACCAATAATAAACTATTCAGTCGCGGTATACGAATTATCATGGAGGAAACCGGGATCGACGCCCAAATGGCTTCGGACTTGCTTGAAAAATACGGTAGCGTCAGAAAGGCCATCGAGCGTTCGCGCATAACCAATCATTAGCTCACCATCCATCTGTACGAATGACACCCGCCGTTCTACTTCTTTTTTTATTGGCTTATTTCAGTTTATTACTGGGCGTTGCTTACGTTACCTCCCGTAGGTCGGCAGATAATGCCACCTTTTTTGTAGCCAACCGGAGTGCAAAATGGTATATGGTGGCTTTTGGAATGATAGGCACAGCGTTGTCTGGTGTTACATTTATTTCTGTGCCGGGGGCAGTAGGGAACAGCAATTTCGGATATTTTCAGTTTATCCTGGGCAATGCGGTTGGCTTTATCATCATCGCCTACGTACTGTTGCCGCTGTATTACAGGCTGAATCTCACCTCGATCTACACTTATCTGGAGGAACGTTTGGGGCCCCGCAGTTATAAATCCGGGGCGATGATCTTTTTGGTGTCAAGGACGATCGGATCGGCTTTCCGGTTGTATCTGGTGGCCATCATCCTGCAGTGGTTTATATTTGATGCCTGGAATGTACCTTTTGCTGTAACCATTGCCCTGTGTCTGCTGCTTATCTGGTTGTATACCAATAAAGGAGGGTTGAAGACCATCATCATTACCGACATGATGCAGACCTTTTTTCTGGTGCTGGCGGTAGTCTTATCTATCTATTTTATGGCCGACAGCCTCGGTTTGGGCGTCCTGGAGACCATCGAGACCGTTAAGGAAAGCAGCTATTCGCAAATTTTTGTTTGGGAAGACCTGCTGGGCAACCGGGCTCATTTCTGGAAGCATTTTCTTGGGGGTATTTTTGTCACCGTAGCCATGACGGGGTTAGACCAAGACCTGATGCAGAAAAATCTAAGCATGAAGACCATCGGGGAGGCGCAAAAGAACATGATTACTTTTACGGGTATTTTTGTAGTCATCAATTTGTTTTTTCTATCGGTTGGCGCG
>Ga0079224_100004804_pt1 | contig 17584 bp, 15 predicted proteins | sample Stecom2015_FD_80414 | JGI IMG/M metagenome (GOLD analysis project Ga0079224, IMG submission 80414) | Agricultural soil microbial communities from Utah to study Nitrogen management - Steer compost 2015 | ecosystem: Environmental > Terrestrial > Soil > Agricultural land | place: USA: Utah...
AGCCCGTTACCGAACCGGCTTTCTATCCCTTCTGACCGACCAGGCCATCGCTCGGCAACGCCCTCGACGCGGGTTTCCGCATGACATATCCACGCATCGCGCACGGCGAATGTCACGTCACGTTCGCCTACGACGTCGCGCGCAGCATCGACCTCGAGGAGGCGGAGCGTCGGGTCTCCGAGACACGATGGCGCCCGAGCCTGCGCCGAAAGCGCCGCACGCCGACCTACTTCGAGTACGAGCCGTCGCCGCTTCGCATAACCCGCGATGGCGCGTCGATCGGGGTCGGCAGCTTCGCGACGCGGCCTGCGGTCGAGATCATGTTGTACGATTTCGGCGCCGCCGCGGCGATTTACACCCTGCCGCTCGAATGCTCCCTCGACGCGCTGCTCGAGCTGAGCGACGCGCTCTACGACAACGAAGTCCTGCTCGAGGATTCGCGTCGCCAGGTCGAGTGGATGCTCGGCGTGATCGGCAGCGCTGCCGGTCATTCCCACATTGCACCGGTCGTCGAGGATTACGTGATCTACCACATCCGCCGCTTCGACGAGCCGGTCGACCTGGAGAGACTCTACGAGACGCACCGCCGGGAGCTCGCCCAGATTCTGCGCGCAGAGCTCGAGCCGCTCTCGGAGGAGGAAGTGCGCGAAGCGTTGGACGCCCGCGCCGCGTACGGCCCGGACGACATGACGATCGTGGACTGGAATGCGGCATTCGTCGTCGATTCAGAAGGGGACGACGTCATCGCCGTTCTAGAGTTCGCGAACGTCGAGCTGCTCGAGATGCGCTTTCTCGATCGGCGACTCGATCGGGCTTTGGACGAAGCCTACGAGCAGTTGAGCCGCCGACGGCGAGGCGCGCGCCTCCTCGGCTATAGCGCAGCGGATCTCGAGCGGGTCGCCGAGCTTCAGGTCGACAACGCCCTCGTGTTCGAGGGTGTCAACAACACATTGAAGCTCCTCGGCGACCAGTATCTCGCCCGCATTCACCGCCTCGCGAACCGCCGTTTCCACATCGAGGAATGGGACGCGAGCATCATGCGCAAGCTCCAAACCCTCGAGAGCATCTACGAGAAGATGTCCGACCAGGCGGCCACTCGCCGACTCGAGCTCCTCGAGTGGATCATCATCGTGTTGATTGCGGTGTCGATCGTAATAAGTTTCGTTTGACGTGATCCGGCGTACGTCGCTGCCGGTGTCATCGCTCCGCGGGGTAGACTCCGGGTTCTCCCTCGATCGCACGTCGAGCGTTTCGCCCTCCAGGGAAGTCGCAGAGATGTAGAGGCCTCGTCGGTGCGCAGCACCGGGAGCCAGCAATCGACGTACTGAGGTTCGCAGCCCGCCAGAAGCAGCAGCAACAGCGAAAGCGAGCCCACGTTCCGTGTATATTACCGTGTGAGTATTAAGCTTCCCTGACGTGTAAACCACCACATGCAGTTGCAAACCCTCGCACTGCGTCACGTTCCGTTCGAAGACCTGGGGCTTCTCGAGCCGTTGCTTGCAGAGCGCGGCCACGGCGTCCGTTACATCGACGTGCCGGTCAGCGATGTAGCGGCGCTCGACCCCCTCGCACCCGATTTGCTCGTTGTCCTCGGCGGCCCGATTGGCGTGTACCAGAACGACGTCTACCCGTTCCTCGACGACGAGATCCGACTGATCGGCGTGCGGCTCGCTGCGCACAAGCCGACGCTCGGCATCTGTCTCGGCAGCCAGCTCATGGCGAGAGCCCTCGGTGCCCGGGTCTATGCTACCGGCGCGAAGGAGATCGGCTGGGCGCCTGTGACGCTCACGGCCGAAGGTCGCGCGTCGTGCCTCAAGCACCTTGACGGTATCGCCGTCCTGCACTGGCATGGCGATACCTTCGATCTGCCCGGCGGGGCCACACGCCTTGCGTCGACGCCGCTTACGACGAACCAGGCCTTCTCGCTCGGCGATTACGCGTTGGCTCTGCAGTTTCATGCAGAGGCCGCTGGCAGGGCGCTCGAAAGCTGGTTCGTCGGACACTGTGCCGAGATCGGCGCGACACCTGGAATCAGCGTGTCAGGACTTCGTGCCGATACGGCGCATTGGACACCGGCAATCGCGCGAGCCGGAAGGGCATGCTTCGACGAGTGGCTCGAAGCGGCGGGCTTGTGAGCTTCCGCAGAAGAACGGACTCAACAGTCGCCGCCCAGTTGGACCAAGGTCCACTGTATTCCTGTCCTTGCCCTCGCAATGATACTGGCCGACAGGCCTCGACGAGGATGCTCGGCCATGAGTCGAAAAGCGCGATTGATCCCGCTCATCGGATGGGCCGCACTCGCGGGTTGCACCGTGCCGACGCAGCGGGTAGGGGAAACCGCGACCGTGAACTTCGGTGTAGTCCGAAGCGCGCAACAGATCACGCTCGACTCGCAAGCCGCGCAGGGCGCGCTGGTAGGCGGGACCTTGGGCCTCGCAAGATCCGGGGGCTCTTCCCGCAATCGCCGGGTAGCCAACAGTGTCGTCGGCGCGGCGATCGGCGGCGCCCTCGCTGCAGCGGCAGAGGGCAGCCGCGAGGGAATGTCGTATACGGTCGATATGCTCGACGGCTCGACGACCCGGATCGTCACCGACCAGCGCGAGATTCGAATGGACGACTGTGTCGCTATCGAGCGCGTCGGTCAAACCGCGAATATTCGACGCGTTGCAGACGGCTACTGCGACGTCGCGAATCGAACGGCCGTGAATCTGGTCCTGGACATCGCCCGGTCGGACGCCATTGAGTGTGTCAGCGCCAAGCAGGAGCTTGCGGACGCGACCACGAACGAAGAGGCGACTCTGGCGATCAGGAAGCTGGAGCTGCTATGCGATAGCTGACCCGGTCCCGCCTCCTCGTATCGCGAGACTGCCCGGACCCTCGCGCCCCAGGGTCGCCGGACAAAGCGTCAATAGCGATAGATGGCCGCGATGCCGGTTTCGGTGGGCATGCGGTCGCGCGGAACGATCACGACCTGCCCTCCGTTCCTCAGCACCCACTCGCCGATGTCGTCGAGCAGGTCGTCGGTCGCCGGATCCGCAAGGTCATCCGTCTCGATGAACCCCGTATCCGGATCGATTCGGGCGGGCACGTGGCGATCGGCATCGATCAGGAGCGTCGCGATTCGGCCCGCAACGGCGTTGTACGCGGCCTCCGACGGGTCGCCTGTGCCGAGCTCGCGCGAGCGTGCGCGACCGAACATCTCGACGAGCCCGTCCAGGCGGATCAGATAGTGCGGCTCGATCGCACGCCAGGCGCGTTCCCGAAGGTCCGCCGGCGACAGCGCATCGGGATGGACGTCCAGGCTGTCGTCGAGCAGGAACCCGTTACGCGTGATTCGACGAAACGGGTGGTGATGCTCGGGGAGCGCCGCGAGAAGCAACGGCACACCTGCCGGCCGCGAGTGATGCTCGAGCACCACCCGGTCGACGATACGAAAGAAGCGCTCTCTGTCTGTGTCGCCCTTTTCCCGTTTCCCGCCGACACCCCAGCGCACGCCTGCGGTCGGGCCGGCGCCTTTCGTGAGGCCTCGCACGTGCGCTTCGCGCTCTTCGGTTTCGGCCGCGGCGGCGATCGTCTCGGTCAGGGTCGTCCCCAGCTCGACTTCGTCGAGCACGTCGCGATTGCCATCGAATAGGCGGATTTCCTTCAAGCTAAGGCCGAGAACCTGGTAGCGATCCGCCGATTGGAGCACACGGATCAGCGGCTTCACGTGGAAGCTGTCCCCGACGACCGCGAGCTCGGGGACGGGTCGCTGCAGACGATAGACGCGGAAGCCATCGGCCGACCGGAGCACCGCAAGCCCATCGAGAGCGTGATTCCAGAACGCCGCGTCGTCGGCGAGCGCGTCGAACGGCTCGAGAAGCGGCGCGAGCTCGCGACGCGAATACCGCTGCCCGAGCGACGCGGCGAGCAACCGTACGAGGTTCTTGAAGCGGATCGGATCTTGCCGGTTTTCCGGATGCGACCGGTGAGTCGGCTGGTAGAGCGACAGGCACGGCGGCGCGACATCGCTGAACGCTCCGGAGGCAAAATCGTCTGCAAGCGAATCCATGGCGTCTGCCTCCCCCGTCGTTGCCCGGCGGCTTCCACGTCGACGATTCGATGCTAGTGCACACCGCAGCGACCGCGAGTTGGACTTTCGTCCAATGGGCTCCATTGAACCAATGGCCAACCAGACCGGTGGGTGAGCTTGAAGAATGTTCTCGACGGGCAAGGGGCGCACAGGCAAGGGGAAGAGGCCCCCCCTCGAGGACGAGGAAGAGTCACTGAGGCAAACTCGAGAGGGGAACTTATGGCGGATCTCCGTGAGCGCAGCGGCCCTACACGCCGAACTGTCGCGCGGAGAGCTCCGTCCTGCCCGTCAACGTCGGATTCATCGCCGACTTGCCGAGGGCCACTCGATGCGTACCGGCGGCGATGATCCACCTCCCGATCTTCTCGTCGAAGCGCGCGAGCAAACGCGGATCGGCGGCGAGCGAAACGTGCCGTGACTCGCCAGGCTCGAGCTCCAAGCGAACGAACAGCCGATGTACGCGTTCGGCCACGGCCTCAGCTACACCACGTTCCACTATGACGATTTGATGCTCGAAGGCGGTGAGACGATCACCGTGAGCTTCACGGTAACGAACACCGGCAAGCGCAAAGGGGTCGAAGTTCCGCAGCTCTATTTGACGGAAGCGGCCGGTGAGAAGCGCACGCCGGCGCCGCCGATCCTGATCATGCCGGCGAATCCGCCGACCGGGGCCACCGCACCCGATCCCGTGCCACTGATCACGCCTTGCTGCGCGTAGCCGCCGATCACGGCGATCTTCATCGGCCTGTCGGCTGGGAGCGGCAGAACGCCCTCGTTTTTCAGCAGCACGATGCCCTGACGCGCGCCTTCCAGCGCGATCTCGTGGTGCTTCGTCATGTCCACCTTCGGTGCCGGCCCCTAGTGGTCGACACCGGCGGCACAAGGGATACCGCTTCGTCGCTTCCGTCTCTCGCCCTCGTCCTGATCGACACCCGGAAGTAGGCGTGTCTGCAGCCGCTCCGATGAACCCGTATCATGGTGCGCGACTGGCGCACTAATCCGAACGGCTCGCGATGTCCTCGACGTTTCCGACTTATTTCCTCTCGCACGGCGGCGGCCCGTGGCCGTTCATGCAGGATACGTACGGCGCCGCCTACGCGCGGCTCGGCGCGGCCCTCGCCGCCATCCCGGCCGCGCTCCCGGAGACCCCGCGCGCCGTGCTCCTCGTCTCCGCGCATTGGGAGGAGCCGAAGGTCGCGGTCATGGAGAGCCCGGCGCCGCCGATGCTCTATGACTACTACGGCTTTCCGCCGCACACGTACGAGGTCATCTATGCGGCGTCTGGCGATCCCGATCTTGCACGCCGCGTGCGAGGGCTTCTCGAACGAGCCGGTTTCGAGGCGAGTCTCGATGCAAGGCGCGGCTTCGATCACGGTGCGTTCGTGCCGCTTGCCGTGATGTATCCGAGAGCGGATGTCCCCGTGGTGCAGCTTTCCTTGCACTCGAGCCTCGATCCGGAGCTTCATTTGCGCATCGGCGATGCGCTTAAACCGCTCCGCAGCGAGGGCGTGCTGATCGCCGGAAGCGGCATGACGTACCACAACTTGCGGATGATGGGACCCGAGGCGCGCGAGCCTTCGCGGCGTTTCGACGCGTGGCTCGCGGAGACGCTCGCATCGCCGCCGGCCGAACGGCGCACTCGGTTGATCAACTGGCACGAAGCGCCGGCCGCGCGCCTCGCCCATCCGCGCGAGGAGCACTTGCTGCCGCTCCACGTGGTCGTCGGCGCGGCGGGCGATGACGGGGCGTCAAGGATCTATTTCGAAGAGAACCTCCTCGGCACGATGGCGGTGTCGAGTTATCGCTTCGGCTAGGTTGCCGCGAGAACAGCAGCGATGAGATGGGGAAGGGCGGCCGGGCAGCAATCCTTGCCGGCCCGGCCGCCGCTCCGCGCGTCGTCAGAAATCTACCCCGACGCCGAGGAAGTAACGCCTACCGAGCGTATCGTAACGGCCCGGAAGGGTGGTTGCGGCGTTGTTGTTCACGCCCGGATGGTAGCCGACCACCGGCGGGTCCTTGTCGAGCACATTGTCGATGCCGAATCTGACTCGAACAGAATCGGTGAACTGCCACGATCCGTGCACGTTGAAGACGTCGTACGACTTCGTCCCGTGAATCGGCGTGTTCGGATCGGTGACATAGCTCGAGTGCTTGACGCGCGGCAAGTGCCGCCAGTTGAGTCCGAGGCTCAACCGATCTCGAATGTACGAGAACGACGTGAAGAGCTGCCAGTCGTACAAGCCCTCTTGTGACAACGTCCCGGCGTATTCGTATTCCGGCGAGCCCGGCACCTCGAGCGACTTCCACGTGAGCAGATGATTCGCCGACGAGCGAATGCCGAAGTTGCCGCCAGCCAGCGGGCGCCGCCAGTTGACCTCGAGATCCACGCCGGACGTGTACCGCGTGCCGAGGTTGAAGAAGAGCGCTTCGACGAACGTCGCCGCGCCGGTCTCCGGATTGCGCCGGATCAGCTGGCAGAACTCGTTATCGACGGAATAGGTCGGGTTGCTGCGTCCGTCGAAATTGAAGCATTGCTGGTACGCCGTCTCGAGGCTCAGGCTCGAGATCGTGTCCTCGATATCGATTTCGTACCAGTCCGCCGAGATCGTGAGGTCCGGCCCGCCCGCTTGCCACACGATACCGAATGTCCATGTGTCGGCGATCTCGGGCCTCAACCGCGGGTTCCCCTGGCGCACCGCGCGATACACGTTCGCCGACTCGCCGCCGTCGACAGGGAAGTTGTCCGGATCGAGATCGAAGATGTTGTTGCCCGGAATCCCCCCGTCGCGGTAGATGAGCTGACGGCAAAGCTCCTGCACTTGGGCGCGGTTCGGGTTGCTGGGGATGTTGCCGTACTGAAGCACGGTATCCGCGCGGCACGGCTCGCCGACCGACCACGTCGTGATGATGCTCGTCGCGCCGCTGTAAAGCTCGGCCACGTTCGGCGTACGGTTCGCTCTTTGGTAACCGCCCCTGAATCGCAGCGAGTCGGTGGGCGTCCAGTTGAACAGCGCCTTGTAGGTCTGCGCGTCCTGCTGGAAGCCGCCTGTCTCGAAATCGGAGTACCGGGCGCCGAGCTCGAGGTCGAAGCCGCTCGTGAGCGGCACGAGCACTTCGCCGTAGACCTCGGACACGAGCGTCTTGCCCTCCGCCGGCACGACGGCGTTGTAGAGGGCGTCCGGCTCGAACAGGCTCGAGTTCTCGCGGCGGCTCAGACCGAATGCCGAGCGGAACTCGCCGGCTGGCAGATCCATGATCTTGCCTTCGAAGTTGGCCTCCGTGATCCGCTGCTCGACGACGTTGCGCTGCGTCATCTTCGCGGTGATCGCCTCGACGCAGTCGTCGCTCAGCACGAAGCCGCTCTCGTAGATCGGCACGCCATTCTCGTCGAGCCGCCACGGCTCGAGGATCGGCAGCCCGCTCGTGCACGTGAACGTGCGCGTGTTGATGCCGCCTGTTTGGAAGGAATAGCCCTTCCCAAAACCGGGCTGGCGCACGACCTCCTCGTAGCGCTCGGTCCAGATGAAGTTCAGCATGTTCGTGAGCAGCGTGGTCTCACCGAACGAGTGGTACGCCTCCCAGCTCCAGCCGGTGTTGCCGATTTCGCCCTCGAAGCCGACCATGAACTCGTAGAGCTTCGTTTGATTGGACGTCGACCGGTTCGGTATGTAATACGCGACCCTGCCCATGCTCCAGTCCGCATCGGGATCCGGGCGCGAATCGAGCAGCGCGCGCAGGCCGGGCGGTTCGAGCTCGGGCTGCCGCGGGATCGGCGTGTTGAGCAGCGTCGTCGGGAACAGCGTCGTCTTGACGTCCGTGGTCACGTAGTTGCCCTGCGCGAACAGCGAAAGGTTGTCCGCCAGCTCGTACACCGCGCGCCCGAACGCCGAGTAGCGGCTGAGCGGGGTGGACACGTACGACGCCGGGCTGATCTCCTCGAGGCTGCCGGTCTGCTCGCGGATCTTGTACGGGAAATCAGTCGGTCCGGTGTAGCCCACCGCGCCCTGCTGGCGAAACACCGTGCCGTCGTTGTTGATGTAGAAAGTCGTCGAGCGCGACTGGCTGCCCGGCGGCAAGTGCGGGAACGCAGCATCGACGGCTTCCTGCGATGGTAAGTTGTCCGGATCGGGCAGCCACTGCGGATAGCTGATTCGCGGATAGTTCGTCGCCGTACCCGGGTCCATGCGTCCTCTTCGGAAAAAGTCGCGGGACATTTCCCACGCCGCTTCGCGCCGCGCCCAGCCGACGCCGAACATCGCATTGCCGCGCCCGCTGTCGAAGTTGCCGCCGATCAGGATGTCGGCGCGCGATTCCTCGCCGTCCCCGGCCTCGGTGAAGCCCGTCTGGTAGTCGATCTCGACGCCCTCGAAGTCGCGCTTCAGGTGAAAGTTCACGACGCCCGCCATCGCGTCCGGTCCGTAGGTCGCCGCCGCCCCGCCCGAGATCACCTCGACGCGCGCGATAGCGGCCGACGGGATCGTGTTGACGTCGACCGAGAGTGCCGCATTGATCGGTTGTGCGCGTCGGCCGTCGATCAGCACGAGACTGCGTCCCGCCCCGAGACCGCGCATGTTGAGGGTCGCTGCGCCGGGCGAGCTGCCAGCGTCCGGCTGGATGTTGCCCGTCGTGAATTGCGTCGCGCCCGGATTGAACTGCGGATACTGGTTCAGAACGGCCTCGACTGCGATGTTGCTCATTTGCTCGAAGGCCTCGGCGTCCACGGTCACGATCGGGCTCGGTGCGTTGAAGTCTCGCCGGACGATGCGCGAGCCGGTGATGACGACCTCCTCGATGGGACCCGCGCCCGCATCGATGCTCTGGCCGTGCGCGACGCCGACGGAGCCGAGCGCGGCGCAGACCGCGACATAGAGCGGTGACCGCCGCCCAGTCGGCCGGTCCGCGTGCGGCCGTCGGTGTCCTAGCGCGAGACGAGTAGCGTGCATATCCCCCTCCTTAAGAGCACGAGCTATTGATCCGTCGCAACGTGCGACGATCGCTGTGTAAGCTCCTTCGCCGGCGGCGGCAGAGCTACCCGGAATCCCAGCCGGGCGGCGGCTAACAGTACCCATCGCGGCGCTGAAAGAAAGGGGCCGCTCCCGGCGGTCACGTGATCGACGCCGATTCTCGGGCCCGTTGGATTTGGTAAGTGTTTGAGCGACTGATAAATTCCACGCCTTCCAACGACCGCGTAAGATCGCGGTCTCGAGCAACGCCATTCATCGGTTGCTCGCAACGAGGCTCTTATGCGCGATGAGAACGCGCATGTCCGCTTCGGTTCGGAATCAAACCAATTTCGTTGAACGGAATTCCGGACTTCATCCGGCCGGAAAGTCCGTGAAGAACGGATTCATCGAGTCGTTCAACGGCTAGTTGTGCGACGAACGTTGGAACGCGAACGCGTTGTTGCCGATTGAAGATGCACGGTGATGGATGGAAACGTCGGGGGCTGCTACACCCTCGCGCGTACGCACGCGTCGCCAGGGCAACCGAGTCCAGCGACGTTTTCGGAGGTCAATGACAATGTCCAGCGACGACGCTCGGACACCGGGCGCCGCGAGCGGCCGCGCCCCTCGTTACCAGGGCCGTTCGCTCGACGCCGCGTTCTCGAGGGCGCACCGAGCGCCGTCCGGCGCTCCGGTACCCGCTCCCCGTAGCGCAGCAAGCTCCTCGCGCGCGCTCGCGACGTCCGCTTGAAATTCCGGGTCGGCGGCGAGCGCCGCGAACACGGCAGACGATGCGAGCCGTCCTGCATCCACGTCGGATACGAAGTGCACGCCGCACACGACCCGGCTCTCGCCGTAGGCGCGGCCGCGCGCGAGGATGGCCGCGGCATGCTCCGGCGCGACGTCCGCCAGCACAAGCGCGTACATCCAGCCGACGGCCGAGTGACCCGACGGATAGGAGCCGCTCGCCGCGAACTCCTCGGAGGTCGCGACGCAGGTCGGGCCGCTCTCCACTACGAAGGGGCGCTTCCGCTGATAGTGATCTTTCGCACTGCCGATGATCGGCGACACATCGGCGACTGCCCTGGCGAGCAGGCGCGACAGACGCGGCGTGGGGGCGTTGCTCAAATCAACGCCGAGGGCACAGCCGAAATCCGCGAGCAGCGCCGGGCCCGCCTCCGCGTCTTTCGCAGCGAGCTCCCAGCGCGGTGTGCCTTCGAGCGTGCGGGTCGCGCGATACACGGCGAGATCGGCCTGGCCGAACGGGCCGTCCTCCGCGGGCGGGGGAGGCAGGAATACCCGATAGTCGGGAATCGCATCGCGTCCGAGATAACCCGTGAGGCGGGCGGGCGCCATCGAGCTCGCAGGCGTCGACTCGGCGGCACCGCTCGCGCTTTGCGCGCCGGCGTGGCCGGCGAACGCCCCAAGACAAAGGCACAGGATAGCGGTACCACGTCGATTCATGCTCTCTCCCCGAAAGCCCGGCAGCCGGGCGAAATTGTCGGCGCAGCGGGACCATTCAGCAAGACTTGCGAGAGCACTGGCGAATCTGCACAGGGCTCGCATCGCCGCAGTATGCGCGTGAGGTTATGCGCTTCGACGATTGGTTCGACCTGAGTCCCGGCTGCGGTTTTCGGTGAGATGGCCCCAAAGTGTACAAGTCGGACGGCGTTGTCGGTGCAGTTCGTCTCGCAGTGCACGTCCAGGCACACCGACGCCTTCAAAAGCGCGACGCCTCCGATGTCACATCCGCATGCCGCCAGGCGCGTTCGAACCGTACCCTCGCGGCGTCCGCTTCGGCCGTTTTCTCTTGCAGGTTGATGCTCTGCCACAAGCCATACAGCGACCAGCCGTTGTTGCGCCGGGCACCAGCGTGAGGAACCAGTCAACGAGGCGGGCACACCAATTCCCCGGAGCGCCGCGTGTGTCCGACATGTGCATGGACATCGCTCTTTAGCTTCTGCTTGGAGCTCGGCGAAGGAACGCTGCGATCGGTTGCTCCGAAAACGCGGTCTTCGACCAAAGCTCGAGCTGATCCAGGATCTTCACGAGCCGCGCTCCGGCGGGCGAGAGCTCATACGCAACACCGCGCGGATAGATCGCGAGCGGACGGCGTCGGAGCAAGCTGCGCCGCTCGAGGCCATCCAGACGCTCGCGCAGCACCTTCGGCGTGATACCCGGAAGGAGTGCCTCCAGCTCGCCGTATCGTCGCGGGCCATTCTGCAGGTGCCACAGGATCAGCGACGTCCACCGATGACCGAGAAAGGCCATCCAGTCTTCGACCGGACACGCGACCGGTGGCCGCGGGGAAGGCACGTCGAGCGGTATCCGATCCTCCATCGCATCCGCTGTCATCGAGCTGCACCTTTCCGTTTGGATAGGACAAAAACCCCATGATTCTCTTGCCTCGGCAACCGACGAAGGAGAACTTTCATGCCGAGGGTCACGACGCCGCGCGAGATGAACGAGACGTTCGCACGCATCTACAATAGCCGAAACCTTGAAGATCTGGTCTCGCTTTACGAGCCGGGCGCCATCCACGTCGATCCGACCGGCAAAGCGACCGTCGGATCGGCAATCCGCGCCGAGCTCGAGTCGCTGCTGCGGCTACCGGGCACGATGGTGTCGACCAACAGCTTCTGTCTCGAGAACGGCGACCTGGCGCTCCTGCGAGCGGATTGGACCGTGACGGACGAGCGCGGTGCCGTCCTTGCGTCGGGCAACTCCATCGAGGTCCTCCGTCGGCAAGCAGATGGCCGCTGGCTTTACGTCATCGACCACGCGGGCGGCACGTGTCAGATCAGATCGTAGCTTCCTCGGTGAGTATGTGCTTGTCGAGCGTCAGATCAGCAACCAGCCGCTTCAGCTTCGCGTTCTCCGCCGGACCCAGAGATAGAGGTAGCGTCGCGCCTTAACGCCCTCCAGGCAGGCTGGAGGACGGCGGTAAAAGGGTAGAGGCGCTCTCGCGCATCCAAACAGCCCGCGGCCACACGAATCGGCCGCGCTCGAGCCCCTTCGCGAACAGACACAGCCCGTCGCCGCTCCACCCGAGGCTTTTTATCCGGTCGCCGCGACGACCTGGGAACACGAAGAGCTGACCGAGAACCGGCGTTGGTGCCACGGCAAGAGGCCGATGCAGATGTTCCTCGATAGGACGGCGCTGGCGAAGGAGAAGACGCTCGCGGCGTAACGTCGACTGTGACGAAGCCAGTTGGCATGTAGGGACATCTTAATGTGACTTTCGTTCAGGAACCAAAGCGCGTCGCCACATATTCTGTCAAGCCGCTTTTTCGTCCGAAACGATAAGAAGGAACGATCGCTTATGAGAAAGGAGTTAATCCACACGTTCGTGGGGTCTTGCTGCATTGCGGCATTCTGCGGGGCCCCATCGGTCCATGCCCAGCTCGACGGTGGAACAACGTCGACGGACGTCTGCAGGCAATCCACCGGCGCGCAAAGTATCGCGTGCGGGAGTGGCGCGAGCGCGGACCAGGATCGCAGCACGGTTGTCGGATTCCAGGCGTTTGGCGATGGAAACTCTGACGTCGCAGTGGGCTCCTATGCTCGAACCTCTTTAGGCAGTGGCGCGCCCACTCAGGAGAATGTCGCCATTGGAGGCGTTATCGATCTGGGCGGAGGAGTGGGAGCACCCACGATCGCGGACGGCGGAGGCTCCATCGCAGTCGGGGCCGGAGCCGTGTCGCGCGCTGAGCGGTCCATCGCCATCGGGCGTCAAGCGAGCGCGACCGGGACGGGTTCCGTGGTTCTCGGCGCCGGGAGCACGGACGGGGGGCAGGCGAACGTCGTGTCTTTCGGCAATGCGTCACTGCATCGCAGTCTAATCAATGTCGCTGATATCACCAGTTCTGGCTCGCTTTCTACGGGCGGGAATATCGCGAGCCAAGGCAACATAACGTCCCAGGGTTTCCTCACGAGCCACGGCGGAATTACCAGCCACGGCGACATCGCGAGCACCGGCGACATCACGAGCCAGGGCAACGTGGAAGCGAAAGGGCTCTCGGATGGAACGGCCGTGCTCTCGGGCGGCAATCTCACCACGACAGGCGCTGTCAACTCCGGAACCCTGAGCATCACCGGCAGTGCGGCAGTCGGTAGCGGCCTCACAGTGTCGGCCGGCGGCGCGAGCATTGCCGGAGGAATCGACGCCAACGATGCCAAGGTCACTCGGGTTGCCGGCGGCACGATCTCGGCGACGAGCACGGACGCGGTCAACGGCAGCCAGCTCTACGCGACGAATCAGAATGTGGCTGCCGCGCAGGGCAGGGCGGATGCGGCCCAGGCGGACGCGCTTGCCGCGTTAGCCCGACTTCAGGATGCCATCAACCAACTCGTGCAAATTGGCGTGTGCGATCTCAGCGACGGCACGGTGAGCTGCGGTAGCAACCTGCAGCTGGCGGGTGGCGCCGTGGACGCAGGCGCGTCCGACGCGATCGCCGTGGGCTCGGGAGCGAACGCACAGTCCACGGCGGCCATCGCCGTCGGCCGGAATGCAACGGCCGTCCAGTCGAACTCCGTAGCGATCGGCGCGGGTGCGACGGCGGTCTCATCCGTGGCCGTCGGCACAGGCGCGCAAGCGACCGGGCTCAACACGACTGCAATAGGAGACAACGCAGTCGCTTCCGGCAACTATTCGGCCGCATTCGGCAACGAGGCTCAGGCCATCCACGACAACTCTGTAGCGATCGGCAATGGATCGATCACGTCCGGCCCCAATACCGTATCGGTGGGTTCGCCGGGGAACGAGCGGCGCATTACGAACGTAGCTCCCGGCATCGCGGGCACCGATGCCGTCAACGTCGACCAGCTGAACGCTGCGATCGCTAATGCCGGCGGCATGTCCCTCACCATGGCTAACGCCTATACCGATCGGCAGGTCTCCGAGGCGCGCACTTACGCGGCCCGCGGAATTGCCGCGGCGGCTGCTATGATGAACGTGCAACCTTCGACGGTCGGGAAGACGGCGCTTGGCGTCGGCGTGGGCCACTTCGACGGGCGGACTGCCATCGGCCTGTCCGTGGCGCGGGCTCCACGCGAGAGTATGGTCTGGTCCCTGGGCGTGGCTGCTGCCGACGACAAGCCCGTCGTTCGCGGCGGGTTCGCGTTCGAGTTCTGATCGAACGAGCGCGGGGTCGGGGTGGGGCCAGGTCGTGCAGCACGGCTCAATCGACCCTGAGCAGAGAGGATGCTCGCGAAGCTACTCCCTCGTCCAGCACGAGAACCTCGCGCTCTGACCTACCGTTTCGGTCACGATGATCAGGTCCGGGTCGTCGAAGTCGATCACACCGCTATTGCCTTCCTCAGGCGAGGCGCTCTAACAGCGGGGGCGGTCGTACGAGGACATTCGGAGAGACCCTGCAGGGCACGTATCAAGGGTAGTCGGGTGCGAATAGGGGGCCTCGAGCAGGTGTTTCAGCTATCCGACAAGGCATCCGGCCGCTGGCACAGACTCGACGATCGGCTGAGGCTAGCGGAGGCGCTCTGTCAAACCTGCTGCGACGTTGTTTCGACGATGGGCGGACAAGGGACGCAATGAAGGCTGAGAACGCGGGACGCGTAGTGCATCAGTTCAATTTTACCAGCGCCTCCCGCGTACCACTGGGCAACGGCGCGGTACTGTATAGTTGTGATCAAGCGTCGAGCGACCCCATTCCTTTAGTCAGATGGGCGCCGATCGTCTCTGCATCGTATGCGACTCCGCAGACCAATCCGGATGCACGAGACGTCTGCCAATCGCGTCCCACGTGGCAGAGCCGGGGTACCGGCGAGATTCCGCGTTGCTCCAGAAATCGCTCTCCCTCGGTAGCCTCGAGAATGTCCACCCATGTCGTATCGTCCTCGTAGCCCATGGCAAAGATCACGGCATCGACGTCATGTTGGCTACCGTCGGCAAGAGTTGCACGAGTCCCTTCGGCGTCGATGCAGCGGGGCATCACCTCGATGCCTGCTCTACGCAGCGCCCGAAGTTGGAGATTTAATCCGGGTGTTACGTTGAGCACACGCACGAGCCGGCCGGCGACGCTAGCTTTGTCTGTTGTGAGTAGACCCGAGCGCAGAGCAAGCTCTGTCGTGTCGACTCCAAATAGGCGTTGAAAGCCGAAGTTGCGCCGATGCCCGTCGTAAGGAAGGTCTCCCACCTGACGCCCTTGCGGATCTTCGATCCAGCTCTTCTCACTCTGGGCGTAGCAGCTAGTAGTAAGACCTTCCTCGAGCACCGGGCGGTCGGCCCGTTTGAGCCGCCCATAAACCTCCTCGAGCTCGCCCCGATCCTCGACCTGAATCCCGAGGTGCTGGATGCCGGCGGCGGCGCCACGCGCGCTGATGGCGAAGTTCACGCGCGGATCCTCCAGCATCCACTTGGCGTAGTCGGTCTTGAGTACGGTCGGCTCTGCGGCGAACAGATGCGAGCAAATTCTAACCGAGGCCTCGAGGTCCTCGACGGCCACGTGGACATGTAGGCGTTTCATCGGGATCACTCCGGAAGGTGTTTGACCATAAAGGCCGCGCTTTCAGGGCACAGCGCGGTGAATTCGGGAGAGGAACGGATGAACGGTGGCGCTTCGCGCCTATCAGCGCGCACGTAGCCGCGGGCGCCAAAGAACGCTTCCGCGGTCGTCGTGAGCAGGTACAGTGACCGCACATCGCGAGAGCGCGCGTGAGCCTCGGCATGTGCCAGAAGGCGCGAGCCGAGACCGCCAGAGCGGGCGCGCGGCTCGACGACGAGGGAGCGCAGCAAGCCATGAGGCGGCGAGAGCTCGAGCCCCACCACCTCGACGACGTAGGCCGCAGAGACGTCCGCCTGGGTAAGCGGCTTCGACGATGTCAAACTTGTCGCGATTGCACGTACATCCTCACCGGTGCTACAGGAAGTACCCGTGAGCTTCCGCAATTCAGTCACTGTTAGGAAAGCCGTTACCGGATTTCAAAGGGGGTTACCGAAACTTCGTTGGAGTGGCATCGGATGTCGCGACAAGGGAATTTCGGTAACAGGCCTCCTGTAATTTCCAAGTCTCACCGCCGTGTAAATCGGCCTCCTGGCATTATGTCGCTTCCAAGCTTTTTCAGCGAATTGCGAGCTCGAGTGTTGATTACGTCAAACAGTGAACTGAAATTCCGGTAACGCAGCCTCACGACCGCCAAGAACCTGGGGTATGTGATAGTGGACGTGCAGTTTCCTTTGGCTACCGCGCTTGAAGCAGCGATTGTCAAAGAGCGCCTGGGACTCCCGTTGCTTGTGCTCTATGAGCTCTTCCAGCTGAAATCTTTCAAAAAGCTTCCGTTTGTCTTCGTTTCCCCGCCGGTCGGCGTCCTCTGCAGATAGTGCAATTCGTTTCTCATCGAATACCCGCATCTGGCAGGTCAGTGAGAAGAGGGTGAGCTGAGCGTGCTGCTGTGACGAAATCCGTGGCACGACGTCGGGCATCTGTGGCCAAATTCGCGGCAATAGTTCCGGCTGGCCGCCATGGAGACCAAGCTTCTTTCTCGTCCGTCAGAGTCGCTGTACTCGCGGCTTTTCACGTACCGAGAGAGACGGGAGCATCGCCCGGTCGAGAACTTCTTGTCTGAGTCGCTGTGCGATCTCTTCATGCGTTTGCCACCGTCCGAGAGGGTCGAGCGAATCGCCAATCTCTTCGTGCCGGTTGACCTTCGAGAGGCCTGGACCAAAGCGGCAAGCGGGCGAGAGGTGGTTCTGACCACCCAGAAGTCGCTCGATACTTATGGCCGGCCAGACATCGTCGTCGCCTGTGACGACGAGATCATGGTCATCATTGAAAACAAAGTCGGGGCACCGATCTGTGGCGACGATCGAGGCAGTCAGCTCGAGCGGTACGCGCGCTGGCTCAGGCAGAAGGATCGCCGAGAAGTGCAACCGCTGCGCGTAGTGTGTCTTCTCTCTCATCTGACACCTGCGCCTAAGCTACGAAGGAAGTGGCCCTCGTCCGTTCGGTTTCATCACTGCCGTTGGGCCGAGGTTGCCGAGTGGCTTCGCAGCGCGACGAAGGCTGAGCCGAACGACGGGGTTTCGATCGCGTCGTGGAGGCGCCTCGGTGCTGAGTTTCTTAGGTTCCTTGAGGAGCAGGAAATGACCACGGAGCTTGCGAGTTTCGAGGACTTCGCACGGGCTATTGCGTACCTTCCATCAGGCGACAAGATGGCGGCGACTTTTCAGAAGATCTATGACGATCTCAGAGATCTCGACGGCTTTCAATATGGCAAGAAGCGGGGCGCAAGCTGGGATGCTCGGCAGGTTGAGTACGATTCCCTGTCGCGCCTCATTTGGGGGTACCTCTATTTCAACTCGCACGAAGCGAATCAAGCAGCGGTCTATTTGGCTTATGGCTTGGCTTTGAACCCAGAGATGGCCTATCCCAACGCCCAGCCGACCGCGCCTTCCGGAGAGCACCTGTTTCTGACAGTCGGCTGGGAGAGCTGGCGAAGCTATCCTTCGGAGAAGCTTCGAAAGCTCCAGCTTTCGTCGAAGTGGCACATCGATGATGAAGACCGGGCAGCTGTGCTATTCAGACCAGCCACGGGCTTCTTGACCGAGAAG
>Ga0079224_100004805_pt1 | contig 17583 bp, 16 predicted proteins | sample Stecom2015_FD_80414 | JGI IMG/M metagenome (GOLD analysis project Ga0079224, IMG submission 80414) | Agricultural soil microbial communities from Utah to study Nitrogen management - Steer compost 2015 | ecosystem: Environmental > Terrestrial > Soil > Agricultural land | place: USA: Utah...
AGCCCATGGGAATGCATAAAGGCCATGACGGGCTGATCGTCGCGTCCGCGGCCGGCGAACAGGGCCTGCTGGATTCTCAGCAGCGCCGCCTCGGCAATGGCCGGCACGGGAATGCCCGCAATCGATGGCATGCGCCGGACGGGTTCGCTTTCGGACGACTCTCCGGCGATGCGAAGATCCGAGAATTCCAGGTCTTGGGAAGTAGGCAGACCCGCGGGCAGTTTCAACTCGTATCCCTTGGGAACGGGAAGGTTGCGCTCGAAAACCATGGGCCGCAAGGCCGGGTTGCAGCGCATGAGCACGGCTGTGCTGTACCCGGATAGAATCCGCAATTGCCGCGGAGTCCATTCATGTTCCAGCTTTATGGTCTTGAAGGCGGGGGAGGCCCGCTTGCGCATTCCGGGGAAAAGGGCTTCGTATTTCATTCCCAAGCTCGAGGCGGCCAGGAACATTGCGTAATAATTGCGGGAAATGGCTCCGAACGAGCCAGCCTGATAGTTCTTGATTATCTCGGAAGGATCGCGGCTTCCCGTTTCCTTTACGGCGCCCAATATGGCGCCTGGACCGTTGTTGTACGACATTATGGCCAGCGGCCAGGACGCCAAGTACCGGCGGCACAATTTCAGATAGCGGGCCGCGGCGATCGTGGATGCCCGGGTGTCGAACCTTTGATCCACTCTATCGTCGATTACCATGTACAGGGAACCGGAGGTTCTCAGGAATTGCCACATGCCTGCCGCGCCGGCGGGGGAAACGGCTTGGGGATTGAATTTCGATTCGACATGGGCCAGGTATTTCAGCCGGGCGGGGACGCCCTCGGTCCGGAACACGGAATCGATCATGTCCTGGTATGGCATCGACGCTTCCAGCCCGGCCCTGAAGCTCTGCCGCATTCCCCGTTTCCCGACCAGGCGCGCGGCCGAAGATGCGATTTGACCGGGAGTCCAGCCGGGGGGGAAGAATTTTCTGAGGGCCCGTTGTTCTCCGGTCCATTCGGATTCGGGCGCCTCGGCCAAATCCGCCAAGCGCTGCGAAAGAATCGCTTTGGCGCGGGCCAGACTGTCGTCGGCGGATTTGGCGGAGAGGTTGCGGAACCGGACTTTTCCGAATACCACCTCGGGAGCCTCCGGATCGAATATCAATCCCTCATGCTCGTCCATGCGGTAGTAAAGTTCGACCATGATGCAGGCCTGGTCGAGAATATGATCGTCGGCGGAGAAATGCTGGTCGGTGACGATGAATTTCCGGTTTTCCGCCAAGGGGCTTTCCCAGGCTTGCGCCGGAGCCACGGCCGCGACGGCGAAGAAAGCCGTGGTTGCCATTGTACGAATTCCCATCATAGCGACTCCAAACCGTTGGAAGCGGACGCGCTTGGGCCGAGGTTGGCGCCTTCCCAATAAAAACATTTGCTCCCGTAGCGACAATATTTTTTTCCTTTGCGGTTCCGCCTGCCGTCAGACGCAGGTACAGATGTTAAAATAATCCATCATGCAAGGAAAAACCCCGATATCTCCCTTCTATGGCGCAGGTTTTTGCGGAATTTCGGCTGAAAAAACATAGAAAAGCGCGGACCCGCGAAATACCGCGTTTTCGCGCTCTTATTGATTTTGGGAATTTCGGTGAGTCGCAACTTTTTTCACATCCCCGAGAAAACGACCATCCCTGTCGATGAATACCCATGCGCCGCGCATGCCGCTGCCGATCCTCGCGCGCGCCCATCCCTGTCGGCTCGTGCCCGCATCGGAAAATACGGGAGGCAAAATCTCTGCGCCGGAAGAATCCAGGAAACCATAGCGGTTACGTATCTTGAATGTTACCATGTCTCCGTCTGGCGGGGAAGGGATTTCCATTCCGTCGGGATAGGAAACTAAGATGGTCCCATCCCTGCCTATCAGGCGGAATCCCGAACCGGCCAGTCGGACCAGGGCTTTGCCGTTCCGGAATCCGGAAGCCCATTCGTATGCCGGGGCGATGACGAGCCGCCCGGTCCTATCCACGTATCCCCAAATTCCCCGGAAATGCTCGCCTCGCCAGGCGCCCTTGCCTACGGGGGCCAATCCCTCGCTGAAACCGCCGGCAAGGTCGTAAAGGGTGTCGATGGCGAATCCGCCCGAGCTGTCGATGAAGCCCGAGCGGAAAGGCCGCTCGCTCTCCACTCTCACCGCGGCAAGACCTTCCGAGAATCCCGCCGGAACGTCCGGGAAAAGAGGAGGAATGGCCTCCGCGCCCATCTTGTCAAGGAATCCCCAAGCGGCGTTCTCGCCCGTCCCGGTCCGGATGGCGGCGAATCCCTCCGAAAACGCCCTGGCGTCGGTATAGTTTCCCGCTCCCACCCGGACCCCATTAGTGTCGATGAAACCATATCCTTCGCTGGTCGCCACGGGCGCCAGGCATTCGCTGAACCGTCCGGCCCAGTCGAATGCAGGGGGAATCGATTCCCCACCGGATGCGTCCACATATCCCCATTTGCCGCCCGCCAGCACCGGCGCGCGATTACAGGAAAATCCCCCTGCATAACTGTAGCTGGGAGGGATGCGCATGGCTCCGGCGGTATCCATGAATCCATATCCGCCGTCGAGCAGGACCGGAGCCAATCCTTCCGAGAAATCCCCCGCCGAGGCGAAATGCCGCTGCGGAAGAGCCGATTCGGACGCCGCGGGCGCGGAGGCCGCGGACATGGCAGCGGAGAAACGCAGGTCCTTTCGCATCCGGCCGTCGGACCCCTGCGATGCGGCCGTAACCATGTATGCCGTTCCTATCGCCATGGCCGCGGCCAGAGTGGGCAATAGGCCCATGCGCAATGGCGCCGCCCAGGTGGAGCGGTTTTCAAATTTTTCGGAACCTGGCGGGGAGAATCTCATTCCTTCCAATTATAGGCATCGTCCCGGGAGTTTCGGCAATTTTCATCTTTGCGACGGGGAATTCATCCTTGCGGACGGAGAAATATGGGGATTTGAGCGGGGTCGCAAAGGTATCGGTACGATCCATCCCGCCTCCTGTTCCCGAAAACCCCTTGATTGCCTTCGATACCCGGCCCCGTATCCTAAATTCAATTGCTGACCATTGGGGCGATCCCGGCGGATCCGCCTTCGATCGCCCCCGACTCTCCATTTCGTCTGCCCATTTCCGAACGGGGTGATTTCATGGCCATTTCCGATATCCGATTTCTGGGCGCGATGATTTGCGCCGCCCTCTCTTCGGCCCTGGCTGCCGGAGGGAGTCCGAAAAAGCCCCAGGACGGAGACCTTTGCCGCAAGGGCCGGGCCCAATATTCCTCCGGGGACGTGCTCAAGGCCATGAAGACCTTGGAGAGATGCCTGGCGCGTGACCCCGGCAACCGCGTATCCTGGATCGCCATGGCCGACGCGGCGCTGGAGGCGGGACGCTTCCGGAAATCCGTGGAGGCTTTCGCGAAGGCGGATTCCCTGGAGCGCGGGGACGAGGAGTTTTTCACGCGTTACCTCTCTGCCTTGGAAGGGGCGGGCGATACCGATGAGCGCATCCGGATGCTGCGGTCATTGGCGGGGAGTCCTTCAGGCGGACGGGAAGAGGCGCGCCGCCTCCTGACCGCAGTGGAATCCGCAGGCGCGGAACGCTTTCCCGAGGATTATCTGTTCGCATTGGAATCCATCGCCGAGGCCCCTTCGGCGGAGCGCTATTTGGTGGAAAAGCTGGCGGCCGCTTATCTCGCCGGCGGGAAAACCTCCAAGGCCGAGGCGGAATATCGAGGGTTGCTCGATAAGAGTCCGGAATCCGCCGGGAACTGGGCGGGATTGGGAGCTTCCCTGGCCGGCCGGGATCCCCTGGCCGCGGCCGAGTGTTTTCGAAAGGCGGAGTTATACTCGGATCAGGCGGACCAAAGGCAGGCGTATCAATCCGAATACAGGCGGCTCGCAAAACCTGTCGCCTCGTCCAAACCGACGGCGGTTGTGGAGGCGAAGTCGAAGGCGAAGATCGAGCCGAAGGTTGTGACGAAGGCGAAGGAAGGCAAGGCTTTAGACCTAAAAGCATTTCAGGACAGCGTTTATAAAGCGGAACTGGAAAAACGGCTGGCCGCGGCGGGAATCGCCTCGCCGCAGGCTGCGGTCAAGGCGGTCTCTCCGACTCCCGAATCGGCTGCCGCGCCTCCGGCGGATCCATCCGGAGGTGCAAAAATTTCCCAGGGGCCGGAAGATTTCTATTACGCCGGCCGCATTAGCCTGGCCCGAGGCAGGTTCGCCGAGGCCTTGGATCGTTTGGGCAAGGCCCCAGCGGACAAGGCGGATTTGGAAGGCCTCAAAGGCAGGGCCCTGATGGGCTTGGGCAGGACCTCTGAGGCCGTGAAAGCCCTGGAGATTCAATACGGGAAAGGGGCCGAGGATACCTTGTCGCATCTTCTGATAGGTCTAAAGCGCAAGCTGGGAGACGTGCCCGGCGCTATGGTGTACCTGGAAAAGCTGGCCGACAGGCGCCCGGAAACCATTGTGCATCAGCTTGAGCTCGCGGAGTATTTCCGCAAGCGAGGCGACAAGGCGAAAGCGGCCGACCGTTACGGAAAGGCGGCGGCGATCGATCCTTCGCATGGAGAAGCCAATTTTTACCTCGGCATGCGCGCGGCGGCCCGCGGAGATCATGAAAAGGCCGTCCCTTTTTTGGAGAAGTCGGTTGCGGCCGATTCCGCGCGGCCCGATGCCTGGAAGGCCCTGGCCCAAGGCAATGCGGCCCTGGGCCGGAAGGACGCCGCCTGGGAAAGCTATCTGAAAGCGGCGGCGTTGTCGCCGGAGGACCTGGAATTGGCGCGCGGAAAGCTTGCGCTGGCGCGGGAGCCCGGACATGAGAAGGATCTCGAAAAGGCTCTCCTGGAAGTTCTCCGCATCGCGCCCGGCGATGAAGGCGCCGCCATGACCCTTGCCGGGATCCGTTACCAGGCCGGCGATTTCGCAGCGGCGGAAAAAACCTTCCGCACCTTCATCTACAAATCGAAAGATGCCGGAGCATGGGCCCGGTTCGGCCGATCCCTGCTGGAATCGAAAAAGCCCGGGGAAGCCGCGGCGGCCTTGCAAAAGGCGGTGGACTTGGGTGAAAAGGATCCTTCCCTGCGGATGGATCTCGCGCGCATCCGCATCGATAAGGGAGAACTGGACGAGGCGGAGGCGATGCTGAAAAACCTGGGGAAGCGCGCTCCTTCGGATCCTGAGCCGCTTTATTGGCAAGGGCGGATAGCCATTAAGCGCCAGCAGGTGGCGGTCGCGGAGGAGCTTTTCGGGAAGGCCAATCGGCTGAATCCAGGTGACGGCCGCTATGCGGAGGCTTTGGCGGCCCTTCTGCGCGACAAGGATCAATTCAAGCCGGCTATCGCCGTATTGTCGCCGGCGGAGGAAAAGTTGTCCCCGGATGGATTTCTGTTGTACGGCGATTGTCTGGCCGCTACCGGCGATTTCGTCAAGGCGGAAAACATCTATGTCGGATTGTACCGGAAGCAACCTACGGCTCTATTGCTTTCCCGGCGCATGGATCTGCTGGTGCGCGCCGGCAAGGCCGAGGATGCGGTCAATCTTCCCGAAGCCGGGAGGTTCCGGAAATCCCCGGAGGTGGGTTATTCCATCGCCAAGGCCCAACTCGTCCTGATCGATGCGCATGTACTCAAGGGAGACGCCGATCAGGCTGTGGAACTCATGAAATCCGTCGTGAAATCAGATTCCCACAGGCCGGAATACCACTACCATCTGGGCCGGGCCTATTTCGCGCAGTATAAGCGCAAAAAAGCCTTGGGCGCGTTCACGGACGCGTTGACCTACCGGGTGGAATTTCCGGAAGCGCTCTATCGCAAGGGTCTATGCTTGTTGAGCCTGGAAGAACCCGAAGAGGCCGATCACGCCTTCCGGGAGCTGGCCCAGCATGCCGACCCGGCCTGGAAGGCACGGGGATTATACGGCCTTTCGCTGGCATTCGAAGCCCAAGGCAAATCCGAAGCGGTAAACCACCATCTGGAGAAATCCCTGGCGGTCGCGCCGCTAGCCGACGCTATGGCTTTCATGTCCCGGATTTCCCTGCGGGAATCCAAGGTCGGGGAAGCCCGGGAATGGGCGCGCAAGGCACTCGCTTCGGATTCAACCCATGAAAGCGCCACAGTGGCCCTGGCCGAGGCTCTGGCCGCTTCCAAACGCCAGGATGAAGCTTTGGAACTTGCGAGACAGGGGTTGAAAACCAGGCCGCTATCCTGCGGACTGCTGGTGCAATCCGCGAAACTCAATTTCCAGGCCGGGAAGCTGGAATCCACCTTGGCCCTGAGCAATGATGCCATCAAGGCCTGCCCGGAGGAGCCCATGGCTTATTATTATGCCGGAATAGCGACCCATGGGGCGAATCGCCCCGATGAATCGCGTCGGTATTTCAAATCCTTCCGCAAACTTGGAGGAGACAAGAAGCTGGTTCCGGAAAAATGACGGCCTTTCCGAAGCCTCATTTCGGCGCAGGAAGGTCTTCGGGATACTTCCCCTTGCGGCAGACTACTCCGGGAAGGACCCAGACGAAAAACAGCATCGCTCCGAATACAGCCAGGCCCATTTGAAATTCTTCGGTCAGCATTTCCATGGTCAACCTCCTTCTGGGACGTCCTTTCATTTTACAATGAGATTCCGCGCGAAGCACTCCTGAGCTGGATTTATCCGTCCATTTCGGGACTTGCAATAAATACGCAGCGCTGTAATCCGCGATTTTCGGCCGCATTCACCTCTGGCATGGCGAAATTCAGAATGGTAATATGCTTGCGGGGACGGAAACCGACCCGATCCCGTAGTATTTTTTACCCGATCCCGAAGTATTTTTACAATCGGGCCGGATGCCCGAAACCAGAAGCACCCATGAAACCATATGAAGAAACAGCCATGCAATGGCTTTTTGACGAAGTCCGGGTCCACCTCCGGGCCCGAAGGGACGGCAAGCAACCGCCGTCTCCCGGGGACTGGGTGGGGTTATGCTGGGATGTGGGCCATAGTCTATCCATGATGGCTGCCCACGGCATTGCCGTGCAAACCGTAGTCGAAGCGGTTTCCGCCAAGGTGCGCCTGGAGTTCCTGGGCGTGCAGGGCCTGATGCCGGCGGACTTCCACCTGATGCGGTTGTTCTATCTGAATTATTTCGAGCGGGCCGAATTGCTGGTCCAACTCCGCCTTATCGCTTGGGACCGGCACGTCTTCATCCTGGAACGCTGCAAGGATCCGGGGCAACAAGAGTTCTATATCGGTCTTTGCCTCAAAGAAGGGCTGAACCAGGCGGGATTGCTTAAAGCCTTCACGGCCCAGCGGTACGAAATGAGTTCACTCGCGACGCCGGCATCCGCCAAGGCGGCCAAACTCCGCTCTCCGCCTCAATAAGAAGCAGCCATCTCCGCATGGATCGCATCCGGGTCGACACTCTCGGATTGGTTCGCCTGGTTTCCGGTGTGCGGAAGGTTTCGGTCGGAATCAGGTCCGGATTCAGGGCCATAGGCTTCCAGATGTTCTTCGCCCCATTGGCGGATGGCCGAAAGAATCGGGGCCAGACTGCGGCTTCGCAAAGTGGGAGCATAAAGAATGCGGGTTTTGTCCGATCCGGTCACCACTCTTGTGATTAGCCCTTCGTATTCCAATTCCTTTAAATGCTTGGCGAGGATTTTGGCCGATATTCCCGGCGCCAGCCTTTTCAATTCTCCGAAGCGCCTGGATTCCCCCGTCAGGAGATGGTGCAGAATCAGGCCCTTCCATTTTCCACCGATCAGGTTCAAGGTGAGTTCGGCCGGCCAGGTGAATTTCTTCAATACCATTTTTTCTCCTTTTCCGGTTTTCACCGTACGCTTCCCGTGATCGAAAGGCAAGCAGGTTTTATAAGGCAACCGCCGTGCCAATGAAAGTCGATATGCTTTTCATGACAATTGAAGGAAAAGGACAATGGACAGCCCGCGGCATTCCCGGAGGGGTGTTCCATTTTCGTGCGGGCCGGTTCCAAAATAGGCCGGAAAAAACCTGTTTACTATCTTTATCCGGCTCCGATCCGTGTATTTTACCGGTCGGCTTTCGCGTCCATGGCTTCGCGGCCGGGAAGGAATCATGCTCATTAAGTGCCTTGCCATTGCCATCGGTCTCAGTTTTGCCCCGGCGGCCTATTCCCAAACCAACGCCGTAGAGGCCTCGAAGCCGGCTTTGGCTCCGGTACAGCCGCCCCGACCCAACCCTTACGATACCACAGGCATACCCGATTCCGTGAGGGCCATCGTTACCGAAGCCATCGATTCGGCCCAGGCTTCCCAGGCTGTTGCCGACACCATGGATGCGGTTAAAAGAGACTCCGGAGCCGAGGCGCCCACCTCCGCTCCCGCGGTGGTCCGGGGCGACTCCGCTGAAGCCTCGGTTCCCGCCGATTCCTCCGCCGCCTTCAAGGCGGCACTCCGCGGCGAAAAGGGCGATGTCGATCGGGATCTCCGCGATAGGCGCCTGTTCAAGGACAGAGCCCTGGTCGCCAAGGAATACGGATTCGGAATTCTGGGCTCGGTGGTGGCCGGCGCCCTGGGATTCTATATCGGAAGCGGAATCGAAACCGCCATAGTCGGGAACAGCAAGGCCCACAAAGGCACCCTTGCCTTCACGGGAATCCGTTATGACAATTTCCAGGGCGCGTTTTGGGGCGGCTCTACGGGTCTGGTATTGGGATCGGCGTTCACGACTTATTTCGTGGGCCAAACCGATGAAGAGAACGGCGGGCTGTTGGCGACCCTGGCCGGAACCGCGGCGGCCGCTGGAGGGGCTTTCTACATCGCTCATCTCATGGGAGTGAACGATGATATCGATTGGAAGCCTTTCATACCGCTGGTCGCGATCCCCTCTATCGGCGGAACCATCGGTTTCAATGTTTCCCGCTGGTTCAATGACCGCAAGCGGGAATCCATTGTAGGTGAAGGTGTTTCCCTGCATTTGCACGCCCCCCGCCTTTCCTGGGGCCGGACCCAGGATGGGGATCGTCTCGACATCCATGCCCTCAACTTGACCTTTTGACAGGACGGGCGAATGCGGGCGCCCATTGCGAAATGAAATACGCATCCATCCGGCCTCCATTGCCGCTCGGGTGCGAAAAGCCGGAGGGTATCCGCGCATGATATTCCGACACCTGGTATCGGTTCTCGCCCTCGCCGGCCTCGCGACGATGTCCGGATGCAATAAATTGAAGATCGGTTATGAATACGCGGATTGGTTCTTCATCTACTCCATCGAAGAAAATTTCGATCTGGAAAAGCCCCAGAGAAACCTGCTCAAGAGCGAGGTGGCCGGGTATTTCGCATGGCATCGCAACCGGATGCTTCCGCAATACTCGCAATTCACCGACTTTATCGCCTCCAGCCTGAAAAACGGATTGGTTGTTTCCGAAATCGATTCCGGATTCACCCGATTCCGGGAATTGCAACGCCTTACCATGGAGCCGGTTACGGAAAGAGCCGCCGCATTGCTGGTCGGTCTCAATGCCGGACAAATCGACGGGTGGATGGAAAAACAGGAGAAAAAGAACAGGAAACTTCGCAAGGATTTCAGCGGCACCCCCGCCCAGAGATTGGATCATCGCTACCAGAAAATACTCGAGGAGTTGGAAGACTGGACCGGTCGCCTTACGAAGGAACAGCGGAAGCGAATAAAGGATTTGAACGAGAAATTGCCCTGGAACGGTTTGTTATGGCTGGATAACCGTGAAAAAATGCAGGTGCAACTCGCGGATCTGCTTAAAAGCCGCGTTTCCGGAAGCAAAATCCAGGGCCATTTGGCTGCTTACTGGGTGAACCCGGACTCCTTGAGATCGCGTGAATACCGGATTCGGGCCAAGGAGTTCGATATCCACCTGAAAACCTTCATCCTGGAAGTCCATAATATGCTCACTCCGGAGCAGAAACGGTATTTCGTCCGCAAATTGGAAAAGGTCACATCCGATATACGCGCCTTAAACCGTCGGAACTGAAGGCATCCCGGCAATGGCCGGGTTCAGCGGGACGCGGAACGTGCCCTCGACTTCAAGGTCCTCCTGTTATTGACCCTTTTTACCGGTCCCGGTTTGGCGGCCTCCGCAAGTTTAATGGAGTCGGCGGCGGCCTTGGCAACCGCAAGTTCAGTCGAAAGTTTTTTGATTTCCGTTTCCAACGCGGCGACCTGGGAATGGGTGGATTCCCGGAAGGCGCTGAATGCGGAAGTCGCTTCCGCCAGGGATTTTTTATCCGCAAAGTCCGACGCTGCTTTTTCAATCTTCTTTTCCGCCATGAACCCGCCCAACCAGGCGGATACGCCGATGGCCGCGATCAGGCCGAAGGCGAAGGTCCCCATGCCTATTGATTTCGGGGCGGGCTGGGAAAGTCCGGAGAATGGGGTTCCGGTCGAATAGGGCGATGCTTGAGTACCGGTCACGAAGGCAGGAGGCGCCCCGGTGATTTCGAGAGTGGGAGGTACTTGCGCGGCAGACGCGAGCGCCCGATCCGCTGATGCGGCCGCTGGAGTAAGTGAAGGGGTTTGCGGCGCCGGGGCCGTAAAAGTATTGGGCGTGTATGGAGAAGGCGCGGGGTCCGGAGCCGGCCGGACGGGAGCGGGTTCCGCGAGACCCGAGGTGACGGGCGGCATGGTTTCCGACGGAGTCCTATCCGCTTGGGCCCGATTGTCCCAAGCCGAATGCGACGATACCGGGGAAGGCGCGGTTACCGCGGGAGAAATCCCCGATGAGGATTGGATCCCGGATATGGAGTGGCCGGGCTGGGCTGGAGTTGGCTGCGGGGTTTGTTGCAGCGCCGAATTGGCCGGAAACCAGCATTCGATGCCCTGGGAATTGGTTTTCATGGAAATCAGACCCTGACCCTGGAGGGAACTCAGGGATTCGCTGATATCGGAAATACTGATGTTCAGCCGGGTCATCATGTCGGTGATGGTGGGCGCGCGATCCGCATTCTGGTTGAGAAATTTCAAAATCCGCTGATCATGCTTGGCCACATCATCCTCCATCCGTTGCCCGCTGTATCGCGGGATTCAAAATATAGCTACCCTGAATCAAGACCGGTAGCCAAGTAACCTCTTGGTGAGTCCTAAGTCATTATTTTATTTAATGCAGATGGGTTTTCGCGAAACGCGAAACCTTGATTCGAATCGGAGAAATTTCAGGAATTTGAACACTATCAACTTTTAAGGGCCATTCCGGCCGCTTAGCGCCGGATCTTTCCGTCGGAAACGGTCGAACCGGCAAGCTTGGAGAAACATATGATGGAATCGATGAATCGCAAAACCCTTGAAACCTTCCGGGCCGGCGTTTTATGCGGCGCGGAGGCGGTTCGGGAACAGGCAAGCCGTATCCGCTTGCGCGCGCCCTGGACTTATCGGAAGCCCATGGGCGCTTCCCTGGCCTCCAGACCCTGGTTGGTGGGGCTGGTGGTCTTTTCATCGGTTCTGACCGCGCTCACAGCCTACTTCTATTTCCGTAAGCGCAGGCAGGTCGCCGACCATTATAATATGGCCACGGATCCCGAAGCCGAATCGTGGGAGGCCGCAAAGGAGGGGCGCGGGGAAATACGGACGCCGACGGCTCAGTACGAGACCCGGTTCAAGCCCTGATCCGGTTTCCGACTTGCCACGTTAAGCCCGCCGTCGGAAGGCGGTTCGGGTTTACGGTATTCCATCCGTTACCCTGAATGCATTTCGCGCCGATCCGAAACGCCCGGGAAGCGGATCCAAGTGGATCCATAAGGCGTATGAAGGCTGCATTGGACCCTTTAAATTGCTATAATACAGCCTAAATCCACTTGTTTCGCGTACCGGGTGGACTGATTCTTGGTTAGGTTGGGGCCGGATTGGAGAAATCGATGGGACGGGTTGGGATGACTAAGGGCTTGCGGACCTTCGGTATCGGATTGGTGTTGACGAGTCTGGTGGGAGCCGTGCCGCTTCAGCCCACCAAGGAAGAATTCCTGACCAAAATCGTGATTAAGAGCCTCGCTTCCTGGCATTACAATCCTCCGAAAATAGACGATGCGTTTTCGCGCAAGGTTTATGCCCTGCAACTCAAAAGAATGGACCCCCAGAAAAGATTTCTGTTGCGGGAAGACATAGACACCCTCTCGCGTTTCGAAACCGATATCGATAATGAATTGGCTTTGGGCACGGCGACATTCTTCGACGCCTCTTCGGTCCTGCTGCGCCGCCGGATGATCGAGGCCCAGGCGCTGGCGCAATCCATTCTGGAAAAGCCCCTGGATTTGAATTCCGAGGACTCTCTGTCCATGGATCCGGATCTCCAGGCCTTTGCCGGATCCAAGGAAGAGTTGCGACAACGCTGGACGAGGCTTCTCAAATACCAGGTCCTGACCCATTTGCAGGATCTCAAGGAAAGCGGGATCCGCGAGGAGGCGGAGTCCCGGGACTCGACGAATAAGGGGAAGGCTCCCAAGTCCGCGGCCGGAGAAAAGCTTACGGCGCCGAAACCGGTTCCTTCGGTAAAACAGGTTTCCGCCGAATCCGCCGAGGCCGAAGCCAGGAAATACGTCTCCCGAAGCGTACGGCGGCTTTTCGAGCGCATGCTCAAAGAGGAACGGCTGGAAAAGGTTTCATCCTACCTCAGTACGGTAAGCGTTTCCCATGACCCTCATACGGAATACTTCAAGCCCGAGGCCAAAGAGGATTTCGATTTGAGCATGACCGGAACCCTGGAAGGCATCGGTGCGGTATTGCGCGAGGACGACGGCTTCATCAAGGTCGTCAGCATCGTGCCGGGAAGCGCATCGTGGAGGCAAAAGGAGTTGAAGGCCGAGGATAAGATCATCAAAGTCGCCCAAGGGGACGACGAGCCGGTCGACCTGATCGAGGCGAGCGTCAATGAGGCCGTGCGGCTCATACGCGGCCGCAAGGGCACCGAAGTGCGTCTCACCGTTCAGAAGCCCTCGGGCCGTACCCAGGTCATTCCCATTGTCCGGGACGTGGTCGTGGTCGAAGAGACTTACGCCAAGTCGGCGATCATGACACCGACGGGGAGCCGGAGAAAGATCGGCTACATCAACCTGCCCGCCTTCTACCATGACTTCGGCAACAGCCGGGGGCGAACCTCCTCGGCCGATATTCGCGTGGAACTGGAAAAGCTGAAGGCGGAAAAGGTCGCCGGCGTGGTTCTCGACCTGAGAAACAACGGAGGCGGCGCCCTGGACGATGCAGTGAAAATGGCCGGCCTGTTCTTCAAGAACGGTCCCGTGGTCCAAATCAAGGATCAAAAGGGCAACACCACGGTTCTCAACGATCAGGATACCGATATCGTCTACGACGGCCCCCTGGTGATCATGATCAATACTTTCAGCGCTTCGGCCTCGGAAATCGTGGCCGCGGCCCTTCAGGACTATTCCCGGGCAGTCATTCTGGGAACGGATACCACCTTCGGCAAAGGTACCGTACAATCCATGCTGGACTTGGACGCATACCTTCCGCCGGCCTTCGCCTCCATGCGGCCCATGGGTTCGCTTAAGCTGACCATCCAGAAATTTTATCGTATCAACGGCGGCACCACCCAATACAAAGGCGTGATTCCGGACATTATGATTCCGGACGCATACAGCAACCTGGAAGTGGGGGAAAAGGTGCTCGACTATGCCTTGCCCTGGGATACGGTCGCCTCCCTGACCTATCGCAAATGGAGCAAGAGCAAAATCGATTTGCCATCTCTGCGCAAAAAGAGCGCGGCCCGCCAAATGGCCGATCCTTCGGCCCGGCAAATCGCGGAGCTTTCCTATCGCATGCAAAAGCTGCGTGATCGGCCTTTTATCAGCCTGCAAAAGGACGCGTTCTTCAAAGAGCAGGAGACGGCCCGTAAGGAAACGGAAAAATTCGAGGCCTTGCAAAAGGAAAATGCCAAGGTGAAAGCGTCCCCCCTCGCGTTGTCCCGGCCTCCCGTCGATTCCATCAGCCAGGAACGGGAAAAGAAATGGCTGGACCAGTTGGGCAGGGACTTTTACCTGCGGGAAGCGGTCAACGTACTTGGAGACATGGTCTCGGCGGCGAAGTAATAGCGGACTGCGAAACAATGCGGACTGGCGCGGACCACCTGGACCGGGGATGCCAACCTGCACCCGGCCGGGCCGAAACGGCCCCCGGTAGAGACCGGTACCCCGGAGATGCCTTTCGGCCTCCCGGCGAACCGGAAATCACATTCGGCTAGATCTTAATGTCCGTGACCGGCGTGGGGATCAGCGGCGGGATTCGGGGTGGTCGTGTCTCCCAAGGAAAGCAGCTCGACTTCGAATATAAGGGCCGAATTGGGGCCGATTTGCTTGCCCGCACCGCGCTCTCCGTATCCCAAAGCCGGGGGGATATAAAGCATCCATTTGGAGCCGACGGGCATCATTTTCAGCGCCTCGGTCCAGCCGGGAATGACATTGCCCACTGGAAAGGAAACCGGCTGTCCGCGCTTGCGGGAGCTGTCGAATTCGGTGCCATCGAGCAGGGTCCCCACATAATGCACGGTGACGCTGCCGCTTGAATCGGGCTTGGCGCCTTTGCCTTCTGTGAGCACCTTGTACTGCAGGCCGGTGGCCGTGGTTACCACTCCGGGCTCCTTGCCGTTCTTGGCCAGGAACTCTTCGGCCTTTTTCAGGTTATCCTCTCCGGCCTTCTTGCTCAGAGAATCCTGGCGGGCCATCATCTCCTTCTGGAAAGTCATCATGGTTTCGGTAAGTTGGGAGTCTGAGAGCAGCGGCTTGACATCGCCCAAGGCATCCTGGATGCCGGTGCGCAATTTGTCCATGTCAATGTCCGATGCGCCCAGGTTCTGTTGCTTGAAGCTGCGGCCGATATCGAGGCCGATGCCGTAGCTAACCTTGTCCTTGGTGGTCGTCAGGTCGCGGGACGAGGATTTGGTATCAATTTTATCGCATGCGGAAAAGGCGAAAACCGCCAGTCCCGCCGCCAAAAAGGATTTAATAGAATTCATCATATGACTCCTGGTGGTTGACCCGGTCTGGTTTATTCGCCAGTTCCGAACTGTTCGTTTTACGGCCGAATGAAGCTAGAAAAAAACCGGGCGGATGGTCCGGGGAAGAGTAGATTAAACGGAAACCGGCTGCATGGAAAGGGCGAGTATGGAGCATGGCGAAAGGTTTTTACGATTAGTGGAGAATGCCAAAAGCGATGTCCGGGAGGTATCGGTATCGGATGTGAAAAGGAAATTGGACCGCGGCGAACGCTTCGAACTGGTGGACGTTCGTGAAGAAGCCGAATGGGCGGCCGGACGGGTGCCGGGCGCGCGTCACCTGGGCAAGGGGATTTTGGAGCGGGACGTGGAAAACGCCATTCCCTCTCCTAACGCGGAAATCGTCCTTTATTGCGGCGGGGGATACCGCTCCATACTGGCAGCGGAGCAATTGCAGAAAATGGGTTATACCCGTGTAACCTCTATGGAAGGCGGATACCGCGGATGGACCGAGGCCGGCCTGCCCACCTTCAACTGAAAAACGCGGCATCCTTCATAAGTCACTAGTTTTAAACGAGTTAGTGCAATCCTGTTTCTATCGGCGGATGGGCGGCATTGAATTCCCTTGGTCGCGGGGATGTTGGGCTCCATTCGGATTCGGCGACCATACCCTATGTCTTTCCATATCATATAGTTGTAGCCGCTCCGGGTGGCCGGTGATAAAATCTGGAAACGGCCCGCTATCGAGCGATGGGCCCGGATTGCGTGGAGGGCGGCGGCATGTATGCGGCGGAAATCAACATGAAATCGGGCGTGATGGGCGGCCAGGCGGGCGCCTGGTTTTTGGCGATATTCCTATTGAGCTTGGCCATCATGGCCTGGCTGACCGTCCGGGAAACCAGCCGATATGAGTCGCGCACAGCCATCAAGAATCTCCGGCGCTCCCGCAAAGTCGATTTTCCTTCGCGGGAACTGCTCCCCCTCCATGGACAACTGCGAATGTTTTTCCTCGATCTGATTCGGGGCGGTGATATCACGGCGACCTTCCAGGATTCCCCGGGGGATGGAAATGCCATTTATGAATTGAAGCTCAGGCGCGAGATCGACAAACTGGTCGGCAAGGCCGTGTATCTGGGCCGCAAGGAACAATTGAAACCGCCCACCAAACCGACTTCGGACTGAAGTCGAAAAGGATAGCCCTAAGGGGCTGTCATCCCTCTGATCCGGGCCTTCGGGAATAACCGCGGCCTTCCCACGAAAAAAAGGCCCCATAGGGTGCTGGCAAGGCCATACGGCAGCACTCCCCGCGAGGCGGGCTGCCCTATCGTATTGGATCCTGCCGCGGCGCCCCCGGTGGGAACGCTTACCAGCACGCATTCATCGCAGTCTTTTTTGTCATCGGCGCCGGCGGGCGATTCGGGCGGATCGTCCCGCGCGGGAATCGGATCTTCCGGGGGCGGCATCGGGATCTTTTCCGGAATCCCCTGGCGCGCAGGCGATTCCGTACGAGGATGCACGGTTTCTTTTTCCCCGTTCTTTTTGTCATGCGTCGGCCCGGAACCTTGCGACGGGCCGGTCGCGGCCAGGCAAATACTTACGGAACAGGCCAATATGGTGTTCAATTTGAAATAGGTCATGCTCCAACCTTTCCAACGCTAAGCGCAATCAGGTATAGACGAGCAAAATGCGATCCGGGAAACGTGGGCAATCAGCCGGAATTACTCCGGAGTTGTAAGCATTCCCCCTTCAGAGAAAAACATTTTTTACACTATTCAGGACAAATGGTATCCCTTTATTGCCTTGTGGTTTTCGGTATCATAGAATACCCGTAACGGGGTCCCGAGGTGTTCATGGCTTTTATCGTCGTCGTTCTATGCATGGTTTTTTCCACCCGAACTGCATTCGCGGCGGACGCGTCGTTCCGCCTCGTAAAGGAAGACGACAAGGTCAGCGTTTATTCCAAACGTCCGGAGAATTGCGTAGCGGACGGAGCCAGCGTGATGTTCCTGGTCGAGAACCGCACGCGGGAAAGGCTGGAGCTGAAATTGGAATTGCTCAATGTGAAGGTGAAGAACCGGCTGACCGTGCTGGTGGAACCGTCGGGAAATACTTCGGTATTGTCCCTGTCTCCCGACCCGGATGCATGCAAGGTCGAGTTGGTGGATATGCAGGTCCATTCCCTGTCCCCCCAGCCGGTGGACAAGGGGCCGTCGGTCGTTCCGGCGAAAACGGTTTCCGGAGAAACGGTTCTATAGCGCTCCAATGTTTTAGGGCCTCTTAGACTTCTCCCCTTTGTTTGGCTTCCAGCCATTCCCACCGCGCGTATAATTCCTCCACTTCCTTTTTCAGGGATTCGAAGCGGGTATTGGCTTCCTTGACCGCATCGAAGACACCCGAACCCGAAGCCGTCATAAGGTCCTGCTCCGCGGCCTGCTGGGCCGATTCCCGGGCGGCGATGGACGTCTCCATGGAATCCAGTTCCTTCTTTTCCAGGTAAGAAAGGGTCGAACGCTTTTTGGCGGGAGGTTCCGCCGCGGCCGCCTTCGCGGCTGCGGCGGATGTCTCCTGAGAGGCTGCCTCGGATTCCAGGTAGTCGCTGTAATTGCCTGGGATTTGCCTGGCCCGTCCGTCTTTGCCGAATATCAGCATGGAATTGGCGACCTG
>Ga0079224_100004806_pt1 | contig 17583 bp, 18 predicted proteins | sample Stecom2015_FD_80414 | JGI IMG/M metagenome (GOLD analysis project Ga0079224, IMG submission 80414) | Agricultural soil microbial communities from Utah to study Nitrogen management - Steer compost 2015 | ecosystem: Environmental > Terrestrial > Soil > Agricultural land | place: USA: Utah...
ACAACTCAATCCCAATATGTTAGCCTCTACCGCATTTTTCACAAATGTAAAATCACGTGATTGTTCTCCATCGCCGTTGATTACAATTTTAGTTCCTTTAATCATCGCATCAACAAACTTTGGGATAGCTGCTGCATAAACACCATTAGGATCTTGATTAGGACCAAAAACATTGAAGTATCTTAATCCAATTGTTTCTATACCAAACAATCGATGAAAAACTTTTGCATATTCCTCATTAATGTGTTTTGAGACAGCATAAGGGCTCAATAAATTTCCTTCTGACCCGATAACTTTAGGAGAAACTGTTGAGTCACCATAAACTGAACTAGAAGACGCATAAACGAAGCGTTTAATTCCTGCTTCTTTTACTGCTCTCAACATATTTAGAAATCCTGTTGCATTTACTTCATGCGTTAATTCAGGAAAATCAATTGAGCGAGGAACAGAACCCAATGCTGCTTGATGCGAAACACAATCTATATTTTGAACAGCTTTTTGACAGTCTTCAAACACACGAATATCTCCTTCAATGAATTCAAAATTCGGGTGATTTAGAAATGACTCTAGGTTTTTTTGATTACCAGTAGCTAAATTGTCTAGCACTCGCACAAAAGCACCATTGTTTAATAATTGTTCAACCAAATTGGAGCCAATAAACCCGGCTCCACCGGTTACTAATATTCTTTTATTTTTCAGTGACATTGGTAGTTATTTAGCGAAATTAACTGATCTCTTCTCGCGAATTACAGTCACCTTCACTTGACCTGGATAAGTCATTTCTGTTTGAATCTTGTGTGAAATATTGAATGATAATTCGTCGACTTTTTGATCAGAAACTTTTTCACTTTCTACCAACACCCTCAACTCACGACCTGCTTGAATAGCGTATGCACTTTGAACACCTTCATAAGACAAAGCTAATGCTTCAAGTTCTTTTATACGTTTGATATAGGATTCAACAATTTCACGTCTAGCTCCTGGTCTAGCTCCAGAAATGGCATCACACACCTGAACAATCGGAGAAATCAATGTTGTCATTTCAATCTCATCGTGGTGAGCTCCAATAGCATTCAACACATCTGGTTTTTCACCATATTTTTCTGCCAATTTCATTCCCAAAATTGCGTGTGGCAACTCTGGTTCTTCATCTGGAACTTTACCTATATCGTGGAGTAATCCAGCTCTTTTCGCCAACTTCACATTTAATCCTAACTCCGATGCCATGATAGCACACAAGTTAGCAACTTCACGCGAGTGCTGTAACAAGTTTTGACCGTAAGAAGAACGATACTTCATACGACCGACCATTCTTGTTAATTCAGGATGTAATCCGTGAATTCCTAAGTCGATACAAGTACGACGACCTGTTTCGATAATTTCTTCTTCTAATTGTTTTCTCGTTTTTGCAACAACCTCTTCGATTCTAGCTGGGTGAATACGTCCATCCGAAACCAATTGGTGTAATGCCAAACGAGCAATTTCTCTTCTTACTGGATCGAAACAAGACAAGATAATTGCTTCTGGAGTATCGTCTACAATGATTTCAACACCCGTCGCTGCTTCTAGCGCACGGATATTGCGTCCTTCACGTCCAATAATTCTACCTTTCACTTCGTCAGAGTCGATGTTAAACACAGAAACTGCATTTTCTACCGCTTGTTCAGTTGCAACACGTTGAATTGTTTGGATAACAATCTTTTTCGCTTCACGATTTGCATTTAATTTAGCTTCTTCAGAAATTTCTTTGATATATGCTAATGCTTCTGTTCTAGCTTCATCTTTCAACGCTTCAATCAATCCATGTTTGGCTTCCTCAACACTCATTCCTGAAATTTTAGACAATTCAGCAACTTGTTTTTGGTGAATTTTGTCTAACTCTTGTTGACGAACATCCAATGCTTCTCTTTTACTTTCTAGCTCGCTAAGCTCTTTTTCTAACGTTTTTTCTTTTCTACTTGCCTCTTCAATCTTTTGAGACAATTGTTTTTCTTGATTTCTAGCCTTATCTTCTAACGATTGCAACTTTCTTTCACGTTGTTTGATAGCATCTTCATGCTCCTCTTTCAACTTAAGAAACTTCTCTTTTGCTTGTAAAATCTTCTCTTTTTTGATTGCCTCTCCTTCTGATTCGGCATCTTTAATAAGTTTGTCAGTTTTACTTTTCAATGCCGTATTCTGCAACACAAACACCGCTGCGGCACCACCAATTAAACCAATTAATAAACCAATTATTAAGCTCATCTTTTTATGAATTAAATAAAATAAAAAGCCCACTGAAATAATTGAATGTACATCAATTATAAACAGCGGGAAATACTATTTTGAATACTGTTATAGGCTGTCAAACTCGCTCGACAACTGCTCCAAAGCTTGTTCAATCGGAGTTAAATCTGTAGGTACTTCCACCCTCTCAATTTTATTTCCTGTTTTAGTAGCCAATTGTAGTGCAGTCATAGCAAGTAAATCCTGCATATCTTTTACAGCATAGTTGTCTTGAAGCGTTTGAATCGCCTTATTAATATCATCTGCAGCCTTCAACACCTTATCCTTTTCACTTTCGTGAATTGTAAGTGGATAAGAACGTCCAGCAACAACTACTTTAATTGACAACTTACTCATGCATTATTTTTTAACTGACCAATGCAGTATTCAATTTCCCTTACCATTTCGTCAATTTGTTCCTGATCAATTTCTTTTGATTCAGGTTGGATGACGATTTGATTTTTGACCTCCACCAATTCCGCTTTCAACGTAGAAATTTCGTCTACTTGTGATTTGTTGTCCAACGAAAGTTTCTCGTTTTCAGATTTCAAATCTGCAATCACAGAATCCTTCGCAGCTAATTCACTTTTCAATCGGCTTACTTCATTCTCCAACGTTGATATATCCTGTCTTTGTTGATTTAAAGACGCCAACAACGCGTCCTTTTTCAGGCGTATATCTTGTATGATATGTTGAATTTTTTCGTTCATGGATTCGGTCCAGATACAAAGTTAATATTCAAAACTGTTAAAACAACACTTTTATTATTCAACTTCAAAAAAAAATAATCACGACAATGTGAATTATCCTCTAAATTTGGTTAAGTGCATCTTGCACAATTTGATCGTGATCAAATGCCAACTGCGGTAATTCATCAACTGAAAACCAAGCCAATGACTTTGCATCATCTTGTGCAATAGCTATTTGGTCATCCATCAATTCACCAACAAAAGCAATAGAAACAGTGTGACCTCGAGGATCTCTATCCGGTTTTCCGTAAGCCTTCAGCTGCTTTAAACCTAATAAAACAATGTTCGTTTCTTCTTGTAATTCGCGTTTTGCCGCATCTTCTAGATCTTCCCCACGATCAACAAATCCACCTGGTAAAGCCCAGCAATCTTTATATGGATCTTTCATCCGTTGAATCAATAGAATTTGCTTTACTCCATGTTCAAAACGGAATAACACAATATCAACAGTAACAAATATTGAAGGTATATAACCCAATTATGCGTAATGTTGTTGCAATTTGTTTGACATGTAATTGAAAAGATTTGTCAATGGTTTTTCGACCATCATCTTCAAAAACATATTTACTTCTCCATCGAATGCAATATAACCTTCTGTTTTGTCACCAATTTCATTGATGTGAACTGTTAAATTGAAAGGAAATGGAGACTTATCTCCAGATTTAAGAAACAATTTATTTGGCTCCTCTCCTCCATTTTGAACTAATGTGATTGTTACACCCCCTTGAACTTTAAAAGAACATTCTGTTTCAGAAGACTTGAAATCTGAAATATTATCCTTTGGTAATAAGTGAATAAGGTTGTTTGCATCTTTCAAAAATGCATATATCGTATCTGGTGAAGCATTTACTTCAACTTTAGTGCTATCAATTTTCATATTATTTTTTCCATTCTGAAGGATTGATTTTCCAATCCTTCAATGATTCAACATCTTCTTTTGTAATATACGTATCGTCTAATGCTTTTTCGATCAAAATGTCGTAGTTTGTTAACGTAGTGTACGGACATTTCGCGTCTTTAAAATTTTTGTCTGCCACTTCAAAACCGTAAGTAAAGATTGCAACAAGACCTTTGACATCAAGTTTTGCTTCGCGAAGTGCTTCAACAGCCTTCAAACTACTACCCCCTGTTGAAATCAAATCTTCAATTACAATCACTTTTTGACCTTCTTCAAAATGACCTTCAATCTGATTTCCCATTCCATGTCCTTTCGGAGAACTTCTTACATAAATGAATGGCAAGCCCAATTCTTCTGCAACCAATGCACCTTGCGCAATACCACCTGTAGCAACACCAGCAATTACATCTGGTTTGCCATACTTTTCCAAAATCACTTCACTGTAATTCTGACGAATGAATGTTCTAATATTTGGATAGGAAAGAGTTACGCGATTATCGCAATAAATTGGAGATTTCCATCCTGAAGCCCATGTAAATGGATTTTTAGGCTGAAGTTTTACAGCTTTGATTTGTAACAAAAATTCTGCTACTTTTACGGCTCTATCTTTATTCAAATTCATAACGGCAAATGTACAAAGTTTTTGTTGAAAACAGACCTATAATAATTTGTGAAAAAAATACTTTCACATTTGAGAGTATTTTAGTGTTTTCTAACAAAATCGAGTCTATTGAAAAAAACTTATTTCCGTTATTTGAAAAAAATTCACCCAAAATCCCAATTGTTGTATTATCCAAAGACCCTGATTATGACTTTAACAGACTGTTTTCCAACCACAAACTAATTAAAGCAGCAGGAGGAATTGTACAAAATAAAGAAGGAAAATTACTCTTCATCAAACGTTTTGGGAAATGGGACATTCCGAAAGGCAAACTTGACGAAAATGAAGATCCAGAAAAAGGTGCTATTCGTGAAATTGAAGAAGAATGTGGCATTTTAAATCCAACAATCGATAAATTCATTTGTAATACATATCACACTTACCTCGATACATACAAAGGAAAAAACAAACTCACGCTCAAGAAAACGTATTGGTATAGTCTTCATTATGATGGTGATGAAGAGTTGATTCCACAAACGGAAGAAGGAATTACTAAAGTAAAATGGTTCAAACCTTCCAAAATTGACAAAGTACAATCAAACACTTATGAATCCATTTTGGATGTGATTGATGTTTTCCTTCATCCAACAAAAGAAAAAGCAATTTTTAATCCTTAAATACACGATCTTTTAAAAACGGCAATTTAAGTCGCATTTCGTCTAATTCAGCTCTATCCAACTCGCAACTAAATACGATTTCTTCATTGGAAAATTCCTTCAAACGGTTTCCGTGTAAATCGATAACACAACTATCTCCAGAATAATTTAAATCTAACTGATCAACACCAACACGATTAAGTGCAGCCAAATAACATTGATTTTCAATTGCTCTCGCTGGCAATAGATTTCTCCAATGTTGGCTTCTTCTTTCTGGCCAATTGGCAACATACAGCAACAAATCGTATGCAGGTTCACCTCCTTGATGTTTGTTTAACGCTATTTCAGGGAAACGTAAATCGTAACATATTTGCAATCTAATTTTCCATCCACGGAAGTTTACGATAACTTCTTTATCTCCACTTGCAAATACTTTATCTTCTCCTGCTAAACCAAAGGTTTTTCGTTTATCATAAACATGCAATGTTCTATTTGGTTCAACAAACAAACCGCGATTGAAAAATTTATCATTTTCCTGAATAATTAACGATGTATAAATCGCTGCATCTAATTTATTCGCCATCGACTTCAACCATTCAATTGATTTGGAGTCATTCATTTGTTCAGCTAATTCTGGTGCATTCATCGAAAACCCTGTGTTGAACATTTCAGGCAACAATATCAAATCTGTTTTGGAAACGCCTTGAAGCAAACGTTCGTAATTTGCGAAATTAGCTTCTTTGTTTTCCCAAATTTGATTCGCTTGAACCAATGTCACATTTAGATTGCTCATATTTAATTAGATTTTTCTTAAAATTTCGGCTGCTTGCTCCAATGTCTCATCTGTCTTTGCAAAACAAAAACGAATATGTTTTAAATCTTTTCCATTTGCATTGAAAACAGAAACAGGAATTGTAGCAACCTTATTTTCGACCAATATGCGTTTTGTAAACACTACATCACTTTCGTCTGAAATAGCAGCATAACTAGCTAGTTGAAAATACGTTCCATTACTTGGCAACAACTCAAAACGACTTCCCTTTAACAGTGATTGAAAATAATCTCTTTTTTGTTGATAGAATTTACCCAATTGCTGCACATCAACTTCTTTTAAGTAAGTTGCTAAAGTTGCTTGTGCTACACTATTCACACAAAACACAACAAACTGATGTACTTTTTTCACTTCATCCATCAAATGTGTCGGTCCAACGATATAACCTACCTTCCATCCTGTGATATGGAATGTTTTTCCAAACGAACTCACTGCCAAAGAGCGATTGTGCAATTTTGGTCGGTGATGAACAGAAATATGTTTTTCCTCAAACGTAATGTATTCATAGACCTCATCCGACAATACCAATAAATAGGGATTCTTCTCTACTAACAATTCCAATGCTTCATAATCTGCTTGAGTCCACGTTTTTCCCGATGGATTATGCGGATTGTTGATGATGATAATGCGTGTTTTTGGAGTAATTGCATCTTCGATGGCATTCCAATCTGGCAAATAGTCATCTTTCAATTGAACATGTTTTGGAATTGCACCAGACAAAATAATTCCCGACTCGTATGAATCATAACATGGATCAAGCACAAGTACTTCGTCACCAAAATTTGTCAATGCTTGTAAGATCGTGAAAATCCCTTGACATCCTCCAGCTGTAATTAAAATTTCCGTATTTGGATCAACCATACGTTGGTAAGATTGCTTCGTTAATTTTGCCAATTCTTCCAATAAAATTGGATTTCCAGCCATTGGACTGTATTGGTTACTTTGAGCTTTTGTTACCACATCCGCATGAATTTCCGTCAATCGCTGATCGATTGAGAAATTTGGAAACCCTTGCGACAAATTGATTGCTTGATGTTCGAGCGCCATCTTCGACATGACGCTAAATATGCTTGTTCCTATATTGGGTAATTTAGACATTGTTCAATTTTTATACGAATATACAACTTACCAGTAATTAATTTGGCTGCACTCGTTGATTCAACCAATTCAAAATATCACTGTAAACCTCATCCTTATTGATCTCATTCAAAATTTCATGTCGCATTTTTGGATACAGTTTGAGCGAAACATCTTGAAATCCTTTGTTTACTAATTGTTGGTAAGTAATCTTAACACCTTTTCCAAAATCACCGATTGGATCATCTTCACCACTTACAAATAGAAATGGAAATTTTCGAATGATGTCTTTCGACCAATTTTTAGTTGTTGCACGCTCAACAACTGACAACAGTGTATAAAATCCATTGTTTGTAAACGGAATTCCACACAAAGGATCTTTCAAAAACTCATCCCTATTTTCAATACTTTTACTTAACCAATTTGTTCCATGATGACTCGGTTCATTTCTGAACTTAACATTATTCATCTTCACAAATAGTTTGTTGACAAACTGATCTTGCTTTTCAGGAGCCAATTTATTTTTCAAAGCAAACCATGCCTTAGCAAAACCAATTCCTGCTTTGGGTCCTCCTGTTCCAACTATTATTGCACCATCAAAACGCTGTTGAGCAACTTGCAGGAGACATCTAGTAATAAACGAACCCATTGAATGTCCCAGCACAAAATGAGGCACCGTTGGATACTTATGTTCCAAATAAGCTGCCATGTTTTCGGCATCCAATACAACTTGATTCATTGGGTCTTTTTTATAGAAATACCCAAATTTTTTATTTATTTCTGCGGTTTTTCCATGTCCAAGATGATCATACGTCACAACAGCAAAACCATTTTCAGCTAAAAATTTTGCAAAATCAGCATAGCGACCACTGTGTTCTTGCATGCCGTGAAGTATCAAGACAGTACCTCTTATTTGAGTCTCTTTTGGTACAAAAAGTGTAAAAGCTAATTTATGTAGTTCATCATCAAGTGAAGAACTTTGAAGGTATGAAGATTTTATTTCGAGCATATCAATCCGAACTAATTTTAATCAATTATAATTTATTAGCATTAAATTAATCATATTACCATTCAAAGAATGTAATTTAGCGTTATGAGTCGTAAAAAAGATAAAAAAACAAAGGGCAATAATAAGAAAAAGAACAACCTGAAGGGTAGTTTAACAGTTCTTATTCGCAAGACCTTTGAAAAAAACGAATCAAGTGAATTGACACATAAGCAAATTTGTACCCTACTTGATTTACGCGAAGGAGCATTACGCAAATTAACCTTCGAAATATTACAAGAATTAACTTCACAAGGATTTTTAAGACAAGTAAGTCACAGTACTTACAAAATCAATAAAGAGCTTACCATTCTAACTGGTTACTTAGATTTAAACCAACGAGGAGCTGGGTTTGTTTCCGTTGAAGGATATGACAAAGATATTTATATTGCTCCAAACAATGTAGGAAGAGCAATTGGAGGTGACTTGGTAAAACTTCAGATTACACGCCTAGGAAAAGCGAGAATTGAAGGTTCAATTATTGAAGTTGTTGAACGCGAGCGAACTCACTTTGTTGGAACATTACAAGTAAGTGAAAAATTTGCATTTCTAATTCCAGACAACCAACGAGTTGGAACGGATATTTTCATTCCGAAGGAAAAATTAAATGGTGCCAAAAATGGTGAAAAGGTTTTGGTTAAAATTACCGTTTGGCCAGAATCAACATCCAATCCATTTGGTGAAGTAGTTGAGCGTCTTGGTCACCGCACTGCAAATGATACTGAAATGATTTCCATCTTGGTAAATCAAGGAATTGATTATGAATTTCCACAAGAAGTCATTGCAGAGGCAGAACACGTAACCATGGATCTTGATCCAAAAGAAATTAGCACAAGAAGAGATATGCGCGATGTTCTAACGTTCACCATTGACCCATTTGATGCAAAGGATTTTGATGATGCACTTTCCTACCAAAAATTGGAAAATGGTGACATTGAAATAGGTGTTCACATTGCGGATGTTAGCCACTATGTGCGACCTGGTTCACCGATGGATAAAGAAGCTTTACATCGTTCGAATTCAGTATATCTTGTAGATCGAGTAGTTCCGATGTTGCCAGAACAGTTGTCAAATTTTGCTTGCTCATTGAGACCAAATGAAGATAAATACAGTTTTTCTGTGGTCTTCACAATGGATGAATTAGGGAAAATCAAACATACGTGGTATGGAAAAACGGTTATTCATTCAGACAGAAGGTTCACCTACGAAGAAGCACAAGAAATCATTGAAGGAAAAGAAGACTCGTATGCGGAAGTCATTCATTTGATGGACAAGATTGCAAAATCGTACCGTGCAAAACGCATAAAAAAAGGTGCAATCAACTTTGAATCAGAAGAAATGCGTTTCAAATTGGATGAAGACAAAAATCCAATAGAAGTTGTGATTAAAACATCTAAGGATGCACATAAATTGATTGAAGAATTCATGCTCTTAGCAAACCGTTCTGTTGCAGAGTTCATTGGAAAACCTTCTAAAGATCGCGATCCTATTCCATTTGTATACCGTGTTCACGACGAACCAGATTTAGCGAAAATAGAATTGTTCAAGTTGTTCATCGACAAATTTGGCTACGAATTGGATGCATCTGATTTGAAAACGGTATCTAAAGCAATGAATAAGTTATTGACTGACATTCGCTATGAAAATGAATATTCGATTATTCAGTCAATGGCTATTCGTTCGATGGCAAAAGCCACTTACGAAACAGAAAACATCGGTCACTACGGATTAGCTTTTGAATATTATACTCACTTCACCTCACCTATTCGTCGTTATGCCGATTTGATGGTTCACCGCATTTTGTTTGATGAATTGACACATCGCAATCATAAATACGGTACTGGATTAGACGATATTTGTAAGCGTATTTCGCGCAACGAACGCAAAGCTGCCGAAGCAGAAAGAGAATCGACAAAATACTTCCAAACAATTTTCGTATTAGATAAAATTGGGGAGGAATTTGAGGGAACAGTTACAGGAATTGCCGAACAAGGAATGTATGTCAGAATGGATGAAAACCAATGTGAAGGTATGGTTCCCATGAGTGAAATTCCTGGTGATCGCTATTACTTCGATGCTGATAAATTTAGAATTGTTGGAGCAAAATATCAAAAAGAATACAACTTTGGCGATCGTGTAAAAGTTCGAATATTTGAAGTTTCTCCAAGAAAAAGACAAATTGATTTAGAATTAGTTGTTTAATCGTTAAAATGATGAAAAAGATACTACTTGCATTTTTAATTCTTCAAAGTCAAGCATACGCACAACAAGAAACACGTTTGCAACCAAAATTTGACCTGCAAGAATGCAAGGAATCTTTGCTTTTATTTGATGCATTCATGAATGAAGTTCCAGTAACGGAATTTGCTTCCAAACATCAATTAACAAACTACAAATTTAGCTATCGTTCTCCTGCAATGGGATTGGATAACATGTGGGATTTATGGATTCGAGAAGATTCTACTGTATTTCTTGTCATGAGAGGAACAACTGGTGATCCAAAATCCTTATTAGCTGATTTTTACTGTGCGATGTTGCCTGCACAAGGAGAAATTCGATTGAACAATCAAACAACATTTTCTTATAAAGTTGCACAACATCCAGAAGCAGCCATCCATGCTGGATTTTTGACAAGTTTCGCATTCATTGCAAACGATGCGCAACCAAAAATTGACTCACTTTACAATATTGGATATTCACAATATATCGTAGCAGGACACAGTCAGGGAGGTGCCATTGCATTTTTAATTACATCGTGGTTGCACTACAAAATAATAGATGGAATTTACCCAAACATGCAGTTGAAAATGTATGCCACAGCTCCACCGAAAGTTGGAAATAGCTATTATGCCTACGATTTTGACGCTACAATGAAAGCTCGTTGGGCATATAGCGTCGTCAATGCGTTGGATCCGATCCCAGAAATGCCTTTGACCACACAACAGTTGGTTCCAGACATGAATAATCCAAATCCATTGATTGAAGCAAAGGCAGGGTTAAAAAAAGAAAAATTGATGACCCGAATTGCATTGAAAACAGCTTTTAATTCAATGGAGAAAAAAGCAATTAAATCCGCTAAAGGATATCAAAAATACTTGGGTAAATACGTTGGAAAACTCATTGGGCAACACCTTCCAGAATTAAAGCTTCCAAATCCTGTCAATTCAACCTACTTTGTGCGTCCAGGAATTCCAATCACAATGATGCCAGACGATCAGTATCATCACCATTTTTCTGAAAGAAAATCAAGCATGGTACACCACTTAACAGAAGCATATCATTTGTTGTTGGACCGCAATTTTAAGCAAGATTAAATTGGATAGCGAACAATCAAATTGTCGATTACGGTAAATAAATATCCATTCGTGTAGCGAACGAATTTGCTTCCATCTACGGTCTTTTTTCCAAATGCTTCACCGTTTGTTTTCCAGAGATACACCTTATTTTCAATTGCATCAACACCTGCAACAAATGTAGCTCCGTCGTTTGTTGTGAAAAGTTGTGCATCGGCTAAATCATTGAATGAAACTTGAATTGTACCCCAATGTAATCCATTGAAGTTATACAATTTCAAACGTTGACCTTCTTTGATGAGCAAGCCTTTGCTAGATTCAACGATTGGAAGAATTTTAGCTTCTCCAAATTTATCGAATTGGTGTAATCCACCTTTTTGATCGTAGGCAATCAGTTGACCTTTATTCATTCCAAACAGTTTTGCTTCATTCGCAACAATCATTGGATAATTAACCTGCTGTACATTAAAAATTCTAAATGATTTTCTTGTATCTGCTTGAATCATTTCAAATCTTCCATCACCAACTACACCCAAGAAAGGTTTATTAGCACTAACCCAAACCAATGGTTTTTGTTCAATTGAATTCAATTGCGTTCTAATTTCTGCCAACTCTCGACCTTGATTGTCAAATTGAATCAATCGACCTTTTTCACTTGTAGCAATGAAATAGCCGTTACCCTTCCAACGATAAAAAATTGGTGTTGTTTTACTTACTTGATCACTATCCAATTGAATTGGAAATCCATTTACACTGTTTCCATTGATATCAATTACATAAATTTTCTTCGCAGTTGAAACAAGTAATTGTGTTTTATCATTTGCATAAATGTCAATTAACTGTGGATCTCCAACAAACACACCTTCAACAGGAAACTCCCATTTCTTTTTGTCGTTTTCGAAAAAGACAACTTGACTTTCGTTTGTCAGAACAAAAAACTGATTTTCGTTGATAATGGCAATGTCTTTTACATTTCCAGCTAAGAACGTTTTTGATGTTGAATTAACAACCTCTGTTGAATTTGTTGCAATATTACCTTGATTTAAAACAGTAGTCAACAAACGCGAATTACTAACTGATTCAGTCAGTTTTTGCGTTTTATTTGCAATTCGATAATTGACTTTTTGAGGCAATAAACCGTAAATTTCAATTGATTTTTCTTGGTTTTGAGACAATGTGTTCCCCATTTTATAATCTCCTACAATACTCTCACATACTGCACGGCTTTCGGAGATTACAACAAAATCATCCAATCTAAAAATGAAAAATCCTTGCTTTAGATTCAACAAATTTGTCAATTTCGTGTTCTTGAAATATGCATTGTCAGCATCAGTTGATTCAACTTGGTATGCATCATACAACACTTGAATTGGATCTTGTCCGTCTAAATAATCGGTAATCAATGCTGTTTGACCATTAAGTTGAACTTTTACAACACCATATTTCAGCCAATTATTCATTGGACTTTCAAGAATCTGTGGATCCTTGAATCTTAGATAATCTGTCTCATAAAACTCATAAGAAGAAATTGCCACAGGAACGACAGAACTAAAAACCGTTTTATCATTCACCTTTGTTCCAAGCACACCTTTCTTGAAATTACTTTTGTATTCGATTAAACCATTTGATTTGATATACATATCCGTAATCGATTGATTTTCATCCATTAAACCAATGATAGAACCGTCTGCATTTTTATCGAATAGAACCTCATCCCAAGGATTTGCATTCAACTTGAAATCATCTTTGCTCAAATAGATTACATTCTTATTGAATTTCCCTTTAAGCGTTTTGAACTTAATATTGTTTTGATCAATTTGAACTCCAGCTTCGTTTTGAAAAATCGTTTTGAAAGATTTGTTTGTAAGTCCTGTCTTTGTGTTGACTAGAATATGATTTCGTTTTTTTGAAACAAAAATCGTTTCAATTTGATCCAAATTTAATTGTAAGATGAATTGAATAATATCCGTGTTGATTGTTCCGAACTGATTGAGCAACACATCATATTTTGAAGGATTTAATATTACCAACACATCACCGTCATTTTTATCAAACACGTATTCAGGACGAAAAGCCTTGCCCTGATTTACACGATCATAGGTTGCATATCCCAACCACAACACACTGACGATGGTAACTATACCGATAAAAACACGTCCAAACATATTTCAAAATTACATGTATTATTACCTGAGTGGACAACTAATTATCAAAGAAATCAACAACTCACTGTTAGGGAGCTTCTGACATAATTATTCGAAAAGGCTCAATTGTGAATCGTCTAATAATTTGTATGACATCCGATGATGTGGGGTCACTCCATGCTCCTCAATTGCGGCACGATGTTTTTTTGTCGGATATCCTTTATTCTTCAACCAATCGTAAACTGGAAACTCTTCGTGCAGTTTATCCATAATATCATCACGATAGGTTTTCGCCAAAATTGATGCTGCTGCGATACTTAAATACTTTCCATCACCTTGAACGATACATGCATGCGGAATTTCAGGATACGGTTTAAAACGATTTCCGTCAATTAAAAGAAATTCAGGTTTTATTTTCAATTGATTGACAGCCAAATGCATTGCTTTAAAACTTGCATTGAGGATATTTATTTCATCAATTTCAACATTGCCAACAATTCCTACAGCCCAAGCAAGCGCTTCTTTTTCAATAATAGGTCTAAGCGCATAACGTTGTTTATCTGTCAATTTTTTAGAATCATTCAACAAGTTGTTTTCAAAATTTTCAGGTAAAATGACTGCTGCTGCAACAACAGGTCCAGCTAGACATCCACGACCTGCTTCATCACATCCAGCCTCAATAATTCCTTCATTATGATACAATTTGAGTTTATTATTTTCCATCATTTTACACAAAATTTAAAAAAATAATTGTATATTGGTACAACATTTGGGTATTGCTTATGCGACTAATTAAAACAAAAAAAATGAAAACATTATTTTCGATCGTTGTTTTATTTCTAACTATGAACATAGCATCTGCACAAAACAGTGCTACTGTGAAATCAGCGTCTGACTTAACATCCCTAAAGGACAAAGGTAAGGGATTTATTACCCTTCCGGGGAATTTAACTAAAGAAGATGTTGCAAGCAAATCAAAATATTACACGTTGTATTTCACTGTTGAGTTTGATGATAAAACAAAAGTTGCGACCATTAATATGGTTGATAACACAGAAAGATCTCGTGCAATTATCACACGTTTTCTTGCAGCATGTGAAGTTCAAACAATTGTTGTTGGAAACGAAACTGTTCATCGCGATCAATTATTTGAAAAATACTTGAAGTAATATTTCTAGAAATCAATATTTTAGTGGGAGGATGATATCCTCCCATTTTTATTTTTGCGCTGTTAAAAAACGTTAACCCGCTCAGAATAAAGCGTCTTAAAAGTTAAATTCGTAAAAAATAGAACGTGGGAAAAATTCGGGTTAACATCATATTCATTATCGTTATTGTTGCTACAGTTGCGCTGTTAATCATTCAAGCGTTTCAAACTCGCCAATTATTTGATAAAAAGTCTGGCCAATTCAAAGCAGAGGTTGAAACAACAATGGAACGTATCGCTGTACGTCATGAAAAAGCTGAAGATGTTCGCAAATTTTTTCGTATTGCCAACACCAATTTCAGTGGTCACTACAAAGACATTTTAAAAGAAGAATTTCAAAATCTCCTTTCTGCCAAAGAAACTATTTTCATCAAGGACACAACCATTTATGAAAATGGAAAAAGTGAAAATTACTTAGTCGTTCAAGGACAAAGCTTCGATTCATTAATCGGTGTCAAAGCAGAGCAACGTGTACTTGCAAAAGACGTTCGTCAATTACGTGATTTTTATCAACAAAAATCGCCACAGGACTCATCCAAATACGCAATTCAACTAGACAAAAAGGTCATCAAAAAGATGTTTGAGAAGGCCAAATTTGTCAACGACATGATGATGCAGGCATTTCGTGAAAATGTTTATGAAAACCCTGAAGAATCTTTTGACATTGCCTTTTTGGATTCAGTAATTCGAACTGAATTTAAAGATGACAAACTTCCAGCTAGTTTTCAATTTGTTGTCACCAATGAATCAGGTAAACCCATTCGGGCAAAAAACACTGTTGAGCATTATCAAACTGACATTGACACAACAAATGCTTTTACAACCAATTTGTTTCCGAGCAACTTATTCAATGAGCAGCTGAAATTACATATCGTTTTTCCAAGACAAAACACCATTTTACTAGGAGAATTATGGTTACCACTTTTGGTTAATTTAACTTTGGTTTTACTCATCTTTTGGGCATTGATTTACATGTTCAAAACAATCTTAACCCAAAAGAAATTAGCCGAACTGAAAAACGACTTTATTTCAAATATGACCCATGAATTTAGGACACCAATATCTACCATTTCATTAGCTTGTCAAGCAATGAGTGACCAAGATGTAGTAGGAACTGAAATGGAAAAAACCCAACCATTTGTTAAAATGATTTCTGATGAAAACAACCGTCTTGGAACATTGGTTGAAAGTATTTTACAAAGTAGTACAATCGAAAAAGGCGAAATTAAACTTCACAAAGAAAAAGTATTGGTGAATGAAATCATTTACGACATCGTTCACCGAGCACAATTCAGAATACAAAAAGACCAAGGAAACATTCATTTAGACATTTGTCCCGAATTAGTTTACATCCACGCAGACAAAATGCATTTCACCAATGTTATTTCGAATTTGGTTGACAACGCCATTAAATATTCGAACGAAGAGCCAGATATTACCATCAGTTTGACACACAAAGGAGGGGTCATCAAAATCAGTGTTGCGGACAAAGGTTTAGGAATAAAAAAAGAGCATCTTAATAAAATATTTGATAAATTGTACCGTATTCCAACAGGCAACGTGCATAACGTAAAAGGCTTTGGGTTGGGGTTAAGTTACGTAAAAGGCATCTGTGATATGCATCAATGGAAGATAAGTGTTCATAGTAAATATGCCGAAGGATCTACCTTTACAATAGAAATAAAACAATAATTATGGAAAAGAAATTAGCTATTTTACTCGCTGAAGACGACATTAATTTAGGTCAGTTGTTAGCTACATATTTAAGATCAAAAAATTACGATGTAACGTTAGCAACTGATGGTCAACAAGCATTAGAAACATTCAACAAAGGCAAATTTGACTTCTGCATTTTCGATGTCATGATGCCAAAATTGGATGGATTTAGTCTTGCAAAAGAAGTGCGTGAATTAGATAAAAAAACACCCATCATTTTCCTTACTGCAAAAGACCAAAATGAAGATAAATTAGAAGGATTTGCAACAGGAGCTGATGATTATCTAACAAAACCATTTTCTATGGATGAGTTATTGGCTCGAATCACTGCAATTATCCGAAGAACTGGTGTCGTTAAAAGTAATGAATCAGGTGAACTGTATGTTGGAAAAATAAAATACGAACCTGAATTGCGTTTACTTCACACAGCTGGTGAACCTAAAAAATTGACAACAAAAGAAAATCAATTGCTTGAGTTGTTAGTAAAAAATCAAAACGAAGTTTTGGATAGGCAAGCAACGTTAAGAGCTGTTTGGGGAGATGACAACTATTTCAATGGAAGAAGTATGGATGTTTACATTGCAAAACTTCGTAAATTATTGAAAGAAGATCCTTCAATCGAGATCATGAACATCCACGGAAAAGGATTTAAGTTGGTGATTAAGTAAAAGTTATATTGTTTTTTCTTAAATTGTAGAAAAAACAAACGTTATGATGTTTACTGAAAAACCATTAGTTGAAGTCATCGAAGTTTTAAGAGCTAGAGGTTATACCAGAGACTATAACCTCATCGAAGACAAGTTAGCAGATTCACTAGATGGATCATGCATAGAAATTGCTAATCTTGTAATCGACAAGATTTACAGGTTCACAGGCTTAAACGACTTGGATGACGAAACCATCCTTTATGCCATTAGCAATTTAGATGATGACACCAAAGGAATTTTTGTCAATGGATATGGCACCTACTCCGATCCAAAAGCGTATGAAGTAATTAAGCAAATTACAATCAATGATTCAAACAACGAAGAGTGGATTTCTGCTTAAAAAGCAAACGTTAACCCTACTTGCGCCGAAAAACCGTGTTTAATAGCATTACC
>Ga0079224_100004807_pt1 | contig 17582 bp, 12 predicted proteins | sample Stecom2015_FD_80414 | JGI IMG/M metagenome (GOLD analysis project Ga0079224, IMG submission 80414) | Agricultural soil microbial communities from Utah to study Nitrogen management - Steer compost 2015 | ecosystem: Environmental > Terrestrial > Soil > Agricultural land | place: USA: Utah...
CCGGCCCGCGACGGCGACGGCGGACTCCCACAGCAGGAACTGCGCACCGAGCGGGCCCTGCGTGGCGATTCGCGCCCCGCCCGAGGACGGGCCGATCGCCACCGGCGTGGCGTCGCCCGCGGCGTCGGCGAACCCGGGCGCGTCCGTGCCGTCGACCACTACGGGAAGCAGGCCGGTGCCCTCCTTGCCGGTGGACTCGGCGATCAGCTGCTCGGCCCAGTCGCCGAAACCGGTGATGCCCGAACCCGTGTCCGCGAGGACGAGCTTCTCCGCGCCGTCGGCGTGTGCCGCCCCGAACGCGGCCGCGAGCCGCAGCGCCGGGTTGTCGGCCGTGTCGGCCGCGACGGCGTCGGCCACCAGCGCGGCCTGGTCCAGCAACCGTGCGACGTCGGCGCCGGCGAGCCCGGCGGGCACCAGCCCGAACGCGGTCAGTGCCGAGTAGCGCCCGCCGACGTTCGGGTCGGCGAGGAACACCTTGCGGCACTGGTCGAGTTCGGCCAACGGCGAGCCCGGATCGGTGACGACGACGATCCGCTGTGCCGGATCGATGCCCTCCTCCTCGAACGCCGCGGCGAACACCCGGCGGTGGCTGTCGGTCTCGACCGTCGTGCCCGACTTCGACGACACGACGAGCACCGTGCGGTCGAGATCGCCCGCCAGCGCGTCGGCGACCTGCGCCGGGTCGGTGGTGTCGAGCACCGCGAGCGCGACACCCTCGGTCGCCGTGATCACCTCGGGCGCGAGCGACGAGCCGCCCATGCCCGCGAGCACGACGCGGTCGACGCCCTCGGAACGCAGATCCGTACGCAGCGCCTCGATCTCGCCGATCAGTGGACGGGACGTGCGGTGCAGCGTCGTCCACGCCAGCCGGATCGAGGCCTCGGACTCGGCGTCCGCGCCCCACAACGTGGCGTCCTGGGCGGCGAGCTTGCCCGCCACGCCGTCGGCGACGAGGGTGTCGATCAACGGCGCGGCGGCAGTCTCGAGTGCGGGGTCGAGTTCGACCCCCGTCTGGTCGGCCCCCATCGCGAGCGTCAGCCCTTCGCCTTGTTGAGCTGGCCGGAGACGGTCTCCAGCAGCTCGGCCCACGACTTGTCGAACTTCTCGACGCCCTCGTTCTCCAGCGTCAGGAAGACGTCGGTGATGTCGATGCCGACCGCCTCGAGCTTGTCGAACACGGCCTGGGCCTGCTCGGCGGCGCCGCTGACGGTGTCGCCCGTGACGTTCGCGTGGTCGGCCGCGGCGTCCAGAGTGGACTCCGGCATGGTGTTCACCGTGTTGGCGACCACGAGGCCGTCGACGTAGCGGGTGTCGGAGTAGTCCGGGTTCTTGACCCCGGTCGACGCCCACAGTGGACGCTGGGGGTTCGCGCCCTCGGCCTCCAGGGCCCGCCACCGCTCGGAGGAGAAGAGCTCCTCGTAGGCGGCGTAGGCCAGCTGGGCGTTGGCGATCGCGGCCTGGCCGCGCAGGGCCAGTGCCGCGTCGGTGCCGATCGCCTCGAGTCGCTTGTCGATCTCACTGTCCACACGGGACACGAAGAACGAGGCGACCGAGTGGATCGACGACAGGTCGTGGCCGTTGGCCTTGGCCTGCTCGAGTCCGGCGAAGTAGGCGTCGATCACGGCCCGGTACCGTTCGACCGAGAAGATCAGCGTGACGTTGACGCTGATGCCCTCGGCGAGCGTGCGGGTGATGGCGGGCAGGCCTTCCTCGGTGGCGGGGATCTTCACCAGCAGGTTCGGCCGGTCGACCGTCTTCCACAGGTCGGCGGCCTCGGCGACGGTCTTGTCGGTGTCGCGGGCCAGGCCGGGGTCGACCTCGATCGACACGCGCCCGTCGACGCCGCCGGTGGACTGGTGGACGTCGCGGAACAGGTCCGCGGCGTTGCGCACGTCGGTCGTGGTCAGCTCCCGCACGGCGGCGTTGACGTCGGCGCCGCGGGCGGCCAGCTCGCGGACCTGCTCGTCGTAGGCCTCGCCGTCGGAGAGTGCGTTGGCGAAGATCGTCGGGTTGGTCGTGACGCCGACGACGTGCTTGTCGCGGATCAGCTCGGCCAGGTTGCCGGAGTTGAGCCGCTCACGGGACAGGTCGTCGAGCCAGATCGACACGCCGGCCTGGGAGAGTGCTGCGAGGTTGTTACTCATGAGGCGTTTCCCCAATCCGGTCAGGAGTTCTTGTCCAGCGCGCGGCGGGCCGCGGCCACCACGGCCTCCGTGGTGAACCCGAACTCACGGAACAACGTCTTGTAGTCGGCCGAGGCCCCGAAGTGCTCGATCGAGACGATCTCGCCGCCGTCACCGACGAAGCGGTGCCACGGCTGCGCGATGCCGGCCTCGACGGCGACCCTGGCCTTGACGGTCGGCGGGATGACCGCGTCGCGGTAGGCCTGGTCCTGACGGTCGAACCACTCGACACACGGCATCGACACCACGCTCGCGGCGACGCCGTCGGCCTCGAGGACCTTCCTGGCCTCGACGGCCAACTGCACCTCGGAACCCGTCGCGATGAGCACGACCTCCGGGTTGCCGTTGGAGGCCTCGGCCAACACATAACCGCCCTTGGCCACACCCTGGGCGTCGGTGCCCTCGAGCACCGGCACGTTCTGGCGGGTCAGCGCCAGGCCCGTCGGGTGGTGGATGTCCTCCAGCGCCGCCTTCCACGCCGCGGCCGTCTCGTTCGCGTCGGCCGGACGCGCGACGCTCAGGCCCGGGATGGCGCGCAGGGAGGCGAGCTGCTCGATCGGCTGGTGCGTCGGGCCGTCCTCGCCGAGGCCGATCGAGTCGTGCGTCCACACGTACGTCACCGGCGCCTTCATCAGCGCGGCGAGGCGCACGGCCGGGCGCATGTAGTCGCTGAAGATCAGGAACGTCGCACCGTACGGGCGCGTGCCGCCGTGCAGCGCGATGCCGTTGAGGATCGAGCCCATCGCGTGCTCACGCACACCGAAGTGCAGGTTCCTGCCGTACGGCTGCATGGTGAACATGTCCGTCGACGCCGTCCCGGGGCCGAACGAGTCGGAACCGGAGATGATCGTGTTGTTGCTCTCGGCCAGGTCGGCCGAACCGCCCCACAGCTCGGGAAGGGCGTCGGCGATCGCGTTGAGCACCTGACCGGACGCCTTGCGCGTGGCCACACCCTTCTCGTCGGGCTCCCACGTCGGCAGGGCCTCGTCCCAGCCCTCCGGCAGCGTGCGGGTGCGCAGGCGGTCGGCGAGCTTCTTGCGCTCCGGGTTCTGCGCGGCCCACGCGTCGAACCGCTCCTGCCACTGCGCCCGCGCCTCCTTGGCACGGTCGACGGCCTTGCGGGTGTGGGCGAGCACCTCGTCCTCGATCGCGAAGTCCTGCTCCGGGTCGAACCCGAGCTCGCGCTTGACGGCCGCGACCTCGTCGGCACCCAGCGCGGCACCGTGTGCCTTGCCGGTGTTCATCTTGTTCGGCGCCGGGTAGCCGATCACGGTGCGCAGCAGGATGAACGAGGGGCGGTTCGTCTCCGCCTTGGCCGCCGCGACGGCCTCCTCGAAGGCCACGACGTCCTCGCCGCCGTCGACGACCTGCACGTGCCAGCCGTAGGCCTCGTAGCGCTTGGCGGTGTCCTCGGACAGCGCGACGTTCGTGTCGTCCTCGATGGAGATCTTGTTGTCGTCGTAGATCACGACGAGGTTGCCCAGCTCCTGGCGGCCCGCGATCGAGCTGGCCTCGGAGGTGACGCCCTCCTCGATGTCACCGTCGGAGGCGATCACGTAGATGTGGTGGTCGAACGGGCTCTGGCCGGTGGGGCTCTCCGGGTCGAGCAGCCCGCGCTCACGGCGAGCGGCCATGGCCATGCCGACCGCGTTGGCCAGGCCCTGGCCGAGCGGGCCGGTGGTGGTCTCCACGCCGGGGGTGTGCCGGTACTCCGGGTGGCCCGGGGTCTTCGACTCCCACGTGCGCAGCTGCTTGAGGTCCTCCATCTCCAGGCCGTAGCCGGCGAGGAACAGCTGGATGTAGAGCGTCAGGCTGGAGTGTCCCGCGGACAGGATGAAGCGGTCACGCGCCGGCCACTCCGGGTCGGTGGGGTCGTGGCGCATGATGCGCTGGAACAGCGAGTAGGCGACCGGCGCGAGGCTCATCGCCGTGCCGGGATGGCCGCTGCCGCAGTTCTCGACCGCGTCGGCGGCGAGCACGCGGATCGTGTCCACGGCCCGGGTGTCGACGTCGGCCCAGTCGGCCGGGTAGTTCCGGCGCAGTAGTGGGTTGTTCTCCGCGGTCGAGGCGATTTCCGACACTAGAACTCGGCTCCTGAATCGTCTTTGGTTGAAGCTGGCCGTCCGGGACGGCCGCGCCGGTGGCGTACCACCGTCGGCGGCTGCCCCGGTGATCTTAATCGATCAGGGCGCGGGTACCACAGTGAACCAGCAGGTAACCCGTGGAACGTGACCGACGCTGCCAGCCTAGTCCCGGGCGGCGTCCGCGCGCCTGTCGCGCGAGAGCCTTGCAGACGCCTCAGCCGTGGCGGGCGCGGCCTGCCCCTGGGCGTGTCGCCGGTGCCCGGCCGGCGGTCGACGGTCGGTGTGCGGGGACGAACGGAAGGGCCGTCCCCGCACGAGGGGAAATGTGACGTGGACTTCGCACCCGGGGTGCCGTGCGCGGATGTCCCGGCGACCTCTACTACCCTCTGTCAAGGAACCGGCCGACGAGCCGTCCGGCGCTCGCCAGGGACGTCTCCGGCCCGCAATCTGACGCAGGGAGCGACATGTCGTTGGTGCACGCTGCGCGTTCGTCGCACGGGCGCAGTGCCAACACCAGCGCCGGGCACACCGCCGGTACCCCCTCCGGTGAGCCCCCGGCCGGTGAGCCCGGTGCCCGTCGCGGCGTTCGTCAGGTGGTCGCCGCGTACGCCTCCCTGGCCAAGCCGCGGGTGATCGAGCTGCTGCTCGTCACCACCATCCCCGCCATGTTCCTGGCGGGCCGGGCGATCCCCGACCCGTGGCTCCTGCTCGCCACGCTCGTGGGCGGCACGATGGCCGCGGGGAGTGCCAACGCGCTCAACTGCGTCGTCGACGCCGACATCGACAAGGTCATGAACCGCACGAAGAAGCGCCCCCTCGTGCGGGACACCGTGCCCCGCACGAACGCACTCGTGTTCGGGCTCGTCCTCGGCGCGGCATCGTTCGCGTTGCTCTACGGCACCGTCAACCTGCTCGCAGGACTGCTCGCCATCGCGACGATCCTGTTCTACATCTTCGTCTACACGCTCGGCCTCAAACGGCGCACGCCGCAGAACGTCGTCTGGGGTGGTGCCGCGGGCTGCATGCCCGTCGTCATCGGCTGGGCGGCCGTCACCGGCACCGTCGAGTGGCCCGCCTTCGTCATGTTCGGCGTGATCTTCTTCTGGACGCCGCCGCACACGTGGGCGCTCGGCATGAAGTACCGCGAGGACTACGAACGCGCCGGGGTGCCGATGCTGCCGGTGGTCGCCAGCCCGCAGCACGTCGCCAAGCAGATCGTCATCTACTCGTGGGTCATGGTCGGCTGGACGCTGCTCCTGGTCCCGGCGACCAGCTGGCTCTACGCCGTCTTCGCCGGACTGGCGGGCGCGTGGTTCCTCTTCTACGCCCACAGCCTGTACGCAGGCGTCAAGCGTGGCCGGGAGACCAAGCCGATGGCGCTGTTCCACCGGTCGAACACGTACCTGATGATCGTGTTCGTCGCCCTTGCCGTCGACGCGGCCATCGGGATGCCCGTGTTCGGGCTCCCGTTCTGAGCCGGTCTTCGTTCACCGCGCGTCGTTCACTGCGCTGTTCAGTTACCGCGCTGGTCCGTTACTGCGCTGGTCCGTTGCTGCGCTGGTCCGTTGCTGCGCTGGTCCGTTGCTGCGCTGGTCCGTTGCTGCGCTGGTCCGTTACCGCGTTGCCGCCGGTCCTCGCGCAGGTGCACGGTCGCGGGTATCCAGCATCCCGCGTTCCGGCGGATGAGTGGGGCGCTGGTGCCCTGACGATGTCAACGCCTTCGGCGGCGCGGTCCGACCCTTCCGACGGGCCCGGGGTTATCTCGGCCGTCCGTTGGGAATTCATGTGCTCGGTCGATCGTTGGAACTCGGTCGAGCCCTCCACACCTTCTTGCGAAAGGCGCCGCCCTTGTCCGTGTCCGCCGACGACCGGAAAACCACCGAGAACGGCAAACACACCGCGATCGCCGAGGAACAGAAGTACGTCTCGGGCGTCTACGACGCACTCGACGCCGAACGCGAGCTCGTCGAACGCAGGCTCGCCGAGAGCCTCCGGATGGCCGACGGCGAACCGCAGGCCCAGGCCGAACGCGAAGCCGCCACCGCCACCTACAGCGACCGGCTCGCGCAACTCAAGTCCGTCGAACAGGGCCTGTGCTTCGGACGCCTCGACTTCACCGACGAACGCCGCGCCCGGGACGACACCGACTCGCCCCTCTACATCGGCAGGCTCGGCCTGTTCGACGACACCGACGACTACCGGCCGCTGCTGATCGACTGGCGCGCGCCGGTCGCCCGCCCGTTCTACCTCGCGACCGCCGCATCGCCCGACGGCGTGCGCCGCCGCAGGCACCTGCGCACGCTCAGCAGGCGCGTCGTCGACGTCGACGACGAGATCCTCGACATCGGCTCCGGCGGCGACAGCGACCACCTCGGCCTCGCGGGCGAAGCCGCCCTGCTGTCGGCGCTCGAACGTCGCCGCACCGGCGAGATGTCCGACATCGTCGCCACCATCCAGGCCGAGCAGGACCGGATCATCCGTGCCGACATGGGCGGCGTGCTCGTCGTCCAGGGCGGTCCCGGCACCGGCAAGACCGCCGTCGCCCTCCACCGCGCCGCCTATCTGCTCTACACCTACCGGCGCCAGCTCACGACCCGTGGCGTGCTCGTCGTCGGGCCCAACAGCACGTTCCTGCGCTACATCGGCCAGGTGCTGCCCTCCCTGGGCGAGACCGGCGTGCTGCTCGCCACCGTCGGCGAACTGTTCCCCGGGCTCGAGGCGGTCGGCACCGACACCCCCGAGGCGGCCGAGGTCAAGGGCCGCATCGTGATGACCGAGGTGTTGGAGCAGGCCGTCCGCGACCGGCAGACCGTGCCGGACGACGTCCTGCGCATCGACGCCGAGGACAACGACGTGCTCGAACTCGACCGCCGCACGTGCGAACGCGCCCGCGCCAAGGCCAGGGCGACGCTCAAACCGCACAACGTCGCCCGCCGCGTGTTCGTCGACACCCTCCTGGACGCTCTCGCCGAACAGGCCGTGGCCAAGCTCGAATCGAGCGTGCTCGACGACGTGCCCGACATCCCGCTGACCGAGGACGAGACCGACGACGGCGTGCTGCTCGACGAGCGTGACTACGCCACCATCCGCAGGGAACTCACCGAGGACCGCGCCGTGCAGGCCGCGCTCCACCGGCTGTGGCCTAAGCTCACCCCGCAGGAGCTGCTGGCCGATCTGCTCACCGACGCGGACCGTCTCGCCTCGGCCACCGAAGGACACCTGAGCGCGGCCGAGACCGACACGCTGCTGCGGGTCCCGGGGTCGTGGTGGACCCCGGCGGACGTGCCGCTGCTCGACGAACTCGCCGAACTGCTCGGGGAAGACGACACCGAGGCGCGGCTGCGCCGCGAACGCAGGGAACGCGAGGAACGGGCCTACGCCGAAGGCGTGCTCCACGTGCTCGAACAGGACGACGAAATCCTCGACGAGGACCAGATCCGCGTCCGCGACGTGCTCGATGCGGAGATGATTGCCGAACGCCAGGAGGCCCGCAGCAACCTCACCGCCGCCCAGCGCGCCGCCCAGGACCGCACGTGGACCTTCGGGCACGTCATCGTCGACGAGGCGCAGGAACTGTCGGCCATGGACTGGCGCACCCTGATGCGGCGCTGCCCGAGCCGTTCCATGACCCTGGTCGGCGACGTCTCGCAGACCGGCTCCCGTGCCGGGACCTCGGCGTGGGCCGACGTGCTCGAGCCGTACGTGGGGCAGCGGTGGCGGCTGCGCGAGCTCACCGTCAACTACCGCACCCCGTCGGAGATCATGGATCTCGCCGCGCACGTGCTCGCCGAGATCGACCCCGAGCTGCGGGCACCGCGTTCGGTGCGCGACACCGGCGACGTGCCCTGGCAGCGGCACCTCGACCGCGACGGGCTCGCCGGCGAGCTCCGGTCCATGGTGGACGGCGAACTGGCCGAAGTGGAGGGTGGCACCGTCGCCGTGGTCGTCCCCGAGGACATGGCCACCCACGAGCTCGAGGCCGTTGTGAGGTTCGACTCGTCCGGCGAGGCCGACGAGCGCGTGTCGCTGCTTCCGGTGGACAGGGCGAAGGGACTGGAGTTCGACGCGGTGATCGTCGTCGCCCCCGACGAGATCATCACCGAGTCCCCGCGTGGCCTCAACGACCTGTACGTCGCGCTGACCCGGGCGACCAAACGGCTCGGCGTCGTGCACACCGGTCCCGTGCCCGACGCGCTCGCCGCGACGACGTCAGGTGCGCAAAACGCCCGGTGAGCGCCCAGCTAGGGTAGGCACATGCGCAAAGCTGGCAAGATCATGATCGCGGGGGCCGCGACGGCAGCAGCGACGGTGCTCGCGGCGTGCTCGCCGTCCCTCGAGGAGCCGACGGACCAGTCGCCCGAGGAGCAGGCCACACACACGCCCGCACCGGTGTCGGTGTCCGAGAGCGCGCCGTCGTCCGCCGCACACGGTGCCGGACAGGACGGGGGCGGCCACTCCGCCGTGGGCGGTGCGGGACAGTGCACGGCCGAGGACATCACCGTCGAGACCAACGGCGCGGAGCCGCAGGTGCAGATCCCGCGCGACTGCGCGGCGCCGCAGGAGGTCCTCACCCGGGACGTCGAACCGGGCGACGGTGCCGCCGTGACACCGCAGTCGACCGTGCAGGTGGACTACACCGTCGTGGGCTGGTCCGACGGTTCGGTGGCCGACAGCGGCAGCGCCTCGGTCGACCTCGGCTCGCCCTCGGGCGACATCGAGGGCTGGGCCGAGGGCATGGAGGGTGCGCAGCAGGGCGCCACGCGCGTGTTCGTGCTGCCCCCGGACCTCGGTTACGCCGAGCAGAGCGGTAACCCGCTGGCCTCCGACAGCATCGTCGTCGTCGCCGAGGTCACCGGCGTCTCCTGACCCGCTGCGTGGTCCCGAGCGCCCGGACGTTTCCGGACCACTCGGGACCACGCGCCGCTCACGGGGTCAGCAGCACCTTGCCCGTCGTGCGCCTGCCCTCGAGGTCCTCGTGGGCGCGGCGCGCGTCCGCCAGCGGGTAGGTCGCCCCGATGCGCACGTCCAGCTCTCCGGCCGACACGGCTGCGAACAGCTCACCGGTGCGCCACTCCAGCTCGTCCCTGGTGGCGGTGTAGTCGCCCGACGTCGGACGCGTCAGGTAGAGCGAGCCGCCGGAGTTCAGCACCTGGGGGTCGATCGGCGGGACCGGGCCGCTCGACGCGCCGAACAGCACTAGCGTCCCGCGACGCCGCAGCGACCGCAGGCTCGCCTCGTAGGTGCTGGCGCCCACGCCGTCGTAGACGACCGGAACACCCTCCCCGCCGGTGAGCTCGTCGACCGCCTCGGCGAAGTCCCGCTCGGTGTAGCGGATCACCTCGTCGGCGCCCGCCGCGCGCGCCAGCCGTTCCTTCTCCTCGGTCGACACCGTCCCGATCACGCGGGCACCTTTGGCCTTCGCCAACTGGGTCAACAGCAGTCCCACGCCGCCGGCCGCGGCGTGGACCAGGATCGTCTCGCCCTCGGCGACCGGGTACGTCGAGTTGACCAGGTAGTGCGCCGTGACCCCCTGCAGCATCGTCGCGGCCGCGGTCTGCGCCGACACACCGTCCGGGACGGGCACGACGACCCGCGCGGGCACGACCGCGCGCTGCGCGTAACCGCCGGGATGGCCCTGCCACGCGACCCGGTCGCCGACGGCGATCCCGGTCACGTCGGGGCCCACCTCGGCCACGGTGCCCGCGCCCTCGAGCCCGGGCGTGTACGGCAGCGCGACGCGGTAGACGCCCGATCGTTGATACGTGTCGATGTAGTTGACCCCGGCCGCCTCGACGTCGACCAGCACCTCCCCGGAGCCGGGCGAGGGCGGGTCGACGTCGGCGGGTGTCAGGACCTCCGGACCCCCGGTGCGTTCGATCCGGATGGCGGTGGGCATACGGCTTCCTCCTCGTGGCGCGGTGGTGACGTCCCGGCAGAGCCTAGAACCTCGGCCGTGATCGTGACGTGCAGCGCGTCCCGGCGTCCGCGTGCCGCCCGGCCCCTACACTGTCGCCGTGGCTGAGAACGAGAGCACCGAGACGAGTCCCGCCGAGCCGACGAACGGACAGCTGTCGGCCGCCACGTCCTTCGTCGCCGCGCACGGCGCGCCGGTCAAGGCCGTGGTCGAACGCATCGGACGCGGCGGGGCCCGCGTCGTCCTGGTCGGCGCCGACGGCGCGCTGGGGGACGTGGTGGTCCCGAGCCCGGAGACCGGGGATGCGCTCATCGCGGCGATCGGTGACCTCGACGCCGCCGAATGGGACTCGGAGACCGTGAACGCGACCGTCATCGGAGCCGAGCACCGGCGCCGGATGGCGGGCCCGCGCGCCCGCGCATGAGCTCGGCGCGCCGCACGGTTCTGTTCGCCGGCTGCGCACGGGTGCCGGAGGGGGACGGGGACGAGGCGGCCGTGCTGCCCGCGCTCGCCGAGGTCGGCGTCGACGTCCGATGGACGGTGTGGGACGACCCGGACGAGGACTTCGCAGGCGCCGACCTGGTGGTGCTGCGCTCGACGTGAGACTACACCGAGCGCCGCGACGAGTTCCTCGCCTGGTGCGCCTCGGTTCCGCGACTGGCGAACCCCGTCGAAGCGGTGCGGTGGAACACCGACAAGGCCTATCTCGTCGACCTCGCACACGCCGGTGTCGCCACCGTGCCGACGGCGCTCGTGGCCCCCGGCGAACGCGCCGCATGGCCGGCCGGGGACTTCGTCGTCAAGCCGTCCGTCGGGGCGGGATCGCGGGGTGCGGCTCGGTTCACCCCGCGCGGGCACGACGCGGCGGGCACCCACCTCGCCGAACTGCACGCCGCCGGCTACACCGCCGTGGTGCAGCCGTACCAGGCGGCCGTGGACGACGAGGGCGAGACCGCGCTCGTGTTCTTCGGTGGCCAGTACTCGCACGCCTTCACCAAGGGCCCGATGCTCGCGGGCGCCGACCTCGACGAGTCCGGCCTGTTCGTGACCGAGAAACTCGGCACGGCCACCCCCAAGGGTGCGTGGCTCGCGCTGGCCGAGGACGCGCTCGACGCCGCCGCCGCACGGGTCGGCCTGCGCCGTGGTGATCTGCTGTACGCGCGGGTGGACATCGTGCGTACGGACGCGGGGGAGCCGGCCGTGCTGGAACTCGAGGTGAGCGAGCCGAGCCTGGGTTTCCGGCAGGCCGACGTCGACGCGCCCGTGCGGTTCGCCTCGGCGGTCCGGTCGGCCCTGTCCTGAGGGACCCGCCCGGCCGGACCGGTACGCGCGCGGAGCCCACCGGCGACGGCGGACTCCGCGCGGCGGCTCAGGCGGCGACGCGCTTGGCGGCGAGACGTTCGGCCCGCGGCCAGCGCACGTTCCGCACCCAGCCCAGCTTCTCGAAGATCCAGATCAGGCGGGCGGAGATGTCCAGCTGACCACGCAGCACACCGTGGCGGGCGCACGTCGGGTCGGCGTGGTGGGAGTTGTGCCACGACTCGCCCATGGACAGGATCGCCAGCGGCCAGAAGTTGGCCGCCTTGTCCCGGCTGGCGAACGGGCGCTCGCCGACCATGTGGCACACCGAGTTGACCGACCATGTCACGTGGTGGGAGAACGCGATGCGGACCAGCCCGGCCCAGAAGAACGCCGTCACCGCGCCCCACCACGACCACGTGAGCAGCCCGCCGATGAGCGCGGGAAGGGCGAGGCTGGCGACGATCCACAGCGCGAAGAACCGGTTGACGATCTTGAGGTCCTGGTCGGCCAGCAGGTCGGGAGCGAATCGCTGGTAGTTGGTCACGTCGCGCTTGAACATCCAGCCCATGTGGGCGTGCCAGAAGCCCCGCAGCAGCGCGCCGGGGGAGGTGCCGAACAGCCACGGCGAGTGCGGGTCACCCTCGCGGTCGGCGAACGCGTGGTGCCTGCGGTGGCTCGCGACCCAGAAGATGACCGAGCCCTGCACGGCCATGCTGCCTGCGATGGCGAGCGCGATGCGCAGCGGGCGGCCCGTCTTGAAGGCGCCGTGGGTGAAGTAGCGGTGGTATCCGACGGTCACACCCAGCGTGCCGAGCGTGTAGAACGCGGCGGCAAGGCCCAGATCGAGCCAGCTCAGTCCCCAACCCCACGCGAACGGCACCGCCACGAGCAGGGCGACGAAGGGGACGAGCAGGAAGGTTTTCAGGACCAGCATCTGTCCGGTCGTGCGGGCCTCACCCAGAAGGGGTTTGGGCCCTGCGGTGGTCTCGGGCGCCTGTTCGGCAGTGCTCATGGGCGTGCGGACCTCGTCTCGGAACGTCGGGTGGGGGATGGGGACTCGCCCGGGCGCGCCGGGGAGGCGCCGGGAACCGGAGAACAGCGTCTTGCAGAGTACCGGCCGAACCCGCTCGGATGGGCGGCACTGTGATGACACGTGACCGAACGGTCGGTCCTCGGGCGCGAACAGCGCAGTGAACGACTCCGGACGGCCGCGGCACCGGCCGGGCGCGGCGTCCGGAACGTGAAAGGTCCTCGTGTGGGGTGCCCGCGCGCGGCGGGATCCGTGTTCCGAGGCGGGGTCTCCGTGCCTCCGTACCTCTGTGCCTCGGTGTTTCTGTGCCTCGGTGCGACGTCAGTGCGAGGCGGTGGTCGTCGTCGCGGCGGGGACGCGGTCGACGACGGGGCCGCGGTCGCGGGCGCCGCACCACAGGGCCGCGGTGGCCACGATGACCGCGGCGGAGCCGAGGACGTGGAACGACACCAGTTCCTCGGGGACGCCGAGGGCGTACTGGACGCTGCCGAGCGCGCCCTGCGCGAGCGCCACGACCCAGACGGCGGCGTACCGGCGCCACAGGGAGCGGGTGACGCGGGAGTTGGTGCGGTTGCGCCACCACTCGGCGCCCATCGCGGCGAGGGCGGCCAGGTACACCACGAGCATGGCGCCGTGGATGAACGACAGGGTCTCGATCGGCGCGTCGAACCGCGGGGTGTCGGGGTCGCCGCCGTGCGGTCCGGCTCCGGTGACGGTCGTGCCGGCGACGAGGAGGGCGGCCAGTGCCGCGACGAGCACGCGCATCAGGACCCTGCTGTGGCCGGGCAGCTGCCAGCGGGGTTCGTCGTCGCCCTCGTTGAAGGCGTGCAGCAGGTGGGTGGCCAGCCAGACGAGAACGGCCGAGGCGAGGAAGTGGATGGCGACCGTCCACCACAGCAGGCCGGTGACGACGGTGATGCCGCCGATGACGGCCTGCGCGACCACCCCGCCCGGCATGGTCCAGGCGAGGGCGAGCAGGCGGGTGCGTTCCGGGTGGGCGATGCGGATCCGCCAGGCGATGAGCACGCAGAGGGCAGCGACGATGCCGACGATGCCGGTCAGCAGCCGGTTGCCGAACTCGATCCACTGGTTGAACGTCTCGTACTCGGGATGTTCGACCGGGAACATGCTTCCGGGGAAGCACTGCGGCCACGTCGGGCAGCCGAGACCGGAGCCGGTGACTCGCACGATCGAGCCGGTGACCCCGATGCCGCCCTGGGTGACGATGGCGGCGATCGCGACGGCGCGCTGCACCGCCCTGGACGGGTACGGCATGCGGCCGACGAGCGAGGACAACCGCTCCACGAATGCGCTCACACTACAAATAGTAGTTGGCCGCGCGGAGCGCGTCCGTATGGGTGGCGGTGGGAGAGGGGCTGGCCGTAGGGGTCACGCGGAGCGTGTCGTTTTGGGTGGTGGCGGGAGAGGGGCTGGCCGTAGTTGGCCGCGCGGAGCGCGTGCCTCCGGGTGACGGTGGGAGAACCGGTCAGGTGAGTTTGGTGGTCTTCGCGGCCACGGCGGCGGCGACGGCGGCCCAGCAGGCGAGGACGGCGCAGGACGCGCCCGAGAAGGTGCCGTCGACCAGCGCGGCGTGCAGTCCTTCGGCGAGTGCGCCGGAGGGCAGGAACGTGACGATCGCCGCGTAGGTGTCGGGCAGCGCGGAGGGCACCATGAGGATCCCGCCCGCCAGCAGCAGCACGAACCACACGATGTTGGCCAGCGCCAGCACGGCCTCGGCACGGAGCGCGCCGCCGAGCAGGACGCCGAGCGCGCCGAAGCACACGGTGCCGAGTACGACGAGCGCGACCGCGAACGCGATGCCCGCCGTCGACGGCGACCACCCCAGCAACGCGGCGACGACGCCGAGCACGAGGACCTGCAACGCCACCACGACGAGCGCGGCGACGAGGCGGCCTGCGACCAGCAGCCAGCGCGGCAGCGCGGTCGCCGACAGGCGTTTGAGCACGCCGTAGCGGCGGTCGAAACTGAGCGCGATGGCCTGTCCCGTGAACGCCGACGACAGGACGGCGAGGGTGAGGATGCGCGGGGTGATCCAGTCGACGCGTTCCATGCCCGCGAGGTCGCCCGCGGGCAGGATGTCGAGCAGGCTCAGGCCGATGAGCATGGCGAGCGGGATGAGGAGCGTCAGCAGGATCTGCTCGCCGTGCCGCAGGGTCAGCGCCGTTTCGACGCGGGCGTGGGTCAGCAGCATGCGGCCCAGGCGTCCGCGACCGGGTGCGGGCGTGAACGTGCCCGCGGGGAACGGTGACGTGGTCATGCGCGCAGCTCCCGTCCGGTCAGCTCCAGGAAGACCTCTTCGAGGTCGCGCCTGCCGACGTGCAGTTCCTCGGCGAGCACACCCTGCTGGGCGCACCACGAGGTGACGGTGGAGACGACCTGGGGGTCGACGAAGCCGGTCACGCGGTAGGCGCCGGGGCTCGATTCGCGCACGAGATAGCCCTCGGGCAGCGCGGCGGTCAGCAGGCGCGTGTCGAGTCCGGGGCGGGCGCGGAAGCGCAGTTGGGCGTCCTCGGCGTGCTCGGCGGTGAGCGCGTTCGGCGAGCCCTGGGCGATCACGGTGCCGCCGTCGACGATGACGACGTCGTCGGCGAGTGACTCGGCCTCCTCCATCAGATGGGTGGTCAGCAGCACGCTCACGCCGTCGGCCCGTAACGCGTCGAGCAGCTGCCACACCAGACGCCGCGCCTGGGGGTCCATGCCCGCGGTGGGCTCGTCGAGGAACACCAGCTCGGGCCTGCCGACGATGGCGCACGCCAGGGACAGCCGCTGCTGTTGGCCTCCGGAGAGGCGTTTGAACGGTGTCCGCCGCGCCGTGTCGAGGCCGAGCACGTCGAGCAGCCAGGCCGGATCGAGGGGGTGGGCGGCGCACGCGGCGACCAGGCGCAGCATCTCCTCGGCGCGCACGCCGGGGTAGGCGCCTCCGCCCTGCGGCATGACGCCGATCCGCGGGCGCAGTGCGGCGGCCTCGCGAGCGGAATCGAGTCCGAGGACGTGCACCGTGCCCGCGTCGGGGCGGCGGAAACCCTCGCAGATCTCGACGGTGGTCGTCTTGCCAGCGCCGTTGGGGCCCAGGAGCGCGAGGATGACGCCCCGCGGCATCTTCAGGTCGAGCCCGTCGACGGCGGTGACCGATCCGAAGCGCTTCACCAGACCGGTGATCTCGACGGCCGCAGCATTCACGAAGGTCAAGGGTACGGCGTGCGAGCCCGTCGGTCGCGTCGCCCTGGCCGAGCTGCGAGGCCAGGCACATTCGCCCAGACCAGCGCGCCGCGGCCCGGGGTCGGGTCGGGACAGTCTGCGGTCAGGACGGCGTCGAGGCGGGGTCGTCGGGTCTGGGTGCGGCGCCGCTGGCCTCGGCAGGTGGGGCGGCGGTCCGCTCGGCACGCCCCGTGGTCGGCTTCCCGGCGTCGGCGCCGGCGGCGCCGTTCCCGGGTCCGTGCTGGCGGGACCGGCGGTGCCTCAGGGACGTCCGCGACGGCACCGGGTGCAGCAGGTCGGCCGGGTCGGTACGGGCGAACAGCACCGACGGTGCGCGCCACCACAGCAGCGCCAGCGCGCCGAGCACGACGAGTCCGCCCGCGAAGTAGGCCTGCGGGAGCGTGTAGAGCCTGCCGTCGAACGGGCTGCCGTTGGGCGGCACGAGCAGCGACAGCACGACGGTCATCCCGGTGGCCACCACGCGGAACCGCGACGTGCCCGCCGACGCGGCGAGCGGGATGATCGCCCACAGCAGCCACCAGGGCTGCATGGCGACGTGCAACAGCATCACCGCGCCGAGGGACACACCGAGGCCGATCATCGGCCGGTACCGCCAGTGGAGGCTGTCCCAGAGGAACTTGACGGTGATCGCTCCGGCCACGAGGTAGCTGATCACGGCAAGGACCGAGATGATGCCGCCGGTGTGGTTGCCGAGCCCGAGTGCGATACCGAGGACACCGCCCAGCTGCCCGATCTCGGAGGTGGGGGCGATCCAGTTCCACAGCTTCGTGGGGGTGCTCAATCCGTTGACCCAGCCGTAGTCGAGCCCCACCCCGTAGGTCACGGCCGTCATCACGACGGCGGAGACCGCCAGCATGAGGGCGGCGGCCTTGAGCAGGTCCTTGATGCCGCCGTACCAGCGCCTGGCGATCATCACCCCGAAGAATCCGAGCGCCACGATCGCGTGCACCTTCACCGCGGCGGCCACGGTGATGATGGCCGCGCCGAGCACGATGTAGCGCAGCTCGCCCTTGACCAGGGGCGGCGGCGAGTCGCCGCGCACGCGGTAGGGCAGTCTGCGCAGTCCGACCTCCAGGCCCAGGAGCATGAGGCCGATGCCGATGGCGTCGTTGTGGGCACCGCCGACGATGTGGAACAGCACGAGCGGGTTGGCCACGCCCAGCCACAGGGCGGTGCTGGGCGGGACGCCGAACCGGTCGGCCAGTCGCGGTAGCACCCACACGATCACCCCGAGGCCCACCAGGGTCAGCAGGCGGAACAGCAGGATCCCGCCCGAGACGTGCTCGCCGGTGAAGCCGGTGATCCAACTGCCGATGCGCAGGAACAGCGGGCCGTACGGTGCGGGTGTGTCGCGCCAGATGTTGGCGACCCCCACCACGAGCGGGTCGTCGTTGCCGAGCACCTCGGGGCCGAACTGGTACGGGTCCATCCTGCGGGTCAGGACCTCACTCTGGCCCAGGTAGACGTAGGGGTCGCGAGTGAACACCGGCGGGATCACCACCAGCGGGGCGATCCACAGCAGCAGGGTGCGGTGCAGTTCGCCGCGGCACACCATGCGTTTCCGGCTGGGGCGGGCGAAGCGGCCGAGCAGAAGCCAGCCGATGATCAGCATGAGCATGCCGATGAACGCCACGGCCAGCGACACGGTGGGAATGCGCGCGAAGAGGCGCAGTACGGGCAGGGTGTTGACCGGGTTCAGCACCGGTGCCGCGCCCGCGCCGAGCGAGCCGAACGCGAGCATCAGCGAGCCGACGGTGCCGAAGCCCTGCACCATGCGCACCGAGCGGCGCTCGTCGTCGGTCAGCGGGTGCCGGTCGCCGGGATGGGCG
>Ga0079224_100004808_pt1 | contig 17580 bp, 13 predicted proteins | sample Stecom2015_FD_80414 | JGI IMG/M metagenome (GOLD analysis project Ga0079224, IMG submission 80414) | Agricultural soil microbial communities from Utah to study Nitrogen management - Steer compost 2015 | ecosystem: Environmental > Terrestrial > Soil > Agricultural land | place: USA: Utah...
CCGCCGCCCTTGCCCTTGCGGCTATCCAGAAACCCTTCCTTCTTCAGTTCGAGGAGGATGGCTTCCAGAAATTTTTGCGGGATGCCCTCCTTCTCCGCAACCTCCGCAATCAGCACGGGCCCGCGATGGCGTTCGCGTGCCAGATATTGCAGCGCCTTGAGTGCGTATTTGGTTTTCTTGGAGAGCATTAGTCGATAATTCCTATCGGATATATATACGTAAGGCTTTTACCTTTCGTCAAGGGGTTTTCACGCGCCATCAACCGTCTTTTTTGCATAAAACACCCCGAACATCACGTCCCTCGTTTTTTTTGGGGGGGGAGCCGCTTTCAGCGGGGAGGAGGTCCCTGCGGGACCCCGGTGAGGAGGGTGACCTCATGGCGCTGTGAGTTTCCGTCTCATATACTCTTTTCGGGTGGCTTCGGGAAACCGCTCCAGCGCGTACCGCAGCATCGTACGCGGCATGGTGGCGGCATGCCGGTCGAGAAAGGCCCGCAACGGTGCGACGTCCTTCTTTCCCATCTCGCGGAGCATCCACCCCGTCGCCTTGTGAATGAGGTCTTCACGATCGTCGAGCAACACTTCGGCGATGCGCAGCGTTTCGCCGAACGAGCCCTTGCGGATGAAATGGTGCGTCGCGACGATGGCCACGCGACGCCTCCACAGGTTCCTGTCGCGCGCGAGGGTGTCGAGCCGCGACGTGTCCTCCGCGTACTCCGCGAGATGACGTCCCACCAGGTGCGCCGCGCTCGCGTCGACAAGATCCCAGTTGTTCACCTGCGTGGCGATCCGTGCGAGGTAGCGCTTGTGGATCCGCGCGCGCAGCGGCGGCGCCCCCCGTTCGTACAACTGCATCATCAGGAACAAGGCGAGCAGACGATCCTCGTGCCACTCGGACTCCAGCAGCGCCGCCGCATCGTCAAACGGGAGGGTGCGGTAGCGCCTTGCAAGTCCGCGCAGCACCGGCACGGTGATGCCGCGGAAGCGGTCGCCGTGACCGTACTGGCCCGGCGCGGTTTTGAAGAACCCCTGCAGGAACGCGGCCTTGGGCGGGTCGTTGAGGGCGACCAGTTCGCGGCGAAGGGCGGCCAGGGAAAGCGGGGAGGTCATGGTTGAAACCGGGTGGTCATGCGCGTCACGGTGCGAACCGCAGTTCTGCCCCGCGCAGTCCGTTGACCAGATCACGGCCCGAAATGCGCGGCTTGCCTTCCCATTGTATTTCGAGCAAGTGAAGCAATCCCTCCCCGGTGCCGACGAAGGGTTCTCCGCCTTCGATGCTCACCACCCCCGGCTGTCCCGCACCGGGTACGGGGCGCGTGCGGTGCACGCGCAACGTCCGCCCGGGGGCCGTTCCGCCCCCCCCCGAACCACTCTCCGTCAGCTCCACCGTGTGACATCCGGGAGCGGGGTTGAAGCCGCGCACGCGGTCGTGGATCGCCTGGGCGGACAGGGTCCAGTCGATGCGACCGTCTTCCTTGCGGATCTTGGGGGCGGGCGTCGCGAGGTCATGATTCTGCGGCCGCGCCACGGCCCGGCCCGCTTCGAGGTCATCGAGGGTCGCGAGCAGCAGGTCGCGGCCCATGAGGCTGAGGCGCTCGAAGAGTTCGCCCGCGGTTTCATCGGGGCCGATCGGCGTGGCCTTTTGCGCGACCACTTCACCGTGATCGACTTCCGCGTCGAGACGGAAGATGGTGACCCCCGTCTCCTTGTCGCCGTTCGCGACGACCCACTGGATGGGCGCCGCCCCGCGGTACTTCGGGAGCAGCGAACCGTGGATGTTCACCGCGCCCAGACGCGCAAGCGGGAACAGGGTCGCGGGCAGGATGCGAAAGGCGACGACCACGAACAGATCCGCGTTTTGTGCGGCGATGAGATCGTGAAACTCCGGCGTCCTGAGCGAGGCCGGCTGCGCGACGGGAATGCCCAGTTCTTCGGCCTTGAGTTTGACCGGCGGCGCGGCGAGCTGCTGGCCGCGGCCCTTGGGCTTGTCGGGCTGGGTGACGACGAGCGACACGTTGTGGCGTGCCGCGAGGGATTCGAGAACGGGCACGGCGAACGTCGGGGTGCCCATGAAGACGAGGTTCAGCATTCTGTGATGATAAAAATCCGTGGATGGCGTCGCCGGATCGTTTGATGTCACCGTTTCTTGAGAGGCCGCCACCACGCTTCGTTCGCGCGATACCACGCTACCGTCGCAGGCAGGCCGGTATCGAAGGTGTGCCGCGGTTCCCAGCCCAGTTCATTCCGGATCTTGTCCGCATCGATCGCGTAGCGCTTGTCGTGGCCGAGACGGTCCTCGACATGGCGGATCGACGACTCGTCCTTGCCCATCAGCGCGAGGATGCCGCGGGCGATCTCGATGTTGGTGCGTTCGTTGCGCCCGCCGATGTTGTACGTCTCGCCCGCCCGTCCCTTCTCAAGCGCGAGCAGGATGCCGCGGCAATGGTCTTCGACATGCAGCCAGTCGCGCACGTTCAATCCGTCCCCGTAGATTGGAATCGGCAGGCCGTCCACCAGGTTCGTGATCAGGAGCGGAATCAGTTTCTCCGGATACTGGTAGGGCCCGTAGTTGTTGGAGCAGTTGGTGATGACCGTGTCCAGCCCGAACGTATGGTGGTAGGAACGCACCAGCATGTCCGAGCCGGCCTTGGAGGCGGAGTAGGGGGAGTTGGGGGCGTAGGGTGTGGTCTCGGTGAACAGGCCCGTGGGGCCCAGGCTGCCGTACACCTCGTCGGTGGAAACATGGAGGAAGCGTGCCACACCGGTTTGGCGCGCCAGCTCCAGCAGGTTTTGCGTGCCCAGCACATTGGTGATCACGAAGATTTCCGGGCCCGTGATGGAGCGATCCACATGCGATTCGGCGGCGAAATGCACGACGGCATCGGGCCTCGCGGAGAACACCTCGGCCATTGCGGCCTTGTCCACGATGTCAGCATGCACGAACCGGTAATCCGGGTTCGCCTCCACGTCGGCCAGGTTCGCGGGGTTGCCCGCGTAGGTGAGCTTGTCGATGTTGGTGACGCGCCATCCGGGACGTTCGGAAAGGATGAGGCGCACGAAGTTACTGCCGATGAAGCCGCAGCCGCCGGTGACGAGAATGTGCATGATGTCAAGTTAGTAGTTGGTCCGCGCGGACGTAAGTCCCCGCCCCGGAGTCAGGCCCGCCGGGCACCGTCAGGCGCCGGATGCAGGCGTTTCACCGGGCGTGCGGCGTGACCGGTCCACACCGGCGATGATCTCCTCGGGAGGCTGCAGCGTGAACCGGCTGCCTTCTCCCATGCGGCTTTCCGCGGCCACGACGATCCCGTAACGCTGGGCGGCATGCTTGACGATGGCCAGCCCGAGGCCGGTTCCTTCGCGTGCGGCGCGCGCGGCGCCATCGCGGTAGAAGCGTTCGAAAATGCGGGGTAAATCCTCGGGCGGAATGCCTTTCCCCGCGTTGCGGATCCCCAAGGTGCGGGAGGCCTCCTGCCAGTCGACACGCACCTTGCCCGCCGGGAAGCTGTACTTCACGGCATTCCCCACCAGATTTCCGATCATGAGGTCGAGGTCGCGGGGCTCCATGCGCCAGGTGAGGCCCGGAGGGACGCGGTTCTCGAAACGGAGTCCTTTGGCGTCCGCCCCGGCGCGGTGGTTGTTCCAGGCCGCCTGCACGAAGTCGCGCACGAAGAGAGGTTCGGCGCGCGGTTCGACCTGGCTTTCCAGTTGCGACAGGTTCAGCAGGTCCTGAACGAGTTTTTGCAACCGTTGGGCATTATCGTGGATCTTCCGCAGGAAGGGGCCGCGGGCGCGCGGGTCCTCCAGGGCGCCGTCGAGCAGGGTTTCGGAGTATCCGAGGATGGATGACAGCGGTGTCTTGAGTTCGTGCGAGGCGTTGGCGACGAAATCCGTTTTCGCGCGATCAAGGTTCCTGAAGTCGGTGACGTCCATCAAGGTCAGCAACGTTTCCGGCTCGCTGCCGGCGGGCTTCATCACGCGCAGACGGCAGAGCAGGTCGGCGTGGCTGTCGGCCTTGCCTCCGCCATCCTCCCCTCCGTCGAACTTGTCCACCTGGTAGAGGCTTTCGCGCGCTTTGCCCGGCCGCTCTTCCTCGACCCATTGCACCAGGCCTTCGTGGCGCACGGCGTCCCGGAAGCGCAGTCCGGTGAGGGCCGCCGCATGGCGCACCCGCGTCCGCAGCGGGAGAAGCTCGAGCGCCGAGGCGTTGGCCGCGCGAATGCGGCCGCGCTGGTCCAGCAACACGATGCCTTCCTCGAGGTGGTCGGCGAGTTCAATCAGGCGGTCACGTTCCACCCGGAGTTCGGCGGCCAGGCCCTGGACGGCATCGGCATAATCGCTGAAGGCCTGGTTCAGGATTTCAGCCTCGCGGAAGGGGGCGTCCCACCGCAGGGGTTTGGAGACGTCCCGCGCTTCGTCGCGCAGACGCAGCAGGGGGCGGCTGATGCGGTACGAGACCCACAGGGAAATGACGGCGGCGGCGAGCACGAACAGCAGCATCGCGGAGACGGCGGTGCGGCGCGCCACGGCGCGGAAGTCGGCGAGTGTGGCCGAGCCTGCGGACATGCGGAGAACCGGCCGGCCGGGTCCCAGCGACACGGCATGGTACTGCATCATCTGCCCGATGGTGGGGGAATAGCGCCGCGCCTCACCCCATCCGCCCCCGTCTTCCCTTTCGCGCGCACGCGCCTGCACGACTTCGGGACGGGAATCGTGGTCCTCGAGGTTTTTGACGTCGGGCGCGCTGACATGGGACTCACCGATCACCGTGCCGTCCGGCGCGATGATCGTGACGCGGTACCCCTTGTAGCGGGAGACGGCGCGGGCCAGTGAGTCCGCGCGCGCCCCCTGCAGGATTCCGGGGTCCTGACGGCTGAGGTCGGCCAGCAGCTTCAGGTCGCCGGTGATTTCCTTGCCGAGTTCCCGGGTGAATATGCGTTCGGTCGTCAGATGGAGGGAACCCGCCAGAACGACGAACCCGATGCCCAGGACCCCGAGCAGGAAGTACAGGCGCGAGAGCAGCGACGGGCGGGTCATGCGCGGCATCCGGGAACGGGGCGCGCGCCGGCCAGGGCGCGTCCACGCCCTGCGGGCGGGAGGGGCCGCTGCGGCCTCATGCGCACGCCCCTTGCGTGGAGGGCCTTGTCAGGAGGCCGCAAAACCGTCGGTGTCCCATTGGTACCCGAAGCCTGTGACCGTCCGGATGCAGGCGCCATACGGCTTGATCTTGTCGCGCAGGCGCGTGACCGCGACGTCGACGCTGCGCAGGCCCGACTTGGCCTCCATCCCCCAGCCGCGCTCGAGCAGGGTCGACCGGTCGACGGTCTTGGGTTTGGCCTCCAGCAGGACCTTCAGAAGCGAAAACTCGCGCGGCGACAGGTGCACGCGCGCGCCATCGACTTCCACCCGGTGGCTGTCGATGGTCACGCGCAGTCCCCGGAACACGTAGTCGTCTCCGCCGCGCACGCGGCGGATGAGCGCATGCACGCGTGCGACCAGCTCCTTGGGGGAAAACGGCTTGGTGACGTAATCGTCCGCGCCCACCTTGAAGCCCACCAGCTTGTCGGTCTCTTCGTTGCGGGCGGTGAGGAAAATGACGGGGATGCGTTCCAGCCGTTCGTCGCGCTTCATGCGCCGACAGATTTCCGTGCCGCTGATGGCGGGAAGCATCACGTCGAGCACGGCCAGGTCGATGGTTTCATCGCGGAGGATCGACAGGGCATCCTGCCCCGTCGTCGCGCCATACACGCGGAACCCTTCAGCCTCCAGCCCGTAGGTGACCAGTTCGAGGATGTCGGCGTTGTCTTCGGTGACCAGTACGGATGTTCCGTCCATGTGACTCCATTCTGCCGTTGCCGTGGGTACGGCAGGGTGACCCGGAAAGTCCTTCGGCCTCCTGGGCACCGCATGGCCTCATCGGCTGCGGTCCCGGCCTGTTCACCCAAAGTTACCTCCGCCGTTCCGGGAATGCCGTTTCAGTCTTGTTACAGCTTTTCTCCGGGCCGGAGTACATTTGTCCCATGGCCTCCTCCAGACTGTCCGCCCCCGCCGGGGCGTCATCCTCCCGCGTGCCGCCCGGGCCCCCCCTGATCGACATCCGGCGGGTGACCCTCTCACGCGGGGACGTGAAGGCCCTCCGGAACCTGTCGTGGACCATGCGGCGCGGGGAGCATTGGGCCGTGCTGGGGCCCAACGGGTCGGGAAAAAGCACGCTGGTGCAGATGATGCAGGGGCGTTTATGGCCGCAGGAGGGCAGCCTGCACGTGCTGGGTCGCACATTCGGCGAAGATGACGTCGCGGAACTGCGGACACGCATCGCGTGGGTGGGCAACGAAGTGGAGCCGGAATTTCCCGAATGGCAGACGGTTGCGGAGATCGCGGCGTCCGGTGCCCTGGGCACCCTGGGCGTCCAGTTCGAGGCGCCCCGGAAGGCCCACCGCGAGGCGGCGGCGCGTGCGCTGCGCCTGCTCGGCATCGGGCATCTGGCCGCCCGGCCCTTCAACCGTCTCAGCCAGGGACAGCGGCGGCGGGCGGTGATCGCCCGGGCGCTGGCGATGAAGCCCGACCTGCTGCTGCTCGACGAGGCCACCAGCGGGCTTGATCCCGTGGCGCGCGAATCCTTTCTCAAAAGTCTGGCGAAGCTGGTGCGGCCGGATTCGCGGCCCGCTATCCTGTACATCACCCACCACACCGAGGAAATCCTCCCCTCGTTCACGCACGTGTTGTTGCTGCGCGGCGGCAGGGTCGTGGCGGCGGGACCGAAGGCGAAGGTGCTCACGCCCGCGCTGCTCGAGCAGACGTTCGGAGCCCGGTTGCGGGTGACGCGGCGCGGGGGCCGTGTGTGGCTGACCGCAGGTTGACGCGCCGCGCGCCGGGCGACGGAGGGCGCCCGGGCGTGCTCAGTCGAGCACGTCGAGCTTCGCGAACTTCAGCATCAGGGTGCGCGGCACCTTGTCGCCGAACATCACCACGGCGCTGGCGGAATCCCCGCTGCCGGACAGCTGCATGACCTTTCCCTCGCCGAACTTGGCGTGCCGCACGCGCGCGCCCGGGCGGAACGGCGATTCTTCCTGGCTCATGTCCTCGTAGCGGGGCATGGGATCGGGATTGTTCAGGGCGCGGCCTACCGCCATGCCCATGCGGAAGGCCGGCTTGGGCGCCGCCACCGCGCGGGGAATGTCGAGATACTGCTTGTCGATTTCGCGCAGAAAGCGGGAGGCCATGCTCTCCTGGTACGTCCCGTAGCGGCGCCGGCGGCGCGCGAAGGTCAGCGACAGCTCCTGCCGCGCCCGCGTGACCGCCACGTAAAACAGGCGGCGCTCCTCTTCGGCGTCGGGGTCGTCCTCGCGCATCAGCGGGAACAGGCCTTCCTCCATGCCGGTGACGAACACGCGCGGAAACTCCAGGCCTTTGGAGCTGTGGACGGTCATCAAGGTGACGGCATCCTGGCCGGCCTTGAGCGCATCGGCGTCGGAGACCAGCGAAATCTCCTGCAGGAACAGTTCCAGCGGGGTGCCCGGCAGGGCCTCGTCGATTCCGGAGTCATCGGCCTGTTCCACCACGTCTTCCAGACGGTCGATGAAATCCTGGGCTGCCGAGACCAGCTCCTCCAGGTTTCCGAGGCGGTCGGCGGCTTCGTCGGTGCCTTCGTTCTCCAGCGCCGCCTTGTACCCCGACTTCACCAGCACTTCATTCACCAGGTCGGGCAGCGCGCGGTTCTCCGCGAAGCCCCGCAGGGACTGCATGGTCTCGTGGAACTCGCGCATGCGGCGCGAGGCCGCCGCCGCGATGCCCGCCTGATCGGCGAACGGCAGGGCCTCGAACAACGGGATCTCCGCCCCCCGCGCGTAGTCTTGCAGCTGGTCGATCGACTTGTCGCCCAGGCCGCGCTTGGGCACGTTGATCACGCGCAACAACGACACGTCGTCGCGCGGGTTGGCCAGAAGACGCAGGTAGGCCAGCAGGTCCTTGACCTCCTTGCGCTCGTAAAAGCGCGTGCCTCCCACGATCAGGTAAGGGATCTGGCGGCGGCGCAACTCGTCTTCGATGAGACGGGACTGCGCGTTGGTGCGGTAGAAGATCGCGGTGCCCCCCGGCCCGTAGACTTCATCGTTCAGGATGCGGCGCGACACCCACGAGGCTTCGGTCATTTCGTCGTCGAGTTCCATCAACGTGATTTTCTCGCCGGGCTCGTTGTCCGTCCAGATGGTCTTGTCCATGCGCTCGCGGTTGTTCTTGATCACGCTGCTGGCGACCGCGAGGATGTTGGCGGTGGAGCGGTAGTTCTGCTCCAGTTTGGTCACGCGCGCTTCCGGAAAGTCGGTCTGGAAGCGCAGGATGTTGCCCACGTCGGCCCCGCGCCAGCCGTAAATGCTCTGGTCGTCGTCGCCGACCGCCACCAGATTGCGGTGCGCGCCGAGCATCAGCTGCAGCAACTGGTATTGGGCCTTGTTGGTGTCCTGGTACTCGTCGACCAGCACGTAACGGAAGGTCTTGTGCAAGGCCTCGCGCACTTCCGGATGCCCCTTCAGCAACTTGATGCCGAGGAAGATCAGGTCGTCGAAGTCCATCGCGTTCTGTTCGCGCATCTCCTTCTGGTAACGCGCGTACAGGCCCGCCAGCCGCTGCGAGTACGGGTCCTGGGCGACGCGGGCGGCCTCCTCGGGTCCGGCACCCTGGTTCTTGCAATGCCCCACATAGCGCCGCACGATGTCGATCGAAAAACGCGCGTCGTTTTCCAGGTGCTCCGCGAGCAGGATGCGCTTGACGTGGCGCTTCTGGTCGTCCGTGTCGTAGATCGTGAAATGCGACGTGTAACCCAGTTTGTCGGCGTGGAAGCGCAGCAGCCGGGCGCAAATGCTGTGGAAGGTGCCCATCCAGCGCAAGGGGGCCTCATACCCCAGCAGGTGCGAGACCCGCTCCTTCATCTCGCGGGCGGCCTTGTTGGTGAAGGTCACCGCCAGGATTTCATGCGGCCGGTAGCCGTGCTCCTGGATCAGCCACACGATTTTGTAGGTGAGGACGCGGGTTTTGCCGCTTCCGGCGCCCGCCAGCACGACCTGCGGCCCGGGGGCATAGGTCACGGCCTCAAACTGGGCGGCGTTCAAAAGGTTGCGAAGAGCATCTTCAGTCAGGGCGTCGCGATGTGTCAGGGAAGTATCCACCCCCGCAATGGTAGAAAAGGGGCGGGTAGCGGGCAGAATAACCGGATTTTGGAGGGGGGGAGGCGCGGCCGGCGCCCCGCCGTGGGTCGCGGCGGCTCCCGGCCGCGGGCGGAAAAAAACCGGTTTTGGGAGGAGGAATTTCGGGATCTTCGCGACGTCCCGGGTAACAGCCTGTAACCAAAACGGGTTTTGAGGAACGCCGTTTTATAGGTTTTGCACATCTTTTTTTCCGTGTGGAACCCATGCCTCATCGATCTTTACCTGCCTCGCGGCTCGCAGGCGCCCTCATCCTTGCATTTGTTTCAACGACCTTTTTGATCGGCTGCGGCGACCAAAAGGCGGCTTCCGCAGGCGGCGCCGGAGGCCCGCAGCCGGCCCGTCTGGCCGCCATCGTGCTCGCCCCGTCCGCGCCGTCCTCGGCCGGCACGACGGTCCCCGGTAACGTGCTCGCCGAACAGGAGGTCGAAATCCAGGCGGAGATCTCGGGCAAGGTCGTGCACATCGGTTTCCGCGAAGGGGAACCGGTCAAGGCCGGGCAACTGCTTTTTCGCCTCGACGACGCGGAACTGAAGGCCCGGGCCGACCAGGCGAGCGCCCGCCTTTTGCTGGCCCGCACGCGCGAAAAGCGCCTGAAGCAGGACTTCAAGGCGCAGGCGGTCAGCCGCGGCGAATACGACCAGGTCTATGCGGAATGGAAGTCCGCCGAAGCCGAAGCGGCCCTTGCGAAGGCCCAGTGGGAAAAAACCCATGTGCGCGCCCCGCTCGACGGCGTGGTCGGGCTCCGCGAGGTCGAGCTCGGCTCCGTGGTCCAACCCGGGACGAGGCTGACCACCCTGCAAAACCTCGCGTCCCTGCGCGTCGAGTTCTCCGTCGCCGAGCGGCTCGCCGGTGTCGTGCGCGCCGGCCTCAAGGTGCGGTTCACCGCCACCGGCGCGCCCGACACCCTGGACGCCACCGTGTACGCCGTCGAATCCCGCGTGGACGCGGACACGCGCCTGCTGCGCGTGCGGGCGCGCACCACCGGTGCGGGGGCGACGTCTTCGGGGCGGACGCGCGTGTTGCCGGGGTCCTTCGCACGCGTGGAATTGCCGTTGGGTCAGTCCCAGGCGCTGCGCGTGCCCACCCAGGCGGTGGTGCAAAGCGCGCAGGGCGCCCAGGTGTGGCGCGTGCGCGGCGGGGTCGCCGAACTGGTGACCTTCGAACCCGGCGTGCGCGAGGCGCGCATGGTGGAAGCGCTGTCCGGACTGTCGTCCGGTGACACCATCCTGGTGTCCGGCCTGCTGCAGCTCCGTCCCGGCACGCTCGTGGCACCGCAGGTCGCCTCGCCTGCCGGCTCCGCGTCGGCCACCCCGGCCGCCGCCTCCCGCCCGGAGACCGCGGGAGAGGCCCCCGGCGCTGCCCCCGCCAACTCCTCCACCCCGGCGCCTTCCGCTCCTGCTTCCGGTTCCTCCGCCGAACGGGGACGCTGACATGAAGTTCGCCCGCTTCAGCATCGACCGTCCCGTTGCGACGATCGTCGTCTCCCTGTTCATCACCGTGCTGGGCATCATCGCCCTGCCCCAGCTGGGCGTGCGCGAATTTCCGGCGATCGATCCGCCGCGCATCACGGTGTCGACGAGCTATCCCGGCGCCAGCGCCGACGTCATCGAATCGCAGATCACCGAACGCATCGAGGAGTCGGTCAACGGCGTGGACGGCATCCGTTCGTTGACGTCCGTGAGCCGCGAAGGCGGGAGCTCCATCACGGTGGAGTTCGGCCTGAACGCGGATCTTGATGCCGCCGCCAACGACGTGCGCGACCGCGTGTCGCGCGTGATCCGCCGCCTGCCGGCGGACGCCGATCCGCCCACGGTGGCGAAGGCCGACGCGAACTCGTTCCCCGTCGTGATGATGGTGGTGCAAAGCGATACGCGCGACATCCTCGACGTGACCGAAGCGGGCATCCGCCTGCGCGAGCAGCTTCAGACGATTCCCGGTGTGGCCGAGGTGCGCATCTGGGGCGAGCGCCGCTACGCCATGCGCCTGCGCTTCGATCCGGAGCGGCTGGCGGCGCACGACCTGACGCTTGCCGAGGTGCGCGACGTGCTGCGTTCGGAAAACCTCGAGCTTCCTTCGGGACGCATCGAAGGAACCTTCACGGAACTGACCGTGAAAACCAGCGGCCTGTTGCGCACGGCGGAGGATTTCAACCGCCTGGTGTTGCGCACGTCCCCGGACGGCGGCGTGGTGCGCCTGCAGGATGTGGGCGAGGCCGTGCTCGGTGCGGAAAACGAGCGGAGCCGGCTTCACGTCAACGGGCGCCTGGCCATCGGTCTGGGACTGGTGGCCCAGCCGGGCGCGAACACGGTCGCGATCGGCAACGAATTTTACAAACGCTACGAACAGATCCGCGCCGACCTTCCGCCCGATCTGGAGGTGAGCGTCGGCTTCGACGGGACGCGCTTCGTGCGCCGCTCGCTGGTGGAGGTGGCCGATCACCTTGCCATCGCGTTCGCCCTTGTCCTGCTGGTCCTGTTCTTCTTCCTGCGCGACTGGCGGTCGGCGTTGCTGCCGGCGATCGCGATTCCCGTGTCGCTGGTGGGGTCGTTGTTCCTGGTGTTCCTCGCGGGCTTCACCATCAACGTGCTGACGCTGCTGGGGCTGGTGCTTGCCATTGGCCTCGTGGTGGACGACGCCATCATCGTGCTGGAAAACATCTACCGCAAGATGGAGGAAGGGGTCGAGCGGCGCGAGGCGGGATACGCTGGCCTGTCCGAGATCTTCTCCGCGGTGATCTCCACCACGGCGGTGCTGGCGGTGGTGTTCCTGCCGCTGTTCTTCCTTGAAGGCTTCACGGGCAAGTTGTTCCGCGAGTTCGGCCTCGTGGTGGCGGGTTCGGTGATTCTCTCCGCGGTGGTTTCGCTGACGTTGACGCCCATGATGTGCACGCGCCTGCTGACGGGCAAACCCTCGAAGCTGTACATGCGCACCGAACCCGCGTTCCAGAAGTTTTACGACCTGTATCTGCGCAGCCTGCGGGGCTTCCTGAAGATCCGCGGGGCGGGCGTCGCGCTTCTGGTGATCTGCGGCGCCGGGGCGGCGTACCTGTTTTACGTCTTGCCCGCGGAACTCGCTCCCCGCGAAGACCGCAGCCAGATGAGCGTGTTCGCCACCGCGCCGGAAGGCTTTTCGTATTCCGCGATGCAGGGCGTGATGGACCGCATCGAGGCCATCGGCGCGGAAACCGTACCGGAGGCCTACAATATCCTGGCGGTGACGGCCCCCGGCTTCGGCGCGGCCTCCGCGAACAGCGGCTTTCTGCGAGTGTTCCTGACGGAGCCTTCGGAGCGCGAGCGATCCCAGCAGGAGATCGCCGCCGCGCTCACCACGGCGATGCGCGACGTCACCGACATCCGTGCGGTCGTCGTGCAGGATCCCACCATCCAGGGCGGCGGCGGCGGCGGCGGACTGCCGCTCCAGTTCGTGATCCAGGCCCCCGGATTCGAGCAGTTGTCCGAGGCGTTGCCCCGCTTCCTCGAAGCGGCTCGTTCCCATCCCGCCTTCACGATCGTGGACGAGAACCTGAAGTTCACGCGGCCCGAGGTGCTGGTCTCGGTGGATCGCGACCGCCTGCGGGTGCTCGGGGTCCCGTTCTCCGAAGTGGCGGGTGCCCTGCAGCTCGCCTTCGGCGAAACCCGTCTTGGTTACTTCCAGAAGGACAGCCGCCAGTACGAAGTGATCGGCCAGCTTGACGGCATCTACCGGGAGCGTCCGTCCGATCTGCGGGCGGTGCAGGTCCGCAATGCCTCGGGTGAGCTCATCCCGCTGGGCAACCTCATCGAGATCAAGGAACAGGCGGGCCCGCCGCAACGCTTCCGCTACAACCGCTGGGTTTCCGCCACGGTGTCGGCCGGTCTGGCGCCGGGCGTGTCCATGGGTGACGGCATCGCGGCGATGCGCGCCATCGCTGCCGACGTACTGGACTTGTTTTTTTCCACCGATCTGGTCGGGGAAGCGCGCGATTTCGAGGAGAGCGGGTCCAGCCTCCTCTTCGTGTTCATCCTCGCGCTCTTGTTGATCTATCTGGTGCTGGCGGCCCAGTTCGAAAGCTTCCGCGATCCGTTCGTGATCCTGCTCACGGTGCCGCTGTCGGTGTTCGGCGCGCTCGTCTCGCTGCAGGTCTTCGGACAGACGCTCAACATCTTCAGCCAGATCGGCCTTGTCATGCTGGTCGGCCTCATCACCAAAAACGGAATCCTCATCGTGGAGTTCACCCATCAACAGATGGCGAAAGGCCAACCGCTTTACGACGCCGTCCTGCATGCCTCGCAGGCGCGCCTGCGCCCGATCCTCATGACCACCCTGACGGCGGCCTTCGGTATGGTCCCGATCGCCATGGCGTGGGGCGCCGGCGCGGAAAGCCGTCGTCCCATGGGCATCGCGGTGGCCGGCGGACTTCTGTTCGGCATGGTCCTGACCCTGTACGTGATTCCCGCCATGATCCTTTTGTTCGCGGGCAAGAAGCAGCGGGAGGGTGCCCATGTTTAGGATGAAGCCCCCGATCGGGCCCCGGGAGTCCGGAAAGACAACCGCCAGGGCGTTCATGCGGATGACGGGAGGACGGCTGCCGCGGGAACACGTCCGCGGGGCCGCCGGTTTGCGCGTCCTCGCCGCGCTGGGGGCGTTCGCCTCGTTGGCCGTCGCGGCCTCCGCGGACACCCTGACCCTGCGCGCGGCGCTGACGGAAGCGCTGGAAAACAACCCCGGGTACCTCGCCGCGCGCGCCGACCACGGTGTGGCCCGCAATGCGCACTCCTCGGCGGGCCTCGCGGGCTATCTGCCGACGGTGGAGGCGAGCGCGCGACACACCCGCAGCGCGCTCGATACGCGCCAGGAGCGGGACACCCTCGTGACCAGCGATCCCGCGGCGCTGTCCACCACGACGACCGCGGGCATCAACGCCAACTGGACGCTGTTCGAAGGCTTTTCCGCGCCGCTGCAGCAGAAGCGCCTGCGCCTGCAGCGCGACCAGGCCGGCGCGGTCGAACGGCTGACGCGCGAAGACCTGCTCCGGCGCGCGGCGCTGGCCTATGCCGACCTGGCGCGCCAGGCCCGCATCCGGAATGCGCGCGACACCGTGCTGGCGATTTCGGAGGAGCGCACGCGCATTCTCGACAGCCGGCTCCGCTCGGGATCGGCCGGCCGACCTGAATGGCTGGAAAGCCGCGTCGACCATAACGCCGACCGCGCCGCGCTCCTGCAGCAGGACGCGGTGCTGCATGCCGCGCGCCTGGCTCTGGCGCAGGCCATGGGCCGTTCGGAGGCGGTGACCGAGGAGGCGCGCAACACCGCCCTGCCGTCTTCGCCGCTCGACCTCGACGCCCTGACGCTCGATCTCGCGGAGCATCAGCCCTCGCTGCAACTGGCCGGAACGCAGCGCGACCTCGCGCGCACGGCCTTGCGCCAGTCCGTCGCTCCGTGGTACCCGCGCCTGCAGGCGAACCTCGGTTACAACTACAACATGACCACCAGCGAGGTGGGGTTCGCTTCGGAAAACCGCACCATCGGGCCCACGGCAGGCGTGCAGGTCACCGTCAACCTGTTTGACGGGGAACTGCCCTGGCGCGTCGTGCAGCGCGGCCGCATCCTCGTGCGCGCCGCCGACCTCCGCCTGCGCGAGGCCGAGTTCGCCGCCCATGCGGAGGTGGAGCGCGCCTACGCCGCCTGGCGCGCCACCGATTCGGCCGCCGTTTTGGAGGTCGACGGCCTCGGGTACGCCCGTGAAAACCTCGATCTGACCATGACGCGCTGGAAGTCGGGCACGATCTCCTACCTCGAGGCCCGCCTCGCGCAGGTGAAGTATCTCGACGCGTTCACCCGCGCGGAAAACGCGCGCTATGAAGCCTTCCGCGCGCGTCTGGACGTGCTGCGCGCCGCCGGCCGGATGGACCAGTTGCTCACCGAAGTGCAAGCCGAAGCCGGGGCTTCGGTGCGTGAACCGGCGGAGCGTTGATCGTGAACGCGGAGCGCGGCGACCCGTTTGTCTCCGCGTCTCCTGCGTCCGCCCGCCCGCGTCAGCGGCCGGGTTCGCCCGCCCCCTGCCCTGGCCCCGCATCGCCCCCCCGGGCGTTGCATGACCCCTCCGCCGCCGCCCACCTCGGCCTGCGGGTCTGGCGTTCCGTGCCGGAGGGAGCTGCCGTCTTTTACGCCGAGGTGAAAGGCTATCGTCTCACCGCCGGTCTGCCCTGCGCGCCCCCGTCTCAACGGGGGGCGTTGCACCGGGCCTTCGCGCACGACTGCATGCGTTCCGGTTTGAGGGCCCTGCACTTCGGGGTTTTCGCCGGGAATTCCGGAGGGGGGGAGAGGGACGCGCCGGCCTCTGCGCGCGCGGACGACCCCTCGTGCTGGCACCTGGGCGACCTCCCGGTATTCGACCTCGCGCGCTGGCGCGACGATGCCGCCATCCCCGCAGCCATTCGCGCCCAGACGCGGCGCGCCCGGCGACAGGGTGTGGTCGTCCGGCACTGGGCCACGCCTCCGGATGCCGCATCGCGGGCGGCACTGCGGGCGGTGCGCGATGCGTGGATGCGCGCGAAGCCCCTGCCGCCGCTCGCCTTCATGACCACGCCGTACCTGTTCGAACCCTGGCCGCGGGAGGGGGTGTTCATCGCGGAGGTGCGCGGCCGTCTCGTCGGCTTCCTCGTCGCGTCGTGCGGCCTGTTCGGCGACCTGTTGCGGGTCGACGCGCTGGCGCGGGTGCCCGGGGCTCCCAACGGAACGGCCGAACTGCTGGTGCGGGAGGTGTTCCGCTGGGCGACCCGTCGCGGTGTGGAACGCGCCACACTCGGACTCGCGCCCTTGTCGCGGCGTTCCGGAGCCGGAATGCGGGGATGGCGGCGGGTGGTGTTCGGAGGGGTGCGTCGCGCGGGGGCATCCCTGTATTCGTTTGCCGGGCTGGAAGCCTTCAAGGCGCGGTTCGCGCCCGACGCGTGGCTGCCGCTTTATGCCGTTGCGCCCGGGCGCGCGTTCGGCCCACGCGACCTGTGCGCCATCGCGCGCGCGTTCGCGGGAGGATCCCTACGCCGCTTTGTCGTCCGGGCACTCCGCCGCGCCGGCCATCACATGGCCGTCCCGGAGATCGTGCGGCAACTTCCCCCGCGCATGCGGGACGGTGTCATGGCCCGGTAAGGTGTGGCGGGCAGGCTGCGCCCGCACGGGGCGGAAGGACGCCCCGCGTTGCGTCCGCAGGCGCGTGTGCGCGTGTGCGGGATAACGGCGGTGACGCGGGATGTTGTTGACCACAAGGGCGGTCACCAGCAGGATCGCCACGCCCGACATCACGGGAGACAGCACGTATCCGTATCCGAGGCTTTTGACCTTGTCCGACCCCACGCTGGCGATCAGGGCGGTGGCGCCGCCCGGCGGATGCATGCTTCGCGTCACCTGCATCGCGACGATGGACAACGAAACGGCCAGCGCGGAAGACAGCCACAGTTCCGTCGGCGCCAGCTTGAAGGCGGTCACCCCGATGAGCGCGGACAGGAAGTGTCCGAGGATGAGGTTGCGGGGCTGCGCCAGCGGACTGTTGGTGGCGCCGAACACCAGCACGGCCGAAGCGCCGAACGAACCGATCAGGAAGACCTGGTCCAGTTCGGCCACCAGGGTCTTCTGCATCAACCCGATGAGTGCGATGCCCAGGAAGGCCCCGACGAACGTCCAGAAGTGGTCTTCGGGTTCCAGCAGGGTTTGACGATACACGACATGTCTGGCGACACGATACGTGCGCCGCAAACGTTTTTTCACGAGGTCATTCCCAGCGCAGTCCCGCCTTGACGCCGAAGCCGGCGCCCTTCCCTGTTGTCGCGGCGTCCGGGCGCGGCCACAGCCCGAGCTGCAGCCGCTTCTGCGCCGCCGCGGCCATCATGGTGCCGTTGTCGCCGCAGAAGCGGCGCTCGGGCAAAACCAGCCGCCAGCCTTCGCGCCGCGCGACCTCCGTCATGCGCTCGCGCAGCCACGAGTTGGCGGCCACGCCACCGGCGACCACCAGTTGTGTTTCCGCGAGCGCCCGCATGGCCCACACGGTTTTCTTCACGAGCACGTCGGCGATGGCGGTCTCCAGGCTCGCGCAGAAGTCCGCGCGGGCGGCCCGCAGGGCCTCCTCGCCGCCGGCCGCGACGCGCCTCGCGGCTTCGCGCGCCACCGCGGACTTCAAGCCGCTGAAGGAAAATTCGAGGTTCCCCTTGTCCATCAGCGCGCGCGGCAGGTCGAGCGACGGTTCCGCCTACGGTAGGCCGGCCACGTCCTGACGCGCCGCATACTAGCCCTTATACAGCGCATTGCTCTTGGTCCCACTGGCGATATAGACCATGGCCTGGGTAATCGCCAGCTCGCCCTCGGGACTGCCGAGGCGCTCCTGCACATCCCAGGCATTCAGGCACAGG
>Ga0079224_100004809_pt1 | contig 17579 bp, 11 predicted proteins | sample Stecom2015_FD_80414 | JGI IMG/M metagenome (GOLD analysis project Ga0079224, IMG submission 80414) | Agricultural soil microbial communities from Utah to study Nitrogen management - Steer compost 2015 | ecosystem: Environmental > Terrestrial > Soil > Agricultural land | place: USA: Utah...
CCGAAATCCTTTTCTGAATCGGCAGCGTCCCTACCCTCGATGAGCAGACGGAGGACGATCATGCGGAGGCGATTCGTGGCGATGGCTGGCGCGAGCCTGCTGGCGGTGGGTTCGCTGGCGGTGCCGGCGGCACCGGCGGCCGGGCAGGCCGACGAACCCGATTTTCCCAAGCACGCCACGTTGACCGTGGACGTGTCGCAGCCGTTCAAGCCGGTCGACCATGCCGCCTCCGGATCGCTCTACGGGATCGCCGACGAGGGCTGGCCGCCGGACGAGTGGATCGCCCCGACCCGCCCGAAGAGCTTCGTCCAGCCGCCACCGGGCGCCACGCACATGCCCAACGGGGAGCCGGCACCGGTCGGCGACACCCTCAAGGTCTGGCAGGTGGCCTCGCGCAACGGCGCCATGGTCGCGGTCCGGCTGCCCGACATCTTCCCGACCTTCCCCTACCAGTGGCGGGGTGACGAGTTCTGGTACTCCGCGGTCGAGCAGATGGTCCGGGCGGTGCAGGAGTCCGGCATGGACAACCTGTACGGCTACGAGATCTGGAACGAGCCGCAGTGGACCTGGAACCCGGCGTGGGGCGACTACTTCGAGATGTGGGACCGGACCTACCGGCTGATCCGCGAGCTCGACCCCGACGCGCCGATCATCGGCCCGAGCTATGACCGGAACTACCGGAGCGGGTTGCGCCAGTTCTTCACCCATGTCGTCGAGGCCGGCACGGTTCCGGACATCGTCTCCTGGCACGAGCTCGGGCCGGAGGAAGGGTTGCACCTCTCCGAGCACGTGGCGTTCTACCGGCAGTTGGAGCGGGAGCTGGGGTTCGGGCCCCTGCCGATCAGCATCAACGAGTACGGATCGCCCCGGGACGCCGGGGTGCCGGGCTGGCTCACCCGGTTCATCGCCAAGCTGGAGCGAGCCGAAGTGGACACCGCCAACCTCGCCTTCTGGCACAAGCCGGGCCGGCTCGCCGACCTGCTGGTCCCGGTCGGCGGTGGCTCCGGCCCGGCCACCGACCCCGAGCCCACCGGCAACTACTGGTTGTTCACGTGGTACGGCGACATGACCGGCCAGATGGTGCAGACCATCCCGCCGGCGGAGGTGGGCCGGTACATCGAAATCGGCGAACCGGCCCCTGCACCGGCCACCCGCATCCCCGGCCAGGAAGGCTTCGGCAACGCCCTGCGGCTGGGCGGAGAGGAACCGAACGAGTACGTCACCCTGCCGACCGGGATCGTCCAAGGGCTCACCGACTTCACCATCGCGGCCTGGGTCAACCCGGCGTCGACCAGCCAGTGGGCGAGGATCTTCGACTTCGGCTCCGGCCAGGCGACCAACATGTTCCTCACCGTGAACGCCGGCAGCGGCCCCCGGTTCGCCATCACCACCAGCGGCGCCGGTGGCGAACAGCGGGTCAACAGCTCGGCCGGGCAGCTGCCCACCGGCCAGTGGACCCACATCGCGATCACGAAGACCGGCACCACCGCCACCCTCTACGTCAACGGTGAGCCGGTCGGGACCAACCCGAACATGACGCTCAGCCCGGCCGACCTCGGCGCCACCACCCAGAACTGGATCGGTCGCTCCCAGTACCCGGACCCGCTGTTCAACGGCGCGATCGACGAGTTCCACATCTACGACCGCGGGCTGACCCAGGCCGAGATCCGGTCGCTGCTCACCCCACCCGGCGGGACCGGCACCGTCGCCGCGTACCGGTTCGACGAACCGGACGGTGCCACCGTGCTGGACTCCTCCGGCAACGGCCGCGACGCGACCGTCGCCACCGAGATCATCGGCGTCGAGCGGGTCCCGGCGCTGGACGGCTTCGCCAGCGCCGACCCGGAGACCAGCACCGTCCGGGTCATCTTCGGCGGCGGTGAGGGCGACATCCTGCTCGAGATCAACGGCCTGCGGTCGCTGCCCGGCTTCGGTGGCAAGGCCGACGTGCAGGTGTTCACCACCGAGTGGACCGGCACCGACGGGGTCTCCGAGGGCCCGGTCGCGCTGTTCGAGGGCACCTACCCGATCCGGGACGGGAGGATCACGGTGCCGGTCGCCGGCATCTCCGAGACCGACGCCTACCTCGCGGTGGTCACGCCCGCCGGCACCGCGCCGCCGCTGCCCGGGCCGGTACGCCGGTACGAGGCGGAGGCCGCCCACCGCGCCGGGATGTCCACGGAGCACAGCCCGGTCGCGTCGAGCAACCGGTACGTGCAGACCCGACGGGCCGGCACGGGCGCGCTGACCTTCTCGGTGGACGCGCCGGTGGCCGGCGCGTACGACCTGCGGATCCGGTACGCCAACCGGGCCGGCACCGCGGTCCCCGCCGCCGTCCTGGCGGGTGGAGCGCGCCAGCAACTGGAACTCGTGCCCACCCCGGGCGGGCAGTTCGCCACCCACCAGACCCACGTCGTGCTCGCCGAGGGCACCAACCAGCTCCGGCTGGAGCTGCCCTCCCGTGCACTCGATGTGGACTACATCGAGGTGACGCCGTTCCGGACCCGGATCGAGGCCGAGAGCGGCGAGATCACCGGTGCCAACCGGGTCGAGGTCGACATGTCGACCGCGAACTTCTCCGCGCCCTACTTCTCCGGTGCCGCGTACGTCCGCAACCTCGCCCAGCCGACCAGCGCGGTCCGGCTACCGGTGACGGTGCCGGCGGCCGGCACCTACGAGCTCACCATCGGCTACTCGACCGCCGGTAGCGAGCAGGAGCGGCGGGCGCAGATCCCGGCCGGTGGCGTGGTCCGGGTCAACGACGGGCCGTGGCAGCCGGTCGTCTACCCGCCGACCCAGTTCCGGGACATGATCCGGCAGACCACGGTGACCGTGGAGCTTCCCGCCGGCACCTCCACCATCACCCTCAGCAAGCAGGACCAGCCAGGAATCGTCGATCTGGACTACGTCGACGTCGAGCTGAAACACTGAAGTGGAACTTGCAGGAGGTGGGGCCATGACGCCCACCGGGTGTCTCACCCCCGCAGCGGCCCGGCGCAAGCGCGCCGTGGCGCTGGCGACGTCGGTGGTCACCGCGATCGCCACGGTGGCGGCGGTCGCGGTGGCGACCCCCGCCGCGGCGGAGCAGACGATCGGCTACCCCACCTTCGGGGGGCCGGCCGACCCGGTGCCCGACGAGCCGGTCGGCTACACCACCCGCGGCATGATGCGGGCGATGTACGAGGCCGAGCTGGCCGCCGGTGCCGGGCAGCCGGGACACGACTTCTGGATGGACCGGCTGCTCGCCCGGGAGGGCAGCGACCCGGCCGGCAACCAGCTGATGACCCGCGGCCGCGCCCTGTACATGTACACCCACAGCCCGAACGTCATCGGGTTCGGCGGTCAGGTGGCGTACTGGGACGTCATCGACGGCCAAAGCGCCTACACCATCACGCTCGGGGACGGCGGCTACAGCCAGAACGTGTCCACCCGGCGGCAGACCCCGAGCTACTGGCGGCAGACCTACACCAACGCCAGTGCCGGCTTCAGCGTCGAGGTCACGAAGTTCATCACCAACGCGAACGTGGCGGTGACCAACCTCGCGATCACCAACACCGGCTCGGAGACCAAGGAGCTCCCGATCCGGGTCAGCTCGCCGTACGCCACCGTGCCGGACGGCAACGAACTCACGGACGTCGTCGAAGCCCGCAACGCGATCACCACGCTGTACCCGCGGCTGTCCGGTGACCACCTGACCGTGGACGGGACGACGCTCGCCGGGTCGGTGACCGTGGCGCCGGGCGAGACGGTGCACACCAAGGTGACGATGGGCTTCATCACCGAGGAGATCCCGGAGTCGAGGACGGAGTACGAGTTCTACCGGGACGCCACTCCGCTGGAGGCGTACACCACCCACGTCCGCGCGTACAACAGGTGGTGGGCCGACAACCTGCCCTACATCGACGTGCCGGAAGAGGCCATCAAGAAGCACATCTACTACCGCTGGTGGATCATACGGTTCAACTTCCTCGACGCCGACGCGCCGGGCAACGACTTCCAGTTCCCGGTCGGGATCGAGGGGGTGACCGGCTACAACAACTCGATCGCGCTCACGGTGCCGATGTTCATCGACGAGCTGAAGTACCTGCGCGATCCGCTGTACGTGTACGGCACCATGCTGTCGGCCGGTGAGGGCTCCCGGCACAGCCGCTACAGCGACAACCCGGGCAAGCCGACGAACTGGAACGACAGTTACCTGCAGTACACCACCGACGCCTCCTGGCGCGCCTACCAGATCCACGGCGGGCAGCCGGAGATCCTGGGGAACCTGGCCCGCTACGGCGAGCACGACGTCAAGTCGCAGCTCGCGCACCGCAAGCCGCCGCCGAACGTCCAGGGCGCCAACCCGTACCTGCTGTGGTACTGCTGCAACTACCTCAACGGGAACGACGCCGACAACCCCTCGTTCGACTACTTCGGACGGGGCAACGAGCGGACCGAGACCGCATACGTCTACGCCAACGCGCTGGCGACCGCGGAGATCTACGAGACCATCGGCCAGCCGGAGAAGGCGGCGGAGATGCGGGAGCTCGCCGACAACATCAGGCAGGCGATCCTGGACACCCTGTGGGATCCGGAGTCGCAGCTGTTCCTGCACCGGGACGTCCACACCGACACCCTGATCCCGTGGAAGGAGATCAACAACTACTACCCGTTCACGGTGGGGCTGGTGCCGAACGAGGAGCCGTACCTCAACGCCCTGCGGCTGTTCGACGACCCCGCCGAGTACCCGATCTTCCCCTTCTACACCGCCAACCAGCGCGACCACCAGGCGCGCAACCGGGGCTCGAACAACTTCAGCCAGATCAACTCGACCGTCCAGTTCCGGCTGCTCTCGTCGGTGCTGCGCCGTTACGACACGCCGTACCTGGACAACGAGTGGTACAAGAAGCTGCTCTACTGGAACGCCTGGGCGACCTTCATCAACGGCGACACCCGGTGGCCGGACTCGAACGAGTTCTGGTTCAACTGGAACCCGCAGCAGCAGACCTTCGGTCGGTCCGGCATCCACCACACGATGCTCGGTAGCAGCAACTGGACCGTCATCGAGGATGTCGCCGGGCTGCGGCCGCGAACCGACGAGAAGCTGGAGCTGTGGCCGATCGACATCGACTGGCCGCACTTCACCGTCACCGACATCAACTACCGCGGCCAGGACCTGACCATCGTCTGGAACGGTGACGGCCACTACCCCGGTGTGCCGCAGGGCTACTCGGCCTACCTGGACGGCCACCGGGTCCTCACCGTCGACCGCCTGGCACACCTGGTGTGGGATCCGGACACCGGCGCCGTCGACTTCCCGGACACCCCGGCCGTGGTGCTGCACAACGCCGCCCGCCCGGGCGCGCCGGCGCCGACCGAGGTGGAGCTCACCAGCGAGCGGGTGGTGGACATCTTCCAGAAGGCCGGCGTGGACATCACCCCGGACCACAAGGTCCGGCCGACCCCGAACCTGGCCCTCGGCGCCACCCCATCGGCCTCCTTCGTGGACCAGGCGCAGGACACCCAGGCGTACGGCCCGACCAGCCTCACCGGCCCGATCGACGGTGCCACCATCAACATGCCGTTCTGGGGCAGCGCCGGCTCCGGAAACACCCAGGACTGGTACGAGCTGGACTTCGGCAAGCCGACCACGTTCAGCAAGGTGACGCTGTACTTCTTCAACGACCGCAACACCATGGGTGTACCGGACCAGCACCGGGTGGTGACCAACACGAACCGGTACCGGGAGCCGGCCATGTACAGCATCCAGGTGTGGCGGGGTCGGCAGTGGGTCGACATCCCCGACCAGGTCAAGAACCCGCCCTACCCGCGGTCCAACTACAACGAGGTGACCTTCCGGAGCGTGACCGCCGAGCGGATGCGGGTGGTCATGACCCACCGCGAGGGGTACGGGACCGGGCTGAAGGAGATCCAGGTGTTCCGCCCGGTCACCCCGCCGCCGCCGCGCCCCGAGAACCAGCCGCCTCAGGTGGTGGTGTGGCAGGACCGCAGCGTCCAGGCGCCCGGCCAGGCGAAGCTGGCCTCCGTGGTCAAGGACGACGCGCTCCCGAACGGCACCCTGGACGTCCGGTGGGAGGTCGTGTCCGGGCCGGGGCTGGCGCTGTTCGACGACCCGCGGTCGACCCGCCCGCTGATGATGGCCTCGGAGGACGGCCGGTACGTGGTGGCGGTGACCGCCACCGACGGCGAGGCGTCCACCACCGAACAGCTCACCATCGAGATCACCGGGGTTGGGACCGGCCGGGTGAACCTCTCCCCACGGGCCACTCCCACCTGCACCAACACCTCGCCGTGGGAGACCTGTGAGGCGATCATCCTGAGCTCCGACGGCAGCACCCCACCGCAGTACGGGACCTGGCCGACCAACGGCAACCAGTGGGTGATGCTGGAGTGGCCCGAACCGGTGCGGGTGGACTCCTCGGACATGTGGTTCTTCCAGGACGTACCGCCGGGTGCCAGCGGCGGGGTCCAGGCGCCCGCGTCCTGGAACATCGAGTACTGGGACGGCGAGGCGTGGCGGCCGGTCGGCAACCCGGTCGGGTTCGGCACCGCGCTGAACCAGTTCAACCACGCCAGTTTCGACCCGGTGACCACCACCCGGTTGCGGGCGAACCTGATCGCCCGCCCGAACCAGGCCCCGTCCGAAGGCGTGGGTGTCCGCCGGTGGCGGGTCTACGCCGAGGTACCGGAGGCGGTGGCGCCCGTGACCGTCACCACCCGGGTCGGTGAGCTTCCCGAGCTGCCCTCGAAGGTCACCCTGATCTACGCGGGCGGTGCGGAGCTCGAGGCGGCGGTGATCTGGGAGCCGGTTTGGCCCGAACAGGTCGCCAACCCGGGCACCTTCCAGCTACGCGGGTTGGTCGACACCACCACCCTGCTGGCCACCGCCACGGTCACGGTGGTCGCGGATCCGTAGCCCTCGGAGGGGCCCGAGATGGACGCTCTCAGCCATCCACCCGGCGGCACGCGGGAACGCGCCGCCGGCATCTCGGCCCGGATCGCGGTCGGCGCGCCGATGGCCTCCGCCATCGGCGCGCCGACCGGCGCCCCGGCGCCTGCTGACCGCACCCCCCGGATCAGCAGGGAACCGTTCGGCGCACTCGACGACGGCACCCCGGTCGACCGGTACACCCTCATCAACGGCGACCTGCGGGTGCGGATCCTCACCTACGGCGGGATCCTGCAGTCCGTCGAGGTGCCGGACCGCAGGGGCGAGCACGCCAACGTCACGCTCGGGTTCGACACGCTGACCGACTACGTCGAGCGCAACCCGTACTTCGGTTGCATCACCGGCCGCTACGCCAACCGGATCGCCGGCGGCCGGTTCCGCCTGGACGGTACGACCTACCAGCTGCCGCAGAACGACGGGCCGAACAGCCTGCACGGCGGCGAGGTCGGTTTCGACAAGCACGTGTGGCAGGCGACCCCGTTCACCACCCGGCACACGGTTGGGCTGCGGCTGACCCACACCAGCCCGGACGGCGACCAGGGCTACCCCGGCACCCTCGAGGTCGAGGTGACCTACACGCTGACCCGGGACGGGATCCGGATGGACTACCGGGCCACCACCGACCGTCCGACCGTGGTGAACCTCACCAACCACGCCTACTTCAACCTCGCCGGTGAGGGCTCGGGCAGCATCGACGACCACCTGCTGCAGATCAACGCCGACCACTACACCCCGGTCGACGGGACACTCATCCCGACCGGGGAGATCGCGCCGGTGCGCGGGACTCCGATGGACTTCCGCCGCCCGACCGCGATCGGCGAGCGGAACCGGGACGGCACGTTCGAGCAGCTGGTGGCCGGCCGTGGCTACGACCACAACTGGGTGCTCAACCGACGCGACCACACCTACACCGAGCTGGAGGAGGCCGCCCGGGTGGTGGAGCCCGGGTCCGGCCGGGTACTGACGATCCACACCACCGAGCCGGGGATCCAGTTCTACTCCGGAAACTTCCTCGACGGCACACTGGTCGGCACGAGCGGGCGGCTGTACCGGCAGGGCGACGGCTTCGCACTGGAGACCCAGCACTTCCCCGACTCGCCGAACCAGCCCGACTTCCCGTCCACGGTGCTGCGCCCGGGTGAGGTCTACGAGACGACCACCATCTACCAGTTCTCCACCACCCAATGAGGAGGTGCCTCGCATGGCTGGGAGGTTTCTGCGCACCGGTGCCGTGGCCGCGGCAGCGGTCCTCGTGCTGGCGGGCTGCGTCGAGGACAGCGACGGCGACGGTGGCGCCCCGACGCCGGTGGGAAGTGGTGCTCGGGGGTGAGGATCGCCGCCTTCCCCGGTGGCGGGGAGGGTACCCCGTTCACCAACAATGTCCACAACGGCTATAAAGCGGCTGCCGAGGACCTCGGGCCGGACGTGACCTACTACTTCTCCGACTGGAACGTCGAGACGATGATCGCCCAGTTCCAGGAGGCGCTGGCGCAGGGCTACGACGGCATGGCGGTCATGGGCCATCCCGGCGACGAGGCCATGGACCCGCTCATCGACCAGGCCTTCGAGCAGGGCGTCCAGGTCACGGTCGTCAACGTCGAGCTACCGCAGGCGTTCGCCGCCCACCAGGCCGAGGGCCTGGGCTACGTCGGCGCGCCCAACTACCAGGCCGGCAGGCGGCTGGCGGAGGAGGCGGTGGCGAGGTCCGGTGCCGGCGCCGGCGAGAAGGCGTTCGTCTGGGGTCTGCTGGCCGAGGCCGGTCGCGGCGAGCGGACCCGGGGGATCATCGACGGGTTCGAGGACGCCGGCCTGGAGGTGGTCTACCAGGAGATCGACGCGGCCACGAACGCCGACGCCCAGGCCGGTGTCCCCACGTTCACCGGCGTGGTCTCCGCCAACCCGGACCTGTCGATCGTGGTCACCGACCACGGCGCGCTCACCGCCGCCGCGCAGACCTACGCGACCGCGGCCGGGTTGGGGCCGGACGACGTCTACTTCGCCGGCTTCGACCTCGGGCCGGCCACGGTGGACGCGATCGAGAGCGGCTACCTCGACCTGGTCATCGACCAGCAGCCGTTCCTGCAGGGCTACCTGCCGATCCTGCAGATCTGCCTGACCCAGGTCTACGGCTTCTCCGGTCTCTACATCGACACCGCCGGCTCGTTCGTCGACCGGTCCAACGTCGAGTTCGTCGCGCCACTGGCCGACCGGGAGATCCGCTGACCCGTATGGTGGGCGGTCACAGCGAGCGCCGTGGCCGCCCACCCGCCCCATCCAACCCAGGAGCAATGGACGGAGCGTATGACCGAACCGAAGGCTGAGCCCGCCGGCCCGGCGCCACCGGTGATCGAGCTTCGCAACGTCTCGAAGACGTTCGGCGAGGTGCGCGCGCTGTCGGGGGTCAACTTCCACGTCAACCGCGGTGAGATCGTCGGGCTGCTCGGCGACAACGGCTCCGGAAAGTCGACCATCGTCAAGATGCTGATGGGCTACCACCACCCGGACCCCGGTGGCGAGGTGTGGGTCGACGGCCAGCGGGTGCGGGACTGGTCGGTGGCGCGTGCCCGGGCGCTCGGCATCGAGACGGTCTACCAGGAGCGGGCGCTCGCCGAGCTGCAGCCGGTGTGGCGCAACATGTTCATGGGTCGGGAGCGGCGCAACCGGCTCGGCCTGCTGGACGTGCGCGGGATGCGCCGCGAGGCGGCCGCCATGTTGCGGGGTCACATGGGCTTCACCTCGAGCGCCGTCCACCCCGACAACATGGTGCAGACCATGTCCGGGGGAGAAAAGCAGGGCATCGCGATCGTGCGGGCGCTCTACTTCCACGCCCGGCTGGTGCTGCTGGATGAGCCCACCATGGGACTGTCGCTGTCGGAGACGGCGAAGACCCTCGACTTCGTCCGGTCGATCAAGGAGGCCGGGCGCTCGGCGGTCTTCATCGACCACAACATCTTCCACGTCTACCCGGTGGTCGACCGGGTGGTGGTGCTCGACCGGGGACGGGTCGCCGGCGAGTTCGCCCGTTCCGAGATTTCCATGGACGAGCTGGTGGAACGCCTCTACCGGGTGGCACGGACCGGAAAGCTGACGGAGTGAGATGACCGACAAGACCGTTACCACGACGCCGGAGCCCGGGACCGAGGCCCGGGCTGAAGCCCCGCCGGTGCCCGAGGACGACCTCGGGACCCGCCTCCGGCGGCGGCTGCGCAGCCACGCCCTCACCCTCGCCACGCTGGGCGTCGCGTTGCTGTTGTGGCTGATCGCCGTCATCGTCTCGCCCGAGGTGTTCCTGAGCACCAGGATCTACGCGGCGTTCGCGACCACCACCCCGCTGTTCGCGATGGTGGCGCTGGCGCTGACGCTGGTGGTCATCACCCGGGAGATGGACCTCTCGTTCGGGTCGGTGATGGCGCTGAGCATGGTCGGCTTCGTCAAGGCGTACGCGCTCACCGGCAGCGTCCTGCTGGCGGTGCTGGCGTGCCTGCTGGTCGGGGCGGCGTGCGGTCTGTTCAACGGTGTGCTGGTGGCGATCCTCGGCATCCCGTCGCTGGTCATCACCCTCGGCACGCTGTTCCTGTTCCGCGGGATCGAGATGGTGCTGATCCAGGGCCGGCCGACCGTGCTCCGGGATCCGGACTTCGATCTGCTGCGCAGCCTCCTGACCGGAAAGGTAGCCGGCGTTCCGAACCAGCTGCTGTGGATGATCGCCGTGGCGGTGGTGCTGTGGGTGGTGCTGAACCGTACCCGCTTCGGAGCCCACATCTTCCTGGTCGGTGACAACCCGACCAGCGCCCAGCTGATGGGCGTCCGGGTGGCCCGGGTGCGGATCGCCACCTTCGTGATCCTCGCGGTCATCGCCGCCTTCACCGGCATGATGTCCGCGATGTACATCGGGACCTTCTTCCCCACCCTCAGCGAGGGCACCGGGGCGCTGCTGTACCCGATCGCGTCGGTGTTCGTCGGCGGCATCGGCTCGATCGTCGGCACGTTCATCGGGGCCTTCCCGGTCGGCGCGATCAACGCCGGGGTGGTCAGCGCGGGCATCGACGGTTTCTACACCGAGCTGTTCTTCGGGCTGGTGATCGTCGTGTCGTTGGTCCTGCAGACGGTCATCACCCGGTGGATGCGCCGGTAGCCGCGCCGGCCGGGCATCGTCGACCGTGGGGGGTCACGTGGGAATCGCGTGTCGGCCCCGGCCGGGCCGCTTTGGATGGTCTGGTACGCCGGTCAGGCCGTACCCGCCCAGGGCGTGGTGGCCGTCGACGCGCGTCCGCAGGCCGGTCGGCCCCGACCGGGGCATCCACCACCGTCCCCGAATTCCGGGGCGCCGGGTCTGTCCGGCACGGGGCTGTGCTGCTACTGTTAGCGCTAACAATTGTGAGCGCTCACAGGGGCCTCAGAGGGAGGGCGCAGTGGCGCGGGAACGGGTGCGTCGCGCACCGGTCATGGCCGACGTGGCGCGGCGCGCCGGCGTCTCCCACCAGACCGTCTCGCGGGTGATCAACGGCCACCCGAACGTCCGGGAGTCGACCCGGGCGCGGGTGCTCGCCGCGATCAACGAACTCTCCTACCGACCCAACTCCACCGCCCGGGCACTTGCCACCCGGCGGACCCAGGTGCTCGGGGTCATCGCCTTCGACACCACCCTGTACGGGCCGGCCAGCACGCTGTTCGGGATCGAGCAGGCGGCCCGCGCGGCCGGCTACTTCGTCAGCATTGTCAGCCTCGAGGCGATCACCGAGCACAACATCGCCGAGGCGCTCGACCACCTCGCCGAGCAGTCGGTCGACGGGCTGATCGTGATCGCCCCCCAACGGCAGGCGGTCGAGGCCCTGGCGAGCCTGCCGGCCGAGCAACCGGTCGTGGTGGTGGAGGGCGGCGAGGCGCCCGGCCGGGCGGTGGTCTGCGTCGACCAGCAGGCCGGCGCCGCCGCGGTCACCCGCCACCTGCTGGAGCTCGGTCACGAGACGGTGGTCCACGTCGCCGGCCCGCCGGACTGGCTGGAGGCGCAGGCCCGGCAGGCGGCCTGGCGGGCGACGCTGGCGGAGGCCGGCGCGCCGGTCCCGCCGGTGCTGACCGGCGACTGGAGCCCGCGCTCCGGCTACCTGGCCGGCCAGCAGCTGGCCAGGCGCCTGGCCAGGCGCGACGACGTGACCGCGGTCTTCGTCGCCAACGACCAGATGGCGCTCGGGCTGCTGCGCGCCTTCCAGGAGGCCGGCATCGAGGTGCCGGGCCGGGTCAGCGTCGCCGGCTTCGACGACATTCCCGAGGCGGCCTACTTCTACCCGCCGCTCACCACGGTCCGGCAGGACTTCGCAGAGGTGGGGCGGCGCAGCATCACGCTGCTGCTGGAGCAGCTCGCCACCGGTGAGCCGACCGCAAAGCGGGTGGTGGTACCGGCGCACCTGGTCGTCCGGGCGAGCACCGCCGCCCCATCCCACCACCCGAGCTCTTGATGGGGAGATCCATGGCATCTGCACCGGCATCTGACGCGCAGCCAGCCGCGACGCACGCGCTCGGCATCGAGCTCGGCTCGACCCGGATCAAGGCGGTGCTGATCGGTCCGGACCACGTCCCGCTCGCCAGCGGCAGCTACGACTGGGAGAACCAGCTCGTCGACGGCCTGTGGACCTATCCGCTGGAGGAGGTCTGGACCGGCCTGCAGGCGTGCGTCGCCGACCTGGTCGCCGATGCGCAGCGGCGCCACGGCTGGCGGCCCACGAGCATCGGGGCGATCGGCGTGTCCGCCATGATGCACGGCTACCTGGCGTTCGACGCCGACGGCGAGCTGCTGGTGCCGTTCCGCACCTGGCGCAACACCAACACCGGCCGGGCGGCCACCGAGCTGACCGAGCTGTTCGGCTTCAACATCCCGCTGCGCTGGTCGGTCGCCCACCTGTACCAGGCGATCCTCGACAACGAGCCGCACCTGTCGCGGCTGGCCCACCTCACCACCCTGGCCGGATATGTCCATTGGCGACTGACCGGGCGCAAGGTGCTCGGCGTCGGCGACGCGTCGGGGATGTTCCCGATCGACCCGGCGACCGGCGACTACGACCGGACCATGCTCAAGCGGTTCAACCAGCTGGTCGCCGAACGCCGGCCCGGCCTGCGGCTGGAGGAGCTGCTGCCGGAGGTGCTGCCGGCCGGTGCCGAGGCCGGCCGGCTGACCGCCGAGGGCGCCGCGCTGCTGGACCCCAGCGGCGCGCTCCCGCCCGGCATCCCGTTCTGCCCGCCCGAGGGCGACGCCGGCACCGGCATGGTCGCCACCAACTCGGTCGCCCCCCGCACCGGCAACATCAGCGCCGGAACCTCGATCTTCGCGATGGTGGTGCTGGAACGGCCGCTCGAGAAGGTGCACCACGAGCTGGACGTGGTCACCACCCCGGCCGGCGACCCGGTGGCGATGGTCCACTGCAACAACGGCGCCAGCGAGCTGGGCGCATGGGCCGGCCTGCTCGGCGAGTTCGCCGCCGCGCTGGGCCGCCCGGCCGGGCCCGACGAGGTGTTCGGGGCGCTGCTGCGGGCCGCCCTGTCCGGGGACGCCGACGGCGGTGGCCTGCTCGCCTACAACTACCTCGCCGGAGAGCCGATCACCGGCCTGACCGAGGGGCGGCCACTGGTGATCCGCACCCCGGACAGCCGGCTGACGTTGGCCAACTTCGCCCGCAGCCAGCTCTACGGCGTGTTCGCCACCCTCGCGCTGGGGATGCGGGTGCTCGCCGAGGAGAACGTCGTGCTCGACCGGATGTTCGCCCACGGTGGACTGTTCCGGACCGAGGGGGTGGCGCAGAGGCTGCTGGCCGCGGCGATCGGCGCCCCGGTGGCGGTCGGCGAGACCGCCGGCGAGGGTGGCGCCTGGGGCATGGCGCTGCTCGCCAACTACCGGCTGACCGGGGCCGGCCAGGATCTCAGCGGCTACCTGAGGGAGCGGGTCTTCGCCGGCGCGCAGCTGCGGGTGGTCGAGCCCGACCCCGCGGACGTGGCCGGGTTCGCCGCGTACCTCGACCGCTACCGGGCCGGCCTGGCGGCCGAGCGGGCCGCGACCGCGGTCCGCTAGCCCTGACGAGCGGAGGTTGACAGCGTGAGCACCAGTTCCGTGACCGGTGTCCCGGCGTCGTTGCGTGATGCCGTCGACGCCACCAAGCGTACCGTGGCCGCGCTCCACGCCGAGCTGGTCCGGTACGGACTCGTGGTGTGGACCGCCGGCAACGTCTCCGGCCGGGTGCCCGGCAGCGACCTGTTCGCCATCAAGCCCAGCGGCGTCTCCTACGACGAGCTGACGCCGGAGTCGATGGTGGTCTGTGACCTGGACGGGCGGCCGGTCGAGGGGGACCTGGCACCCTCCAGCGACACCGCCGCGCACGCCTACGTCTACCGCCACATGCCGGAGGTCGGCGGGGTGGTGCACACCCACTCCACCTACGCGACCGCCTGGGCGGCGCGCGGCGAGCCGATCCCGTGCGTCCTCACCGCGATGGCCGACGAGTTCGGCGGTGAGATCCCGGTCGGCCCGTTCGCGGCGATCGGGGACGACTCGATCGGTCGCGGGATCGTCGAGACGCTCACCGGCCACCGTTCCCCCGCAGTGCTGATGCGGAACCACGGGGTCTTCACCATCGGCAAGGACGCCAGGGCGGCGGTCAAGGCCGCGGTGATGTGCGAGGACGTCGCCCGGACCGTCCACATCGCTCGTGTTGGCGGCGAGCCGATCCCGATCGCACCGGCCGACATCGACCGGCTGTACGAGCGCTACCAGCACGTGTACGGACAGAGGGGTCGCGTGTACGGACAGAGGAGTCGTTGATGGAGCAGCAGCAGCATGAGGTCTGGTTCCTGACCGGGAGCCAGAAGCTGTACGGCGAGGAGACACTGCGTCAGGTCGCCGAGCAGTCCCGCCCGATCGCGGCGGCACTCGACGCCAGCGCCGAGGTACCGGTACGGGTGGTCTGGCAGCCGGTGCTCACCGACGCCGAGGAGATCCGTCGCGTGTGCCTGCAGGCCAACGCCACGCCGTCGTGCATCGGCGTGATCGCCTGGATGCACACCTTCTCGCCGGCGAAGATGTGGATCGGCGGGCTGCAGGCGCTGCAGCTGCCGCTGCTGCACCTGCACACGCAGGCCAACCAGGCGCTGCCGTGGGCCGAGATCGACATGGACTTCATGAACCTCAACCAGGCCGCCCACGGTGACCGCGAGTTCGGCTTCATCCAGACCCGGCTCGGGGTGGCCCGCAAGACCGTCGCCGGCCACGTCAGCGACCCGGAGGTGGTGCGGCGGATCGGCGTCTGGGCCCGGGCGGCGATCGGCCGGGCGCAGCTGCGCTCGCTGCGGCTGGTCCGGTTCGGTGACAACATGCGCGACGTGGCGGTCACCGAGGGCGACAAGGTGGAGGCCCAGCGCCGGTTCGGCGTCTCGGTCAACACCTACGGGGTCAACGACCTGGTCGCTGCCGTCGAGGCGGCCACCGACGCCGAGGTCGACGCGCTGGTCCGCGAGTACCAGGACGCCTACCGGGTGGTGCCGGAGCTGCTGCCCGGCGGGGAGCGGCACGAGTCGCTGCGGTACGCCGCCCGGATCGAGGTCGGCCTGCGGCACTTCCTCGAGCAGGGCAACTACCACGCGTTCACGACCAACTTCGAGGACCTCGGCGGGCTGCGCCAGCTGCCGGGGATCGCGGTCCAGCGGCTGATGGCCGACGGCTACGGGTTCGGCGCCGAGGGGGACTGGAAGACCGCGGTGCTGGTGCGGACGGTCAAGGCGATGGCGGCCGGCCGGCCCGGCGGCACGTCGTTCATGGAGGACTACACCTACCACCTGGTGCCCGGGGAGGAGAAGATCCTCGGTGCCCACATGCTCGAGGTGTGCCCGTCGATCGCGGCCGACCAGCCCTCCTGCGAGATCCACCCGCTCTCGATCGGCAACCGGGAGGACCCGGTGCGGCTGGTGTTCGACGCCGCTCCCGGCCCGGCGGTGGTGGTCGGGCTGGCCGACCTCGGCGAGCGGTTCCGGCTGGTCGCGAACGAGGTCGACGTGGTGCCACCGGACCAGCCGCTGCCCCGGCTGCCGGTGGCGCGGGCGGTCTGGCGGCCCCGCCCCGACTTCCGGACCTCGGTGGAGTCGTGGCTGATCGCGGGTGGGCCGCACCACACCGTGCTCTCCACCGCGGTGGGCGCCGAGGAGCTGACCGACCTCGCCGAGATGGTCGGCGTGGAGCTGTTGCTGATCGACGCCGACACCACGCCGCGCCAGTTCGCCAACGAGATCCGCTGGAACCAGGCCTACTACCGGCTCGCCCAGGGGTTCTGACGGCGGCTCACGCCGGCCGGCGGGCGCGGCCCGCCGGCCGGCTCAGACCACCCACCACGCGGCGGTGTCCGCGGGCAGGACTCCCGGGCCGGGCAACGGTCCGCTGCTCAGCTCCGGCCGCGCCGGCACCCCGTCGATGCGGACCGGCCGGTCGCCGCAGTTGACCGCGCACACCAGGCCCGGGCGCTCGAACACCAGCGTCGCGGGGTCCGGGGCCGGCCGCCAGCTCAGCGGGCCGCGCCCCAACCGCAGCCGGCGGCGGCACCGCAGGGCACGGCGGTACATGGCCAGTGTGGATCCCGGGTCGGCGGCCTGCGCGGCCACCGTCAGCGAGGCCCACTGCTCAGGCTGTGGCAGCCACGGCGTACCCGTGCTGAACCCGAACGGTGGCTTGTCCCCACTCCACGGCAGCGGCACCCGGCAGCCGTCGCGCCCCAGCACCTGTCCGTGGGAGCGGCGGAACAGCGGGTCCTGCCGCAGCTCGGCGGGCAGGTCCGTGACCTCCGGGAGGCCCAGCTCCTCACCCTGGTAGAGGTAGGCGGAGCCGGGCAGGGCGAGCATCATCAGGGTGGCAGCGCGGGCCCGGGCCAGGCCGCGGGCCGGGTCATAGGCGGCCGGGGGCTCGGCGATCCCACCGGGTGCGCCGCCCGTGTCGCCGCTGTACCCGTACCGGGTGGCGTGGCGGACGACGTCGTGGTTGGACAGCACCCACGTCGGCGCGGCTCCGACGGCGGCCACCGCCGACAGCGACCCGTCGATGGCCCGACGGAACGCGTCGGCCGACCACGGCGCGGTCAGCAGCGCGAAGTTGAAGGCCTGGTGCAGCTCGTCCGGCCGGACGTAGCGGGCCAGGCGTTCCGGGTCGTCCACCCACGCCTCGGCCACCGCGATCCGCTCCGGGGTGTAGCGGTCGAGGATGGCGCGCCAGTGGCGGTAGATGTCGTGCACGCCGTCCTGGTCCCAGTACGGTGTGCGGACGCCGGCGGGCAGCTCCGCGCCGGCCGGTCCGTCGTCGGGCAGGCCGGGCGCCTTCACCAGCCCGTGCGCCACGTCGATCCGGACCCCGTCCACCCCGCGGTCCAGCCAGAACCGCAGGATGTCCGCGTACTCCTCCCGTACCTCCGGGTGCTCCCAGTTGAGGTCGGGCTGTTCGGGGGCGAACAGGTGCAGGTACCACTGCCCGTCGGGCACCTGGGTCCACGCCGGCCCGCCGAAGACGCTGCGCCAGTTGTTGGGTGGACCGCCGTCGCGGCCGTCCCGGAACAGGTACCGGTCCCGGGCGGGGCTGCCCGGTCCGGACCGCAGCGCCTCCTGGAAC
>Ga0079224_100004810_pt1 | contig 17579 bp, 15 predicted proteins | sample Stecom2015_FD_80414 | JGI IMG/M metagenome (GOLD analysis project Ga0079224, IMG submission 80414) | Agricultural soil microbial communities from Utah to study Nitrogen management - Steer compost 2015 | ecosystem: Environmental > Terrestrial > Soil > Agricultural land | place: USA: Utah...
AACTTCCCGGCAAGGTTGTCTTTCCGAGTAACTTCAAAGATCGATAGCCGAACCATTCTGGACGCGGGTGGTGCTGATCAATTGGTGGGGATGGGAGATATGCTGCTTTCTATGGGTTCAGATATGGTGAGGATACAGTGCGCCTTTTTGGATACGCCTGAGGTGGATGCCATCTGCGACTGGATAGGCGAGCAAAAAGGCTATAGCGATGCCTATATACTTCCGGAGTTTGCAGGAGACGAGGAGGAGAGTTCCTTGGATATTGATCTAGCAGACCGGGATCCCTTGTTTGACGATGCCGCGCGATTAATTGTATTGCATCAGCAGGGAAGTACGTCCTTGATACAGCGGAAACTCAAACTCGGTTATAACCGGGCGGGCAGAATTATTGATCAGCTCGAAGCAGCTGGTGTGGTGGGGCCTTTTGAAGGCAGCAAGGCGCGGGAGGTGTTGATCCAGGACGAACAGAGTTTGGAACAATTATTGGGGAGCCTTTAAAAATGAAATTTGCAATGTCTTTGAATAAGTGGCTCCTGCCCGGTCTATTGGTTTTCTTAGTCAATTTTGCTGTTTTGGCGCAAAAGGACCGACAAGCTGAAACCATTCTTAATAATGTGAGTGAAAGATATCAGTCTTTAAGTGGATTGACAGCCTCCTTCGAATATACCTATTCTACCAGCCCAGGTGATGTTGCGGAGAAAAGTACAGGGCAAGTTGCAGTGAAAGGCGACAAATACAAGCTTGTCCTGAACGACCAGGAAATCTACAATAATGGTAAAACGGTGTGGACTTATATTAAGTCAAACAATTTTAAAGAAGTCACGATCAATACGGTGGAGGATAATGCTGACGAATTGACACCGTCTAATATATATAACATCTACAAAAAAGGTTATTCATACAAGCTTCTTGGGGAGAAGCCGCAAAACGGGATTACGGTGCAAGAGATAGAACTTGTCGCCGAGAAAAGAAACAGCCAGTTCCAGCGGATCAAATTGTTTGTCGATAAGTCCTCGATGGACTTGATTGGCTGGGAGATACAGGATGAGATGGGTGGGGTATTCAGTTATAGATTTAGAGAAATCGATACCCAGGCTAATCTCCCTGACAGCCATTTTGTTTTTGACACCCAAAAACACCCAGATGTGGAGGTTATTGATCTGCGATAGACGCAGCGACTCGGATTAAATCTAAGCCATGGTAGTTAAATGCCATGGCTTTTTCTATTTTTGCCCAAACATCGATATCATGGATAAACTGGCCCTATTTCAGCAAATTCAACAGAAGTCATCTTTCCTTTGCATTGGTTTGGATCCTGCGGTGGAAAAAATCCCCGCGCACTTGCACCGGGAGGCTGATCCATTGTTTGCGTTCAACAAGGCCATCATTGATCAGACTGCAGACTATGCGGTCGCGTACAAACCAAATATTGCTTTTTATGAAGCCTTAGGACCCAAGGGCTGGGAAAGCTTACAGAAAACGCTAGATTATATCCCCAAAGATATTTTTACAATAGCGGACGCCAAGAGAGGGGATATCGGAAATACGTCTAAGTTGTATGCAAAGACATTTTTTGAGTACATGGATTTCGATTCCGTCACCGTCGCCCCTTATATGGGCCAAGATAGCGTGAGCCCTTTCCTGGAGTTTGAAGGTAAATGGGTGATCTTGCTGGCGTTGACCTCCAACGAAGGGAGTGAGAATTTTCAACAATTTAAAAACGTCGAAGGAAAGGTGCTTTATCAGGAAGTTCTGACCAGAAGCCAGCGCTGGGGTAATGAGAATAACCTGATGTATGTAATTGGTGCTACCAGAGGTGAAAAGATTGAAGATGCAAGGAGGCTGGCGCCAGGGTACTTTTTCTTGGTTCCAGGTGTGGGCGCCCAAGGAGGAAGTTTGGAAGAGGTGGCCCGATATGGTATGAATGCTACTTGTGGTCTCTTGGTTAATTCATCCCGGGGTGTCATCTATGCCTCTTCTGGTCGGGATTTTGCTGATGCAGCAAAAAGGGAGGCGATCGCACTTCAGCAGGAGATGGTCACTTACCTGGATCGGTATTGTCGGTAAAAAAAGTAGGTAGAAGGACGTTATTTATCTTAACACCTCAAGTCACGGAGCTTTGCTTTTGTAAATTTGCCTTTATGTAGGTTATTGTTTCAATAAGTGCTGAGATTTTACTATATTAAGTGGTTGTAAGTGTTGGCTACTTGATTTTTAGAATAATGGCAGATTTTCAAGAAAACTTCCTGCAGGTGGTTTGGAAATACCAGTATTTCGATAAGAATCAACTGGCGACCACAGATGAACTAGCGCTTGTTGTCAAGAAGATCGGCTTTCACAACTTTCACGAAGGTCCGGACTTTAGCGAATCCCATATCAAAATCGCAGATCTTGACCATTTTGGACATGTAGAGATCCATCTTAAATCATCCGATTGGAAGGCGCACGCCCACTCTTCGGATGGCCGTTATGACAGTGTCATACTCCATGTGGTTTGGGAACATGATGAAGATGTCAGACGTTCTGACGGTACCGTGATCCCGACGCTTGAATTAAAAGGCAAGGTCTACTTGGATGTGCTGAGGAACTTCGAGCGTCTGATATCTAGCAAGCAGGACATTTTGTGCAGCGAGGATTTGGGCCAGGTGGAAGATATCATCAGGTTCTCGATGTTGGAAAAATGCCTGGTAGAGCGGTTTGTACAGAAGAGCAAACTCGTGCAAGATATACTCAGGGAGACGAGGGGCGACTGGGAAGAAACAACTTATCGGTGGTTGTTTTATAATTTTGGCTTTAAGGCCAACAATCACCTGATGTTGAAGTTAGCCGCTAGCTTGCCATACGCTACTGTGAAAAGACATAGCGGACAGCCCCTGATCCAAGAAGCACTTATGATGGGGCAGGCGGGATTCTTAAATGCCCCAGCGGAGGATGATTACACCCGCTTCCTCCAGCGAGAATATACATTTTATAGGGGTAAATACTGTCTGAAACCCGCCGTCTATCCGTCCGAATGGAAATTCATGCGGGTGAGACCAACCAATTACCCCACCGTCCGCTTGGCCCAAGTCGTGGCCATTCTGCACCATAGTCCAAATTTGTTCTCCAGCATTTTAGAAAGTAGCACGGACATGGATACGTTCAGGTATCAGTTCAACTTTGAGATCTCCAGGTACTGGCAGTATCATTATCACTTTGGAAAGCCGACTTCCAAAAGGCAGAACCGAAGTTTAAGCTCGGATATCATTAGTTTGTTGGCTATTAACTTTATGGTTCCTCTATGGTATGCATACGGACAATTTATGGACGATATGGGCTGGCGGGAGCGGTGTTTTGATTTGCTTCAGGAGGTCCATGCAGAAAGGAACCATATCACCCAAAAATTTGAGGTTCACCAGTGGAAAGCTCAAAATGCGTTTGACTCACAGGGGATGATTGGTCTTCATAACAACTATTGCATGAAGAGAAAGTGCCTGGAATGTAAAATTGGACAAAATCTTTTGCGTCCTCAAAAAGTCTAATTTTTGTTATAAACTCGAAATGGCGTATTTTTGTACCTCAAAAAGAAGGATTTATGGAGAAGCCGGTAATAATATTAGGAGCGAAAGGAATAGCCATTCCTGCTTTGGAGATTTTTAATAGTAATAAAATAGATGTTTACGGCTTTCTGGAGGAGGATAAGGAGCTTTACGGCAAAGAAATCAATTCCGTCTCTGTCCTTGGGCACACCGAAGATGACGGCTTTTTGAAACTGATCGGGCAAAAATGTGAGGCTTTTGTCGCCGTCGATGACAATAGCTACCGCGAGTTTTTGGTGAAGCTCCTCAATGAAAGGCGAAAAACACAGCCCGTCAACGCCATCCATGAAACGGCCTATATCGCTACCGACGCGGCTATTGGGCATGGGAACTTCATCAATGCGAAAGTATCTATTGGTGCAGCTGCAAGCGTTGGGCAGCATGGTATCTTCCACACCAATTGCTCTATTGAACATCAGGTGGAGATTGGGGATTTTGTACAGATCGGCGCCGGTTCGGTGATCAATTCCGGCGTGAAGATCGAGGATGCTGCGTTCATAGGCTCTGGCGTCACGATTGTGTCCGGTGTAAAAGTAGGTAAGAATGCCAGAATAGGTGCCGGATCTGTGGTTATTGCGGACGTGCCTGCCAATACCACCGTCTTTGGCAATCCTGCTGCTCCCATCAAAAAGTAACATTTCAAAAAAACCAGACAGCCTGACTGAAACAGGCCAAACGTTATGGCAAACGAAAAAAAATATACCATCTTATTATATTACTGCTACGCTGAAATTGAAAATCCCGAAGCTTACAGGGAAGAACATCATTTGTTTTGCGTAGAAAACAACATCAGAGGAAGGATCATTATTTCAGCCGAGGGCTTGAACGGGACGGTTTCAGGCCTGACAGAAGACTGTGCAAAATACATGGAGTACGTCAAGTCGGATCCAAGATTCGCAAAGACAGAATTCAAGATCGACACCCATGACAAACATGCTTTTTCTAAAATCAATGTAAGACACAAGGAGGAAATCGTGCATTCCAGCCTGCGACACATCAATCCCAATGTCCGCACCGGTGTCCATCTCGCTCCAGAGGAGTTCAAAAAGATGAAAGACCAGGAAGACGTGATCATTCTGGATGTAAGATCAAACTACGAGCACGAACTGGGCAGGTTCAAAAATGCGGTCACCTTAGATATCGACAACTTTAGGGATTTTCCGGAGAAGGTGAAGGAACTGGAACACCTCAAGGACAAAAAAGTGCTGACCTATTGTACCGGAGGTATCAAGTGCGAAAAAGCCTCTGCTTATCTGCTCGAACAAGGTTTTAAAGATGTGTATCAGCTTCATGGTGGGATTATCCGCTATGGAATTGAAGCTGGAGGAGAAGATTTTGAAGGGAAATGCTATGTCTTCGATAACCGGGTAGCAGTGGATGTGAATACTGTAAACCCGACAATTGTGTCCGCCTGCTACGTCTGCGGTACAAAGTCTGACCGCATGGTCAACTGTGCCAATCCTACCTGTAACCTTCATGTGGCCATCTGCGAGAAGTGCGGTTGGGAAATGGAGGGTGCCTGCTCTGCAGAATGTAAGGAACACCCAGAAAAACGCCCATACAATGGAACCGGATACTATCAGAAGAACACTAACGGCTACAACCCCTACAAGGGTTTGTTCCAGCGCCCCGATAAGAAGAGGATTAAATCAATGATTGATGGATAACTTCATTCCAGAATCGGAACTGATCATCAACCCGGATGGAAGCATTTACCATCTAAACCTGAAGCCAGAGCATCTGGCTTCTTCTATTATTACCGTGGGAGATCCCGAGCGGGTGACCGCCGTGTCACGCTATTTCGACGAAATTGAAATCCAGGTATCTAGAAGGGAGTTTGTCACCCATACCGGATATTATAAAGGCAAGAGGCTTAGTGTCATAAGCACCGGTATGGGGACGGACAATATAGAGATTTTTATGAATGAGCTTGATGCTTTGGTCAATGTGGATCTCCATACCCGCCGGCCAAAGCAAGCCCACACGAGTTTACAGATTGTGAGGGTCGGTACTTCGGGGAGCATGCAGCCTGATATTCCCGCTGGGTCCTTGCTGGCCTCCGTGTATGGCATTGGCTTGGATAGCCTGATGCAGTTTTATAGCGGGGAATATTCCGAACACGAAATCGCTGTAGGAAACGCTGTGCAAAAAGCGCTGAGCCTTCCTTATCGACCCTATTGCATGAAAGGTTCTGACCTGCTTTTAAAAAAGTTGGGAAATGGGTTGTTTCATGGAAACACAGTTACCTGTCCTGGTTTTTATGCGCCGCAGGGAAGGATGGTGAGAATAAAACCCGCAATCCCGGATATCATTGAACGCTTAAGCCAGATTGAGTTTCGGGATCTGGCCTTAACTAATTTTGAGATGGAAACGGCGGGCTACTATGCGATGGGTAGATTGCTCGGACATGAAGTGCTAAGCCTCAATGCGATAGTTGCTAACCGGGTGACGAAAGATTTCGCTGCTGAGCCGGGTGAAATTGTGGACCGTTTGATCCTTCATACCTTAGAGGCGATTTAATAGTAGGAGATCTACTGAAGGTCATTTTCACCCCGTATTTTTCAATTGCGATGGCACTGACGGAGGAGAAGTGCGTTGACGACCATCAAGACAAAGTCCACCATCTGGTTTTCCTCGTTTAGCTTCGAGATGCTTCCATCAGAATGTCGGGGACGGAGATCCAATTTTGACCGGCATCGTCTTACCCCCAGAAGTAAGGTGATAAGCATTAGAGGAATGAGTTTCGGGTTGCTGATCCGGAAGCTGAAGCCTTTGCGGCTTGCTTTTTTTCTTAGGGCCCTGACACTCCATAAGGGGAATTCCTACCATGATCATCGGCGTAAATAGAGCATTACCAATATAGGTATACCGGTTATGCCACAGCTTGGTACCGTTCGGATGGCTTTTTGTCATGGTGGCTTAATTTTCTGGTTAACATAGTGGATGGGTCAGTTCAGCTCTACCAATCATCCCTGCATATTCCCGTTGATGAAAGCCCGGAGCATCTAATAAACAATCTTTTCGGTTTACCGTTATAATTTATTGACCCTCTTATCCATCTTTGTTCGTTAAAGTGAACGTTATCAATGTTTTACGTTCATTAATAGAACGTCATTGTCAAAAGTTGAACAACCAATTCCCTATGAAATCACCTTACAGCCTTGTCCTCACACTTCTCCTGCTATCTATCAGTTATTCGGGATATGCCCAATCCATCCACTTAAAGGGAAGGGTAACGGATGAAGCTTCCGGTGATCCTCTGGAGTTCGCGAACATTGCACTTTTGTCTCCCACGGATTCGTCCGTCGTTACGGGAGGGATGACCGGATTGGACGGGACCTTCGACTTTAACGCGGATGCGGGCGCTTACATTTTTAGAGTGGGATTCATCGGTTACGAGAGCTATTTCCGAAATATTACCCTTGGCAATCGGGTGAATGAGAACTTCGGAAACATACGATTGTCCGCCAGCGCTACCAATCTGGAAGAGGTAACGGTACAGGGTGTTACATCCATGTTCGAGACAGATATAGATAAGAGAAGATACAATGTAGAAAATAGTATCGTGGCGCAAGGAGCTACCGCTTCGGAGCTCTTGAGTACTCTCCCTTCCATACAGGTGGACGAACAAGGCAGCATCTCAATGAGGGGCAGCGGCAACGTTTTGATTTATATCAATGGAAGGCCATCCAACCTTTCGGGGGATGATGCTGAAGCCATATTGGCACAATTTCCGGCCAGTAGTATACAAACGGTGGAGCTTATTACCAATCCTTCTTCCCGCTATGATGCTGCCGGGGTTGGGGGGATCATCAATATCATCTTAAAGAAAAACCAAAACCTCGGACTTAATGGTCAAATTAATGCAGCTGCCGGAACAAGAGATAAATACAACGGTGGTCTGAACCTGAATTATGGAGCGGGTAAGTTCAATATTTATAGTTCTTACAATTATCAAAACAGACGTAGATTTAGAAAAAGCGATGAAAACCGGGTTACTTCCCTTCCTAATGTTTCGCCCATACTGGACCAAGACAGTTACAACGAAGAGGTGGATATTTCACACCTGATTAGAGGAGGGGTGGATTATAGTTTTTCAGCGAACAGTACCTTAGGCGTTTATGCGCAAGGCAACTTTGGCGGTGAAGATGCCTTCGAGGATCTCCATCAGAGAAGCATGCGATCCCCCAACCAGCTGGATAGCCTCTATGTAAGGAACAGTACTGAAGATGAGGACAATGGGAATTTCGAAGGAGGCATCAATTATACGTTCAATCGTGACTCAACCGGACATCGTTTTTATACCTCCTTGTCCTATTCTAAAGACTTTAGAGACCATTACAACGAATATTACCAGCGCTTTTTTAATTCGATGAATGAAGAAGTGCCGTCGAAAGGATTAAGACAGCTGAATGACCGCACTTCAAGCAGTACGTTTTACATATTCCAAGCGGATTATGAGCGGCCGATTGGCGATAATACCTCTTTGGAAGCAGGGTTGAAGGGGACTTTTGGTATTTGGGAAAGAGGACAGGAGTTTGCCCAAGGCGATGAGGGAAGCGATTTTATACCCATTAGGAATGATACCATCAGTGATGTGTTCGACTTCAACGAGGATGTCTATGCGGCGTACTTGATCTTTAGGGGAAAAGCGGGTAAAATTGGGTATCAAGCAGGCGTCAGGGGAGAATATACAGAAACCTTATCTTATCAGGAGAGCAAAAATAATCGCATAGCCAATAATTACTTTGACCTGTTTCCAAGCCTCTATTTGAGCTATACTATTGCCAAGGAAGAGGAAGTTACGATTAATTACAGCAGGCGGATAGAAAGGCCCAATATGTGGGGTCTGTCGCCACTATATCGGGTAGATGACCTCTTGAATATCAGCACAGGTAACCCGTATCTCAGACCGGAATTTACCAACAGTTATGAAGCAGGGTATATGAAAGGATGGCAGTGGTGGCTGCTGAACGCGACGCTCTATCACCGGTACTCTACCGACGTGGCGACCAGGATCACCCGGCTTACCGATGACAATGTGACCATCCAGACCCGCGAAAATGCCGATACAAGAAGTGCTACGGGATTTGAGCTGATCAACCAACTACAGTTCACAAACTGGTTTGATGCGACGTTGACGGGGAATTTTTTCCATTCGAAAGTAAGTGGAGAAAACATCGAACGCGGCTTTAGCAATTCCAATTTTAGCTGGACAGTCAGCTTGTTGTCCAATATGGCGGTTCCGAAGTTCCTGACCTTCCAGTTGCAGGGCAGCTACCGTGGGCCTATGGTAATGCCTCAGGGTGAAATAAGGCCGTTCTGGACCGTTAACCTAGGAGCCAAGAAGGATGTTTTCAACAACAAGGGAACCATCAGTTTAAATGTGAGTGATATTTTCAACACGGGGACATTTAAGATCTACACTCAGGATGAGCGTTTTGTACAGGACAGGATCTTCAATCGCGAAACCCGCATTGCTACACTTTCATTTACTTATCGCTTTGGCGGCTTCCAAGAAAGAAGAAGTGAAAGGCAACAAGGTGGGGAAATGGAAGGAGAGATGGATTTTTAGCACCTTATCTGCTCCGCTTGTATCCAATGAAGCAGACAAGGGCTACTCACTCAGTTGATCTACGATAAAGGCTGCATCCCTCTGGGAGCCGTAGATCAATTGGGAACTTCTTGACCTTTGGTAGGGGATGCCCAAAAAGTACAACCCAGGCACTACTGAAAGCCCTTGTTGTTTTCTCAATTGCTCTAGATCATTTTCAAACTCAGGTATACTGATGAAATCAAAGTTTGGCTGGAAGCCCGTAGCAAACAGCACAAAATCATAATCCTCCTTCTGGCGGTCTTCGAAGGTAACGGTTGACCCATTTGCATGGACAACTTTTTTCTTCCTCTTCGCTTTCTTGAGGCATTTTTTCAGGTCATTAAACAAGTAGATGGCTTCGCCGTTCTGGATGGTGTTATCCGAAACGTTTTTGTCCAATAAACCGAATGTTTTCGCAAGGAGAAGAATGTTCTTGCCGAATACGTGTAAAGATGAAAATTTTGGTTTCTTGTTGGTTGACCACGAGACGGTAAAGTGCCTGGTCAATTCCGCGCCGATCTGGGCGGCACTGTTCCCGCTGCCCACCAAAAGTACGTGTTTCCCCTTGACGGAAACAGGGTTTTTGTATTGACAGCTGTGGATATAGGGGATGCTGAGCGCGCTTGCCCATTGCGGAATATAAGGTTTGTCACACCATCCTGCGGAATGGATGATTTGCTCGGCAGTGTACTCACTTCGGGTTGTCTTAACATAAAATAGGCCATTGTCCTTACGAATATGAAGGACTTCCTCATTGACATGCACGGGGAGCGCAAAGTGTTCCGCATAGCGGCTGAAATAGTCGGCCATTTGGTCCTTATTTGGCCTTGCGGTTGGCGTGAGTCCCATAGGGAGCTCTGGAAGCGCACTTAGACTGGCAGGGGTGAAAAGACTCAGTGATTCGTATCTTCTCCTCCAGTTGTCCCCGATGTGCTTGCTTTTTTCGATGATTAGAAAATCTATCCTTTTCTTTTGCAGGAATCTACCAGCTGTCAGGCCACATTGACCAGCGCCGATGACCAATACACGCTTATGCATCATCACTCAATCCCCTCCAGTTCACTTAGTTCAAGCCAGCGCAGTTCCAATCCGCCCAATTGGCCGTCGATTTCCTGTACTCTTGTTGACCAAGAAAGCAAACGCTCATGGTCATCTGAGCCTTGGCTGATTTGTTCTACCAATTGTTGCTTTTCCTTTTCTAACGTAGCCATGTCATGTTGGATTTGCTCGAATTCCTGCTTCTGCTTGAAGCTAGCCCTATTGGTTGAACCATTTTTTGCGGGCTCCTCTTTGTTGGAGGAAACGGGAGCGGCGGCCTTATCTTTTTGTTGTGCCTTCTGCTCTTTTTCCCATTCCCTGAACTCAGAATAATTACCGGGGAAATCCTTGATGATTCCTTCACCCTCAAACACAAAGAGGTGATCGACTAATCGATCCATGAAGTAACGGTCGTGTGACACAATGATCAAGCAGCCAGGAAAGTTGTCTAGGAATTCTTCCAGCGTATTGAGCGTCATGATATCAAGGTCGTTGGTAGGCTCATCGAGGATTAAGAAGTTAGGGTTCTTGATCAAAACCATTAAGAGCTGTAGCCTTCTACGTTCTCCCCCGCTTAAGTTTCCGATAGGGGTGTGCTGTTGTTTAGGAGGGAATCCAAATTTATTCAAAAACTGGCTTACGGTAATGGTACCGCCGCCAGCCACCGTTACCACTTCGGCCACTTCTTTGACTATATCAATCAGACGCTTTTCGTCGTCAAAAGACAATTCTTCCTGTTTGTAATATCCAAAAGCGGTGGTCTGGCCAATCTTAATGATGCCGTTGTCAGGCGCTAGCTGGCCGGTAATCATGTTGAGGAAAGTGGTTTTTCCTGCTCCGTTTGGACCAACGATGCCGATCTTATCACCTTTTTTAAAGGTGTAGCTGAAGTCCTTTAAGATGGTTTTGTCATCAAAGGATTTGTTGATTTTATCTATTTCAATAATTGAATTGCCCAGGCGCTGAGAAGTGACCGTCAATTCAATTTCCCTTTCTTCCTTTTTAGCGAACGCTTTCTCCTTTGTGGCTTCAAATGCGTCCAATCGGTACTTGGCTTTGGTACTGCGGGCCTTGGGCTGTCTTCTTACCCAGTCCAACTCCTTTTTGTACAGACTTTTGGCTTTCTCTGCCTCGGTGGCTTCGTTAAGTCTACGTTCTTCCTTTTTTTCCAAAAAGTAGCTGTAGTTTCCTTGGTATCGGAAGATTTTTCCTTCATCCAATTCCAGGATTTCGTTGGTGACTTTTTCCAAGAAGTACCTGTCGTGCGTCACCATAAAAAGTGAGAGGTTTGCTTTAGAGAGGTAATCTTCCAGCCATTCGATGGTTTCTAGGTCTAGGTGGTTGGTGGGTTCATCCAGCAGGAGTAAATCCGGCTTTTCTAAAATTGCTTTAGCCAAAGCGACCCGCTTTCGTTGGCCACCGGACAAGGTGCCTACAAGGAGATCCGTATTATGAAGTCCCAGCTTACCAGTCACCTCTTCTACCTGGTATTCGTAATCCCAAGCTTGTAGAGCATCCATCTTTTCCATTAGCCTGTGGAATTCGTCATTGTCTCCATGGCCGGATTCCACGTCCCGCATCACTTTTTGATAGCGTTGAATTACATCGAATACCTCGTTGGAAGAACCCGCAAATATGGTTTGAAAAATGGAAAGCTCGGGTTCAAAAACAGGGTTCTGGTGGACATATGCCACTTTAATTCCTTGATTGACGGCTACTTGACCTTCATCTGGGACTTCCAGCCCCATGATGATTTTCATCAACGTGGACTTTCCGGCACCGTTGATGCCCACAAGGGCGATTTTTTGGCCCTGGTCGATCCCAAATGAAATGTTATTGAAAAGTCTTTTCTCGCCAAACGACTTGGAGAGGCTTTCTACGGATAGGTAATTCATACGCAAAATTAAGCAAAAATCAATGGAAAGAAAATGGAAGTCATTAACCTTGGTTTTAAGAAGTTATTTCTCAAATAGAGCTTTAACAGCTTCGTTTAATTGAAACAATGCGGCCTTAAAATGTTCGCCTGACTTCTTTAGCTTGGGCCCCATGTTCTTTTTTTCTTCCTGAAAGCGCTCATCCAATCTGGCTTTCATTTCTTCAAAGTCCCGCTCAAGATCCCATTTTTTATTTTTTAGTTCATCTATTTTCTTGTCAATCTCGCCTCCCGCCTCTCCTGATAACTTTTTTCCTTTTTCGATCAGGTCGTCGATTTTTTCGCCAATGTCTTTGAGTAGCTTTTCTACTTCTTCAATGGTTTTGTTTTTGTTAGCCATGGTGCCAGTATTGTTTAAATTTAGTCAGTAAAAAAAAGCAGCCCGCATGGTATACGGGCTGCTGTTCTTAAGTATGAAATGTGACTTAGTAAGAAAGCTGATAGGCTGTCACTTTGTTTTTCATGAAAGTCGGTACCAATATCGTGTTGTCTTCGGGGATATAGTCAATATCGGCCGTGTTGGATTCCTCCGCCTGTGTGTCGATGATCAACGTTTCTGCTCCGTCCTGGATCAAAAACACTTCCCCTTTCCAGCGGCTTGCAATAAAGGTATTGTCATCGATGATTACCAAGCCATCACCTCCGGTCACAACGTCATTGATGATCTCAAAGCTCCCATCGGCATCATACTTCTTCAATCCTTCACCGTCTAATCCATACAACGTGCCGTCCTTGGCAATACGGATACCGTTGATATTGGTTTGCCCTTCAGCAAAGGTAGTGATTTTTCCGCCTTCCAGCTTGTGGATAGTACCTGCACGCATATCGGTAAAATACACTGTTCCATTATGCGTGTCGAGATCATTGAGAAACTGCGCTCCTGCAAGTGGATGGCGTTTGGCCACTTTGGCTGAGGCGATGTCAATTTCAACCACTTCGTCAATGTCTGTGACAAATAGCTTCCCGTTAGCGATGCCCATACCTTTAGGAGCGTTCAAGCCGGTGACCCAATCTCTCGCAGTGATCTGTCCATCTTTGGTGATAATGGATATGGAACCTTTACCGTCTTTTTCCGCAGCGCCACCTTCGATATTGGCCACGTAGATATTACCACTCTCCCGGTCATAAAGTACCGATTCGCAGGTAGTGAGATCGGTAGGTGTTTCCCACAGCAATTCTGCTACAGGTACAGTTTCTTCTACGCTTGTTTCTGCCACCGTGTCAATGTTGGTTTCTCCCGTGTTCTGCTGGGGACCGCACTGCCAAAAGAGAAGCGCCGCTGCCAGCATCAAGGCCGATTGATAGGTTGTTTTTTTCATTTTGTGTGGATTTAAGAATGGAGGTTTAAGGTGCAAAATTTATTTAATGAATGAAATTACGTAAAAACAACCGATTCTAAAGGTCAGAGGGGAGTTTTTATTCTTTTTACAGATTATCGGAATTTGAGGTGGTCCGACTTGGTGACTGAAAGCTACCTTATTGCCTCTTATTAGAGGTTGCTGATCTCCCGTTTTGCTCGACGCTTCCTCCGATTGCTTGCCACTCATGACAGGCTTATGTGTTCGCCAGCCATTTTTCATTTTGATCCCAGTTTTTGCTCTTTATGGTCTGATTTAACATCGTCACTGATCTTGGATCTATTGATAAATTTATCGATCATCTATTCACTCGTAGCATTCGTGGAACAGTGCCTCATGCAGGCGGTTTGGATTCGGCCCCTTGTTTAAGCGATGCTGGAGACGCTGGTATTGGTTCAGTTTTTGACCCGAATCTACTAATTGTTTGGATAAGTGATAAGCCAAACGAGGGTAAGGGCCTTCGATCCATTGTTGCTGCTCTGGTCAGAACTATTTCCCCTTTTTAATGAGTTAAGTATTTTCATGAACAACACCTCCAAAAAAATTACCGAGGGTAAAATCCTCGGTTCATTGGTATCGATAGCCATCCCTATAATTTTTTCGAACATCCTTCAGTCGGGATACCAATTGATCGACACTTTCTGGTTAGGGAGGCTGGGAGCAAATGCCGTGGCCTCCGTCAGCTTAAGTTTTCCCATATTGTTTTTGGTGTTGTCACTGGGGGGCGGGCTCACTCTGGCAGGGACTGTAATCGTTGCACAATGGAAAGGGGCCAATAATCAACGGGAAGTGGATTTTAGTTCTTCCCAAACCGTATTTGTAGTCTTTTTTGTCTCTGTTTTTTTGGCGGTGGTAGGGAATTTTGCTGCTGAGCCTATGATGCGGCTGGTAGGGGCGGGGCCGGAGATTTTGGAAGATTCGGTTACCTATTTTAGGATTTCCTCTTACGGCTTTATTTTTCTGTTTATGTTTTTTGTCTTTCAGTCGCTAATGAGGGGGATTGGGAATGTGTTGCTTCCGATGTACATCATTATGGGAACCGTGTTCCTTAACCTCGTCTTGGACCCTTTGTTTATCTATGGCTTTGGGCCCATTCCTGGATATGGTGTGGCGGGAGCGGCGGTGGCCAGTGTTCTGACGCAAGGGGTTTCGGCTATAGCGGGAATTTACATATTGTGGAAAGGTCGACAGGGGATAAAGATCAGGAGGTCGGATATGTACGTGAACCTGGACTTTATGACGAAGTTGTTCAGGATCGGGCTTCCTTCTAGTTTCGAGCAATCCACCCGTGCTGCCGGCATGACCATGATGGTGGTTCTGGTGACGGGGTTTGGCAGTGAGGTTGTTGCCGCCTACGGCATTGGCTCTCGGATTTTGAGCTTAGTCATCGTTCCGGCTTTGGGATTAGCTATCGCCACTACGGCTCTAGTAGGGCAAAACGTGGGTGCGGGGAAGATTGACCGTGCGGAGCGGATTGGTAACCTGAGCTATAAGGTTTCTTTCTCCAGTCTTACTGTCATTGGCGTTCTGTTTTTTCTCTTTGCGGAACAGCTCACTGCGTTCTTTGTGCCGGACGAGCCTCAGGTCATCCGAGATGGTGCAATTTTTATCAGAATCATGTCTTTAAGCTTCGGTTTTATGGGGATACAGCAAGTACTCAATGGCTTGTTTAACGGGACGGGATTTACGAAAGCTTCCATGGTGATTTCTATTTTGGGTTTATGGGTGCTAAGGTTTCCATTAGCGTATTTTTTATCTCACCATACTTCCTTGGGCTACGAGGGTATCTGGTGGGCTTTTCCCCTATCTAACCTAATTACTGGCTGTGTGGCTTTTGTTTTCTACAAATCGGGATATTGGCGGCGACGGTTGAATAAATAGTCTGAAAAAACATTGTTTTACTGAGTATAAATGCATTAATTTGTATTTCATACCATAAATAATGTTTTTCAACCGATGTTTAGTTTTTGGAAGTTGTCTTTTTTAGCTGCAATGTTCATGCTTTTGGGAAATATGTGGACCAACTCGGTCTTTGCTCAGGCTGATTGTGTGCCGGGCGGCAACCCCAATTTGGCCCCGGCGGCGGATGGGTGGATCGCCCATATTTATCAGTATCCCGTGGCGACCAGTATTCCAGCTTTAAATAATTTTCCGTCTTCAGGGGAGTACAAGGGGATACTTCGGGAAGAATTCCTTCCGGCAGGGCAGATGAATTTCGATACGCATTTTGGCGGGGACGAGAATGACAACGATGGGGTAAACGACGATCAATGGTTCAGAAATATCACAGACAATACTTGTTTGACGCGCCTATCGCATTTTGGTGCGGTGTTTAAAGGCAGATTTACCATCCCGGCCCACGGAACTTATAAAATCTCAGTTACTAGTGATGACGGAGCTGTCTTAAAGATTAATGGAGCCACTGTTCATAATACGTGGGGACGCTCAGTTTTTAATAACAATGGCCCTTCGGAATATTATGTCACCAGACTTCAGGGTGACGTGCTGAATCTGGAGATACTGTATTTTGAATATACCATTTACAATCGGATAAGTTTCAAAATCGAAAGATACTATGGGCCGGGGGTCATTTCCGGTGATCAGCGCATCAGTTCTTTAAATCCGGACCCTGCTCCATTTGTGAATGTAGCGCCTGCAGCGTTTGAAAATCAAGGTGCGATTATCTACCAGTGGTACTATAATGATATCAATGATACGGATGAGCGGACATGGACGCCTATACCCAATTCGAATTCGGTCACCTATAATGTTCCTCCCTATGACGTCTACCCCAATCGATTTGAAGGAACCCGTTATTATCACCGTAGAGCCACCTTGGGAGGAACCACCTACATTTCTAACGCTGTAGAAGTAGAGATTTGCAAGGTTACCCCTACCGACACCGGTGTATATGGAGTAGAGGAATGGATTGGATACGTCTACGACGGAAGGGCCAATTTCAACGAAAAAGATTTTCTAGGAAGGGTGAAAGAACCGATAAAATTTTCTCAAGACTTTGGTGGCGAAAGGGTTTATTTCCCGACTCTTGTCGAGGATGGTGGTTGTAGTTTTTATACCGAGACCTTCACCATCGGATATAAGATGAAGGTGACATTGGACTCGGGAGTTTATAACTTTAAGGTAGAAGGTGATGATGGCTTTAGGCTAAGCGTGAAAGATGAGCAGGGGAATTATTGGGGTGGTAAGCGGTATATTATAGATGATTGGAATAATGGCGGTAAAAGAGCGCTTTCTTTTTCTGAAGATGTGATAGTGACTCAACCAACGCTTTTATATTTTGATTTGGAATATTTTGAAGATGGATTCGGGAGTTTTATTTCTTTTGAAGCCCTTAAAGATTTTTACATCATCACTCCCTTGGAATGGGGCAACGTTTGGGCAGAAGCATGCGGGACGGACAACTGCCTGACCTGGGAGACCATACAGGAGAAGAATACCAGCCACTTTGAGCTGGAACGGTCATACAATGGCCAGGACTGGAAGTTGTTCGATAGTTCGGTGCGCGCCCAGGGCAACTCCACGGAGTTGAGTACTTATCACGCTACGGACAGAAAGGTGATGGCGGATCGAATTTACTACCGGATCAAACAGGTGGACCTGGATGGTGCCTTTGCCTATTCGGATATAATGCGGGTAGACAATCCCCATTATGTAAGAAGCTATTCGCCTTTCCCCAATCCCACAACGGACAAAATCAGGTTCTTCTCCGCCACCGAGGTAATACGTGTTTCGTTGGTAAGCCATGACTACCTGTTGAACAAAGCTCTGGAAGTCGACAAATTACATGATGATCGCTATGAAGTCGACTTGCTGAGCTTGAAGCCGGGTAACTACGTAATTGTCGTCGAGACGACGGATGGGAATAGAGATATATTTAAGGTTATGAAAAAATAGCAAGTGTTTAGGGTCTTGTTGCCCTGAACACCCGCAGCGAATTTTTCACTTAGATTATGAATAGTGTTTGGCAGGCTTTCGCTTAAGTATATTTCTGTCTTGATTTTTTGGTTGGAATAGGTCAACAAGGCGGCGGTGCTGTGTCATTCAAGAAAATAGAT
>Ga0079224_100004811_pt1 | contig 17578 bp, 14 predicted proteins | sample Stecom2015_FD_80414 | JGI IMG/M metagenome (GOLD analysis project Ga0079224, IMG submission 80414) | Agricultural soil microbial communities from Utah to study Nitrogen management - Steer compost 2015 | ecosystem: Environmental > Terrestrial > Soil > Agricultural land | place: USA: Utah...
GGTATGGTGGAGGAATATTTTATTTCGAGATTGCATAGCGGTGATAAATTTGTTCTAGCTGGCCGCGTGCTCGAACTTATTCGCGTGAAAGAGATGACGGCATATGTTCGGAGCTCTTCAGGTCGAGCCATTACACCAAGTTGGCTAGGTGGCCGCTTACCATTAAGTTCTAATTTAAGCCAGTTTTTGCGACAAAAACTGGCAAGCGCCACGCATCCCGATAACCGTGAAAAAGAACTGCAATTCTTACATCCTTTGGTCGCACGACAAAGTGAACATTCGCATATTCCAGCAGAAGACGAATTTTTGGTGGAGTCTATCCATACCAAAGAAGGGTACCATCTTTTTATGTACCCATTTGAAGGGAGATTGGTACATGAAGTTATGGCTAGCTTGATTGCCTACCGCATTAGTCTGTTGATTCCAATAAGTTTTTCTATGGCAATGAACGATTACGGATTCGAATTATTTTCTGATTCGGAAATCGTAATAGACGAATCTCAACTAAAAAAAATTCTCCGTCGGGAACATTTGATGGAAGACGTAATCAGCAGCATTAACGCTACAGAAATGGCAAAGCGGAAGTTTCGGGATATTGCCGTCATCTCGGGTATGGTGGTTCAAAACCTACACGGAAAGCAACAAAACAACAAGTCTTTACAAGCTTCTTCAGGCATTATTTTTCAAGTTTTGGAAGAACATGATCCACAGAACCTACTGCTGCGCCAAGCGTACGCGGAAGTATTCAACCAACAATTGGAAGAGCCGCGATTGGTAGCTGCATTTGAACGGATACATCATAGCAAAATCATTTATAAATTTGCAACTGGGTTTACACCATTGAGCTTTCCTATCAAAGTAGATAGTTTACGGCAATCCTTATCAAGTGAAGATCTGACAAGCCGTATCCAAAGACTGCAGCAGAGCAATTGGAAATCTAGCAGAAGAAAACGATGAATATTATTACGCAAGACATATCCTTTTCGAACACATTGTTGACATTGACAAACCAGCGTGCCTTATTTTGGGAAAAACATCAAGCACTTATTCTTTCTGATTTGCATCTTGGCAAAGCGGCCCATTTTCGAAAAAATGGCATCGCTCTCCCTACGCAGGTAACGTTGCAGGATTTGCAGCGATTAGCCTCACTGATACTGCATTTCGCCGTCAAACAGGTTATTATTGTCGGCGACCTGCTTCATGCCGGCGCAAATACAGAAGTAAATTTATTACAGCAGTTTATCGCTAGGTTTCCGCATATCAGATTTATGCTAATTCGTGGAAATCATGATCGCTTCACAGACGAGCAATGGAAAAAAATGGGGATCCACGAAACCTATCAAGATTGGCATCTGGACAACATCCATTTTAGACACCAAGCTTCTCCTATTACTCCTCTTCACACGATCAGCGGGCATGTACATCCGGGAATTAGTGTACGAATGCCTACGAAAAAAACGATTACATTTCCATGCTTTGTCATCTCGGCGCAACAAATTATCTTACCCGCATATAGTCTTTTTACCGGTTTAGACACGAAGCTAATGCCCGCTGGGGCTATTCGTTACGCTTTTCACGAACAAGGTATTTTTCATATACCAGCGTCAACAAATTTATAAGGGCACTTATAAATTTTAAAAAAAATTTGCATACGTGAAAAAAGCACACTACATTTGCATCATCATAATTTAGGTTTATAATTGGTTAGCTAAAGGTTTTCATTCTCCCCGTTTGAAAACCTTTTTTTCTTGTTCTGTAATAAATTTCGTTCTTTCCACGCTTTATATTGCGAGTATCTTTTCTGGCTCCCTAGCTTCAATGGTGTCTTTTCATAATAATTCATATAAACACATCCATTTGCTTCATATAGAAGATAGTGTACGGCTATCATCGTACTTTTATGTATTTGAAAGAATTTGTCCTCAGGGAGCCATTCACGGAACTTAGATAATGGTATTTTAACTTCCAATGGAGCACCACTCACTCTATAGATAGTTGTTATATCGTCACTAACGGACAAATATACGATGGTCGATATATCGATAAGATACGCTTCTTTTCCTGCTTTAAATTTTAATATGCGATTACCGTCAAAAAAAAACTCGAATGGGTTTGGACGCTGTGTCGACACATCACTAATTCCCTGCGTGTCCCTAGCATCCACCGAGACTATTCGTTTTCTTTCATGAACCTTTTTCCGAACAACAGACAACACCTGTCTAAGAAGCGTTAGAATGACGGCATATTTAACAAACGTCAAATAAAACTTGCTAAAGTTCTTCAGAAACATCCCCCATGATGGTTCAATGTCCTTATTCCAAATTTGTGCCGAAACGAGGTTATCATTTTCATGTAAGAAATAATAGCCCATTATAGCGAATACTATATAATATGCGCATCCTTTCAAAATTGCTTCCAGATACCGCTTTTGGAAAAAGAATAGCGCAAGACATTGCTGACTTAGTTCGATTATAGTGATCATAACTATCCCCATCACGGCATTAACGATTATATTTTCATGCAGGGATTCTCCACCACTATTCGCAATCTGAATAAAAACTAAATAAATGATATAAAAACCTATCTTCAGGATCCGCCAGGGTAAATTAAATATAGACAAACGTTTTAAAAATATTCGATTCATAAACGGCTAGTTTTTTATCTATTAATCTAGAAAAACGAATATAATTGATTTAAAGGACTTTTGCAACAGAACGATTCTTTTCCCATAAAAAAAGGAACGCAGTTGTCTGCATTCCTTTTTTAGTTCGATATAAAGTATATACGATTTTTAATGATGAGCGTGTGTATCTTCCTTACCGCCTGCAAGCGTAAACAATTCTGCTACCTTTTCCAAGTTAGCCTCTGCAAATGCCCGTACATCTTTATCCGTATTACGAGTCATACGTTGAAGCTGCTCTTTCACAACAGCCGCCTCATGCTGTACATGATGAATATACGCCTCATCTGAATAAGATGAAGAAGTCTGATGAGAAACAGCTACTTCTTCTACATCCGTTGTATCAGCGTCATCCTCAGCTAATTCCTCCTGAACGGTCACAACGGTTTCTACTTCGTTTGATGCTGTATATTTCGCAGCTCCTTTAATTGGAAAATCGATTTGTTTCGCGATAGCCAAACTATCTAATCCCGGAATCAATGAACTATATACTTCTTGCGTTTTCACAGCAAGTTGCTTTGCTTGCGAAGAGCCTGCCACACTTGCTGCATAAGAAGCATAATCATTTTCATATACTACTTTGGCACCTACTAGTTGAAAAAAACGATAGGCATCACCGTCCACCAACGAGGTATGTGTCAAGCTTAACTGATTCTCTTGTGCAGTCTTCGGATTACAAGACACGAATAACGTACTTGCACATACACCAACAACAATTAAAGTATTTAATTTCATCTCTTTTTTATTTATGGTACAAAAATAAAAAAATAATCGACTTCCATGTTTAAAATAAACAACTTACTACGCGTTAAGCAACGTTTCGCCCTGCATTTACCACACCATAAATTGTACGAGCAATAAGCTTCCGATAAACAGCCTCTTGTTCTGGCGAAAGCTTCTTATTGAGCATTTTGCGAATGGCGTAGTGTTGAATCGTTAGCAACGGTAATACGATCTTTTCTCTAGCTAAAACCGACGCCCGTTCTATCGGATAATTCTCCATCAATACAGATGAATTGCTTAACTTCAGAAGATATCGCTTTGTCAACTCAAATTCGTCACGCAGCATACTCCAAAAATCTCCAAATGTTTCGTCGTATTGCATGTATGCCGTGATATCAAAATTTGATTTTGTCATGGACATCATACAGTTGTCCATCATCGTTTTAAACATACCTGAATTTTCGTACAACTTCTTGACATCTGACCATAGGTTATTTTCCTCAGCCCATTTTAAAGCGGTACCAACACCATAGAATCCGGGAATATTCTGTTTCAATTGACTCCATGAAGTCACAAAACTGATCGCTCGTAAATCTTCCAGACGTAACTCTTTACCCGAATTTCGTTTTACCGGACGGCTACTGATGTTAACCTCTGCTAGTTGTTTCAACGGACTCAACGTTTCCAAATATTTCAGAAATAGTGGATGTTTGCGAAGCGACATAAACTTATCATGACTTTGATGCGCCATTTGATCAATCACTTCTTTTTGCTTATTGGTCAACGTATCCCCGTCTTTCTGTTGAAGTTCCGAGATAATTCCTGCCTGCAAAAGTTGCTCGATATTATATTTTGCCGTTTCTAAGGAGCCATATTGGCTACTAATAGTCTGTCCCTGAATGGTTAATTGGATATGTTCATTTGCAATTTCTTTACCCATTGAGGCGTAAAAACGTTGCGTTTTTCCACCTCCACGCGCAGGAGGCCCTCCACGACCATCAAAAAACACCAAATCAACATCATACTCACGCGCAATAGCCGTCAGCTCAATTTTCGCCCGATAGATAGACCAATTTGCCATTAAGTATCCACCGTCTTTCGTACTGTCGGAAAATCCCAGCATGATGGTCTGTTTGTTTCCGCGACGTTTAATATGTTCTGCATACGTTTGATTAGCATACAAACTCCGCATGACGTCAGCTGCCCGTGAAAGATCGTCAACCGTTTCAAATAAAGGCACAAAATCAATCGTTAGATCATCTTTTTTCCATCCGGACCATAAGAATAATTGCATCAAGCCTAGTATATCAGATGCTTGTTGACAATTACTGATAATAAAACGTTGTGCTGCCCGCTCGCTACCTGATTTTTGAATGTCTTTAATTAATTTAATAACCTCTAACGTATCGATGACCAACGCATCCGCGTCCTTCTCCACCTCCAAATTCAAGGCGGTAAAAGCGATTTGTTTTTCTTTTTCAGCTTCAGAGACTGTAACCTCCTTCAGATCAAGTCCGGTTTCGGGATAACGTTCTACTAAATAATTAAATGCTTTTCGCAATACGCTGCTATCCTGCCTAATATCTAACGTTGTAAAATAACAGCCGAAAGTAGAAACCTTACGAATTAAGTCTTCTACCAACTCCACAAAAAGCCCCTCGTGCATCGTGTTCAATACCTCTTTAATATTGTGAAGGTTCTCTAATATCTTTGCCGTATCATCTGTGGGGTTTTCTATCGGGTTAAAGCTGTTGTCGTAAAATAAATCTTGTAGGATATCCAGATACTTCTGTGTTCCACGGAAGGTTATCCGGCGTCTCACCAAACGAAAATCACGATAATAGCAACGAAATAAAATCGTCCGCAACATGCTGGCTACCTTTTTGGTACTTTCTACGTTTACATTTGGATTTCCATCCCTATCACCTCCCGGCCAAAATCCCAGCTCAATAAGTTGTTTTACATCGTCAATAGGCACTTCCAATTCACTATCTATATTTGATTGGATTTCGGACGCCACTTTATAGAAAACATTCTCTAAAAACCACGCTAAACTGGCAGCCTCGTCGACTGGTGTGGGCTTTTCTTTATTAATAAACGGAGTCTTACCCAGTTGCTGTAGTAATAACTGGATATTATGTAGGTCATTTCTTTTTAATGCATCGATTAGATCTGTAATAATAGCGAGCACCGGCCCCGGATAAAACTGCGTGGGGTGTGCCGTTAACACGAGTCTAACGGAAAAATTATGTAATTTCTCTAAAATCGTTTTCTTAAGCTCCGTATTGTCCTGCGCACTGCGGAATAGAGATTGCAAAACACCAGAATCATCCGCTTTACCTACTGACTGGAACGCAGAATCTTCCACCGCATCAAAAAGCACGACTTGGCGTTCAATATACTGGACAATTCGAAAGAGAAAATCGATTTGATCCTCTTCCTGTACATATTGTTCATATTGTCCAAAGAAGCTCTGGATAATATCTTCCGGCGTTAATTTTGCTTCCACACCTTTTTCACAATGGGTGGAAAAAAAAGGAAGAATCGTACCAGTATGCTTTACACTTTGAAATGGTAACGTTAAAAAAAGGCTTTTATATAAATCAAAGCGCGTTAAGACTTCATTGTGAAAAACAGATTTTTTTTGACTTACTTTCATATTAAAAATTAAGGAATGCTATAGATTTCGAAAACATTAAATTTCGAATCGGACTAAAATATGCACTTTTCACAACAAAAGCAATTTTTTGGTATGATTAAAATATGAAATCATGATTTTCATTACCAAAAACACAAAGTTTCATGGATGATTTTTTACTATCTTTGTTCATACTTTTTTTCCATGGAAAGAACCAAAGAAATTAGTCATTTTTTCTACAGCCAATATTTTGCGGAAGGATTGATGATTACATTGGGATGCATCATCCCCCTACTCGTATGCATGTATTTAGGCTACGTGAACGAAGGTACGTTAATTTCTTTTGGTGCACTCTTAATAGGTCTGTCTGATACACCTGGCGCACCTTCTCATCGCCGATTAGGGATGTTATCTACCATCGGCCTAGGTATCTTAACATACCTCATTATTGTTTCCATCAATTTTTCAGTACCCTTAACCACCATTGCCATAGCGGTATTGAGCTTCTTTTTTGCCATGTTTGCGGTTTTTAATGCCCGAGCCGCTACCGTTGGAGCCATGTGTACGCTTTTGATGCTCTTTAATGTACAACATGCGGTCACCGACGGCAATGTATGGCTCCATCTCTTATTCGTCATCATCGGAGGCCTTTGGTATATGGCAATCAGTATGTGGACATTAAAGATTCGTCCTTATCGTATCGCCCAGCAGGAACTATCGGAATCCATACGCGATGTAGCCGATTATATTCGGCTGAAAGCGAATTTCTACGATCCCAATGTCGATATTGACACGAACTACCTCAAGTTAATTGAAAAACAGGTGGAAGTCAACAAGCATCAAGAATCAGTTCGAGACACACTTTTTCAAAGCAAACGTTCCATCAAGGATACGACTAAAATCGGGCGTTATCTCACGTTGGTTTTTTCTGATATTGTTGATCTTTTTGAACAAAGCTTGACTACCCAATACGATTATAATGCGATTAAATCTGCTTACGGGCAATATGGTGTACTGATGCCATTTAAACATACGATACTCAAAGTAACAAATGAGTTGGATAATATTGCCTATGCGATTAATGCAAACAAATTACCCAAACCTACTTACACCTTCGAAAACGATATGGATCGTCTGCGCGAATCTGTGGAGAAACTCGATAAGCAAGGCATCAACACCATTCCGCTGAAAAAGGTTATTATCAACATCCGAAGCATTATCAAATATCTCGAGAATATATACAGCTATAACTCTACGAATGTAGGGCCTAATATTCCAAAAGAAGAGATAGATTCGGCCTCCCAATTTATCACACGAGATCAGATCGACTGGAAAAAATTTAGAAGTAACCTTAGTTTACAGTCATCGGCCTTTCGCCACGCACTACGCATGGCGATTGTCCTCTCAGGGACTTATCTCACGCTTAACCTCATAAATTTCAGTCCCAACGGGATTTACTGGACCTTGTTAACAATCATGGTGATTCTTAAGCCAGGCTTTGGCTCTACGCAAGAACGGAATGCGCAACGATTGATAGGCACATTGATTGGCGGCATTATTGGAGCGGCTGTCATTTTTACAATTGACGATGTGACAATACGTTTTATATTCCTTATTTTCTTTTTCCTCAGCGGTTACAGTCTGTTCCGGCTAAACTATATTGTGGCCGTCATGTTCATTACTCCTTATATATTGATCATGTTAAGTTTCCACGGCATGGATACGCTGGAAATGGTTACTGAGCGGGTAATTGACACCTTTTTAGGTGGACTAATCGCGTTTGTCTCAAGCTATGTTATTTTTCCGAATTGGGAAAGTATTCAATTTAGGGATAACATGCGGAATTTACTTATTGCCAATTACAATTATCTTGCCCAAGCAATCCGTATCCTTGCGGGAGAACAGTTAACCATTACAGCATACAAGCTTTCGCGAAAAGAAGTATATATTGCCTCTGCCAATATGGGCTCTACCTTCCAACGGATGTTAACCGAACCCAAATGGCGGCAAAAATACACGAAGGAAGTCAACCGATTTGTTATTCTCGACCATATTTTGTCGTCCCACGCTGCAAATCTACTTGTCCAAGTCCATCATGCAGACATTAGCTCTTATAGCAGGGAACACGTACGGTTATTAAAGAAAGCACTGTCCGATCTGCATAAGGCTGTTGCCTTGCTTTCTCCTCCCGACGAGGAAAAGGAGTTTGATCCTGATGAGGACTTTCCAAACCTTAAAGGCGTAACTGATGAGGATGAGGATGGCAAATTAATTACGGAACAATTACAGTTTTTAAGTAAAATTTCAGGAGATTTACATAAAGTCGCACAGCAGCTTATGACGCGCATGGCAGAAGTCGACCATAAAGAAACAGCAGATTTAGTAAATGGATAGTCACGTTGATGTTTTAATTGTAGGTGCTGGTCCTATAGGACTAGCTTGTGGCATAGCTGCACAAAAAGCAAATTTATCACATATTATTATAGAAAAGGGCTGTTTGGTCAATTCGTTATACAATTATCCACTGACCATGACTTTTTTTTCGTCTTCAGAGCGGCTGGAGATTGGTGATACCCCCTTTGTAACAACACTTCCCAAACCAAAAAGAGCGGAAGCATTAGAGTATTATCGCCGTATCAATGGAAAATTTGATTTAAACACACATCTGTTTGAAGAAGTAATAGGCGTAAAAAAAGAGGAAGGTGTTTTTATTGTAACCACGACAAAAAGACAATATACCGCTCAATATGTAGTGGTCGCAACGGGTTTCTATGACGTACCTATGCTATTGAATATTCCGGGAGAAGAACTGCCAAAAGTTTCTCATTACTATAGAGATCCACATTTCTATGCGAATCAACGGGTTGTGGTTGTCGGCGCAAGTAACTCATCCGTAGATGCGGCGCTGGAAACCTATAGAAAAGGAGCAAAAGTAACCTTGGTTGTTCGGGGACCGGAAATAGGCCGTCGGGTAAAATATTGGGTGCGGCCAGATATAGAAAACAGAATTGCATTAGGTGAAATTGATGTGTATTACCAAAGTCAGCTGATAGAAATAAAAGAGAATGCTGTTACAATCTTGACACCCGATAGCACAGTAGAACTCGAAAACGACTTTGTACTTGCACTTACGGGTTATCGTCCGAATTTTGATTTCTTAAGAAAAGTCGGAATAGAGATACCTGATGAATCTCCTATGATTCCAGTACACAATCCACAAACGATGGAAACCAATATACAGGGGTTATACTTAGCTGGTGTGGTATGTGGAGGTCTGAACACCCATCTCTGGTTTATTGAAAACTCCAGAATCCATGCGGACATGATTATGCAACATATTTTGAAACAGACTGCTAGTTACTGCGCAAACCTCGAAGAAAAATCTTGACCATCTTCTGTTGTTTGTTCAGGATAAGTTCGAATTCATCAGGTGTAGGAAAAAGACAATCGTTCAAGTCCTTACTTAAAATACCCACACGCATACCCATTAAAGAGAAAAGTAACAATTCTGCTGTTTCGTTAAAGTCCTCAACTTCGATTTCATTATTTTCGACACCCTTTTTCAGAATTCGGCTATACTGATCACGTATACGTTCAAAAAAAGGACCAATATTTTTCCCCATTTCTCCCGGATTTTGGACAAATTGGGAAGAAGAATACTCAAATAAATTATAATTTTCACGCATAATCACCATCCGACTCTCCACTGCATATAAAAGAATTTCTGCTACATCAGAAGTTTTCGTCATATATACCTCTACCTTGTTAATCATCTCATTAATGACATGTTCCAAAACGGCCGTATATAGGCTGTGCTTATCTGGGAAATAATAATACAACAATGCTTTTGAAAAGGAAAGATCTTTGGCAATCTCTGCCATCGTCGTCTTTGCCATTCCGAAGTGTGCAAAACGCCGTTTCGCCACATCAAGTATCTTTGCTCTCTTTACATCAACATTCTTAGTCATCTATTTTATTATTTAAATCCTCGGCTTTATATTATCTTTACAGCCATATTATAAAGTTAATTCTTTTTTTGATTTTTTAAAAGGATTAGTCAAGTTAAGACATTACAAAAAAATGACAAACACTATCCAGCGGCATATTTCCTTAAAAACTTACAACACATTTGGCATCGAGGTTTTCTGTAAAAATTTCCTACAGATCACAGACGAGAGTCTACTAACTTCCTTATTCCTAGACGGTAAATTTTCCGAAAAATTCTTCGTGTTGGGCGGTGGCAGTAACGTGCTGTTCACCAGAGATTTCGACGGTTTAATCATACAAATGGGTAACAAGGGAATTAGTCATTTTATTGAGGGGAATTTTATTTATGTCACGGCAAAAGCGGGTGAAGTTTGGAATGATTGCGTTTGGTATTGCGTGAAACATAATTTTGGCGGCATTGAAAACATGGCACTTATTCCAGGTACAGTGGGAGCTTCTCCCATTCAAAATATCGGCGCTTATGGAACGGAGCTGATGGATGTTTTTTATTCCTGCCAAGCTTTTGATACCACACTAGGCAAGTTTACCACTTTCCACAACGAGGATTGTAAGTTTACATATCGTGACAGTATATTTAAATCTACCTACAAAGGACGCTTCATCATCACCTCTGTTACCTATAAATTACGTTTGCATCATACGATCAATTCTGCCTATGGCGCTATCAATATGGAACTGCAAAAAAGAGGTATCTCCTCTCCTACTATACAAGATATTGCCGAAGTAGTGTCACATATTCGTGTAGAAAAACTCCCTGATCCTTCTACTATTGGTAATGCCGGCAGTTTTTTTAAAAACCCCATCATCCCAATCAATATATTTAAGGAACTACAGCAAGCATATCCAAATATTATTTTTTATGCGGTTGACGACAGTCATATCAAACTTGCTGCCGGTTGGTTGATCGAAAAGTGTGGGTGGAAAGGAAAAGTAGATGGGAACGTAGCTATTTGGAAAAATCAAGCGTTGGTAATCACTAATTTAGGCCATGCCAGTGGTTCAGAAATTTATGCAACATCGTCTAAAATAATGAACGATGTCTATAAAAAATTCGGAATTATGCTAGAACGAGAAGTAAATATTCTCTAAAAGTTTTCAACAACTGTGGATCTAAATTGTGGAAAACCAAAACAACCCCTTATTCTATTGGCATCTAAAGAGTTATTTTAAGGGTGCTCCGACTTTAAACCGATAAATTTAATAGTATATTCATTTAGACTTAACGATAATCAAAAAGTTTAGCACGCCATTTGCATAATTGAAGTGCAACCGTAGTTCATGTAAATGAAATACTATCTTAAAATAGCTAATTGAACGGAAGTTGTTCACTTAGTGCAGTGTAAACTTTTTAATCCAGTCTAATATGAACAAACTACAATTTAACACTTTGGTCATTCAACAATCAGAATCACTAAAAGCGTACGCCAGAAATTTCACTAGGGACCAGGATGATGCCAATGATTTAGTGCAAGATACTCTTTTGAAAGCTGTTACTTATTTTAAGAACTTCAAAGAAGGCACCAATCTAAAAGGCTGGTTATACACCATCATGAAGAATACGTTTATCAACAATTACCGTCGCGTGGTAAAAACAAATTCTTTTATTACAAAAGAGGAAGAAATTACCAGTGCGAACCTGGTCGTTTCCGCAACAAAGAATGGGGGCGAGAATAAATTTGTTATGGAAGATATCAATCATGCATTATCAAACTTATCAGAGGACTATTATATTCCATTCACGATGTATTTCGAAGGGTATAAATATCATGAAATATCGGATCATCTGAACATCCCAATAGGAACGGCAAAAACCCGTATTCACGTCGCACGTAAAGTCATGAAAAAAACACTCAGCACCTATAAATTCAGTTAATAAAAAATGCCCGAACTGGGCATTTTTTATATATTTTACTTTTCGTCTATCAATTCAAATCTAGACAACGTAATAAACTGCTGAATCCTTTGACCAATATCAGTTGGAGATAATTGTTGCAACTGTTCTGTTCCAAATTTTTCCACACAGAACGACGCCAGTGCTGAGCCATAAATAACGGCATTTTTCATATTGTTGAAATTAATCGATTTCACTTTTGCCAAATACCCTATAAAACCACCAGCGAATGTATCGCCTGCCCCCGTCGGATCAAAAACATCTGCCAATGGCAATGCAGGAGCAGAAAATATTTGTCCTTCACCAAATAACAAAGCACCGTGCTCCCCCTTTTTAATGATAAGGCATTTGGGCCCCATTTCCAATATAATCTGTGCAGCTTTCACTAAGGAGTATTCGCCAGAAAGCTGGCGTGCTTCTGCATCGTTTATTGTCAAAACATCTACTTTTTTCAACACCTCCTTCAAGTCTTCTAACGCCACATCCATCCAGAAATTCATCGTATCTAAAACGACCAATTTCGGTTTATGTTGTAAACGGTCTAAGGTTGCTATCTGTACTTGAGGCGTTAAGTTGCCGAGCAATAAATATTTACAATCTTGATAAGAATCGGGAAGTTTCGGATCAAAATCCGCTAATACATTCAGTTCGGTTACCAACGTATCACGACTATTCATATCGTTATGATACTTCCCTGACCAAAAGAACGATTTCCCCCCCTTCACAATCTCCACTCCTTCTACATCAATCCCTTTCGATCGGAGAATGTCCAGATTATCATCACCAAAGTCTTCTCCAATGACAGAAACTAATTTTACTTTATTATATAGGTATGAAGCTGCCAGACCTGCAAATGTAGCAGCGCCGCCTACAATTTTATCGGTTTTTCCGAAAGGTGTTTCAATGGCATCAAATGCCACTGTACCTACAATTACTAAACTCATATTCAATTTTTATCGTTAACTCTGAAGAGCGACACAAAGGTATAAGAATGTACTAATAATAACAAAAACTGGCGAAGATACTACAACATATCTGGAAAAACCGTCATTTGGTTTTTGTAGAAATCGATCTTCTGATACACCCGATTGAAAAACATTTTTTTGTCTTTTATGCCTGCTGTATTGAGCAATTTGGAGTTTTTCAGTTGATATTGAAAGAAATCATACACCGTTTTACAAGTATTTTCGTCATGCGTAATATAATACCCCAACATGGTGTATGGCACGAAAAGTGATTTTTTCTGTTGATCTGAAATAAGCACATTGTTGTTCAAGATCAGCAAATCATGATAGTACAAACGATACTGATCGTTTTTGTCGGTACATTTCTGCTCTAGCCCGAATACTAACTCTTTTAGACCGTCACAAAGTGTTTTACCGTGTTCAGCAGACAACAGACCGGATTGAAAGAAATAGATAATTTGCTGTAACGTGCTATTAATCGTGGTATCGTTCCATATCTCGTTGGTCTGCACCGAAGCATAAAACGACGTTAGTTTCTGACTATGGTCTATGATAGGTGCTTTGGTACAAAACACATCAAAAGATATATTCATATCCTCGAGATTCAGCAAATAAAGCCATACATATAGCTTGAATTTCGACAGTAAATCTGTATTTACGGTGTAAAACAGTGGAATATCTTTTGCCGAATAATACAACGAGGTATCCCTATCTGCGGCATATACATTTAAATATTTAAACGAACTTTCCAGATATAGGCTTAGACCATCAAAACTTTGGACATCTTTGGTTTTCTTGACCAATACGCTGTCGCTTCCTTGGAACAGCGTATCCATGGAAACACCATAGTAATTAGCCAATTGGACGCCTTCTTCCATCGAAAACTTACTTTTCATAGAAATACGCCGATGGGCCGCATCATAGCTAATATCCAATGCTCCCGCCACCTCCTCGATAATGGATTTATCTTGGCCTATTTTCTTTCTGATAGTATTGATTAGAATTTCTTGATACATTTTTTTGCGATAATCACAAATATAATAAACAATTTAATTGTTTTAAGCAAATGATTACTCGAATAACGCAATACATTTGTGTATGTAAATTAAAATATAAAGGTTATGAAAGCGTGGATATTAAGCTTGTACGATCAAACGGAAAAATTACAAAGTAGATAAAAAATAGTTGATTCTAGGGAGACAATTCTCAGTATACAATATAGATATTTGTTTCAAAGGGATCCGATTTGAAATTATAAACAAAAGATCATGGCATCATCAACAGAAAAAGCAAGTACCGCACTGCACATTATCAATACCGTTCAAAAGATGGAACATATCATTGGAAATATCCGGAATCGTCAAGTTTCCGCTCCCAGCGAGGAAAACACACTGCCATTCGAACCGGAAGTAAGCACAGATGGCGTCCGACAGCGAAAGCGCTTTTTAGAAAATAAAACGGCTACGCAAGCCCCTTACCTCATTGAAAACAAAATTTTTGATGACCTCACAGTTTTGAACGGTAACATCGAAAATTATATCGGCATGACTCGCGTCCCAACAGGCGTTATCGGACCATTGCATATCATCGGCTCATCTGCCCAAGGTGATTTTTATGTGCCTCTAGCTACCAGTGAAGGTGCGTTAGTCGCATCGTACCATCGAGGTGCAAAAGCTTGTTCCATAGCAGGTGGCATCACGTCTATCTGTCTGTTGGAGGGTGTACAACGTAGCCCGGTATTCAAATTTGAGAATATTGCCGATCTAGGGCTTTTTGTTGCATGGCTCCTTCCACAAGTCGACAAGCTGAAAGAAATTGTCGGACAGACCAGCCGATTTGCCAAATTGATGGATATCAAAATCCAAATCGAGGGCAATCATCTCATTGTAACACTGGAATATCATACAGGAGATGCCGCTGGTCAGAATATGGTGACGATCTGTACGGATGCCATTTGCCAATATATCGTAGAACAATGCCCAACCAAACCCACGTTGTGGTTTATTGAGGGCAACTATTCGGGCGACAAGAAAGCAACGGCTTTATCATTTACCAACGTGAGAGGAAAAAAAGTGACAGCCGAGATTGTGTTACCGGAAGAAATCGTCAATAAGGTTCTCAAAACCACGCCGGAACTGATGGCGGAATATTGGCGTTCATCGACCGTCGGCATTATACAGAGTGGTGCGATTGGCGCACAAGGGCATTATGCTAATGGATTAGCAGCTTTATTTTTAGCTACCGGCCAAGATGTTGCTTGTGTGGCAGAGGCCGCTACCGGCATCACCAGAATGGAGCTGAATAAAGATGGGTCATTGTATGCAAGTGTAACATTACCTAATTTGGTAGTAGGCACCGTAGGCGGTGGAACCCATCTGCCTACCCAACGGGAATGCCTAGAGATGATGGATTGTTACGGCGCAGGTAAAGCCCGGAAATTCGCCGAAGTATGTGGAGCACTTGTTCTGGCAGGCGAACTTTCGATTGCAGCGGCTTTATCTGCCGGACATTTCACACAGGCGCACAAGAAATTTGGACGAAAAAAATAGAACGCCATGACAACCAAAAAGGAAAATATCTGGAATGTGCCTAATGCACTGTCAGCTTACCGCATCTTGGCGTTACCATTTATTATATACGCGATTATTAGCGGAAATAAAAATTTGTTTATCACCCTCCTATCCATTAATTTGATCACGGATATTTTGGATGGTTTGATTGCCCGCGCTTTCAAACTGCAGACAGAGCTGGGAGCGAGACTGGATTCTTTAGCGGATATCGGAACCTATATCATGGCTTTTGTAGGTATGATTATACTGGAACGAGATTTCGTACAAGAATATCGGTTGGAATTTATACTGTTGATAGGATTATGGTTCCTTCCACAGTTGTTGGCTTTATTTCGGTTTGGACGTTTTCCTAGCTTTCATTTATGGTCAAGCAAAGCCGTCGGGTATGTTCAAGGCATATTTATATTTACCTTTTTTCTCTTTGGCTTTTGGAAACCCTATTTTTATTTTATGTTGGTCGTCAGCTGCTTATCTTATCTGGAGGAATTGCTCTTGGTTGTATCGTTGCCCAAGCATCGTTCTAACCTAAAGAGCGCATTTTTTGTCTTCCGAAATAAAATATAATAGATTATGTTTTGGACATTATTCTATATGATCATTATATTCTTCACTATCGGTGGTATAGCAATATTCGTACTCAATAGGAAGAGCGATGCCGAGCAACGGAAAGCACGTTGGGTGAAATATATCTTCTACCTTCTTGCCGTCAGCATAACCGTTTGGTGTATCCAATATGGAATCATGCGCTATCTCGCTATGGTGTTGCTCATCATTGGTGCATACGAGATCGTTATCGGTTGGCGTTCCTCAAATAGGGGGATATTGTTTTTATGGATATCCATCCTATTTTATATGTCCATAGCTTTTGGCTTTTATCAATTTTCCAGTCAAGTCGCATTGGAGCGGGTATTATACGTTTATACTATTGTATTTACATTTGATGGATTTGCCCAAATTACCGGGCAGCTCTTTGGTAAGAAGAAAGTGCTGCCAAAAATCAGTCCCGATAAAACAATAGCAGGTGTTATCGGCGGGTATGTCATGGGAATCGCTACGGGATTGTTCGTCATGCAGTGGTTAAATATGTCGGGATATGCGATAGGATTTTCGCCATTACTCATTTGCACGTCAGCCTTCGTAGGCGATGCCCTAGCTTCTTGGTACAAACGTCGGTGTAATCTAAAAGATTATAGTAACCTCATCCCTGGACACGGCGGCATATTGGATAGGTTTGACAGTTTCATTTTTGCAGGGGCAATATTTTGGCTAGTTTATTTGTAAGATTTTAGGATGAAAACACAACAAAATGAATACAGCAATCCAGAAGAAAACAACGCTTCTTTCATCACGCGTTTCTGGATATATCAACGGGAGCGTTTTCCCTTGCTGGCACACGGGATTTTGATTAGCGCCTTTAGTTTTTCGGCAATAGCCTATTCCAGAATTTCTAGAGGCGCAACGGGTTTTATCTCCTGGCAACATTTTTTGGTTGGCGTGTTTACCACGGTTACACTTTTTTTACTGGTTAGGGTATTTGACGAGTTCAAGGATGCCAAAGAAGATGCGATGTACCGTAAGGAATTACCTGTTCCACGTGGGTTAATTTCTCTTCACGAACTGCGATTAGTGGGTATCGTACTGTTCTTAGCGCAAATCGCTATCAACCTTATTTTCTTCCCCAAAATGCTAATTATTTATGGTATTGTAATTTTTTACCTCTGTTTGATGGGCAAAGAGTTTTTTGTGGCGGAATGGCTGAAGAAGCATCCCTTTTGGTACGTGACTTCGCACATGCTGATTATTCCATTGATTGATATCTACGCCAGTGGGTTGGATTGGTTACTGGCAAGTGTTGATGCACCAAAAGGACTGCTGTTCTTTTTTGCGGTTTCTTTTATGAACGGCCTCGTACTCGAAATTGGTCGGAAAATAAGAAATCCATCCGATGAAAAAGTTGGCGTAGAAACCTATTCGTATATGCTTGGTGCTAAAAAAGCGACAGGATTATGGCTATTTATTTTGTTCGTTACGTGGCTGTTAAGTATAGCTGCATCGTATTATGCCGGATACGGTATACTTGCTTATATCATTTTAACCGCTATA
>Ga0079224_100004812_pt1 | contig 17577 bp, 17 predicted proteins | sample Stecom2015_FD_80414 | JGI IMG/M metagenome (GOLD analysis project Ga0079224, IMG submission 80414) | Agricultural soil microbial communities from Utah to study Nitrogen management - Steer compost 2015 | ecosystem: Environmental > Terrestrial > Soil > Agricultural land | place: USA: Utah...
AACCTCCATATCGTTCTCACTACCTTTTTATACGTAGTGAAACCGCGAAGGTTGCCCTGTCCCCGCAGAATTGGGGGTATCTACGGGGTAGGCTGGCGCGATAGGCCCGCTACCAGCAGATCGAGCGCCAGGGCCGGATCGATGCGCCCGGTTTTCATTCTGAGGTCGTAGTCTTGCAGGGCGCGGTAGATGGATTCAAGCTGTTCGAGGCTGAAACTGCGCGACTGGTCAGCGGCTTTGTCGGCCACGAACTTTGAATTCGTGCCCAGCGCCTCCGCCAGCCCCTGGCGGCTGCCGTGCAGCAGCAGATGCTCTTTGGCGATCAGCAGCAGCCGGAACTGGCGCACGATCATGGCGAACAGGCCGAAGCCTTCATCGCGCGGGTCCGCTTCCAGCAGCCGGTGGATGAGCGTCATGGCGGCGTCGCTCTTGCCCGTAGCCAGCGCATCGACCATTGCAAAAATATTGGCTTCGGCGACATACGGGGTCAGTTCGGCCACATCGTCTTCGGTGATCGGGCGTTCGCCGTCGACGTAGCTGACCAGTTTAATCAGTTCGTTATCAGCCCGGCGCAGGTCTTCGCCGGTGACACTCGCCAGCGCCCGGGCTGCGGACGGTTCGATTTCAGCGTCGTAATGCTCGCGCGCCCGCTGGATGATCCATGAGGTGCTGTCCTTCGGGGCGTTGAAGGCCTTCTCGTAGCCCGACGGGTCCTGCTGCGCCAATCTGAGCAGCTTGTTGCTGGCCGGCAGCACCCCGCGCTCAACGAATACCAGCCGCGCCCAGTCCGGCAGTTGGGGCAGGTCATTGAGCAGGCGGTCAACAGCCTGTTTGTCACTGTCGCCCGCTCCCTTGCGCGTGATCCAGCCGATCAGCCCGTGTACAATCACCAGCCGTTTGTCAGCCAGGAAGGGGAACGAAGTCGCTGCGTTGAGAATTTCCGCCGCGCTGGCTGTCTGGCCGTCGAATTCCGCGATGTTCATCTCGGCATTGGGCGAATCGCCCATCTGCTTGCGGAAGTGCCTGACCTCTTCTTCCAGCCGCAGGTCATCCGTGCCGTGCAGGATATAAAACGTTTTGACAGCCATCTGACAGTTCCGGGTACTTGAGTCAGGAAAAATTCGTGCGCTTGCTCACGTGCCGGGTAGCCACCGGGTTGGCTGCTGTTTCGGCACTCTGAACCGGGCGCGTGTCCTCATGATGAATGTGTCCGTATCGTATACAGGGTGATAGGCTGGAAGGTCAGCGGCATTCGCGCATCTTTCAGGGTGATGTCCAGCACTTCCAGATCACCGGGGTCCCCATCGGTAGTGAAGTGTTTTTGCAGCGCCAGTCCCAGCGGCTCGGAGATGAGTATGGTCAGCATCATCAGCATCATCGTGTAGGGAAGGCGGTTGAGGGCATCCTTGCGGCTGACTCCGCTGGTGGCGGCAATCGCCACCAGGCTGGTGAGGATGCCGGTGGTCAGCCGGCTGGTTCCGCAGCCGGGGTGAACGGCGAGATTGTGTTCACCGCGCCGCATCCGGTTCAGGGCTTCGCGCACGGCGGCCTCGACCTCCGCCTTCGGTACGTCCGCAAACAGCACAAACCCCCGATCTGAACTGCGGCCCATCAACGGTATCCCCCGGAACTTGCGCGACAGCAGATGCACCGTTGCGTGTTCCAGCCCGTGATTGCGCCGCGTGCGCCGGACAAACGGTATATCCAGAATCGGTTTTGCCAGCACAGCAAGCCGCTCGAACATGATGCCTGCTCCCCGCGTTTTTCAAAAAAACGCTACAATCTGAGTTGTGAGTCTCACAGCTTTTAGCTTACAACCAGAAAACAGTCTGGTGGACCAAAAACCTGAGATGATCGACTGAATTTTGAAAGATTTCCGACCGGAAGGCAAGCACGAATATGCGATTCTTACAATTTCTCATGTTGGCAGTTCTGGTGTGGGGAAGTGCCGCGCTGGCGCAGGGCGAACAGACCATCACTTTTGGCCAGACGGTTGAAGGTGTCTTGTCCTCGGAGACAGGGACGGTTGAGTACACCTTCGCCGGCGAGCAGGGCCAGTTTGTTCGCATCACCATGCTTCAGGTGGACAGTATGGACCCGTATCTGCGCCTGCTGGATGCCGATGGCAATGTCCTTGCCGAAGACGACGACAGCGCCGGCAGCCTCAACTCGCGCATCGGACCGTATCGCCTGCCCGCCAATGGAACCTATACGATTGTGGCGACCAGTCTGGGCGGCAGAGATGCCGGCACATTTACCCTCAGCCTCGATACGGTGACTGTGCAGCGCATCGAATACGGCCAGCGCATCACGGGGGAACTGAATCCAGACGAACCCCAGGTGGAGTATTCGTTCAGTGCCGAAGCTGGCGACGTGGTGAGCATCGATCTCGAATCCGACGACTTTGACGCCTACCTGACTCTGAAATCCGCCGCCACACAGGCCACAATCGCCAGCGACGATGACAGCGGCAGCGGCCGCAATGCGCGCATCGGGCCGTTCACACTGGCTGATTCAGGCGATTACATCATCGCGGTAAGCGCCTTTTTTGGCGACCCGGAGGGTGAATACAGCCTCACACTGAATTCGGTGGAGCTGGTTCCGCTGGCGTTCGATGAAGCCCTGGAAGTGCAGATCAGCGGTGGGCAGACCCGCTATTTCACATTTGATGGCACAGCCGGTCAGGTGGTGGATATCCACGTGGACAGCGGCAACAGCCTCGATACCGAAATCACACTGTACGGACCGGGTTCTGTGTGGTTAGCCAGCGTGGATGATGTGGATGGCCGGTTCGACCCGGCGCTGACCAACGTCATCCTGAACGAGACCGGACCGTACTTTATCGCCGTGCAGCCCAACGTCATTCGGGACGCGCTCACGCCTGTGCTGGTCACACTGACGGAAAGCCAGGTGGCCCTGCTGGATTCCGGGCCGCAAACGGTGCAGTTCGGTGATGACATCACCACGCATGTGCTGATGTTTGACGGCGAGGCCGGTGAACACGTGCGCCTGCGCATTCTGGTTGATTCGTCAGAAGCGATCTCGCCGTACATTCGTGTCACGCAGGGGGGGCAGGAACTGGCATCGGTGAACACCTCTACCATCAGCGATGAGATCAGCTTCGGGCTGCTTGTGCCGGATGATGGCCGGGTAATTGTGGAACTGACGGATTATAGTTTCTTCGTGGACGCGACACTCACCGTCGAAGTGGAACGCGGCTGATTGAGCAGGGCGGTCCGCTGGGGCCGCCCTCACCCGGCTACGCCTCCCACAACGAGGGCAGATGCTCGATTTGCGCCCAGCCTTCGCCTTTGTTCAGCGTTTCTGTGGACAGATCGGTGAAGTAGTGATCGAGCACGGCGGCTCGTTCCTGCGCCAGCGGCGGGCTGCAGTAGCAGTTTTCCTCCCACACGGCCCAGCCATCGGGGTCGATCCGGGCGTTGCGCAGCGCCTGATTAAGTTCGCTGCCGAATGGGCGCATCTGTTCGATAACGCCGCTGTCGAGTTGTTCCCGCAGCGCGTCCAGATTGGCCGGGGGGCGCGCTTTCACCAGATAGTGTGCCATACCTAATAACTCCCATTCCACTGCTTGTCTTTCCATAATACCAAACCAGACCAACTGGCGAACCTGTCCGTTGGGTCAGCCTAAAATGGGTCAGGTGGTTATTTGTTTTCCGGGTTTGGGTAGGATAGTATAGGATATACAATCCTGATCGGGTGGGGCCAGATCATGCAGCAAATTCAACCTGTACGCAGCAAAAACGAACTGGTTTATGCGTCCCTGCGTGCCGCCATCATTCATGGGGAACTTGAGCCGGGCGAACGGCTGGTGATTGATGAACTGGCCGCTGAACTGGGAGTCAGCCAGATTCCCGTGCGCGAAGCCCTGCGCCAGCTAGAGGCGGATGGCTTTGTCGTCAGCAGGCCGCATGTCGGGGCGACGGTGACGGATATTCAGGCCAGCCTGATAACCGAGATTTTCGGCCTGCTGGAAGCGATGGAAATCATCAGCGGACGGGCGGCCTGTGCGCGCCTGCACGAAACTGACTGGAAGGACCTGGAACGACACCTGCGCAGCATGGATGCGCTGCTCGATGATCCCGACGGCTGGTCTGCCGCCAACGTGCGCTTTCACCAGGCGATCTGCGAACGCGCGGGGACACCTCTGGTGCAGAAGATGATGGACAAGGCGCTCGCCCACTGGGATCGACTGCGCAGCTATTATCACCTGAAGGATGTGTTTTCGCAGCGCGTCGCAGAAGCACACCAGCAGCACTGGGAAATGTTCGACGCTATCCGCCGGCGCGATCCGGCGGCGCTGGAGCAGATCGTCCGCACCCACAATCAGGCCGCGCTGGAGGCCTATGTCGATTATCTGGAGAAACATCTGCGTATGGAACAGGGAGAAACACCTTGACCGACAGAAAACGGCTTCTTGAAAAATGCCATGCGACTTTTAGATTTGCTGAAAAACAACTTAAACATCTGATCGAAACCCACCCGGATTACTTCCCGCTGTACACCGTCAACGGCAAATGGAAACACGGCGGCGAAGCGTGGACCAACTGGTGCGAAGGGTTCCTCGGCGGGCAGTTGTGGCTGATCTACGGGCAGAACGGCGATTCGTACTTCCGCGAGAAAGCCGAGCATTATTCACGGCTGATCGAGCATCGCAAGACCGATACGAAGGTGCACGATCTGGGCTTTCTGTTCTGGTCCACGTGGAAACGCTGGTACGACCTGACCGGCGATCCTGACCTCAACCGGGTTGTTATCGAGGCCGGGCAGACGGCAGGGTCGCGCTTTCGCCAGAAGGGCCAGTATCTGCCCTCGTTCGTCGCCCCGGAAAGCCTGTTCATCGACATCATGATGAACGTGGGCATCATTTACTACGCCGGCCAGCAGACCGGCGACCCCGAACTGATGTGTATCGCCAACCAGCACTGCCTGACCACCCGCCGCTATCTCGTGCGCGGCGATGGCAGCACCTCTCATGAAGGCATCTTCAACACCGAAACCGGCGAATTTCTGCGGCAGACGACGCATCAGGGCTGGCGCGACGATTCCTCGTGGGCGCGCGGTCTCACCTGGTCGCTGTATGGCTTCGGCACGATGTACAGATTCACCGGCGATGCGCGCTACCTGCAAACGGCGGAAGCCAACGCCAATTACTACATTGAACACACGCCCGATCATGGCGTTCCACCCAACGACTGGTCGGAGCCAAATCCGCCTTATCCCTATGAAAGCTCGGCAGCGGCGATTGCGGCTACGGGAATGCTGCAACTGGCCGAACTGACCGGCGACCCGGCCCGCGCCCGGTTATATCACGATTACGCGATTAACATCATCGACACGCTGACGGAACCGGAATTTGTGGCCTTCAACGACGACGGTTACGAAGGCATCCTCAAACACGGGATGTATCATCAGCGCAAGGGGCTGGGCGTGGACGAAAGCGTGATGTGGGGCGATTATTTCTTTCTGGAAGCGGTGAGCAAGGTGATTGCCGATGTCAGCGGATAAAGTGGCGCTGGTGACAGGAGCCAGCCGGGGGATCGGACGCGGGATCGCTGTCGGTCTGGGTGAACGGGGCTGGACGGTGGTGATCAATTTTCGCGGCAATGTCGAGGCGGCGGCGGAGTGCGTGGCCCTGGTTGAGGACGCCGGGGGCAAGGCGCAGGCGATTCAGGCTGACGTAAGCTCGCGCAAGGACCGCGATAACCTGCTGGCTCAGGTGCTGATGACCTACGGGCGCATTGATCTGCTGGTGAACAACGCCGGCATGGCCCCGCGCCAGCGTGTCGATATTCTCGAAATGACCGAAGCCAGCTACGACGAGGTGATGAACGTCAACCTCAAGGGACCGTTCTTTCTGACACAGGCCATCGCCCGCAACATGATCGAACTGATTCGGGATGGCGTCATCGACAACGGGCAGATCATCAACATCGGGTCGATGAGCGCCTACGTCAGCAGCACCAGCCGCAGCGAATACTGCGTCTCGAAGGCTGGCATGGCGATGATGACCAAACTCTACGCTGACCGGCTGGCGAACGAAGGCATCACCGTCTACGAAATTCGCCCCGGCATCATCGCCACCGATATGACCAGCGTGGTCACAGAAAAGTACGACAAACTCATCAGCGAAGGGCTGACGCCTATCCGCCGTTGGGGCCAGCCGGACGATGTGGCGAAAATCTGCGTCGCCATCGCCGAGGGCTACCTGCCGTACTCCACCGGCGAGGTAATTAATGTGGATGGGGGCATTCATATTCAAAGGCTGTAAAGCGAAGCTATAAAGCGACGAATGAAACGCAAAGCGGCGCTTAGACTTGCGCCTATGCGTTGAATCATCAAAAGGTTTTGACTCATGCCACAAAAGTACCGCGCAGTCGCACAACTGCGCACCGCCGACAAATTCCGCGATTACTGCCAGCAGATCGGCGCGAATTTGCCTATCGACGAAACCGTGCTGACCGCGCCGGACTCGCCGCTGGCGCAGCCTTACCGGCTTGGGGATGTGACTATTGGCAACCGCTGGTGCATCCTGCCGATGGAAGGCTGGGACGGCACGCCTGATGGCAAGCCCTCGCCCAACACCATCCGGCGCTGGCGGCGGTTTGGCATCAGCGGGGCCAAGCTCATCTGGGGCGGCGAGGCGGTGGCCGTGCGCCACGATGGGCGCGCCAACCCCAACCAGTTGATGCTGACGCCGGATACCGTAGGCGACATCGCCGCGCTGCGCGAAGCTCTGGTACAGGCTCATGCGGAACGGTTCGGCAGCACTGATGATCTCTACATCGGCCTGCAACTGACTCATTCCGGGCGTTTCTGCCGGCCTAACGACAAAAAACGTATGGAGCCGCAAACGCTCTACCGGCATCCGCTGCTGGACCCGAAATTCGGCATTCAGGACGATTCGACGCTGATGAGCGACGACGACATCGCCCGGCTGATCGAGGATTTCATCAGGGCGGCCAAGCTGGCGCAGCAGGCCGGGTTCGCATGGGTGGATGTCAAGCACTGTCACGGCTACCTGGGGCATGAATTCCTCAGCGCCATCGACAGGCCGGGGCGTTACGGCGGCAGCTTCGAGAACCGCACCCGCTTCCTGCGCGAAATTGTGGCGGGCATCCGCGCCGAAGTGCCGGGGCTGGGAATCGGCGTGCGCCTGAGCGCCTTCGACTGGATTCCGTTCAAACCCGGTGCGGATCAGACCGGCGAACCGGAGACGTATCCTAACGGTTATCCCTACGCCTTTGGCGGTGATGGCAGCGGCACGGGTATCGACCTGAGCGAGCCGTTCAGGTTTCTCGATCTGCTGGCCGAACTCGATATTCCGATGGTGTGCCTGACGGCGGGCAGCCCGTACTACAACCCGCATATTCAGCGTCCGGCGCTGTTCCCGCCGTCGGACGGCTACCAGCCGCCGGAAGACCCGCTGGTCGGCTGTGCCCGGCAGATCAACGCGCACGCCACGCTCAAGCAGCACCGGCCTGAGCTGCTGATGGTGGGCACAGGCTATTCGTATCTGCAGGAATGGCTGCCGCACGTGGCGCAGTACGCTGTCCGCACGCAGATGATCGACTTCGTGGGGATCGGGCGCATGGCCCTGTCCTACCCGGACCTGCCGGCGGACGTGCTGGAAGGCAGGCCGCTCCAGCGCAAGCAGTTCTGCCGCACCTTCAGCGACTGCACCACCGCCCCGCGCAACGGTCTGTTATCTGGCTGCTACCCGCTGGATGAATTCTACAAAGAGAGCGAAGAAGCGAAGATTTTAGCGGAGATCAAGCAGAAATTATGATACTTAAGGACTTTGGCAAACTGGGCTGGCCGGTATCGGTGGTGAGCATGGGCTGCTGGAATATCGGCAATCAGTGGGGCGACATCGACGACGCGACGGCGTGGGCGACGGTCCGCGCAGCTTATCATCACGGCGTTAACCTGTTTGATACAGCGGAATCCTACGGCATTCCCAACGGCCTGTCCGAGCAGCGGCTGGGCACAGCACTGGCCGGAATCCGGCACAACGTCTATATCGTCAGCAAGATCGGCAACTGGGGCAAGCGCACCGGCGACGGCGTGCCCAAGACCTCCGTCGATCTGATTCGACTGTGCGGGCACGGCATTTTGGGCCGTCTGCGGACGGATTACCTCGATGTGGTGCTATGCCACGAAGGTAATATCGAAGACCCGACGATTTACCTCGAAGGCTTTGAGGCGCTCCGGGATGAGGGCTATATCCGCGCTTACGGCATTTCGACCAACAGCCTCGATGTCCTCAAACGCTTCAACGCCAACAGCACGTGCAGCGTCGTGCAGGTGGATTATTCGCTGCTCAACCGCGCACCGGAAGCCGAATTTCTGCCTTACTGTCAGGAACACGGCATCGCCGTCATGGTGCGCGGACCGCTGGCGATGGGCCTGCTTTCGGGTCGTTACAGCAAGGACACCACGTTCGAGGACTCGGTGCGCGCCCGCTGGCATCAGAACCCGGATCAGCAGGCGGCCTTCGAGGCGAAAATCGACAAGGTGGAACGACTCAAAAACGTGGTCGCGCCGGGCGAGGAAATGGTGACGGCGGCGCTGCGCTTTGTGGCATCGCACCCGGCGGTCTCGACGGTGATACCGGGCGCGAAGTCGCCGCAGCAGGCAGCGATTAACGCGAAGGCCGGAGATCGCCTGCTGTCCGACGCTGAACGGACGCGGCTGGTCGAGGCAGTCGGATAAGCGCCTTACCACTCCCCGGCGTAATTCGGCGCGTAGGGCTGTGTCAGATAGACGACATAGGCATGATGCAGCTCAACAAGCTGGCGCAGGTGCAGTGTGTCGTGGGTGACCCAGGCGGCGAACATATCCCCGGCGCGAATCGTGCCGCCCCAGGGGGTTTCGGCAGCGCGTCCCCAGTCTGGCGTACCGAGTGATTGCAGCCAATCGAGCGATTCCTGCCGCGCCAGCACGAAGTTTTTGACCGATTCGTCCAGATCGCGTTCGTTGTAGCGGCGCGCTGTGACCCACCCCTGCGGATCAATAGGCGGCCAGGCTTTGCCGGGGTGATGCAGGATGTGATCGAGCCGCACGCGGAAATCTTCCCTTTCCTCGTCGCAAAGATGATTCACCACTTCGAGAATCGACCACGAATTGGCGTCGGGTTTCCAGCGCGCCTGCTCATCCGATATGCCGAGCACCAGCAGGCGCACTCGTTCGGTGTTGCGGGCCATCTGCGTGGTCAGATATTCAAGGTGCATTTTCTGGCGTCCCCGCTGCTGAACAAATGATCTATTGGTATTCTATGCCCGCCGGCGTGTGATGTCCAGTGATCGGCAGCAGGGGAACCTGTCAGCGCGTCAGCGGGCAGACCGTGTCTGAATACGCCACGCTGTCACCAGGGTAACCAGCACATTCACGCTGATATCGAACCACGACGCGGCGCGATCCGGCACGGCGGCCTGTGCCAGTTCGGTACAAACGCTGATCAGCAGCGCCACCATCACCGCCAGCACGAGTGACCGCTGCGGGCCAGTATGCAGGGACAGCGCCCACCACCACAGCGCGGTCAGGACGGCAAAGGCGACGACATGTCCGGCAGTCAGCAGAATTTCACGCTCCAGCGGCGGGTCACCGGGCGGCGCGGCAGGGCCGATGACCGGCTGGCTGCTCGATTGCAGCAGCAGCACCAGCACCAGAGCGGTCCAGCCCAGCGCCGCACTCCAGCGCGCCAGCGGATGCTGCGTTGTATCTGTGTTTATCATGAGGAAACCATACAGCAAAACAGGCCGGACAACCTGACGCCTGACCTGTGATCAGTCAGCGCCATATTCAGCAGCGCGTTTCGTTCAGACACGTCACTTTCAAAAGGGAAACAGCAGCGGCAGCACGATCAGGGTGATTACGAAGTTGATGGCGATCAGGGGTACGCCGATCCTGATGTAGTCCGAAAAACGATAGCGCCCCGCGCCCATCACCAGCGTGTTCACCGGCGATGCCACTGGTGACGCAAACGCCATTGATGCGGCCAGCGCCACCGCCATCATGAAGGCCTGCGGCTGCACGCCGAGTCCCTGCGCCGTGACCAGCGCAATCGGCGCGACCAGCACCGCCGTCGCTGTGTTGGAAAGCACCTGTGTAAACACCGAAGTCAGCAGGAACAGGCCGCCCATGACCATCAGCGGGCCGAGACTGCCCAGTGCGTTGATAAAGCCGCTGGCAACCAGATCCACCAGCCCGACATTGACCAGAGCCGTACTCATGGGCAGCATCCCGGCGATCAGCACCAGGCTCTTCCAGTCGATGGCTTCGTAGGCGTCGTCCATCGTCAGGCAGCCGGTCAGCACGACAGCCAGCGCCGCCAGCATACTCGCCAGCACCAGCGGCACAATATCCAGCACCATGAGCACCACCATCGCCAGCAGGATCAGCAGCGCGACGGGCGCTTTTTCCTGCCGGATGAATGCGCCGCTCTGGATCGCCTCCGGTTCACCCATCACGATAAAATCATGGCGGTAGCGTTTGAGGGCGAAGATGTCCTTCCACATCCCCTGCACCAGCAGCGTATCGCCCAGCTTGAGCGGTGTTTCCTTCAGCGGGAGTTTTTCGTCCACGCCGGGGCGTTTGATGTCGAGTACGGTCAGGCGATAGAGCGAGCCGAAGCGAATCTCGGCCAGTGTTTTGCCCAGCAGGGGCGAACGGGGTCGCAGCAGCACCTCGGCAATGCCAACCTCATGATTGATGAGTTCGTCGCCGCTGATGCGTTCGTTGGCCTGTATCGCCAGATTCCAGTATCCGGCAGCGCGGCCCACGTCGTTGCCCTCGCCCTGCACCACGAGAATGTCATCAGCTTGCAGTACAGTGTCCGGTGAAGGATGGTGGATGACCGTTGTGCCGTTGCCGTTGCGACCCAGACGCAGGGGGATGGCCGGGCTGGCAGCCGCGCGCCGGATTTCGATGATATTGATGTGAAAATTCTGCCGCAGCTCCGATGTGCCCAGCGGCTGGCCGACCAGCGGGGACACTTCGCGCACGCGCACCCGGAACAGGTTATCGGGCAGCCGGTACATCTCGAACAGTTCTCTGGGCGTTTCCATCTGCTGCATTTCACGCCCCGGTTTGTGATCGGGCAGCAGCCGTTTGCCAATGGTGAGCATAAACAGCATACCAGCGGCGATCATCACTACACCCACCGGCGTATAACTGAAGAAGGTGAACCCCTCGTAGCGGCTTTCCGCCAGCAGCTGCGATACGATGATGTTCGGCGGCGTGCCGATGAGCGTTGTGGCCCCGCCGAGCAGCGACCCGTAGGCCAGCGGGATGAGCAGTTTGGACGGGCTGTGCCGGGCGCTGACCGCCAGCGCCATAATCGCCGGGAGCAGCACGGCCACGACACCGGTATCGCTCATAATGCCGGACATCAGGCCGGCAGCCGCCATTGTGGTGATAACGAGGCGCGTTTCGCTGGCCCCGGCAATCTTGAGGATACGGCGGGCGATCATCGCCGCGAGACCGGTCTGGAGCACGGCGCCGCCGATGACAAACAGCGCGGCAATGGTCAGCACAGTGGTACTGGAAAAGCCGGCCAGCGCCTCCGGCGGTGTCAGGATGCCCGTCAGCATCAGCGTGAGGACCACACCAAGCGCCACGATGTCCACCCGCACCCGCTCCGTGATAAACAACACCACCGCGACGCCCAGAATTATCAGGGTCACCCACATGTCTGATGTCATAGCAGCCCCTTTCTCAATCCGACCCTATTCTAGTGGGCCGGGGGCCGGGGGACATAATGAGGGAGATCACGCCTTACTGTGCAACCTGTCACAATGGCTGTGGACACGCCTGATGCAGCGTGCTTACCAGCGCTGCTTGCCCGCCTCCGGCATTGTATGGTAAAACGTAATAAGAATCTATATGATAAGAAATTGCGAAAAAACCGTTAGAATTCATGACTCCTTATGGCATAAATCGCCGGAGTAGCTGATAATGTATTAACGAAGGGTTGATGCATTGTGCTTTGTTAATGGAAGCCGCTGGGTGCAGCACCCTTGAAGCTTTACGCTTTTCGGGCCATTCCTGTGTTACGTTAGGAGTAGGGACTATGGCGAAAGTGCTGTATATCGACGACAACCATGATAACCGGATGCTGGTGCAGCGCGTGCTGCTGGCTTCCGATTACGAATTTGAGTTTGCCGGGGCTGACAGCGCCCATCGTGGCATTGAACTGGCTGTTAGCGACCCCCCGGATATTATCCTGATGGACATCAGTATGCCGGACATGGATGGTCTGCAGGCAACCGCCCATCTGCGCCGGATGCCGCAATTGCAGGACGTTCCCATTGTCGCTCTGACGGCCAATGCGATGCAGGGCGACCGGGAACGCACCCTGCAGGCGGGCTGCGACGGTTACATTCGCAAGCCGGTGGACGTGGACAAATTACCGGATGAAGTGATGTACTATATTGGGAGCCGCCGATGAGCGAGGTACAGAATCACCAGAAGATCGAACCCGGTGAGGCGCATGTCCTCGTCGTCGAAGATAACGTACCCAACTTTGTCCTGATCGCCCGGATGCTGGCGTTTATGGGCGTGCAGCGCTGCGAGTGGAAGACATCCGGCTGGCAGGTGGTTCAGTTTGCCGATACCCTGCCGCGTATCGACCTGATTCTGATGGACATCCGGCTCCCCTATGAAGACGGTTATCAGGCGCTTCAGAAAGTACGCGCCAACCCCCGCCTGAAAGACACCATCGTCTGTGCCGTCACCGCCGAAGCCAGCGAAGATCAGATGCGCCGGGCACAGAAGGCCGGGTTTAATGGTTTTCTGGGCAAGCCATTGGACCCGGATCGTTTCCCGACACAGATACGCCGTTTGCTGGCCGGCGAAGAAGTCTGGGAATGGAAATAGTCCCAAAAACGCCCGTCAACCATAACAGCCAGGAGCTTTAATAATGAGCATGGCGCCCGATCCGGGGAAAATCCTTGACCTCTTAACGCTTTTCGATAAGGATTTCCAGCCCCGGTTTTCTGCTGATTCGCTGCTCCAACAGATCACCCCCCAACTGCTGCACACCTGGCCGCTGATCGAACTGGCCCGCGCTTACGTAGCCGATGGCAGTGGCCTGCGGCTGGTGGCGGCGACGGATAACCCCGAAAGCGGGCCGCCCGCGCCGGAAGATGCCTTCGCTCAGGCGCTGGCCGTACAGCGCCCGGTGTGGGATGCTGCGCGGCAGTTCTGGTGTGCGCCGCTTCAGCTTGGTCAGACTGCCGGGGTGCTGGCTGTGCGCTTTGGCAGCGATGCACCGGAGGCCGAATCCTGGCTGCGGCTGCTGGCGGGTTTGATCGGAAATTCGATCACCGAACGGATGGAACGGGAAGAATCGCAGCGCCGTTCTGACCAGTTACAGCGCGTCAATCAGTTTGGCCGCACGCTGCAATCCACCCTGAATCTGGAATCCATTCTGGAAACCGCGCTGAGCGAAACCCACCAGATCATCCCTGTCGAACGAATGATGATTGCGCTCCACGACCCGGCCTCGGATTCGCTGCGGACAGCGGCGCTGTATGCCAACGGCGAAAATTATCTGACCCCCCTGAACGGCGTCCCGGTTCAGCTTCAGGGGTCGCTGGCCGGACATGTGTGGGAGACTCAGCAGCTTTTGCATATCCCGGACATCATGCGCCAGCAGGGACTGCCTGCCGGTGATGTGCGCGAGCTGCGCGCCCTGCTGGTGACGCCGCTGCTGGGCCGGGTCCACGCGCTTGGGGTGGTCAGCGTCGGGCATGGTCGGGCGAACGCATATTCCGAAACGGACGTAATCGTGTTCCAGCAGATGATGAGTCTGCTGGCGGCAGCGATTGAAAATGCCAGCGTAATTGCCCGCAGCCAGCGCCAGGTGCGCAACGAGGCGCTGGTGAACGACATCGCCACCCGGTTGCAGCAGCAGGTCGAACTCGACGATATGCTGCACATTGCCGTGAGCGATCTGGGGCGGGTGCTGGGCGCGCGCCGGGCGCGCATCCGTCTGGGCACGCGGGAGACGGAGTAGAGTTATGGATTGGCTTCAGAATATACTGGCGGTCATGTTTGATATTTCGCGTTACAACCGCCTGACCGACCGGGAACGCGCCCGCACGATTTACATCATCAGCAGTGGTATGCTGGTGCTGGGCACGGCGCTGACCTTTGTGGCGATCAACGCGCAGACCGGCCAGAATCTCTGGCAGCGGGCCGCCCACGAGGCACAGATTGCCTTTCCGCTGCTGTTCTTTTATACGCTGAATATTGCGGCCTACCTGCTGGTGCGCTTCGGCCGGCTGAATGCGGGCGCAGTCGTCGTGACGTTCGCCTGGACTCTGAGTTTTGGCGCGGCGATTGTGCCATCCGGCATGTACACGCCGATAGCGGGTATCATTCTGGCGGTGACGCTGCTGCTGCCGGCGCTGCTGCTGAACCTCCCCGGTCTGGCGCTGGGGGTTGTGCTGGCTGTCATCCTGTATGGGATCGGGCTGGCCGTGCGCCAGGACGCGCCGCTGCCGGATTTTTCCAACCCGATCAGCGAATTGATCCCGACCCTGTTCACGTTGGCAGTCGTGGTTAATCTGGTCTATGCGTTTCTGCGTTTTGCCTGGCTGACCCGCGAAGAAAGCGCGCTGGAAGCCGCCGAGGATCGCTTCATCCTGTCAGAGATCACCTCACAGATTACGCGCCGCATCTCCAGCCGCCTCGGCCTCGATGAGGTGCTCAACGAAGCCATCCATTACATCATCAACAATTATCCCGATATTTATCACGCGCAGATATTCCTGGTAGACGAAACCGGCAAACGCGCGCGGCTGGAAGCCAGTACGGGCGAACCGGGCCGTCAACTGCTGGCCTTGCAGCACAGCCTTGATGTGGGCAGCCAAAGCGTGATCGGTCAGGTTACGGCCAGCGGCCAGCCGGTGATTGCGCGGGCGCGGACGGTGGGGTCGGTTCACCGGCCCAACGAATACCTGCCCGATACCAAAGTTGAAGCTGCCTTTCCGCTTATCATTGGCGACAAGGTCATCGGCGCGCTGGATTTGCAGAGCACTGGCTACTGGGCTTTTCCCAATACTGACCTGCCCATATTCCAGACGCTGGCCGATCATATCGCCATTGCCATCGACAATGCCCGGTTGTTTGAGCAGACCGAGCAGCGCCTGAAGGAGAATCAGCTGCTTGCTGAACAATCGCAGGAGGCCCTGCGGCGGGTCGAGCAGTTGAACCGGCGGCTGACCGGGCTGGCGTGGTCGGAATATCTGGGCAGCAGCCGGCTTGAATCGGGTTTGGATGTGGATTTCGACAGCGGCGTGACGCAGCCGGCGACAGACTGGACACCTGACCTGGAAGCGGCAGCCCGCGATAATACGATCATCGAGCGCGAAAGCGACGGGCAGCGCGTGCTGGTGGTTCCGGTGCAGGTGCGCGGTGTGGCAATCGGCGCGATTGAGTTTGAACTCGATGCTGACAACGAATTGACGACGGAAGACCGGCAGTTGATTGCTGAAGTCAGCGAGCGTTTTGGTCTGGCGGCAGAAAATGCCCGCCTGTTCTCCGAAAGTCAGCGAATCGCCCAGCGTGAAGCCCTGATTAACGAAATTGGTGCGCGGCTTCAGGCCAGCAGCAACGTCGAAACCACCCTGACCCAGGCAGCCCGCAGCCTCCAGCAGATGCTCAAGGCCGAGCGTGTGTCGATCCGGCTGGGCGAGCCGCCCGCAGCCAATGGCAGTGGAAAGGATGGTGCGTGATGATTCCGTTCATCAGGCAGCTTTTTACACCAGTATACGAAGACACGGCGCTGACCATCCTGCGGCGTCGCTTCATTCAGGTGCTGGACGGGGCCGGCCTGATCGTGCTGGCGATTGTGCTGACGCTGAGTTTTCTGCAAGGGACGGGCGCGGACGGCTTCGGCTTACTGTGGGTAATGACAGGTATCGGCCTGCTGGTGCTGGCGCTGCTGCGCTTTCGCTTCATCGACCTGGCTTCGATCATTCTGATTGCGACGCTGACGTTTGCTGCGCTGCAATATGGCGACAGCCTGCTGCTGCCGGGGCTGCTGGCGCTGATGTCGGCGACTGCCCTGTCCGGGCGTGAGATTTATTATCTGACCACGGCGCTGGTTGTCGGCAAACAATTGACCATCGTGCTGAACATCGCGGCGACCAGCAGCGAAAATGTGTTTGACTTCAGCGGTGAGTTTGGCGTCCTGCTTGGTCTGCTCATCGTGAGTGTTGCCAGCCGTTATTTTGTCGTGGTGATGGAACAGGCGGTGCGTGAGTCTCAGCGGCGGACGAGGCTGCTGGAAGCGACTGCCGAAATCGGTCAGGTGGCGACCGCGATGCTCGACCTGAACGAATTGTTCAGCCGTTCGGTCGAAATGATTAAGGATCGCTTCGGCTTTTATCACGTGCAGGTGTTTATGGTAAACGGCGATCAGGCGGAACTGGTCGCCAGTACCGGCGAAGTCGGCCAGCGGCTGCTGGCGAACAAGCACAAACTGCCGGTAGGTTCCAACAGCGTGATTGGTTATGTCACCCGTTATGGCGAGGCCGTGATCGCCCGCAGTACAGATGCAGTCCACCGCTTTAATCCGCTGCTGCCGGATACCCGCACCGAACTGGCTGTGCCCATCTTTGAAGGCGACAAAATCATCGGCGCGCTCGATATGCAGAGTGTCGAACCGGATGCTTTTCGCCCGGAAGACGTGCAGGCGCTCCGTTCGATGGCGAACGCGCTGGCCGCCGCCATCCGCAACGCGCAGCTTTTTGAGGCGCAGGAACACAGCATTCGGGAACAGCAGCGCCTGTATCTGGAATCGCAGGACAACCTGCGCGAAATCCAGCGGCTGAACCGGCAGTTGACCAGAGCCGGCTGGGATGATTATCTGCGGCAGTCCAGACACGCCGCCGGCGTAACTCTGCAAAACGAACGAATCGTGACCGAAACCGAATGGACGGACAGTCTGATCGAAGCAGCCCGGCAGCGGCAGGTGGTCACACGCCCGGCCAATGGCCGTCCCGGCGTGGTGGCTGTGCCGGTGGTGCTGCGTGGGGAAGTGATCGGCGCGATTGAGGTTGAACCGACTGAAAGCACATCCCAGCGCGATGCGGTGGAAACCGTACAGGCCATCGCGCAGCGGCTGGCGACCAGTCTCGAAAACGCCCGGCTGTTTGAAGAAGCACAGGCCGCGACCGTTCAGGAACAGCGCATTAACCAGATCGTGACCCGCTATCAGTCAGCGACCACCGTGGATGATCTGCTGCGGATCACGCTGACCGAATTGAGCGAGGCGCTGGGTGCGCAGCGCGGGGCCATCCGGCTGGGGATGATCCCGGATGATGGAGGTTCGTCAGCATGATCTCACTCTACCGCCGCTGGATGGCGGTTATCCAGGGCCAGTATCTCAACCCGTTTGAACGCCGCCGCGCCATTGGCCTGACCATCATCAACTTTGTGCTGATGGTGGCAACGGTTATTGGTTTTGTCGCTATCAACCTGGTGCCGCTGCTGGGCTGCTTCTATCTGACTGTCCGTCCATTCGGTTTCGGTCACGATTCGTTCGTT
>Ga0079224_100004813_pt1 | contig 17576 bp, 15 predicted proteins | sample Stecom2015_FD_80414 | JGI IMG/M metagenome (GOLD analysis project Ga0079224, IMG submission 80414) | Agricultural soil microbial communities from Utah to study Nitrogen management - Steer compost 2015 | ecosystem: Environmental > Terrestrial > Soil > Agricultural land | place: USA: Utah...
CCACTTATCAAACATGTTCATTTTAAAGATGCTTCAAACAATTGTGAGTGGAAGAAGATGGGTGAAGGTGATATAGACTTCCAAGGTTGTGTTCAAGTCCTCGTGGATGGGGGATATAAGGGATGGATAATGGTTGAAGAAGAAACGCCAGAAGCACAATCTAATACAGAAGAGGTTCTTGTTGATATTAGTAAATATGTGAATAAAAATTTAGTTCCAATTATTAAAGGTGAAACAAAAGTTAGCATTTAATGAAAATAAAGTAGTCTTAAAAAACGTGATATTACTGGGGTCTTAAAATGATTGTCTTTTCATTTTGATTGTACCCCTTTTTCTATACTACCAGATAAGGAGTGTATCCATTGAAAAAACTATTAAATAATCCAACTAATGTAGTAGAAGAAATGATTGATGGTTATTTAAAGGCACATCCAACTTATGTAAGAAGGTTAGAAGAGAATGATAGAGCTGTCGTTACAACTCGTAAAACGCTAGATAATAAGGTTGGTATTTTGATTGGTGGGGGATCAGGACATGAACCTGGATTCTTAGGCTATGTTGGAGACGGAATGGCTGATGGCGTTGCGGTCGGAAATATCTTTGCATCCCCACCGCCTGCTCCTATCTTGGAAGTAACAAAAGCAATTAATAAGGGTGCTGGTGTCGTTTACCTATATGGTAATTATGCTGGTGACGTTATGAACTTTGGGATGGCGGCAGAATTGGCTGAAATGGAAGGGATTGAAGTAGAGATGGCCCTTACTACAGATGATGTAGCCTCTGCTCCTAAAGAGGAAAAAGAAAAGCGACGTGGAATTGCAGGAGAATTTTTCGTTTTTAAAACAGCAGGTGCTGCAGCAGATAAAGGGTATGATTTAAAAAATGTTGCACGAGTTGCTAGAAAGACAAATGAAAATACAAGATCGATGGGGGTTGGGCTGACTCCTTGTTCATTACCTCAAACAGGAAAACCAAGTTTTGAAATTGGTGATGATGAAATGGAGCTAGGGCTAGGACATCATGGTGAGCCAGGTATTAAAAAGGCCCCACTTGATACAGCGGATAACGTAGCAGATGAACTATTAGATCATATCTTTGCAGATATGCCTTTGAATGCGGGTGATGATGTAGCCGTCCTAGTAAATGGATTGGGGTCTACTCCAAGAATGGAATTGTACATTATGTTTAGAAGAGTAGAACAGAGATTAAAAGAAAAAGGGATTAACATTTACCGTTCCTATGTTGGGGATTATATTACATCTCTAGAAATGGGTGGGTGCTCTATCACTTTAACAAAGCTCGATGATGAATTAAAGACTTTTATAGACCATCCTGTTGATTGCCCAATGTTCACCCAAGTTAAGGAGGATTAACTAATGAAAATTACTTCTATAGACTTTTTGAATTATTTTAAACATGTTGTTGATGTTATCGAGAAAGAGAAGGATTACCTTTGTGAACTCGATCGAAAATTAGGGGATGGGGACCACGGAGTTACCATGTCGATCGGATGGCAGAGTGTAAATGAAAAACTAAATAATGAGCTAGCAAATGAAACAGATTGCGGAAAGATTAGTTCTGTCATCGGTATGACATTTTTAAATGCTGTAGGTTCGTCCGTTGGTCCATTATATGCCTCTGGGTTTATCAAGGGCTCCCAAGTAATAAAAAATAAAGACGTGTTAAATGATGAAGACCTTACAGAATATTGGATTGCTTTTGCACAAGCTGTGAAGGATCGAGGGAAAGCAAACGTCGGTGACAAAACCATGATCGATACCCTGGAGCCATTTGGGGAAACTTTAAAAGAAAACTTTGCAGAATCAAGTGACTTTTTAACTTCATATCAGAAAGCAGTATTAGCTGGTAAAAAAGGAATGGAATCTACGAAAGATCTACTTTCCAAAATTGGCCGCTCAAGCCGTTTAGGTGAAAGATCTTTAGGTGTACAAGATCCTGGCGCAACTTCTGCCTATTTAATCTTAGAAGCATTCCTAGAGGTATGTAAGTCAAAATCAAACAGTTAGGGAACATAGTCATGTAAGTAAAAATGGAAATGAGATTAGAAATTAATATTTCTCTTTAGGAGGATTTGTAATATGAAGCTTGCAATCGGTTGTGATCATAATGCATTTCATTTGAAAGAAACAATTAAGGAATTTTTGGCGAATACAGAGCATGAGATTATCGATTATGGATGTTATACGACAGAGGCAGTCGATTATCCTGATGTTGCATTTGAGGTTGCTCAAGCAATTAGTGAAGGAAAAGCTGAACGGGGAATACTTTTATGTGGTACTGGTATTGGTGTTTGTATAGCTGCTAACAAGTATCCTGGAATTCGAGCCGCTCTTACACATGATGTATACTCTGCTGAACGCGCACAATTAAGTAATAATGCCCAAATTATTACACTAGGCTCTCAAATAGTTGGTCCTGAACTTGCTAAGAAAGTTGTTTCGGCATACTTAAATGTAGAATGGGCTGAGGGATCTAAAGTGAAGGTTGATAAGATTATACAGAAGGAACAAGAAGTATTATTGAATTATAGTGGTAACTCTGGCTGTTAGTAATGGATAGAGTGATAGCTAATCTATTAAAATAGTATAAAGATGAAAGCATTTACGTAACCCCACGACAGTGGGGTTATCTTTGCATAACTGTTCTCTATTAAGATTAATGAAAAAGAGAATGGGGAATGGTTACTCCATGTAGTAAGAAGAATTCCGATGCAATAATAATAGGAGGGAAAATAGTGAAATATCGTAAACTTGGAAACACTGGATTAGAAATTAGTGAGGTTAGTTTTGGAACTTGGGCGATTGGAGGTGCGTGGGGGAAAACCACTGATGCTGAGAGCTTGAGGTCTTTGGAATATGCTATCGACCAAGGTGTAAATTTTTTTGATACTGCCGATGTATACGGAGATGGTCATAGTGAAGAGTTGTTGGCAAAAGCAACGAAGGGGATGGAAGATAAAATTCATATTGCGACAAAGTTCTGTCGTCAAGGTGACATCACTGATCCGCAAAATTACAGTTATGAGCAAGTTAGCCGCTATTGCGAGGACAGCCTTCGTCGTTTAAATCGTGAGACAATCGATTTATATCAAATTCATTGCCCTGCGACTGAAATTTTAAGAGATGGCCAAGTGTTTGAAGTACTTGATCGTTTACAAAGTGAAGGGAAAATCCGTCATTATGGAGTGAGTGTTGAGACTGTAGAAGAAGGACTTATTTGTTTGGAAAATCCTAACGTGAAGAGTCTCCAAATCATATTTAATATGTTCCGTCAAAAGCCGCTAGAGACTCTAATTCCAGAAGCTTATAAAAAGGGAGTTGGAATACTTGTTAGATTGCCGCTTGCGAGTGGATTATTAACAGGCAAATTCACGCCAGACCATGTGTTTGAGGAGGATGATCACCGTCGTTTTAATGAAAATGGTGAAGCATTTAATGTTGGGGAAACCTTCGCAGGACTTGGTTTTAAAAAAGGTGTAGAGCTGGCTGAACAACTAAAGTGGATTGCGGATGGTAGGAATACAATGGCAAGTGCAGCTCTTCGTTGGATTTTAGATTATGAGGAGATATCTTGTATTATTCCAGGATTCAAAAATGTAAGACAAGTTCAAGAAAACCTAAAAGCGCTTGAAACAAAATCATTTACAGCTGAAGAAAAGCAAAAGATTCATCGCTTTTACATGGAAAATGTCAAAGACTTTATTAGAGGTGCATATTAATAGAGGGACGAGCACAGCTCGTTCGGAGACTGTTGACAAACGCTCGCATACTTCGTTGCTTGCTTCACTCGTCCGCTCATGAAGACAACTTCTATTCGCGTCTTCGGTCGGCTTCGCTCCTCGTCTGAGAAGCGTTTTTAATACAGTCTGAGAAAGTGAATCTTACTAGTGTTTCTTATAAAAATGGGTGTAGACAAAGTTAAATTTGACTTTGTCTACATTCTGGGACGAGCACAGCTCGTTCTTTTTTTAGGAAGAACTACAAATGTAAGACGTTCATATATAGATAAATTGAGTGATTTGTAAATTTGTTACAAGATTTAAGAATTTTATGGTTTAATTATGTTAAAGGTATTGTGGGATAATTATTTATGCGGGAGGTGATAGGATGGGTAAAACGGCTAATCGAGCTTATGCTGCTACAATATGGATCACAAAATTCGCCTATTTAAATTTACTTTGGTTAGGCTTTACTTTAGTAGGACTTGTTTTGTTAGGGCTATTTCCTGCAACGGCGGCAATGTTTGCAGTCATTCGTAAATGGTTCATGGGGGAGACCGATCTTCCAATTTTTCGTACATTTTGGGGTAATTTTAGAACAGAATTTTTGAAAAGTAATGGTGTTGGGTTAATTCTCGTCATTGTTGGTGGACTGATTGTACTCGACTTAATTTTCGTTAAAAATTCAAATGGTGGTTTTATTCGTTTAATTCAAATCCCCATCTATTTATTTAGTTTTGCAGCAGTGATGACAACACTTTACGTTTTTCCTGTATACGTACATTATGAGTTAAAATTGATTCATATTTTTAAAAATTCATTTTTGATGATGGTAATCAATCCACTTGAAAACCTTGTTATGATTATTAGTTTGATTACTGTATTTTTTGTCTCGAAATATATTCCAGGACTAGGCTTTTTCTTTGGCGGGAGTTTATCTGCGACAATCATTATGGCAGCATGCTACCGGGCTATTCAAAAAACGGAGAATAAAAGGAGAGGTTAGAATGAAGGCCATCAATAAGGCTTTTCTTTTAGAACTAAGCTCTTCAATCGATTTTAAAGTGGTAGGATTAATAAATGAATAGTCCTTCATCAAGCATATGAAGGACTGAACGGATCTCATCCACTAATCTTCAAAGTTAAAAATTGTCAAAGATTCTGTCAGTGCGGCACTTTCAGTTCTTTTACTGTTTCTCCCTCAATTAATTTGGGTTGATAAAAGGTTTCGTTAGGTAGATCTTTTTTACCTTGTAATTTTTTTATGACCCAATCCGCTGCATCACGCCCCATTTTTTCTTGAGGATGTGTCAAAGTAGTGAGCTTGATATTTGCATTTTTGGCAATGTACGAATTGTCTTGACCAATAATTGATAAACTGTCTGGAATAGAAATATTAAGTTGTTTGCATACATTTGCCACTTCTAATCCGACCTCATCGTTATAACAAACAAGTGCAGTTAAAGCATCCTTATTTTTACTTAAGAATTCCTTCAGATTCTTAGACAAATCTGGTTTTGTTTCTGTGTCATACGAAAACACATGATCGGGTATAAAACGTAGTTTAGCTTCACCTAGTGCTTTTATATACCCCTTCATTCGGTATTTTCCTTGTAAATCATCTGTTTTTGAAATAAGTCCAATTTGAGTGTGACCTTTTGAAATCAATTCTTTTGTTGCAAGATAACTCGATTGCACATCATCGAGGCATAGGAACGGAACATCTAGTTCTTCATAGTATGCATTAATCATGATGAAAGGCACATCCTGTTCCTTGAAAGATAAGTAGTAAGCAATGTTAGGATTGTATAAATTGCTTTTTGTAGGTTCCACAATTAATCCGTCTACGCCGTATGATAGCATCATTTCTAGAGCTTTTTTTTCTTGTTCAACATCGTTATTTGTGCTGGCTAAAAGTAAGGAGTAATTATCCTCATTTAATCTACTCTCGATTCCACGAATAATTGAAGGGAAAATATAGTCGGAGATATAGGTCGTGATTACACCAATCGTTTTCTTATTAGAGATTACTGGTGATCTAAATTGGTTCGTTACATAAGTTCCAGATCCCTTTTCACTTCTTAAGTAACCCTCAGTTGAAAGTTCCATTACAGCCTTACGGACGGTGTGTCGGCTAACATTATATTTTTTTTGCATGGCAAGTTCTGTAGGAATTTGTTCTCCAACGTTATAATCTCCAGAAAGAATTTTACTTTTTATATCTTCAACAATGATCTGATATTTTGGTTTCATCTGCCTCACTACTTTCCTATCTGTTCATAAACATAGACTACCAATTAAATAGTTGTGCGTACATATTTTATCATAGATTTTATTTAGTTGAAAGTTTGAAAAAATGTACATTTGTTAGGTAATAGATCTTTTATGAGATAAACGTTAGCTAGTAGAGGAAATATAATTGACTGCACTATTTCTTAATATGTTGACAAATGTACGTACAAAAAATATACTTTATTTGTAAGCGTTATTAAAAATATAAGTCTATCCTTAATAGATATTGATACTTTTGCTGGAGAGGAGAAATTAGGTGGAAGCGAATCAAGTAGACATTAAACAGGTAATTACCCGAGGAGAAACCTCACTTGGAATCGAGTTCGGATCCACTCGCATCAAAGCAGTCTTGATTAATAGTCAATTTGAGACAATTGCATCAGGAAGTTATGAGTGGGAAAATCGTTTGGAAAATGGTTTTTGGACGTACAACTTAGCAGATGTTTTGGATGGTTTGCAAACAGCTTATCGAGAAATGAAACAACAAGTTGAACAAGAATTTGGGATTACCCTTGAAAAAATTGGTTCTATTGGATTTTCTGCGATGATGCACGGGTATATGGCTTTTGACGAAAAGGGTGAGCTACTTGTTCCATTTCGGACTTGGAGGAATTCGACAACAGGTCCAGCGGCAAAAGAACTTTCGAACCTATTTCAATTCAATATTCCCGAACGGTGGAGTATTGCACATTTATATCAAGCAATCTTAAATGACGAGGAACATGTTCCGAGAATTCATTTTATAACGACTTTAGCTGGTTACATTCATTGGATGTTGACTGGAAATAAAGCGATTGGAATAGGTGATGCATCTGGAATGTTCCCAATAGATGAAACAACAAAAAATTACAATGAAGAAATGATCGAACAGTTTGATGAACTTATTGCTGAAAAAAAATACCCTTGGAAGCTTAAAGAAATTCTTCCTAAAGTGTATATTTCGGGCGATCAAGCAGGGGAATTAACAAGTGCTGGGGCGAAAATATTAGATCCATCTCTACACTTACAGCCTGGCATCCCAGTTTGTCCACCAGAAGGTGATGCAGGAACAGGAATGGTTGCGACAAATAGTGTGAGGAGACGCACTGGAAATGTTTCGGTTGGAACATCTGTTTTTGCAATGATTGTATTGGATAAAGAACTATCAAAAGTATATCCAGAAATCGACTTAGTCACGACACCTAACGGAAGTCCCGTAGCCATGGTCCATGCGAATAACTGCTCAAGTGACATTAACGCTTGGATAGGTTTGTTCCGTGAGTTCTCGGAGGCGATGGGGTATGAGGTTGATACCTCTGAATTATTTCGTGTGATGTTCAACAAAGCAATGGAAGCAGATCCAGATGGCGGTGGACTGCTAAGCTATGGATATTTTTCGGGAGAAAATATTACAGGTTTAATAGAAGGTCGACCTTTGTTCGTTCGTTCACCTGAAAGTCATTTCAATCTAGCGAATTTTATGAGGGTTCATCTTTTTACGGCATTTGGTGCGTTAAAAATTGGGATGGATCTCTTGACAAAAGAAGAAAATGTATTGATCGACAGCATTTTGGCTCATGGTGGGTTATTTAAAACACCAGTAGTTGGCCAAAAAATTATTGCAGCTGCGATGAACGTTCCTGTTTCTGTTATGGAAACAGCTGGAGATGGCGGTGCCTGGGGAATGGCGATTCTTGCATCCTACATGATGAGTAAAAGCGAGAATGAAAGTTTAGAAGATTTCCTTACTGATAAAGTTTTTGAGGGAATTGATGCCCAAGAGATTCATCCTGATCAAAGTGATGTAGAAGGATTTGAGGTATTTATCGAGCGTTACATAAAAGGACTGAAAATTGAGCGAGCTGCTGTCGAATATTTACTTCCATAACGAGAAGGAAGGAGAGATTAACATGTTAGATCGACTTAAGGAAGAAGTGTATCAAGCAAATTTGGAATTACCTAAACATGGTCTAGTCAAATTCACTTGGGGTAATGCCAGTGCGATTGATAGGGCTAGTGGGTTATTTGTGATCAAACCAAGTGGTGTTGATTATGAAACGATGAAACCTAGCGATATGGTGGTTGTAGATTTGGATGGGAATGTTGTAGAAGGCGAGTTAAGACCTTCATCAGATACACAGACACACGCAGTATTATACAAGCACTTCCCAGAAATTGGCGGAATCGTTCACACACATTCTACTTGGGCGACGATATGGGCACAAGCAGGACTTGATGTTCCAGCAATGGGAACGACTCATGCAGATACTTTTTATGGTTCAATTCCATGTGCTCGATTTTTAACGCAAGAGGAAATCGACAGTGGGTACGAGGCCGCAACAGGACGCGTCATCATTGAAACATTCGAGGAGAGAGGACTCGATGTTCTAGCTGTACCAGGTGTTTTGCTTCATGGACATGGCCCCTTTACATGGGGAAAAGATGTGAATGCTGCCGTGGTGAATAGCGTTGTGTTAGATGAAGTTGCAAAAATGAATTTGTTCACACGTGGGTTAAATAATTTCGCTGTAGAATTACCGCAACGTATTTTGGATAAACATTATTTACGGAAGCATGGGAAAAATGCATATTACGGACAAAAATAATTCTAAACTATGAAACTAGGAAAAGGGGATTATGATGGAGAATAAAGAGTTTTGGTTTGTTGTTGGCTCCCAGCATCTATATGGGGAAGAAACGTTAGCAGAGGTTAGAGCACACGCAAAAGAGATGACCGAGTCATTGAATGCAAGTGGTGTGTTACCATATCCACTCGTATTACAAGATTTAGCTGTTAGTGCGGATAAAATTACTAATATTATGAAAGAAGTTAATTATCGTGATGAAGTTGCTGGCGTCATAACGTGGATGCATACGTTCTCGCCTGCAAAAATGTGGATACGTGGTACAAAATTATTACAAAAACCGTTATTGCACCTAGCAACCCAATATAACGAAAGTATTCCGTGGCAGACGATTGATATGGATTTTATGAATCTAAACCAATCCGCTCATGGTGACCGTGAATATGGTTTTATTAATGCTCGTTTGAAAAAACAAAATAAGGTAGTAGTCGGTTACTGGCAACGCCCTGAGGTTCAAAAGCAAATAGCCGATTGGATGGATGTAGCTGTTGCTTACAATGAAAGCTTTAATATAAAGGTAGCTCGCTTTGGCGATAATATGCGTAATGTTGGTGTAACAGAGGGTGACAAGATCGAAGCTCAAATTCAATTCGGATGGACAGTTGACTATTTTGGTATTGGAGATCTTGTTCAATATGTGAAGGCTGTTACAGATGAAGAGATTGATGCATTGTTTGCGCAGTACGCAGAAGCCTATGAATTTGATTATGGTAATTATAGTCAAGCAGATTGGGAAGCGAGTGTGAAGGTGCAAGCTAGTTATGAAATTGCCATCAAGCGTTTCCTTGATGATGGCGGGTACACAGCGTTCACAACTAACTTTGAAGATTTGTATGGCATGAAACAACTTCCAGGTTTAGCAGTTCAACGATTAATGGCACAAGGTTATGGTTTCGCGGGTGAAGGGGATTGGAAGACTGCAGCTCTCGATCGTTTACTAAAGGTCATGAGTCATAATCAATCTACTGGATTTATGGAAGATTACACATACGAATTAGCAGCAGGTAGGGAAGCTGTGCTTCAGTCTCACATGCTTGAAGTCGATCCAACATTAGCGAACAATCGCCCGAAGATTGTAGTGTCTCCATTAGGTATTGGTGATCGGGAAGATCCAGCACGTTTAGTATTTGACGGCAAAGCGGGTGAAGGAGTAGTTGTTTCAATGGCTGACTTTGGTACCCATTTCAAATTATTAATCAACGAAGTTACAACATTTGAACCAACCGTACCTGCTCCAAACCTTCCAGTTGCACGTGTACTTTGGGAGGTGAAGCCGAACTTCCAAGAAGGAGTGAAGGCTTGGATTGAAAATGGTGGTGGTCACCATACTGTAGTTTCACTGAATCTAACAACTGATCAGATTATAACCTTTGCAAAATTAGTAAACCTCGAATATGTCTTAATTAATTAGCTAATAAAGAAAGTCTAGATACCTCTTGTATCTAGACTTTCTTTATTTTGGGGTTCTTCTCAAAGTGGTTGTAGTGATTTGAAAAAACAAACCTAGTTATAGAAGTGGAAAGCATCTCACGATCAGAAATCTATTGTGTCATAAGCAATAAATTTTGCGAAATACCTTATTTTTTAATGTGATTTATACATGACCCTGCTAAATATATAAGCATTGTTTTATGTATCAAAATGGATACGAGGTATCAATTTTTAAGCATTAAATTTTAGCTTGATTCTTAAGGGCTATTGATTAAACAAATATTTCATATTAATATTTAAGTAAATGGTTATACGTACAACTTATGTGCAAGGAGGTTCTTGATAGAAAAGTTATTGTCAATGTGTTATTTTATACAACATAAACTTATTAAAATTAGATGGAATACTGAAAAGATCCTCACAATATATGGGTAGGGATATTATAGAGTATAAGAAAAGCCACTATAAAAACAGATAATCAATCAATTTTTACTACAGATGTATGGATGGAGTGTTATTGAGTGAATGAAACAAAATACGGTATGGTAAAAAGTTGGATCAAGTCCAAAATATTAGATGGTACCTTTTTGCCTAATAATAAGATTTATTCAGAAAGTGAGTTAATGGAACAATTTCATGTTAGCAGACATACGGTTAGATTAGCATTAGGGGAATTAGTAAGTGAGGGATGGTTGTATAAGGAACAGGGGGCAGGAACATTCGTTTCGGAACAAAACGAAAAATCAGTAGGCACTCCTGGAACGACAAATAATAAGAGGATTGCTATCATTGTTACCTATATCTCTGACTACATTTTTCCTTCAATCATTCGAGGGGCTGAAGGTATTTTGAGTCAGGAAGGATACCAAGTTAGCCTGTTCAGTACAAATAACGATCATGATAATGAACGTAAAATACTAGAAACAATCATTACTCAAAAATTTGACGGAGTCATTGTAGAACCTACAAAGAGTGCAATATCTAACCCGAATATTAATTATTATTTAAACTTAGAAGCTTTAAATATCCCTTATGTCATGATTAATGCTGCATATGATGAACTAGAACCAATCAGTATTGTTATGGATGACGAAAAAGGTGGATACATACAGGCTGAACATTTGATTAACTTAGGACATCAGAATATATTAGGTTTCTTTAAAAATGATGATTTACAAGGTTTGAAAAGAATGAAAGGATATTTTAAGGCTCATCGTGAAAATGGAATTCCGATTAATCCGAATAATGTTGTAACCTATACGACTATGGAAAAATCTACGAAACCAGTTGAGGCGTTAGAAGATATATTGAGTACCAAAGAAAATCTGCCAACTGGAATTGTTTGCTATAACGATGAACTTGCAATGAAATTACTTGATGTTCTTAGACGAAAAGATTTATGTGTGCCAGAAGACATCTCCATTATAGGTTTTGATGATTCCTTTTTTGCTGATATATCAGAGGTGAAACTAACGTCTGTCAAACATCCTAAAAGTGAACTAGGTGAAATGGCTGCTAAGAAAATCATTAAATTAGTTAAGAATAGAAAAAAACAAAATGGGAGTGACACCTATGAATCATTCTTGTTTGAGCCAATCATTACTTATAGAAATTCAACAAAGGATTTAGTAAAGGACTAAACGGCTTCTTCTATTTTTCTATCAAAAAAAAAGAATTGTGGTACAAGTGTGTAACAAAACTTCAGTTTTCAAAGTGATACGTACAACATAATATACTTAAGAATTTGTCATACAAATGTCTTAAAATTCTATACATTATTCGTTGACATGTACGTATAAGGTGGATATAATAAAAGTGTAAGTTGAATGCGTTTTCAAACATTTTCAAAGTTCTTGAAATCGCATTAACTTTACATAGACTATATTAATTAGGAGTGATAGTTACCAGATTAATAACTTACCTTTTTAGCGAACTTAGTTTATTAGTTGGATAAAGAAAGTACAGGGGGAATGAATAATGAAAAAGAAGAGTCTTTCGTTCTTTAGCGTTCTACTTTTATCTTTTGTGTTATTATTGGCTGCTTGTAGCGGAGGAGGAAGCGAGGCGAAACCAACAAACTCTGATGATGTAAAAACCGCTGGTTCTGATATTGAAGACGCAACAGAATTAAGTTTTTGGACTTTTGCTGGGACACACGCTGATTTTTACGCAAATGCCGCTGAAAGATGGAATGAACAAAATCCAGATAAACCAATTAAATTGACAGTTGAAAACTATCCATTCGATCAAATGCACAACAATTTATTAATGGCCTTGCAATCTGGATCAGGTGCACCTGACTTGGTGGATATTGAGTTAGCAAAATTTTCGAACTTCCTTAAAGGTGATGTCCAATTAGAACCTCTGAATGATTTAATTGAGCCTGAATTAGATAAGTTTATTCCAGAAAGAGTTAGTATTTATGAGAAAGATGGAAACTATTATGGTGCTCCAACCCATCTAGGTGCTTCAGTTGTTTATTATAATATGGAAATTATGGATGAAGCTGGTGTAGATATTGATGAAATTAAAACTTGGGATGATTATGTAGAAGCAGGTAAAAAAGTGGTGGAAGTGACAGGGAAGCCGATGACCACCATTGCAACTAACTGGTACGGAATATGGCCTTTTGCAGCTCAAAGAGGATCAGATTTCTTTGATGAAAACGGCGAATTAACACTAGATAGCAAAGAAAATATTGAAACATTAGAATTTGTTAATGCTTTAGTTAATGAACATAAAATTGCAGAAATCGCTCCAGGAAACGGCTATCATTCTGAAGAATTCTATGGCTTCATGAATGATGGTGGCCAAGCATCTTTAGTTATTCCTATGTTCTATATGAAAGATTTTACAACTTATATGCCTGACCTAGAAGGAAAGGTTCAAATTCGTCCGATGCCTAAATGGTCTGATTCAGAATATCAATCCGCAACGATGGGTGGAACAGGTACTGCTGTTACTAGCCAATCAAAACATATTGACTTAGCGAAAGAATTTTTATACTTTGCTAAATTATCTAAAGAAGGAAATATCCAACTTTGGACAGAACTAGGATTTGATCCTCCTCGTTGGGATGTCTGGGAAGAACCAGAAATGAAAGAGGATAATGTTTATTATCAATATTTCCATAAAGATATTTTTGATATCTTACTAACTGTAAAAGATAATGTTGCGGGAATTCAGATATCTGAATACACTCCAGATGTTCTATCAGAAATTGATTCAAATATTATGCATAAAGTACTCAGGGAACAAAACGCTACCCCAGAGGAAGCATTAAAAGAATCAGCAGATACTATTAGACAGAAAATGGGAAGTAATTAATAGTCTATAGGTATGGGCAGGATGTATGTAATCCTGCCCATACCTCTAATTTTAATATGATAGAAGGGATAAAATGTACGAAGTAAATGTAAAAAACAAAAGAAATCTTACCCCTACACAAAAGCCCAAAAATGAAAACAGTATTATGAAGTTTCTTAACTCAAAAAAAGTTGTACCATATGTTTTTGTTTTTCCATTTATCGTATCCTTTACAATACTTACCTTATATCCTACGATTCAAGCTTTTATGATGAGTTTCCAAAGAATCTTACCTGGACAAATTGAATTTATAGGATTACAGAATTATGAAAGGATTTTCAATCAGACATTTTATAAAGCGCTATTCAATTCAACAATCTATACAATACTAACCGTTTTAATTCTAGTATCAGTACCCATAATTCTTGCGATATTATTAGATTCTAAATTAGTTAAATTTAAAACAATTTTTCGTTCAGCATTGTTTATTCCTGCTCTGACTTCTATCGTAGTCGCTGGTGTCATTTTTAGGTTAGTTTTTGCAGGGTCAGAAAATGCGATTGCGAACCAAATAGTAGGCTTCTTTGGTTTTGAACCTGTTAGTTGGCAATTCACTGCATGGTCAGGAATGTTTTTAATGGTAATTATGGCTTCTTGGAGATGGATGGGAGTCAATGTTCTTTACTTTTTGGCAGGTTTACAAAGTATTCCTAAAGAATTGTATGAATCAGCTGAAATTGATGGTGCCAACCTATTTCAAAAGTTTAGAAATGTGACACTACCATTCTTAAAACCTATTATTATTTTTGTAACGACAATAAGTATTATTGGTGGCTTTAGAGTCTTTGAAGAGAGTTATGTTATTTGGCAAGGAAATTCACCTGGAAATATTGGATTGACACTTGTTGGATTATTGTATCAAGAGGGTATTCAACAAAATGATATGGGCTTTGGAGCAGCGATAGGTGTAGTGCTCTTAATCCTTATCTTTATCATCAGTATTATTTATTTATTATTGACAGGTGCATTTAAAAGAGGTGATGAGTAGCATGAAAAAAACGAATACTCTAACAAAATGGATTGTAAACATATTTTTAGTAATCGTGGCGCTTATTGCTTTATTTCCATTAATAAGCCTCATTATCTCATCGTTTCGTCCATCATCAGAACTAATGAGAAACGGGATATCATTTTCAATAAATTTCAGTGAACTTTCACTAAAAAACTATGCACATATCTTTACTGAATCGCCTGCATATTGGAAATGGTATAGTAATAGTTTAATTATTTCTGGATTAACGATTGTCTTATCGTTATTTTTCTCTTCTATGGTTGGTTATGCACTTGCAGTATACAACTTCAGAGGTAGAAACCTGCTATTTCTCTTTGTGTTAGTCATTATTATGATCCCATTTGAAGTGTTAATGCTACCACTCTATCAATTAATGATTAGTTTTAAATTGATTAATACGTATACGGGAGTAATGTTACCGTTGATTGTTGCACCAACTGCTGTATTTTTCTTTAGGCAATATGCTTTAGGGCTACCTACAGAATTGATGGATTCTGCTAGGATTGATGGCTGTACTGAGTATGGAATCTATTTTAGAATAATGGCTCCATTAATGTTACCTTCATTTTCAGCTATGGCTATCTTACAAGGGTTAGGTAGTTGGAATAATTTCTTATGGCCATTACTTGTCATACGATCAAGTGACTTGTTTACATTGCCAATCGGATTGGCGACATTATTGACGCCATATGGAAATAACTATGATACGTTAATTGCAGGATCTGTAATGACAATAATACCTATCATTATCCTGTTTATTTTCTTCCAACGATACTTTGTTGCGGGTCTAGCTTCAGGTAGTGTAAAAGGATAATTAAATTTAAAAAAGATGAGCGAAAGGTGTTAGAGGATGAGTAGCCAAAACATTGTTAATTCTCTGGATAGACTATTTACTTGGATAACTCGTTTAGTGGTCTTAAACTTATTATGGATTTTTTACACGATCATTGGACTAGTAGTTGGAGGGATCTTTCCAGCAACATTGTCCGTTCTAAAGATATTTAGAAAGTGGATTATTGGTGAAGAAGAAGTACCACTTTGGAGTACATTTAGACAAGAATATCGGAGAGATTTTATTAAGTCTAACATAATAGGTTGGATACTTACTCTTTCAGGAATGATCCTTTTTATGAATTATCTAGTCATTAAAAGCACAGAAAATATTAGTGTTTTAATTCCTGTAGCCTTTTATATTTTAATTATCCTTTATATAAATGTATTGATTTGGTCCTTCCCGCAATTAGCGCATTATAATGGTGAAATTAAAGTTTTCTTAAAAAATGCGATCATTTTGGGATTTGGTAAATTACACTACACAATTGCTATAATCATCTATTTATTTATAGTAATGTATATTTCATTAAGTTTTCCTGGAATTCTTCCTTTTTTTACAGTTAGTATAGGTGCGTTCGGTTGGATTTGGTTATCAATGAACTTGTTTCAAAAAATGGATTTAAAAAGTGAACAGACTACAATGCTTTGAGAAAGGTGAATAAAATGACTTTGAACGTTGTTAAGGCGAAAATGGTTATAGATAAGACATTTAAGATAGCAGAAATAGATCCAAGGATTTACGGTTCTTTTATAGAGCAACTAGGTCGTGCTGTATACGGTGGAATCTATGAACCTACTCATAGTACTGCTGACGAAGAGGGGTTCCGCCAAGATGTTATTGAATTGGTAAAAGAATTAAAGGTGCCAATAATTCGCTATCCAGGTGGGAATATGGTTTCTGCATATAATTGGGAAGATGGAGTAGGACCAAAAGAATTAAGGCCAAAAAGGTTGGAGTTGGCATGGAGTTCGTTAGAAACAAATGAAGTTGGAACAAACGAGTTTATCTCCTGGGCGAAAAAGGTAGATGCTGAGGTAATGATGGCTGTAAACTTAGGTACACGTGGTATTGATGCAGCTCGAAACTTGGTTGAATACACTAACCATCCAGGAGGGACATATTGGAGTGATTTGAGAAAAAAACATGGGTATAAAGATCCTCATCAAATCAAAGTCTGGTGTCTCGGAAATGAAATGGATGGACCTTGGCAAATAGGGATGAAAACAGCATATGAATATGGTCGGCTTGCTGCTGAAACTGCGAAAGCTATGAAATTAGTTGACCCGACAATTGAGCTAGTTAGCTGTGGAAGCTCAGGTTCAGGTATGCCAACATTCCCTGAGTGGGAAGCAGAAACGCTTGAACATACATATGAATATGCTGATTATATTTCTCTACATCAGTATTATGGAAATCGTGATAATGATACCGCTAACTATTTAGCAAGTTCGTTAGATATGGATAATTTTATTAAAACTGTCATTGCAACATGTGACTATATAAAAGCGAAAAAACGTAGTAAAAAAACAATGAATTTAAGTTTTGATGAATGGAATGTGTGGTACCACTCAAATGCTCAAGATAAAGAAATTGAGCCTTGGTCTGTTGCACCACCATTATTAGAGGACATCTACACATTTGAAGATGCACTCCTTGTAGGAAGTATGCTGAATACATTACTAAAGCACTCAGATCGAGTAAAAATGGCTTGTATGGCACAATTGGTGAATGTTATCGCGCCAATTATGACAGAAACAGGTGGTGGTGTCTGGAAGCAAACTATTTTCTATCCATATTACTATACATCTGTTTATGGACGTGGAACTGCGCTACATTCTATCGTTGATTCTCCTAAATATGATAGTAAGGACTTTACGGATGTTCCGTATCTAGATCAATCGGTCATTTATAATGAAGAAAATGATGAACTGGTCATATACGCAGTGAATCGAAATTTAGAGGACACATTAATGGTGGATGTTGATATTCGTTCATTTGAAGGGTACAAATTAATCGAGCATGTTACGCTAGTAAATGAAGAAGCAAAAGCTGTAAACTCCATCGTGAGCGAACAAGTTAAACCTAGTATTTGTAATGATTCTTATATCGAAAACGATACTTTAGTAGCTGTATTGCCTAAGATGTCATGGAATATGTTACGTCTAAAGAAAAACAATGAATAATAAAGATACGAAAAGAAAGGGGCTGTCCAAAAAGTCACTGAAAAATGACTTTTGAGGACAGCCCTCATTTTTTGTTTTTTGGGTTTACTAAAAA
>Ga0079224_100004816_pt1 | contig 17574 bp, 16 predicted proteins | sample Stecom2015_FD_80414 | JGI IMG/M metagenome (GOLD analysis project Ga0079224, IMG submission 80414) | Agricultural soil microbial communities from Utah to study Nitrogen management - Steer compost 2015 | ecosystem: Environmental > Terrestrial > Soil > Agricultural land | place: USA: Utah...
CACCGCCGGGATGCAGTCCGCGCAGACCATCGTGGCGATCAACAACGATCCCGAGGCGCCGATCTTCGAGATGGCCGACCTCGGCATCGTCGGCGACCTGAACGACGTCATCCCGCAGGCCGTCGAGGAACTGCGCCGCCTGCGCTCCGAGCAGTAACCGGAGCGATCCCTCGGCTGTGCGCGGCACGCGCGCGGACCCGGCTCCCTACACTGGGTCGGTGACTACGTACCTCGACCACGCCGCCACATCCCCGGTGCGTCCGGAGGTGGCCGAGGTCTACGCTGCGGAGCTTACCCGGCTGGGGAACCCGTCCTCGCTGCACACCGCGGGGCGCGACGCGCGACGCCGGCTCGAAGAGGCGCGTGAGCAGCTCGCGGCCGCGGTCGGCGCCGAACCGGCCGAGGTGCTGTTCACCTCCGGCGGCACGGAGGCAGACAACCTCGCCGTCAAGGGCGCCTACTGGGCCCGCCACGGCACGGACCCTGCGCTGTCTGCCGTCGCCGTCTCCGCCGTCGAGCATCACGCCGTCCTCGAGGCCGCCGAATGGCTCGGTGAGCACGAGGGCGCAGCTGTCCGCCTGCTCCGCGTCACCGGTGACGGCCGGCTCGACCTGAACCACCTCGACGAGACGCTCGCCCGCGGCGACGTCGCCGTCGTCTCGGTCATGTGGGCCAACAACGAGACCGGGGCCCTCCAGCCGATCCACGACGTCGTCACCCGGGCCGACGCCGCAGGCGTCCCCGTCCACACCGACGCCGTCCAGGCCGTCGGGAAGGTGCCGGTTCATTTTGCCCGCTCCGGCGTCGGCGCCCTGACGCTCACCGGTCACAAGCTCGGCGCGCCCGTCGGTACCGGGGCGCTCGTCGCCCGCCGGGACTATCCGCTCGCGGCCGTCGAGCACGGCGGCCGCCAGGAACGCGGGGTCCGCTCGGGCACCCTCAATCTCGCCGGTGCCCACGCCCTCGCACTCGCCGTCGAGCTCGCCGTGGCCGAACAGGAGGCGGAGGCAGTGCGGCTCGCACAGTTGCGCGACCGGCTGCTCGCCGGCGTGACCGCGGCGGTTCCCGACGCTCGTGTCACCGGTCCGGCCGGCGCTCACCGGCTGCCCGGGCTGGCGCACGTGACGGTCGCCGAGGCGGACGCGGACGCCCTGCTGCTCGGCTTGGACATGGCCGGCATCGCTGCCTCGTCCGGGTCCGCCTGCCAGGCCGGCGTCCAGCAGCCCTCGCACGTGCTCCTCGCGATGGGCTACGACGAGGAATCGGCCCGCTCCGCACTGCGGTTCTCCCTCGGCCGGACCACCACCGCCGCGGACGTGGACGCGCTCGTGGCCGCCCTGCCCGCTGTGGTGGACGGTGCTCGCAAGGCCTACGCCACCCATCGGCCGCGCACGACGGAAGGAGTCGCCTGATGCGCGTGCTTGCCGCTCTCTCCGGAGGTGTCGACTCGGCCGTCGCCGCGGCCCGGGCCGTCGAGGCCGGACACGACGTCGTCGGTGTCCACATGGCGCTGTCGCGCTCCCGCGCCCAGCACCGCAACGGCTCTCGGGGCTGCTGCTCCATCGAGGACGCCTCGGACGCACGCCGAGCCGCCGACGTCCTGGGCATCCCGTACTACGTGTGGGACCTGTCCGAGGAGTTCGAAGACACGGTGGTCGCCGACTTCCTCAGCGAGTACGAGGCCGGGCGGACCCCGAACCCGTGCGTGCGGTGCAACGAGCACATCAAGTTCTCCGCCCTTCTCGACCGCGGCCTCGCGCTCGGCTTCGACGCGGTCTGCACCGGGCACTACGCCCGCATCGTCGACGTGCCCGGCACCGACGGCCAGCACCGCCGTGAGCTCCATCGCGCCGCGGACACCGCCAAGGACCAGTCCTACGTCCTCGCCGTGATGGGTCCGGAGCGTCTCGGACGCTCCCTCTTCCCACTCGGGGACGCCCCCTCCAAGGACGCTGTTCGCGCCGAGGCCGCCGAGCGGGGCCTGAGCGTGTCCGCCAAGCCGGACTCGTACGACATCTGTTTCGTCGCCGACGGGGACACGCGAGGTTTCCTGCGTGACCGGCTCGGTTCCCGGCCGGGCGAGATCGTCGACACCGACGGCGCCGTCCTGGGCGAGCACGACGGCGCCTACGCCTTCACGGTCGGCCAGCGCAAGGGGCTCGGGCTCACGCGGCCCGCGCCCGACGGCACTCCGCGCTACGTCCTCGAGGTCCGTCCCGAGCAGGGACAGGTCGTCGTCGGACCGAGCCAGTTGCTCAGTGTCGACGAACTCACCGCCGACCAGGCGATCTGGCTCGCCGACGACGTGACGGCCGAGGAGTGGATCGACGTGGAGGTGCAGATCCGCGCCCACGGCGATCCGGTCGCGGCGAGCGTCCGGCGCCGCCGCGAGGGCGGCGCCGAGACCGTCGAGGCTCGGCTGGCGACGCCGTTGCGCGGGATCGCGCCCGGCCAGTCGCTCGTGGTCTACCGCGGCACGCGGGTGCTCGGCCAGGCGACCATCGCCGAGGCCCACCGGGGGGCTGCGCTACCGGCCTGAACCGGTGCGGCCCGTGGCGCCACCCCCTTGCGTTCTCGTGCGTTACCGGTCGTCGAGCGGGACGGCGTCCGGCCGGGCCACGGTGCTGGTCATCGTCACCGAGTGGCCCTCCCGGGCGGCCTCCAGGACACCTTCCATCACCTCGAGGACGTGGAAGGCGAGGGCTCCCTGGGCGCGGCCTGCGGTGGGCTCGCCCGCGAACGCTCCCGACCAGTGCAGGTCCGCCAGGCCGTAGCCGCGGGCCGCGCCGCGGTAGCCGGCTGAGACGGGTAGGTCGCGCCAGGAGTCCTGGGGCGTGGCCAGCGAGACCGGTCCGGTGAACCTGTTGGGGTCCGGGACGGTCAGTGACCCCTCCGTACCGTGCACCTCGATGTTCGCTGCTCGGGTGGCGGTGCCGTCGAAGCTCATCACCAGGGTCGAGATCGCGCCGGAGGCGTGCACCAGCGCACCGGTGACGTGACTCGGCGTGGAGACCGTGATGCGTTCGCCGGCACGCGGTCCCGAGCCGATGGCTCGCTCTCCGCGCAGCGCACTGGCTGCGCCGATCACCCGCACCACCGGCCCCAGGAGGGTCACGAGGGAGGTCACGTAGTACGGCCCCATGTCGAGCAGTGGCCCGCCGCCCGGCTGGTAGTAGAAGTCGGGTGCCGGGTGCCACCGCTCGTGGCCCGGCGTGACCATCGTCGCGGTGGCGGAAACCGGGGTGCCCACCATGCCGGAGTCCACCGCGGCCCGGGCCGTCTGAATGCCGGTACCGAGGACCGTGTCCGGAGCCCCGCCGAGCACCACGCCCGCGGCGGCGGCCGCGTCCACCATCCGCCGCGCATCCGTCGTCGTCGCCGCCAACGGCTTCTCGACGTACACGCCCTTGCCGGCCTCGATCGTGGCCAGCGAGGTCTCGGCGTGCGCCGCCGGCACGGTGAGGTTGAGCACCGCGGCGACGTCGTCGCGCTCGAGCAGGCCCTCGACCGTCGTGCCGACCGCGCCGGCCTGTTCCGCCGCCGTGCGGGCACGTTCGACGTCGAGATCGGCCACCGCGACGAGCCGGAGGTCGTCGAGGCGGGCGAGAGTGGCGAGGTACTGGGCGCTGATGTGGCCCGCGCCGATGAGGCCGACGGTCAGCGGCTGGCCCACAGCATCCCCCGTTCGACGATCGTGCGCACCGACGGGTGTTCGAGCACGTCGACGTGGTGACCGGGTGTCGCGACGAAGATGCGCCCCTGACCCCACCGCCGGGTCCACACGGCCGGGCAGGTGTGCTCGCCGGACCAGGCGTCGAACTCCCGCTTCGGCAACGTGGTGGTGGCGAGCACGTCGAGCAGCCCGTCAGTGAGGACCCAGTACTGCTCCGTGTCGAGCTCGAAGGACTCGAGACCACGGACGATGGGGTGGTCGGCCTTCTCGGGCACAATGTCGATGCGGTGCGGGATGTAGCTGTCGGACTGCTCGCCGGTGCGCTCACTCGGGTGCCGGCCGGGGCGGTGGGCGAACTGCGCACCCATGAGCTGCAGGTAGGCGTCACTGGACCGGTAGGAGTCGGCGATGCCGCCGTGCCAGCCGGCGAAACCGGTGCCCGCCTCGATCGCCGAGCGCAGACCCGCGACCTCCTCCTTCTCGATCGTCGACATCGTCACGCACTGCACGATCAGGTCGGTCGCGGCCATGCGGTCCGCGTCGGCGTAGACCGCGGGGGAGTCGAAGACGTCGAGTTCGTAGCCGTGCTCGGCGAGGAACGGGCGGAAGAGGTCGGTGGTCTCGACGGGCTGGTGTCCCTCCCAGCCGCCTCGGACGATGATCGCCTGCTTGCTCATGGATGCTCTCTCTCGATGGCGCTGACGTGCTCACCGTAGTGAGGGGCGCCACGTCCCCGTGCGCCTGTCCGATGAGCGGCTATGCCGCGTACGCGGTGCCGACCGCGTCCGCCAGGACCTCGAGCGTGACGGCGATCCCGTCCTCCGCGCGCACCCGTGCGCCTACCTGGGCCACGTGGGCGCGCTGGGTCAGGGCCCGTTCCAGGGCCGGCTGGAGTCGTCCGCGGGAGAGCTTCGTCGACGGCACCGGGGCCGGTCCCAGGCCACGTGCCGCCACCGCGGCGCCCCAGAACGCCTGGTCAGCGGCGAACGGAACGACGACGGAGGGTGTCCCCGCCCGCAGCGCGGCGTGCACCGTCCCGGCGCCGCCGTGGTGGACGGCCACCTCGGCCCGGGGAAGGACGACGTCGTGGTCCACCTCCGGGACGGCGAGCACGTCGCCGTCGCCGGCCAGGTCCCGGGGCAGCGCCAACCCGCCCCACCCCGTTGCCAGCAGGATGCGCAGGCCCACGACGCGAGCCGAGACGATCACGGTCCGGGCGCGTTCGAGCGGATCACCGCCGGTCATCGACCCGAATCCGGCGTACAGGAAAGGTCCGCGATCCATGAACGCCTGCACCCCCGCGGGCAGGGCAGCTCCGCCGGTCGCGGGCGGCCAGGACCCGGTCAGGCGCGCCGAAGCGGGCCAGTCCGCAGGCCGCGAGAGGAGTTCGGGGCTCACCGGGGCGAGCGACGCGTGCGGCGGGTCGGCCGGTCCGCTCACCCCGGCCCGGCGGGCCGCGCGGCGCACGTCGCCGGCGAACATCGCACTCGACCCGCGCAGGGCGGAATAGGTCAGGCGGTTCAGGGGGCCGCCCAGGTCTCGGGCGACGACGCCGGGCGCCGGGAAGGCGCGGGTCGCGGACAGGGCCGGTACCGCCGAGACGACGACGGACGGGACACCCAGATGCGTCGCCGCCACCGGAGCCGTGAGTACCTTCGGATGATGGACGACGACGTCCGGCCGCAGCTGCAGAATCGTGCGCAACGCGTCCTCGAGCATCCGCGCCATCGCCGGGCGGATCGTCGACCGGAACGTGCGCAGAGCCGCGACCGGAGACACGCCGGCATCGCCGACCAGATCGTGGAACGAGATCCTGAGGTGGCGCACCGGCAGCCCGGACAGATCGACGCCGGGATCCTGCGGCACGGCGAGAGCGACGTCGTGACCGGCGTCGATCGCACGGCGGGCGAGTGCGGCGAAGGGTTCGACGTCACCGCGTGAGCCGGCGGTGACGAGCGCGATCCGCATGGGCGCACCCGGTCCTTCTCGGGGCTTCCGGCCGCATGCCGTCTCGCCCGCCGACCAGACTTCCCGGCGCTCCGGCACCCACAGTACGTCGGCCGGGCACACCCGGTCCGCTCATTTTCCGCAGGTCCGGGCCCAGCCACGGTGTCATCGGTGACCGGGATGCGCGCGACGGCGATCGGCGGGCATACGGTGTGCCCGTGCACGATGCGCTCCCTCTCGCCCGGACCACTGTCGATCCCGACGCCGTCGCACGCACCGATCCAGGCCTGCTCGACCGGCTGGCGGGTGACCCGTCCACCCGTGTGGCGCTGCTCCAGCGGGACCTGCTCGCCACCACGGAGGGCGGACTCGACCTGCGCCGGCCGGACGAGCTGCCGTCGGACGCCTGGACGGCCGGCGCGGCCGTCTACCTCGGCCGCGACGACGAGCACGCCTATCTCGCGTTGACCCTGCCCGACCGGTTGGGGGAGGAACGAGACCTGGACGGCGTCCCGGTCGTCGAGGACGCTCGGCTGGTCGATCTCGCGGCGGGACTGCGTCTGCGCCACCTGCGCGATATCGGCGACACCCTGACCGACCGCGACGCCGGCCTGGCGACCACCGCCGTCGCCGTCGCCGCCTGGCACGCGCGGCACCCGCGTTGCCCACGCTGCGGAGAGCCCACCGAGGTCATCGACGCCGGCTGGGTGCGCCGCTGCACGGCCGACGAGTCACTGCACTACCCGCGCACCGATCCCGCCGTCATCATGGCGGTCACCGACGTCCACGACCGGCTTCTCCTCGGTCACGCGGCCCACTGGCCCGAGCGGCGGTTCTCCACACTGGCCGGATACGTCGAGCCCGGGGAGGCGATCGAGGTCGCCGTGGCGCGCGAGGTCAAGGAGGAGGTCGGTCTCGACGTCGCGGACGTCGAGTTCGTCGCGTCCCAGCCCTGGCCGTTCCCGGCCTCGCTGATGCTCGGCTTCCGGGCGGTCCTGTCCGATCAGGCCGAGGAGGCCACGGTCGACGGCGTGGAGATCACGGCCGCCCGGTTCTTCACCCGGCCCGAGCTCGCCCGCGACGTCGAGCAGGGCGACGTCCTGCTGCCGATGCGGTCCTCGATCGCACGGTCGCTCATCGAGGACTGGTACGGCGGCCCGCTGCAGGCGCGAGCCTGACGCCGGCGCGAGCCCCGCCTGGCATGCCGGTGCACGATCGACCACTCGGCACCGGAGTGACGAGTCGGCACCGGAGTGACGACTCGGGCCGGGTCAGGCGCCGAGGCGCTCCTTGACCTCCTTGAGCGACGGATTCGTCGTCGCGCTGCCGTCGGGGAAGACCACGGTCGGCACGGTCTGGTTGCCGCCGTTGACGGACTCGACGAACGACGCCGACTGCGGGTCCTCCTCGATGTTCACCTCGGCATAGTCGATGCCCTCCCGCTCGAGCTGCGACTTGAGCCGGCGGCAGTAACCGCACCAGCTCGTCGAGTACATCGTGATGCTGCCGGGGGCAGGGGCCTGCGTGGTCACGGACGACACTCCAATCTCGCGGGTTGTTCTCCCCGTGACAACGACTGGTGCCGCCGCGTTCTTCCCGAGGGCGGAGGGATCACCGCGACCAGCGGAAGAACCGCACCGCGGACGCGACACCGAGCACCACCGCCGCGGACAGGGCGATCACATGACGGGCCTCGATCTCGCCTCCGAGCCACGCCGCCTCGAGGAGCCGGAGGCCGGCCCCGAACGGTAGCCACTCACCGAAGCGGGCCATCGACTCGGGCAGGTTCTGCGTCCCCCCGAACATCCCGCCCGCCGCGCCCATGACCAGGAACGCCAGCAGGCCGAGGGCGATGGAGGCGTTGGTGGTCGGCGCGAGCGCGCCGATGAGCATCCCGGTCGAGTACATCGCGGCGGCCACCAGCATCAGCGTCCCGAGTGTGGCCGGCGCGTCCTCCGGGCCGACCAGGCCGAATCCGACCCCGACGATCCCGAGCGCCAGTCCGAGCCCGACGACGGTCTGCACGATGGAGACCGTGACCTGCGCGACGAGGACCATGGCCGGGTGGGCCGGCGTCGCGGCGAGTCGTTTGAGCAGGCCCAGCTTGCGGTAGGTGGCGAGGAACGACGGCATGTTCACCACCCCGACCATCGCCACGACCATCACGAGCGTGATGGGCAGGATGAAGACCTCCAGGACCGACCGGTCGCCGGCCTCGGCCACGGACTCCTGAGACGTGCCGAACGCCTGGCTCAGCAGCAGCACGGCCGGCAGACCGATGGGGACCACGAGGCCCGCGGTGTCCCGGATGACCGAGCGCGCCTCGGCGAGGATCATCTGCCCCCACGCCGCCGCGCCGGGCCTGCTCGCCGTCGGGATCTCGAAGCCGTAGGTGCTGGACCCGGTAGTCATGACGTCCCCTCCACACTTTCGATCACGCTCTCGATCTCGTCCGGCCCGGCACCGATCAGGCCCAGGAACGCCTCCTCCAGGTCCTCGGCGCCCGTGTCCCGGACCAGGCTCTGCGGTGTCCCCTCCGCCCGGGTGCGTCCCGCATCGAGGACGACGACCCGGTCGCACAGGCGGGAGACCTCGTCCATGGCGTGACTGACGAGCAGCACCGTCACGCCCTCCTCCCGCAAGGACTCGACCAGCCGCCAGATGCTCCGCCGGCCCTCGGGGTCGAGGCCGGTCGTGAGCTCGTCGAGAATGACCACCCGTGGCCGGCCGATGAGGGCCACGGCCAGGGAGAGCCGTTGCTGCTGGCCACCGGAAAGGTTGCCGAACCGGGCGTCCCGTGAACCGGCCAGGCCGAGGCGCCGGAGCAGCTCCTCGGGATCGTGCCCGGACGGGTAGAAGGAACGGTGCAACCGCAGGTTCTCGATCACCGTGAGGTCCAGGTGGAGGATGGCCTGCTGCAGCTGCACCCCGAGGACCATCCGGAGCCGTGCCCGGTCCGTGACGGGATCCAGTCCGAGGACCCGTACGGTCCCCTCGTCCGGCCGGCGCAGGCCGGCGATCGACTCGGCGAGGGTCGTCTTCCCGGCTCCGTTGCGCCCCAGGATCCCGACGGTCTCACCCTCCTCGACGGTCAGGCTCACCCCGTCCAGCGCCACCGTGCGCTTGTAGCGTTTGCGAATGCCGCTCACGTCCACCGCAGCAGGCATCGTCCCCTCCTCGAGTCGTCGCGTCGCCCGCCCGGTCGGGCGGCTCCTGCCACGCTAGGAATCCGCGGTCGGCCGGTCGCGTGCCGGCCGTCACCACTTCCGACCATGACTTCCGGCACGGGTCGGCCCAGGGAGCAGCGCTCTACGCTGACGCTCGTGCGCCGTACGGATCTGCTCGCCCTCGCCGTGGCTCTGCCGGTGACGCTCGGCCTCATCACCGGAGTCCCGGTGGCCGTCCTGCAGGCCCAGGGCGAGCAGGTCACGCGAGGGCCGGCGTGGCTGTGGTGGATGTTGCTGGTCGGGTTCCTCGTGGCGTTCACCCTGGCCGAGTTCCTCAGCGACCATCCGCGCCGGCTCCTGGCCGTCGGGAGTTTCGTGGTCCAGGCCGTGCTCGGCGTGGCCGTCATCCTGCTCATCGGGCAGGGGGTGGGGTTCGCGAACGTGATCCTCGTCTTCGGTGCGGCGCTGAGCTGCCAGGTGCTACCTCGGTGGGCCACAGCCGTCCTCGTGGCCGTCAACACGATCATCGCCGGGTTCGCCACCAGTTCGGCCGGCGGCTGGTTGGAGCCTGCGCTGACGGCGCTGTTCTACCTGTTCATCCAGATCGTCAGCGTCGCCAGCGTCATCAGCTGGCAGCGCCAGCAGGCGGTCAGCCAGGACCTGGCGGAGGCGCACGTGCAGCTTTCCGCCACCAGCGCACTGCTCGCGGACTCCACCCGCAGTGCGGAACGGCTGCGTATCGCCCGGGACCTGCATGACGTCGCCGGACATCAGCTCACGGCGCTGGCCCTGGAACTCGAGGTCGCCGCCCACCGCGCGGAGCCACCCGCCCAGGAGCACGTGATCCGGGCGCGCAACATCGCGACCGACCTCCTGGACAACGTGCGCGACGTCGTCTCGGACCTGCGGGACGACAGTGGTGACCTGCGCCAGACTCTGGAGCGGGTGGTCGCCGCGGTGCCCGCTCCGGCGGTGCACCTGTCCGTGGGGGAGGACGTCGTGGCCGACGAGGCCCGGACGACGGCGCTCGTGCGGGCGGTCCAGGAGATCGCCGCCAACACCATCCGGCACGCCCGGGAGGCGGAGAACCTCTGGATCGAGCTGACCCGCGAGAACGGGAACCTCGTGCTGTCCGCGGCCGATGACGGCTGGGGCGCGACCGATTTCGCCCTGGGCAACGGACTGCGCGGCATCCGCGAACGCGCCGAACAGCTCGGCGGAACCGCGCGGTTCCTGCGCAGCTCCTCGACACGCGGTGGGTTCGCGACCCGGCTGGAGGTGCCTGCGTCGTGAATGCAGTGCCGGCAGCACCGTCTCCACCCATGCGGGTCGTGATCGTCGACGACCAGACCCTCGTCCGGCACGGGATCCGGAGCCTGCTGGACCTCAGCGAGGATATCTCCGTCGTCGGCGAGGCCGAGGACGGCCGCAGTGCTCTGGAGGTCCTCGGCGAGCACCGTCCCGACGTCGTCCTCCTCGACCTGCGCATGCCGGGGATGGACGGCCTCGCGATGCTGCAGGAGTTGCGCGCGGGTGGGGACGAGGTGCCCGTGCTCGTGCTGACCACCTTCGACGACGCCGACCTCGTCCTCGGCGCCATGCGCGCCGGCGCGAGCGGCTACCTGCTCAAGGACGTGACCCTGGAGCGGCTCGTCGGCGCGATCCGCACGGTGGCCGGAGGCGGAACCTTCCTCCAGCCGTCGCTGACCCAACGCCTGCTGCGTGCCGCTGCCGACGGCGGAGTCCGGGGCGGTCCGAGCGATCCCGCGATGCCGGTCGAGGCACTCACCGGCCGCGAGACCGACGTGCTGCGCCTCATGGCGGGCGGATACGCCAACCGGGAGATCGCCGACGCTCTACATCTCGCCGAGGGAACGGTGAAGAACCACGTCTCCACCGTGCTGCTCAAGCTCGGTGCGCGGGACCGGACGCAGGCCGTCCTGCGCGCGCTCTACCTCGGTCTGCTGCGCTGACCGAGCGGCGGCCGTTCCCCTCTCGCTGTCCACCGGCCGGCGACGTCGCGTCACCGGCGCCTGCGACAATCGGGTGTGATGAGCACGGACGAGCTGACGAGCACCGACGAGCTCCTGGACGCCCTCGACGAGGACCAGCGTGCGGTCGCCGAGCACCTCACCGGTCCGCTGTGCGTCCTCGCCGGCGCGGGCACCGGCAAGACCCGAGCCATCACCTACCGGATCGCCAACGGCGTGCTGTCGGGCACGTACAACCCGCAGACCGTGCTGGCCGTGACCTTCACCGCCCGGGCGGCCGGGGAGATGCGCTCGCGGCTGCGCGACCTCGGTGTCGGCGGGGTCCAGGCGCGCACATTCCACGCCGCCGCGCTGCGTCAGCTCTCGTACTTCTGGCCCTCCGTCGTCGGCGGGTCACTGCCGCGGATCGCGGAGCACAAGGCCTCGCTCGTGGCGGAAGCCTCGGGCCGTCTCGGACTCGGCGCGGACCGCACGGTCATCCGCGATCTCTCCAGCGAGGTCGAGTGGGCGAAGGTCTCGCTCATCACCCCGGACGACTACGCCGCACGCGCCGCCCGAGCCGCCCGTGAGGCTCCCGGCGGCCATGATCATGCGACCGTGGCGCGGCTGCTGAGCGTGTATGAGGAGGTCAAGTCCGAGCGCGGCGTCATCGACTTCGAGGACGTCCTGCTGCTGCTCGTGGGCATCCTGCTCGAGCACGAGGAGGTCGCCGCCCAGGTCCGGGGCCAGTACCGCCATTTCGTCGTCGACGAGTATCAGGACGTCTCGCCGCTGCAGCAGCGCCTCCTCGACCTCTGGCTGGGGGAGCGTCAGGAGTTGTGCGTGGTGGGTGACGCGTCACAGACGATCTACTCCTTCACCGGGGCCACGCCACGGTTCCTCACCGAGTTCACGCAGCGCTTCCCGGGCGCCCCGGTGGTGCGCCTGGTCCGCGACTACCGCTCGACACCGCAGGTGGTCGATCTCGCGAACCAGGTGCTCGCCCGCGCCGGCCGGCACCGAGACGCCGCCGCGGTCGAACTTCTCGCCCAACGCCCGTCCTCCGTGCCGGTCCGCTTCGAGACCTACGACGACGACCTCGCCGAGGCCCGGGGCGTCGCCGAACGCATCAGCGCGTTGGCCGACGGCGGCGTACCCCTGAACGAGATCGCCGTCCTGTACCGCACCAACGGGCAGGCCGAGGCGTTCGAGCAGGCGCTCGCCGACGCGGGCATCGGCTACCTGGTCCGGGGCGGTGAGCGCTTCTTCGCGCGCCGCGAGGTCAAGGAGGCGATCGCCATGCTGCGCGCGGCGGTGCGCTCCTCCGCCGGACAGCCGGTCACCGAGGCCGTACGAGACGTGCTCTCGTCGGTGGGGTGGTCCACCACGCCGCCCGCCGCTCGCGGTGCGCAACGGGAACGGTGGGAATCGCTCAACTCGCTCGTCGGACTCGCGGACGACCTGTACGCCACCCGCCAGGCGACCATGGCCGAGCTCGTCGCTGAACTCGACGAGCGTGCCGCGGCTCAGCACGCGCCCACGGTCGCCGGCGTCACGCTCGCCAGCCTGCACGCGGCCAAGGGCCTGGAGTGGGACGCGGTCTTCCTGGTGGGGGTCTGCGAGGGGCTGCTGCCCATCTCTCTCGCCGAGGGCGAGGCCGCCGTCGCCGAGGAACGGCGCCTGCTCTACGTCGGCATCACGCGGGCGCGAGAGCATCTCCAGGTCTCCTACGCCCGTGCCCGCGCCGTCGGCGGCCGTGCCTCGCGCAAGCGCTCCCGCTTCCTCGACGGCATCTGGCCCGACGGTCCGGCCCCCGTGGGCGGGCGGCGGATGTCGCGCCGGGCGGCGGCCCGGATGCGCCAGGAGTCCTTCGCCGAGGAGAACCCGGCGGACGTCGAGCTCTACGAACGGCTGCGTGCCTGGCGCGGCGCGGTCGCCCAAGCCGTGAGCAAGCCCGCGTACACGGTGCTGCACGACACGACCCTGCAGGCGATCGCGACCGCGAAGCCGAAGGATCTGCGTCAGCTGGCGGTCCTGCGCGGCATCGGAGCTACCAAGCTCGAGGCCTACGGCGGCCAGGTTCTCGCCGTCGTCCGCGGCGAGGAGGTCGACGTCGACGCCTGGTTGCGGCGCTGATCCCGCGGCCGTGAGCCCCCGCTCGGGCGGCGTGCACAGGCCCGGAAGAACTCGCTCGAAAAAACCGTTGCCGCGACGAGACGGGCGGGTCTAGAGTCATGACTCGTCTGAGCCGTTCGGACCCTGCCTAGCCAGCATCAAAGGGTCCCTGACCCCGGATGGGAGGTGCGAGAAGTGATGAGGAACCCGATCGCGTACGCCGATCTGCTGCTCGCGCCCGTTTTTGCCGTCCCCGGGGACAAGTGCGCCCTCGCCACGGATGGCGCCGCCGTGCGCGTGCGCATCGGCGAGCAAGGGATCGCCCGCAGGACCTGACTCTCGACGAGCCGTCAGCTCCGGCCGCGATCCCACAGGGACCGCGGCCGTCGTCTTTCTCAGACGTCCTTGGTCCCACGACGAGGACAGATGAGAGAAACGACCTAGGAGCAGCAGTGCAGCTCACGGCTCTACTCGACCAGATCAGCCAGGGATCATCAGTCTCCTGGCCTGCGACCCCGCCGGCGCTCACCCGCGACGGCGAGGCCGGTCGGGGAGTCCTGTCCACGCCGTCCTCTGTCGGTGCGGGGATCCCGTGCCAGACCGCCGAGGACAGCGACCTGTGGTTCGCGGAGCGCAGCGCCGATGTCGAGTTGGCCAAGGCGCTGTGCCGCGAGTGCCCTGTGCGCGAGGCCTGCCTGACCGGCGCCCTCGAAAGGGGCGAGCCGTGGGGAGTCTGGGGTGGCGAGGTCTTCGTCGACGGCGTCGTCGTTCCGCGCAAGCGGGGCCGCGGACGCCCGCGGAAGCATGACGCGGCCTGAGAGCACCGGCCGGCCGGAGAGCCTCCGGCCGGCCGGTGCCACGCACTCACACGGGCGCCGTCGGCCGGCTCGCCGGCTGCTCGGACGTGGAGGCGTGTGGGTCCGTCCGCGATCGACCGGCCGCCGCGTCCGCACCGGCGGCGCGCACCGGATCTGGTCCGCCGCATCCGCACTCCGGGTGAATCGTCCACTGCCGTAGCACCGGCAGCGGACTCAACGGCCCGACCTCGAGGGTGGCGGCCTCCACGGCGACCTCGCGTCCGTCGATCGCGGCGAGGGCCTGGTGTGCCGCGACCACTGCACCGATCTGCCCGAGTTGGCGTGCCGCCGCGGCCGGAGCGGCGCACCGCATCTGAGTGGCCACTGCCGGCCAGGCCGGGTCCGCCTCTGTTCGGTGCAGGTCCAAGCACCGCGTGCACGGCCCGCGTCCCGGCCGGACCAGCGGGCCGACCGCGATATCCACGTCACCGATCACCACGGGCAGGTGCTCGAGGTCCTCGCGCAGCACGGGCACCAGCCGGACCGGGTCGGCCACCGCGGCGAAGACGGCGACCATGAGGTCGGGGCCGCGGCCCGGCTCCGCCTGCGTGCGCAGTCGCGGGTAGCTCGCCCGCAGCAGGGCACGGGCGCGCTCCGCCCGCGGCCGGCCGACGTCGATCGGTTCGTATGGGCCGACGTCCGAGCGGCGCACCGGGTGCTCGTCGTCGAGCAGCAGGGTGCCCACGCCCGCCTCCGAGAGGTGGGTGGCGATCCGCAGGCCGACGTGGTCCAGTCCGCAGACCCGGACGACGGCGTGGTCTCGCCCGGCGAGGAGGCCGGCGCCGTCGCCGCCGGGTAGTACCCGGGACCAGTAGGCCTCCTCGGGACCGAGCGCGCTACCGGTACGGCGAGAGCCGTGGTCGAGGACACCGGAGCGGTCGAGCAGGCCCAGCAGCTCACGGACACGGCCCGGCGCGACGCCGACGGTGTGCCCGAGGCGGGTCAGGTCTGCCTCGGTGGGAGCGAAGTCCGGGCTGTCGAGCAGGTCCAGCACCCGCTGTTCCCCGCGCGTGAGGTTCTCCAGAACGACGGCGCAACGCGGGTCCACGCCGATCTGACTCTCACCCTCCCGGCGCCAGAGCACCGACAGTCCCGCTCGCAGCCGAATGGTCCGTGCGTCCATCCTGCGGAGCGTGGCACGCGAGCACCCGGCGGCGCAGCGAGCGACCGGCCGCCTGTGGACAACCGGTCACCTCGGTGCCGGGCCGCCCGGCGCGCAGGGAACCAGGGAAGCCACGGCAGGGGCGCGGTCGGACGGGTCAGCCGCGGTCCTGGGGCCGGCCGGGGTCGGCGTCGTCGTCGGCGTCGGACTGCCGGTCGCCGTCCTCGTCCGGTGGCGTGGTGGCCGTGTCCGCCTCCTGACCACCACCGAGCGTGCCGTCGAGCATGGCGGACAGCGCCGCGTCGACATCCTCCTCGGCGGCCCGGGCCTGAGCCCGGCCGGCGACGAAGCCGCTCGGGTCGTCGAGCTCCTCGGCGGTCGGCATGAGGTCGGGGTGCGACCACAGATCGTCACGCTCCGTCTGACCGCGTTCCCGATCGAGCGCAGCCCACAGTGCCGCGGCCTCGCGCAGGCGGCGGGGACGCAGTTCCAGCCCGACCAGCGAGGCGAAGGTCTGCTCCGCCGGTCCACCGGTGGCACGCCGCCGGCTCAGCATCTCCTGCAGCGCGCCCGCCTGTGGCAGGTGCGCCGCGACGGCCTTGCCGGACACCTCCTGCACCCACCCCTCCACGAGCGCCAACGCCGTCTCGAGACGGAGCAGAGCGGCATCCTGGGCGGGGGAGCGCTCGAGGGCGAAGACTCCGCCGGAGAGGGCCTCACGCAGTTCGTCCGGACTCGTGGGGTCGATCCCGCGGACGGCCTCCTCCATCGCCTCCAGGTCGATGGTGATCTCCCGGGCGTAGGCCTCGACGGTGCCGAGCAGGTGTGCCCGCAGCCACGGGACGTGCGCGAAGAGCCGGGCGTGGGCCACCTCGCGGACGGCGAGGAACAGCCGGACCTCCTCCTCGTCGGCGTCCAGTCCGTCGGCGAACTCGGCGACGTTCGCCGGCACCAGGGCGGCCGCCCGGTCCTCGACCAACGGAAGTCCGGTGTCGGACGGCCCGAAGGCCTCACGGGCCAGCGTCCCGACCGCCTGGCCGACCTGCATGCCGAAGACGGCACTGCCGAGCTGCTTGAGCATGCCCTCCATCGGGCCGGTACCGGACATCATGGTGCGCAGCTCGGGCGGCAGGTGCTCTGCCTGGCTGCGCATGACGTCCGCCAGAGCTTCGGAGACCGACGTCGCGACCGGTTCCGACAGGTGCTTCCACGTCGGCAGCGTCCGTTCCACCCACTCCGCGCGGCTCCACGCCTCCTGATGCCCGCCGGCCGGGCCGAGATCGGTCACGGCGTCGAGCCACAGGTCGGCCACGGACAGCGCCTGGCGGATTCGGTCCGCCTCCGCGGCGGTCACGGTCGGATCGCCACCCGCGTGGGCGGACTGGCGCGCGAGATCGTGGGCCACCTGCCAGTTCACCGGGGCGCCGCCGCCGGAGGCGAGCAGTTGCTGCATCTGGCTGATCATGAGCATCAGCTGGTTGCGGTCGTTCGGCAGGCCGGCCGCCTGCGACATCGCCGCCGGGTCGATCCCTGAGGCGCGCATCGCGCGGATCGCCTCCTCGGCCGCGGGCCCGCCCATCATCGACCGGAGGAGCTCCTCCCAGCCGTCGGGCTCCTCGCCCTCGTTCCGGGCCGGTTCCTGACTCATGGCGACTCCTGAAGGTGGTGGGACTCCACGGTAAACCGGTCGGCGCCGGACCAGCGCGCACCGGGGGCGTGAACGGTGCGCGGTTCGCTCTGGGCGCAGCCGGGCCCTCGCACGTCACCTGCTGCCGTTGGGGCATGATGGCCCGGTGCACGAGCAGGAACCCGAGCGCGGGTACGCGCCGCCCGGACCCGCGGCTGCCGGTTCCGGCGGTTCGCCACGCATGGGCAGGGGGGACGCCTCGGCGCAGCTGCGGCCCGACTCGCCTCCCGGCGAACCGGCCTTCGCCGGGCCGCAGCGGCCTGCCGAGGAGTGGGACCGGCCCGAGCGGGCGACGCCGCGCAGCCTGACCCTGGTCCTTGCCGGCGGCGTGCTCGCCCTGGCGTTGCTGCTGGTCATGCTCGTGCCGGTGCCGTATGCCGTGCAGAGTCCCGGACCCACCGTCGACACGCTCGGTGAGCACGAGGGCGAGCCGCTCATCGAGGTCGACGGCGAGCGGACCTACCCCTCCGACGGTGAGCTACGCCTGACGACTGTCTCGGTCGCCGGTGGCCCCGGGCACCCGGTCGCCGCGTTCGACGTCGTCGCCGGCTGGCTGGATCCGAACCGGCTGGTCCTCCCGGTCGAGGCCGTCTTCCCGGAGGACGCCACCGAGGATGAGCTGGACGAGCAGTCCACCCAGCAGATGACCTCCTCCCAGACGAACGCCACCGTCGCGGCACTCGAGGAGCTCGGTCACGACGTGCCGATGACCCTGACGGTCACGGGCGTCGCGGAGAACTCCCCCTCGCGCGGGGTCATCGAGGGCGGCGACGTCGTCACCGCCGTGCGGCCCGAGGGCGGAGACCGCGTCCACGTCGAGGCCTACTCGGATCTCGCGGACGTGCTGGCCGAGACCGCGCCGGGGACCACGGTGACGGTCACGGTGCGCCGCGGTGGCGAGGACCTCGCCCTCGATGTCCAGACGATGGCGTCGCCGCAGCAGGACGGGTCGGTGCTCGGGATCTTCCTCCAGCCCGACGTCGAGCTGCCGTTTCAGGTCGAGTTCGACATCGAGGACATCGGCGGGCCTAGTGCGGGGACGATGTTCGCACTCGG
>Ga0079224_100004818_pt1 | contig 17570 bp, 14 predicted proteins | sample Stecom2015_FD_80414 | JGI IMG/M metagenome (GOLD analysis project Ga0079224, IMG submission 80414) | Agricultural soil microbial communities from Utah to study Nitrogen management - Steer compost 2015 | ecosystem: Environmental > Terrestrial > Soil > Agricultural land | place: USA: Utah...
GCCATGACTTTCGGCGCCATCCTCTTCCTCGGCCTCGGGCTCGCCATGGACGCCACGGCAGTCGCGGCGGCGCGGGGACTTGCGCTGCCCGCCATCAGAGTGCGCCACGTCCTGCTGGTCGCCGGGTTCTTCGGCGGCTTCCAGGCCCTGATGCCGGTCATCGGGTGGTTGCTCGGTGCGCGCTTGGGGCCCGTGGTCCAGGAGTGGGATCACTGGATCGCCTTCGCGCTTCTCGGCTGCATCGGCGGGAAGATGTTGTGGGACGCGCGTGGCGGCGCCGATGAGGACGCGGCCGGAGGCGTGGTCGAACTCTTCGCGTGGAAGACGATGTTCGTCCTCGCCGTCGCCACCAGCATCGACGCGCTCGCGGTCGGCATCACCCTGCCCATGCTCGACGCGTCCTTCTTGATGTCCATCGCGACCATCGGCGTGGTCACCGCCCTGCTCAGCGCCATCGGGCTCTACGCGGGCCGTCGCTTCGGCTCGGTACTGGGCCGGCGGCTCGACGTGGTGGGCGGTCTGGTCCTCGTCGGGCTGGGGCTCAAGATTCTGGTGGAGCACCTGCAGGCGGTCTGACTGAGTGAGAGACGAACACCTGCAGGCGCACTGAGCCCAAAGCCGGGCGGGATCTTTGGGCATCCCGGCCGGCGCGCACGACGCTCAGCTGCTGGGGACATCTCGCGCCGGAAGGTCGGCCGCGAGTGACGCTGCGTCAGGCTTGGGCGAAGCCTGCAGTGAAGGGACCTCCGCGGGCCGTCCGTGGGCATCGAGCGCGACCATCGTGAAGCGTCCGCGGGTCCCGAGCTGGCGATCACCGGTGAGCAGGTCCTCGGAGAAGAGGTCCACCTCCACGGTCATCGAGGTCCGGCCGGTGGCGATGACCCGCGCCATCAACTCCACGAGTTGGCCTTGCCGAACGGGGACGTGGAAGTCGCACTTCTCGCTGCTTGCCGTCACCACCGCCCGACGGGCGTAGCGCGAGGCGACGATGAAGGCCGCCTTGTCCATGAGCGCCAGGGCCTGACCTCCGAAGAGGGTGCCGTAGTGGTTGGTCTGCTCGGGGAACACCATTTCGATCAGGGTGCACGACGTCAGGCGCCCCGGCTCGAGATGCTCCACCTCAGAATTCCGCATCGAGCTCGACCTCACCGGTCACCCCCACCTGATAGGCAGACACCCGCCGCTCGAAGAAGTTGGCGACCTCCTGCACATCCTGCAGATCCATGAACGAGAAAGGGTTCCTCGCTCCGTAGCGCTTGGGCAGGCCCAACATGGACAGGCGCTGGTCGGCACAGAACTCGAGGTACTGCTTCACGCTCTCCACGGAGAGTCCCGCCACGCCTCCCTTGAGCAGGTCGGAGGCGAAGAGGGTCTCGCAGGCGATGGCTTCGTCGAGCATCGCCGCGACCTCCCACTCCATCTGGGCGTCGAAAAGCTCCGGCTCCTCGCGTCGCACGGTGGCGACGACCTCGAAGGCGAAGGCCATGTGGGCGCTCTCGTCCCGGAACACCCAGTTGGTCCCCGCCGCGAGCCCATGCAGCAGCCCCTTCGATCGGAGGAAGTACACGTAGGCGAAAGCCCCGAAGAAGAAGAGTCCCTCGATGCAGGCGGCGAAGCAGATGAGGTTGAGCAGGAAGGCGCGACGCTGCGCCGGGGTGTCGAGCCGGTCGAGGGCGCTGGTCTCCTCGAGCCAACGCATGCAGAACTCCGCCTTCCGTTTGATGGAGGGAATGGTTTCCACCGCCGCGAAGGCCGCCGTCCGCTCCTCCGGATCCGGGATGTAGGTATCCAGGAGGGTCAGGTAGAACTGGACGTGGAGCGCCTCTTCATAGAGCTGCCGCGACAGGTACATCCGCGCTTCCGGTGCGTTGATGTGCCGGTAGAGGTTGAGCACCAGGTTGTTGGCAACGATGGAGTCTCCGGTCGCGAAGAAGGCGACGAGCCGCTGAATGAGGTGCCGTTCCGCGGACGTCATCTTCTCGCGCAGGTCGGTCAAGTCGGTGGAGAAGTCGACCTCCTCCACGGTCCAGGTGTTCCGGATGGCCGCCCGGTACATCTCGAAAAATTTCGGATACGTCATCGGGCGGAGGGTCAGGCAGAGGCCGGGGTCGAGGATGCTCGACGGACGGCGCACGAGGCCTGATTCAGCCGCAGGCAGCTGCATCACCGAAGAGGCAGCCGACGTTCCGGCTCTCGACGGCGCTTCCGGTCCGGTGGCGAAAGGGTCTGCCGGGAAGTGCTCGCGGTTCACTGGCAGGCCTCGCAGGTTTCCGGGTTCTCGAGAGAGCAGGCGATGGCCGCCTCATCGGTGGCGCGCGCCGGCGATGTCAGCACGTTGCCGATCGGAGGCACCGCCATGACCGGGACGTCGCCCGTTCTCAGCTCCGGCGCACGCGAACTGCCGTGCTCCACCGTCGCCTTTGCGATGCGCGTCGCGGGCCGCGAGCGCAGGTAGTAGGTCGTCTTCAGCCCCTTCTTCCACGCGTAGAAGTACATGCTCGAGAGCTGCCCGATCTGGGGGCTCTCGACGAAGAGGTTGAGCGACTGGCTCTGATCGATGAAGGCGCCGCGGTCGGCAGCCATGTCGATGAGCGAGCGCATCGGCACCTCCCATGCGGTCCGGTAGATCTCCCGAAGCGCCACCGGGACCCGCTCGAGACCCTGCACCGACCCTTCCGAGAGCTTGAGCGCATCGCGCATCTCGGCGTCCCATAGACCCAGTCCCTTGAGCTCGGTGACCAGGTAACGGTTCACCTGGAGGAAGTCGCCTGAGAGGGTCTCGCGCTTGAAGAGGTTGGAGACCTGCGGCTCGATGCATTCGTAGCAGCCGGCGATGGATGCGATCGTCGCAGTAGGCGCGATGGCCACCATCAGCGAGTGACGCAGCCCCTTCTCGCGGATCCGCTCCCGCAGAGCGTCCCACCGCACCACGTCAGCGGGCGTCACGCCCCACGCGTCGAACTGCAGCGCTCCCTGTGCCGCGCGCGTTTCGGCAAACGCGGGATGCGGTCCACTCTCCTCTGCCAGCTCCACCGACGCGCTGAGGGCGTGGAAGTAGATCTCCTCGGAGATCCGTCGCGAGAGCTCCCGCGCCGGCTCCGAGTCGAACGGGAGCCGCAGCTGAAAGAACACGTCCTGGAGGCCCATCAGACCCAGGCCGACTGGGCGCCAGCGGTCGTTGGAGGCCTTGGCCTGGGGGATGGGGTAGAAGTTGAGATCGATCACCCGATCGAGCTGGCGGATGGCCGTGCGTACCGTGATGGCGAGCCGCTCGAAGTCGAAAACCCGTCCACCCTCCACCGTCTTCAGGTGCCTGCCGAGATTGATCGAGCCGAGGTTGCAGACCGCCACCTCGTTCGCATCGGTGACCTCGAGGATCTCGGTGCAGAGGTTGGAGAGGTGAACCGTGCGACCCGGTCGCGCGGTCTGGTTGCAGGCGCGGTTGGACGCATCCTTGAAGGTCATCCAACCGTTCCCGGTCTGCGCGAGCGTCCGCATCATGCGCCCGTAGAGTTCCCGCGCCCGCACGGTCCGGACCGCAAGCCCTGCCTCCTCTGCTGCGACGTAAGCCTGCTCGAAGGCGTCACCGTAGAGGTCGGGGAGTTCCGGCACGGTCTTCGGATCGAAGAGGCTCCACTGCCCATCGGCCTCGACCCGCCGCATGAACAGGTCGCTCACCCAGTTGGCGAGGTTGAGGTTGTGGGTCCTCGACTGATCATCCCCGGTGTTGTCACGCAGCTCGAGGAAGGACTCGATGTCCGCGTGCCAGGACTCGAGGTACACGCAGCACGCGCCCTTTCTCCGGCCCCCCTGGTTCACCGCCGCCACGCTGGCATCGAGGGTCTTGAGCCAGGGGATGATGCCGTTGGAATGCCCATTCGTGCTCTGGATGAGCGAGCCGCGGGAGCGTACGCGGTGGTAGGCAAGCCCAATCCCACCGGAGAATCTGGAGAGCTTCGCAACGTCGGCGTAGCGGTCGTAGATGGCCTCGAGCGCGTCCTCCGGTGAGTCGAGCAGGAAGCAGCTCGAGAGCTGTTCGTGGCGCGTCCCGGCGTTGAAGAGCGTCGGCGAGCTCGGCAGGTACTCGAGGCGGGAGAAGAGGTCGTAGAGCTCGAGGGCTTCGGGAACCTCCTGGGACAGGGCGCATGCGACGCGCAGGAAGAATTGTTGCGGGGTCTCGAGCACCTGCCGCGTATGAGGATGGCGGAGCAGGTAGCGGTCATAGACCGTGCGCAGGCCGAAGTACTCGAAGGCCTGATCGCGCGAGGCATCCAGCGCATCGTTCAGCTTCCGTGCATTGCCGTTCACGAACGCGAGCAGCCGGTCGTTCACGAGCCCCAGCCGATGGGACGCCGCGATGGACTGGCTGAAGGCGTGGATCTCCTGGTTGCGGACCTCCTTGTCGATGTAGGTCGCGAGCAGGCGCGCAGCGAGCCTGGCGTACTGCGGCTCCTCGGCGATGAGGCCGGCCGCGGTCTGAATTGAGAGCAGGTCGAGCTCCTGCGTCGTCGCCCCGTCGTAGAGCCCGCTGATGGTGCGGGTCGCTACCCGCAGCGCATCCACCTCATCCAGATCGTCGCAGCAGCGGTTCACCGCGCGGACGATCTTCTCCACCTCGACCGGCTCGCGCGTTCCGTTGCGTTTGGTCACCCGCATCCGCGAGGACCGCGACTCGCCCCTCGCAGCGATCGGCGCCTGCTCCTCCGGGGCACGTTGCAGGGAGGCAGGGGGAGGCACTGGCTCGGAGGCCGGCGCCTGGGACGGGGACGTGGGAGGCATGGCCCCCACGGCATGGGGGGACTGGGTCTCGCGCAGCATCGGGCTCCACCTCGGTGAGCGGTCACAGAGGACCGCTCGTCGTGAACCGTGGTGACGCACCGGCAGCCTTCGGACGCGGGCACAACTGCCCCACCTCACCGGACCGACCGACGCCCCCACGGGCGATTGAACAACACGTGGGGAGATGGATCGGTGCCGGGACAGAACAGGAGGTGCCGCCCGGACCTCCCGCCTTCCCACGAGGCTTCAGGTCGAACGGTCCGGTTGTCTCTCCGGTCCCGGCGCGGGCAGGTCTTCGGGCTCGCGAGCGTGTCCGGCGTCCTTCCGCCGGCTCTCCTACCGCCCACCGCTTCCCGGCTCAGCCTAGAGCCAGTGCGTTCCTGTGGGTTTCGTTCTCGCTGACCGCTGCGGGGCAGCCCCGGATTCTCACCGGGTTCCCTATTAAGCCTTTGGGCCTAGAAGCCCATCGGCACCAGCACGCCGCGGAGGCTAAGGGGGCAGCTCCAGAGGAGTCAACGGGATGTTGCCCCCATCCCTCAGATGCGCCCGTTGAGGCCGATGAAGACGGTGCGCCCACGCTCCTGGTAGGCGTAGCCGTCCTCGGAGACGGTGCGCGAGTTGCCGATGTTGAGGACGCCGGCGTTGAACCCGAGGTTCTCCAGCGGCCTCCAGCTCAGGCCCGCGTCGAAGAGCACGTAGGCCGGAACGGTCTCATCGCCGCTCTTCTGCGTGCCCACATACTGGCCGCGTCCGTAGACCGTGAGGTTGCGCACGATCTCCCAGTCGACCTGTGCGTTGACCAGGTTCGAGGGCCGGTTGTCGAGCTGGACGTCCTCGTCGAGATCGCGCGCGTCGAGCAGGGTGTAGTTCGCCGAGAGCTTCACCGCCTCAACCGGCCGCACGCGCGCGGTGGCCTCGAGGCCGCGCATCCGCGCCCGGTTCACGTTGCGGGGCACGAAGATCGGCAGCCCGTCGTCGGTGTAGCCCACCGGATCCACGCCGGCGCCGCGCGGCGTATCGATGAGGTTGGTGATGTCGTTCTGGAAGGCGCCGATGGAGAGCCCCCAAGCGCGCTCCGCCCAGCTCGCGGTGAGCTCGTAGTTGATGCTCGTCTCGGGATCGAGGTCCGCGCTTCCGGCGATGACGCAGGCACCGCGGCAGCTGGTGGTGACCGATTCGTCACTGAGCTGGCGCAGCGTGGGCGAGCGGAATCCGGTCCCCACGCCTCCCTTGAGGGTGAACTTGTCGGTGGGCTGGAACACGACGTAGCCGCGAGGCGTGGGCCAGAGGCCGAAGGTCTCGTGATGATCCAGGCGCGCGCCCACGAGCACCGTGAGCATCCGGTGCAGCTCCCACTCGTCCTGAACGTAGAGCGCCTGCTGGCTCACCGACGCGTGCCCGCTGGTGAAGTCGGTCGAGTCCAGTGACACCCAACGGGCCTCGCCTCCCACGGTGAGGTTGTGCTGGCCGAGCCTCAGGCGCGCATTGCCCTCCGCGACGAGGTTGTCCTGATTCAGGTTGTCGGTCTCGGTGAGCAGCCCTTCCCAGTAGGCGCGCAGCGTCGTGTCACCCCAGCCCCAGCGTCCTTCGTGCCCAAGCGACGCCTCGTTGCGGTGGATGACGGCGTCCGCGTTCCCGTAGGCGTTGCCGATGAAGTACTCGCCCTCACGGGTCTGGTACGCGCGCCCGTACTCGGCGGTGATCGTCTGCGAAGAGGTCGGGGTCCACACCAGCGCCGCCTTGCCGTTGTGATCCCGCCGTCCCTCGAGCGTTGCGATGTCACCCTCGAGCACGGTGCTGCCATCCGGACGGGTCACCGGGGTGTCCCCGTTCATCAGCACCGCGTCCGGGTTCTCCGCGCCGTGCCAGATGCTCCGCTGATCAAACGCGCCGGTGAGCCGAAGCCCGAGCTTGCCGGGGATGATGGGACCGCTGGCGTAGACGCTCGCCCTCCCCTCCTGGCCACCCGAGCCGCTGGTCGGCGTCTGCGCCTTGAGATCAATGCCGGCGGTCCACGACTGCGCCACCGGCTTGGTGATGATGTTGATGACGCCGCCCAGGGCCTCCGAGCCGTAGAGCGCCGACATGGAGCCGCGCACCACCTCCACCCGCTCGATCGCCTCGACCGGGATGAGGCTCATGTCGAAGTCGTTGTGCCGGAAGACCGCCTCCGACGAATTGACCCGCTTCCCGTCGATCAGGATCAGCGTGTAGGCCGAGTCCATGCCGCGGATGCTGATGGTGCGCCGACCCTGGCTTCCGGCATTGAGGCTGATGCCCGGCTTGTGGCGGATGGCGTCGGAGAGATCTCCGACCGGGGCCGTCCGCAGCTCCTCGTTGGAGATCACGCTCACCGAGGCCGGCGCGCTCTCCACGTCCGTCTCGGCGCGGGTCGCTGTCACCACCACCGGCGCGAGCTCATAGCTCAGCAGATCCGCATCCGGTGCCGCGGCAGCGTTGGCGGGCTCGGTGTCAGCGGGCATCTGAGAGGTGGCGGAGGGCTCAGGCACTTCAGGCCCGGCCTCCTGCGCAAGCACTGGTGAGGCGCCGAGGATCCATGCGGCGAGGAGCGCCCGACTCCAGCGGGCTGGAGGCGTCGTCAGGGAAGCGGCGGGAGGGGAATCCGGGGAGGCGGGCGCCGAGACGGGCATGTTGAGATCTCCGAGTTGGACCCGATATTGAGAATGTGTCTCAACATCGAGATGGCCCGGCACCCCTATCCAACCCTCACCGACCGGTCAAGGATGCGCCCTTTGCGGGCGCGGCCTTCATCCGAATCCCACCGCCCTCCTGCTGCGTGCGCGTCGTAACGATGGTGCCGGGCGCCTCAGTCGAGACCGCTCCGACCGGGGATCCAATACGTCTTGGTCGTGATGTCGGAGAGGCCGCGGGCGCGCAGTCCCTCGCGGATGGCCAGCACGAGCTCGGAGCCTCCGGTGAGCGCGATGGTCGCCTCGGCGGAAGACGCGCGGGCCTGGACGATCGCTTCGAGCATGGCCGGGTGATCCCCTCGCGAGGCCGTATGGACCGCGCGCAGGCCGACCGCGGTTGCAGCCTCCAGCGTTCCGGAGGGATTGCCGGCCTCGAAGATGGCGGCGATTACCCGGCCGCGGGATTGGGTTTCATAACCCGCCGCGACCGCGACGCTGGTTTCGTCCCCCACCAGGATGATGGAACCCGGCGGGAGCACCAGGGAGCGCTGGGGACCCGCGAAGTGCACCCGCTCCCCCACCTTCACCGAGCGCATCCAAGCGCCACCGGGGCCGGGCGCATGCACGTAGCCCAGGAGGACCAAGCCATCCGACGAGGCGATGGGTGACCACGTGCGCACCTCGTCCGCGGGGAGGAGCACCTGGACCTTCGAGCCCGGCTCCGGCGTGGGCAGCCCCTCGCCGCTGAGCACGACCCGACGGAAGTCAGACCCGACCTCCTCCACGCTGCGGATCGTGGCCTCCTTGAGGAACCCGCTCAGCATCCTCAGCATCTTTCCCTTCACCGACATCACAACCTCCAACGCTGGGCTTCCGGCCAACCGGACGCGGCGCAAGTCTCATGGGCGGTCGGCCGAAGCACCACCCATTCTGCTTCAGCGCCTCGGCGATCCACTGGCTTGGCGCCGGTCCCGCTGCTACCCACCGGCCACACCTCGGAGGGTTTCATCATCACGACCGGGCCTCAGAACATCCGTCTCTCCATCATTGATCTCGGCACCGTGGCGCCGGGCGGGACCGAGCAGGAAGCGCTCGCCGAATCCCTGGCTGCAGCCGAGCATGCCGAGCAACTCGGCTTCCACCGCGTCTGGTTCGCAGAGCATCACCTGAGCCGCTCGGGAGCCTCGCACCACCCCGAGCTCCTGATCGCGGCGGCCGCGATGCGGACCCGGAGGATCCGCATCGGATCCGGCGCGGTGCTCATGAATCACTACAGCCCCTTCAAGGTCGCCGAGCTCTTCGCACAGCTCGAGGCCATGGCGCCCGGTCGGGTCGACCTCGGGATGGGACGGGCGACCAGCGGACCCATCATCGACGCGGCGCTGCAGCAGAACCGTGACGTCGCGAACCGCGCGGACCATGGCGAGCGCGTGCTGGAGACCCTGGCGTGGCTCTACGAAGCCTTCCCGGACGGGCATCCTTTCGCCGGCAAACCCCTCATCCCCTCCCTCGCCAAGCCACCGCAGACGTGGTTGCTGGGCTCGAGCCCGCAGGGTTCCGGTCTCGCGGCGGGCCTGGGCATCGGCTACACCTTCGCCGGGTTCATCAACCCCCGCGCCGCCTCGGCTGCACTTCGTCACTACCGGGAGCGCTTCGAGCCGCGCGGGTTCGGGCTCACCGCACCGAATGCGATCCTCGCGGTGAACGTGACGGTCGGAGAGACCCGGGAGCACGGCGAGCACCTGGTGAACTCCGCCAGGGGCTTCTACGCGCAGCTCTCCCGGATGCGCCTCGGCGACGACGTTCCCATGGTCCCCTCTGCAGAGGAGGGCGGAAGGATGCTCAACCCCGACCAGGCGCAGGAGCCGACCCGCATCGTCGATGGTCAGTGGCCGCGCTTCGTCGCCGGAGGCCCTGAGGACGTTCGACAGACGCTTCTTCAGATGCTCGAAGAGAGCGGCGCCGACGAGCTCATGATCCAGAACCTCATCGCGGCTCCTGCAGATCGACGCCGCTCCCACGAGCTGTTGGCGGAGATGTTCGGGCTCCGGCCGCCGGGTCCCTGAGCGGCGCGTGCAGCGGAGGTGATGGCCCCGGTGCACCGGGGACCGCGCCGCGAACTCAGAGCTTCTTCACGAACTCCGACTTGAGGCGCAAGGTCTCTGCGCGGCACGGGCAGCTGAGGTGAGGGCCCCGGCGCACTGGGGACCGCGCCGCGAACTCAGAGCTTCTTCACGAACTCCGACTTGAGGCCCATGGGTCCGATGCCCTCGATGCGGCAGTCGATGTCGTGGTCTCCCTCGACGAGGCGGATGCCCTTCACCTTGGTGCCGACCTTCACCACCGAGGAGGAGCCCTTCACCTTCAGGTCCTTGATGACCGTCACCGAGTCACCGTCCTGGAGGACGTTGCCGAAGGCGTCGCGCACCACGCGCGCTTCGGAAGCCGACTCCGCGCCGGCGTCGGCGCCGGGGGACCACTCGTGGGCGCACTCCGGACAGATCAGCAGTCCGGAGGGATCGGCGTAGGTGAACTCAGAGCTGCACTTCGGGCACGGAGGGAACTCGCTCATGCCTCGGGTTAGAGCCCATCCTGTTCTAGGTGGCCAGTGTCCGTGGGAGAGGGCGGCGTCCGATCTGCACGACCTCCGTGGAGGACAGCGAGTGTTCCGCAACGCTCGGCCGGTTCCCTCCCGCTCCGAGAACCCGGGGCGCCCCCTGTAGCGTCCCACCGCGATGCCCGACACGCCCCCTCATGACGCTCCGGACCTCCGCTTTGGAAGCCCGGGTGCGCGCTGGCTGCTGCTCACGACGGTGCTCGGCTCGGGGATGGCGCTGCTCGACTCCACCGTGGTCAACGTCGCCCTTCCCGCGCTGACCGCGGATCTCGGGGCCGGCGTGATCGGACTGCAGTGGATCCTCAACGGGTACCTGCTGACGCTCTCGGCGTTCCTGCTCGTGGGCGGGTCCCTGGGAGATCGTCACGGGCGGCGTCGGATTTTCTCGTTCGGCGTCATCCTCTTCACTGCGGCGTCCCTGCTCTGCGCGCTCGCGCCCAACACCGGGACGCTCATTGCTGCCCGGGCGCTTCAGGGGCTCGGCGGCGCGCTGCTGGTTCCGGGTTCCCTGGCCCTCATCCAGTCGAGCTTTCTCCCGAAGGAGCGGGGGAAGGCGGTGGGGCTCTGGTCCGGCATGAGCGGCGTCGCCGCCGCCATCGGCCCGCTGTTCGGAGGCTGGCTGGTAGGCAGCCTGGGTTGGCGCTGGGTTTTTCTCATCAACCTTCCCATCGGAGCACTGGTCCTCCTCGCCGCGAGGCACGTCCCCGAACGCCGTGCTCCGAAGCAGGAAGGGGGCGTGGATCATCTGGGCGCGTTGCTCGCGGTGCTGGCCCTGGGAGGTATCTGCCTCGCGTTGATTGATGCAGGTGCAACCGGTTCTTCATTGCGCGTGTGGGCCGCCGCAATCGTCGGCGTGGTGAGCCTCATGGCCTTTGTCGTGGTCGAGCGGCGGGCACGAGCGCCAATGCTTCCCATGCGCCTTTTCCGCTCCCGCGACTTCAGCGTGGCCAACGTCGTCACCCTCCTCGCCTATGCCGCGCTGGGAGGCCTCATGCTCTTCCTGGTGCTCTACCTCCAGGTCGTCGCGGGCTTCACGCCGCTGCAGGCGGGGATGGCGCTGTTGCCGGTGTCCGCGCTGATGCTCGTCCTCTCCCCCGGTGCCGGCGCCCTCACCGATCGTCTGGGACCGCGCTGGGTGATGGCGGCCGGTTGCACGGTTGCCGGCGCGGGGACGCTGCTGCTCTCGCGGCTCACCCCGCAGCTCTCGGTGTGGCGAGACCTCGTCCCCGCGGTCGTGCTCTTCGCCCTGGGGCTGTGTTTCGTGGCCACGCCGGTGACGGTGACGGTCCTCTCCTCCGTCTCCTCCTCCCACGCGGGCATCGCGAGCGGCATCAACAACGCCGTCGCACGGACCGCAAGTCTCCTGGCCGTCGCGGCGCTTCCCCTGGTCTCCGGACTTTCGCGTCAGGGGATGACCTTCCTGCCTCAGGCCTATCCACGGGCGATGGTGCTCTGCGCCCTGCTGCTCTTCCTCTCCGCGGGTCTCTCGCTCGCCCTTTCCCGAAGGCAGCGCGTCCCCGGGTGAAGAGCGGGCTCACGCGTGCGCGGCCCACGGGTTGGTCCCGCGGATCGGAGGCGTGATAGCGCTGTGCGCGATGCGCCCCCTCACCACGATCCCCCTCTTCATCGTCACCGCGTTCGCCGAGATCCTCGGCTGCTACCTGGTCTTCCTCTGGATGAGGGGTGGGCGCTCGGCCCTGCTGTTGGTGGGGGCCGCCGCAGCACTGGCGTTCTTCGCCTGGCTGTTGTCGTTCCATCCGTATGCGGGGCGCGCCTATGCCGCGTACGGAGGGGTCTACGTCGCCGCTGCCGTCTTCTGGGGCTGGTTCGTCGAGAAGCAGCCCCCGGATCGCTGGGACCTGATCGGCGCGGCGGTGTGCCTCCTGGGAATGGGGATCATCACCTTCGCGCCCCGGTCGTGAAGCACCGCTCTCGAGGGACCGGCACGGCGCGACAGCCTACGGCCCGCGCCGTGCCTCGGCCGCCAGACGCGGCGACCTTCCGGGCTTCAGCTCAGAACACCTCGACGAGGTCGGGATACGTGCTCCCGGTGTAACCGCCGAAGGTGTAGATGTGGCCGTCAATCACGGCCGCGTTGGGCCCCCTGCGACCCACGGCGAGTGAGGGAGCGGTGGTCCAAGCGTCACAATGAGGTGCATAGACGTCCACCCGCCTCGAAGCATTGCCGGTGTGGGTCTGACCACCGATCAGATAGATCAGACCATCCATGGTCACTGCCGACCGCATGTTCATGCTCTCCGGCACGGCGCTCGCGTCTGACCAGCTATCGATTTCTGCGTCATAGATGCGCGTCGCGGGCCGCCCGAACACGTAGATCTTCGAACCCAGTACGACACCGGCATTCATCTCCGAGGTGGGCGCCCCCGACTGCGCCCAGTGCCACGTTCCCGTCGTTGTCTCGAAGTACTCCGCGGTCGGCGTCAATCCGCCACCATCAACCTGGCCACCCAACGCATAGATCCTGGAGCCCACCACTCCCGTGACCGGGAATGAGCGTCCCCTCAGCATCGGTGACATGGCCACCCAGGCATTCACCGAGGGCACGTAGGCGTGCCCCAACGCCCTGCTCTGGCCGTCCCCGGCGGCGCCTCCGAACACATACAGGATGCCGTCAACCCACTCGGCCCCCGGAGCCATCCTCGACGTCGGGAGAGGTGCCAGCGAGGCCCAGGAACCCGTCTCGACATCGAAGCGTTCGAGTTCCGTTCGATAGACGTGTCCGACGCCACGACCCGCAGCCAGGTAGATCCGTCCGTCCGGTCCGACGGAGATCGCTGCGCTGGAGCGGGGGGTGGGAAGACGGGTTGCCTCGGTCCACGACCGACCCTGCGGCATCGCCTCGAAACAGTCGCGGCAAGCCACGCCGTCGTTCCAGGTCCCCTCCGGACAGGTCTCACAGGTGAGGCCATCGCCAACGGTTCCCTCAGGGCAGGCTCCGCAGGTGAATCCTTCATCAGGCGCAGGCACGTCGGTACACGCGACACCCGCTGCACAGGGGTTGGATGCGCACCCATCAACCTCTACGCACGTGATCCCGTCGCCCTCCATACCCGCGGGGCAGGCACCACAAGTGAAGCCCTCTTCGGGAGCTGGAGCGTCCGTGCACTCCACCCCCTCTGCGCAGGGGCCTGCGGCGCACCCGTCAACCTCTACGCACGTGATCCCATCCCCCTCCATTCCCGGGGGGCAGCCGCCACAGGTGAAGCCTTCGCCGGGGGCAGGGACGTCGGAGCAGCTGATCCCCTCTGCGCAGGGATTGTCAGCACAGCCATCGATCTCGACACAGGTCGTCCCATCGCCTTCGGTACCCGCGGGGCATTCTCCGCACACGTACCCCAACAAGGCGGAGGCGTCAGCCGTACAGGCTCCCCCTTCAGTGCAAGGGTTCGGATCACATACATCTGTCTCGTCGTCCGTGCCTGGGACGGGCCCGCAAGCCATCGTTAGTATGACGCCGGCAAGAAGCGCTGCACGTAGAAGAACTGCTGACATGAAGACCTCGTGAAGGAAAGCTGCTGACGATGGCAGCCCAGGTTGATTGACTTTCGCTTCAGGACTCAGTGGGAACCCTTGAAGCGGCCCCTGCCGCATCGCGATCGGCGTGGACGGACGGCGCCCCACGTTCGCTCCGCACGCGAAGCGGCTCGAAATGGAGCGCCGTGCCCACCTCGGGAACCACGGCCTGCTCCTCGAGAGCTTTGATGTGATGACGGACGCCGCATGCCCCCTCCACGCAGTCCGCTCCCGGATCCCTTGAAAAGAATTGAGGGCTGCTTCGGGCGCCCCCGGATGCGACGGCCTGGAGCAGCCCCGGCCTCGAACCGCACCCGGGCCACCTCCAGGGATGCGGGAGCGCCCCACCCTGACAGCCACCCCAGCCCCTCCGAGGGAAAGTGCCCACCATCCGCCACCGTCCTGTCCCCCAGGTCAGTACGGAGGTCGCTTGGTGTGCGCTCCGGTGACGCAATCGGGAGGCGGGAGACGCTTCTCCACCCCAAAGGCCCCAACACTCCGGGGAATCCGCCACGCTGGCCCCACGCCCCTTAACCTAGACGTAAGTTAGACACACTCTAGACGCGTCTCTCTCCGGAGTGAGTCCATGCCCCTGCTTCGTGCGCTGTCTCTCCCCGCCCTCGGCCTCCTCCTGGTGGCCTGCGGCACCACGACGACCGAGCGCCTGAAGCTGCCCCCGCTGGAGACGGTCTCCTCGGTGGACCTCGAGCGCTACTCGGGCACCTGGTACGAGATCGCGGCCTTCCCCCAGCGCTTCCAGGAGGGATGCACCGACACCACGGCGACCTACGAGCCGCGGGAGGACGGCGAGATCGACGTCACCAACCGCTGCCGCAAGGACGGTGAGCTCGACACCACCGAGGGCCGCGCGCGGGTGGTGGATCCGGAGACCCGGGCCAAGCTCGAGGTCAGCTTCTTCCCGCTGATCTGGGGCGAATACTGGATCATCGATCTTTCGCCCGACTACCGGTGGGCAGTCGTCGGCCATCCGAGCCGCGACTACCTGTGGATCCTCAGCCGGACGCCCACGCTCGATGAGGGGGTCCTCCAGGGCATCCAGAACCGCCTCGATGAAAAGGGCTACCGCCTCGAGCGCCTGATCATGACCCCGCAGTCTGCTGCGGACGACGACTCGTCGCAGGGTGCTCGGTAGGCCGCGCGGTGACCGCTCCCATGCACTTCGAGTACCTGCTCGTCGGAGGGGGCCTGCAGTCGGGGCTCGCCGCCCTGGCACTGCGCCACCTCAAGCCGGATGCGCGCATCGGCCTCTGTGAACGTGGGCCGCGCCTGGGTGGCAATCACACCTGGTCCTTCCATCTCGCCGACGTCCCCTCCGCGCTCCTGCCGGCCATCGAGCCGCTCATTGTCGCGCAGTGGCCCGGCTATGACGTGCACTTCCCCAACCTGACCCGGCACCTCGCCGAGCCTTACGCCACCATCACCTCCGAGCGCTTCGACCGGGTGGTGCGCGACGCGTTCATCCACGCCGGCAGCGAGCTCTTCCTCGACACTGTCGTGACCAGGGTCACGTCCCGGGACGTCGTGTTGGAAGACGGCCGCCACCTCTCCGCGGAGGTGGTGATCGACGCGAGGGGCCCTTCCCGGCTTTCCCTGCCACGCCGCGCCGGCTTCCAGAAGTTCGTCGGGCTCGAGGTGCGGCTGACAGCCCCAGGCCCCTGGCGCCACCCGGTCCTCATGGACGCCACGGTGCCCCAGCGCGACGGGTACCGCTTCGTCTACGTGCTGCCATTCTCCGCAGACCGCCTGCTGGTCGAGGACACCTACTACTCGGACTCGCCACACCTCGAGGTCCCGAGACTGCGGGATGGGATCCACACCTGGCTGAAGGCTCGGGGGCTCGAGGTCGCCGAAGTCCTCCGTGAGGAACAGGGGGTGCTCCCCCTGCCGCTCGAAGCGACCCCGGCCCAGGCGGTCGCCGACAGCCCGCTTCTGGGCGGCTACCAGGGTGGCTGGTTCCACCCGACCACCGGCTACTCCACCCCGCTCGCGCTGCGCTTCGCCGAGCACCTGGCCTCCGTTCCGATCGAAGCCGTCCGGGGCGAGCGCCTCGAGGCCCTCGAGCGCAGGACTGTACGGGGGCAGCGGTTCGGGCGGCTCCTCAATCAGCTCCTCTTCCTCGGCTTCGCCCCCGGGGACCGCTGGCGCTCCCTCGAGCGGTTCTACCGCCTCCCCGAGGCGACGATCCGTCGCTTCTACGGACTCGAACTCACCGCGGGAGATCGACTCCAGATCCTCTGCGGTCGTCCCCCCCGCGGCTTCTCGGTCGCCACCGCCCTGCGCTCCCTGCGCGCCTCCCGCTCCACCCCGCCGTCCATCGCCGAGGTCTCATGAACCAGCCCATTGGAGCCTCCAAGCCCGCCGTTCCCCCGCTCGTCGAGCTGCTCCAGCGCGAGTTCACCGGCACCGCGCTCGAGCGCCTCCTCGGGCTCGAGGACGTCCGGGTGCCAGCGGACATCTGGGAACAGGCCCTGCTCGGCCCGGCACGTGAGTTTCTCGAGCGCCCCGGGAAAGCCTTCCGCGCACGGCTCGTCCGCACCTCCTGGCAGCTGGCCGGAGGCAGCGGCACACCGCCCCCGACGCTCCCGCTGCTGGTGGAGCTGCTGCACGCGGGCTCGCTCATCGTGGACGACATCGAGGATGGCTCCACCCATCGACGCGGCGCCCCCGCGCTCCACCATCTGCATGGGATCCCGCTCGCCCTCAACACCGGCAACTGGCTCTACTTCGCGCCCATGGCGCTCCTCTCGCGGATGGGGCTGTCCGAAGAGCTCGAGCTCGCGCTCACCCGCCGGACGATCTCCACCCTGCTGCGCTGCCACCAGGGACAGGCGCTGGATCTCGCCGTGCGCGTGAGTGACCTCTCGCAGAAGGATCTGCCGGACGTGGTGCTGGCGAGTACGCGGCTCAAGACCGGTGTGCTGATGGAGTACGCGGCGCACGTCGGCGCGATCGCCTCAGGGGCTGCGGAGACCACCGTGGAGACACTGGGCCACTTCGGGATGGAGCTTGGCCTCGGGCTGCAGATGCTCGATGACCTGGGCAATCTGGTGAGCGATCGCACCGGGCCCAAGCAGTTCGAGGATCTCCGCCTCGGGCGACCCACCTGGCCGTGGGCGTGGCTTGCAGGAGACCTCCCCGCCGAGCGGTTCGACGCGCTGGTGTCGCTGTCGCGCGAGGTGATCGCGGGGCAGCGTGAGGTCGGGGAGCTCGCGACGGCGATGCGCCTGGCGCTGGGTCGACGCGGAGGGGAGCGCGCGCACCGACACCTTGAAGGCGCGCTCAACCGCCTCAGGGAGTCCATCGGTCCCTGTGCCGATCTCGAAGCACTTTCCGAGGACATCGCGCGCATGGAGGCAAGCTATGTCTGACGGGGGCAAGCGGGTCGCGGTGGTGGGCTCTGGGTTCGGCGGCCTCGCGGTCGCCATCCGCCTCCAGGCGATGGGCCTGCAGACGGTCCTCTTCGAAGCCAGGGACAAGCCGGGAGGGCGCGCTTACGTCCACGAGGAACAGGGCTTCACCTTCGATGCGGGCCCCACGGTCATCACCGCCCCCCACTGCCTCGAGGAGCTCTACACCCTCACCGGCCGCAACCTGGCCGATCACGTGGAGCTGCTCCCGGTCCAACCCTTCTACCGGCTGCTGTGGGATGACGGCGACCGCTTCGACTACGACAACGACCAGGCCTCACTGCTGGCCCAGATCGAGCGACGCTCGCCCGCGGACGTGCAGGGCTACCTGCGCTTCGCCGAGTACAGCCGTGCGGTCTTCACCGAAGGCTACGAGCGGCTCGTCGCCGAGCCCTTCCTGCGCTTCTCGGACATCGTGAAGGTCGCGCCCAAGCTGATGGGCCTGCGCGCGGACCGCTCGGTGTACGGCGCGGTGTCGAAGTTCGTGAAGGACGAGCACCTGCGTCAGGCGCTCTCGTTCCACGCGCTGCTCGTGGGCGGCAACCCCATGGACACCAGCGC
>Ga0079224_100004819_pt1 | contig 17570 bp, 13 predicted proteins | sample Stecom2015_FD_80414 | JGI IMG/M metagenome (GOLD analysis project Ga0079224, IMG submission 80414) | Agricultural soil microbial communities from Utah to study Nitrogen management - Steer compost 2015 | ecosystem: Environmental > Terrestrial > Soil > Agricultural land | place: USA: Utah...
CAAGGGACAGTTCTTCGGCGAGATGGGGCTGTTTTACGAGCAGCCCACACGCAGCGCCTGGGTGCGCACCCGTCAGCAGCGTGAGCTGGCCCAGATGACCCATCCCCGTTTCCGCCAGCCCGCGAGCGAGAGTCCCGGACTGGTGTTCGAGCTCGCGACACAGCTCGCCACGCGACTGGACCGCACCAACCGCAAACTCGGGGACCTGGCGTTCGTGGACGTCACCGGACGCGTCGCACACGCGATCATGGATCTGTGCAGTGAACCCGACGCAATGACGCATCCGGAAGGAATGCAGATCAAGGTGAGCCGTCAGGAGTTGTCACGTCTGGTCGGCTGCTCGCGCGAGATGGCGGGCCGCGTACTCAAGGTCTTGGAGGACCAAGGTCTGCTGCGAGCCACCGGCAAGACGATCGTCGTATTCGGCGCCCGCCCGAAGATGAAGGTCAAGCCGCCGCTCGCGGCCGCAGCGGGGCGCACCGCACCCCTCCAACGCAGCGCAGCCAATGACTTTGAGGACGACGACGAGGACTGAGCCGCGGCCGCTCAGTCAAAGGATCTTGCCCCCATCATCACTGAGTCTTGCGCGCCATACGCCCCCGCTCGACTCCCTCCCCGCACCCTCGGGCCACGAGCGCAACGCCCCGACGCCGCGCGCCTTAGACCGCTAGACTGCTATTGCGGCGCGCATCGCAGCGATCGTGCCGCGGTAGTCCTGCGAGCCAAAAATCGCCGATCCCGCGACGAACGTGTCGGCGCCAGCACGCGCGATCGCGCCGATGTTGTCGACCTTCACTCCGCCGTCGATTTCCAGGCGGATCTCGCGGCCGCTGGCGTCTATCCGTTGGCGTGCGGCGCGCAGCTTCGGCAATGCCGAAGGGATGAACGCCTGGCCGCCGAATCCCGGATTGACCGACATGAGCAGGACCATGTCGATCTTCTCGATGACGTGATCGAGCCACGTAAGGGGCGTCGCCGGATTGAACACCAGCCCAGGTCGGCAGCCGTGTTCGCGAATCAACTCGATGGTCCGATCGACGTGTTCACTCGCCTCGGGATGGAATGTGATCCAGCTGGCGCCCGCCGCAGCGAAATCCGGAATGATGCGGTCCACGGGCTTGACCATCAGGTGCACGTCGATGGGCGCGACCACGCCGTGCTTGCGCAGCGCCTCGCACACCAGGGGGCCGATGGTCAGATTGGGCACGTAATGGTTGTCCATCACGTCGAAGTGGATCAGGTCCGCGCCCGCGGCAAGCACGGCGTCAACCTCCTCGCCGAGCCGGGCGAAATCCGCCGAAAGGATCGATGGGGCTATCCAGGCGGACGGCGAAGGAGATGTCATGACGCGCTCCGCTTACACCATTGAAACGCCGACCAGCATACCACCGCCGGGACGCGGCGATGAGACGCTCGCGGCCGTCAACGCATGCTGCGCGCGCGACGAAGCAACTCGTATGCCTCGCGAATGCGGCGCGTCTTCTCTGCGGCGAGCTGCATCATGGATTCGGGCAATCCTTTTGCGTGCAGCTTGTCGGGATGATTCTGGTTCATCAGACGCCGATACGCTTTCGTAACCTCCGCGTCCGAGGCTTCGCTGCTCACCCCCAGCACTGCATAGGCCTGCGCAATCTGTTCGTGCGAACGGCGTCCGGCGCCCGGCGACGCGCTCGGGCGCTGCATGCGCAGCAGCGCCTCCATTTGCACGAGCTCATAAGGGGATACGTCGAGCGCTGCGCACACGCGCGCGAGCACACCGCGTCCCGCCGGATTCAGGCTCTCGCCCCACAACGCCGCCTGCAGCTGGATCTGCACGAACATGCGACGCAGGTCGCTGCGGTTCTGGCAGACCCGACGCAGCTCCTGCAAAGTCTCCTCCAGTGGGAAGTCGGCGCTCTTACCCTGCCTGAACAGCTCCATTGCGAGCCGCGTCTCCCGCTCGCCCAGATGCAGTTCGCTCATGACTGCTCGGGCCGCGCGGATCTCCTGCTCCGAAACGCGGCCATCGGCTTTCGCCAGACGCCCCATCACCTGGAACACGGCGCGAAAATAGGCTTCCTGCACGCGCTGCGCGCTGATCGGCTCGGATTCCGCCCCGGCGCGCCCGGCGCCATCGACCTGCGCGTCATACAGATGGCCGATGAAGGCGCCGAACAAGGCGCCCACGGGTCCGGCGGCCAATGTGCCGATGAGCGCGCCCAGCGCCTTGCCCTGCCAATTCATTCGAACTTGATGCTCACACTGCCCGCTGCGACAATCGCTGCGCCCGTAATGGTAACAGTGCGCGGCGCTCCCCTGAGACCCGCCTCGTCGGCCCATGGGGCAGCGCATGCAAACGGTTCTCCGCCTCACCCGACGCCCGCGAGCGCCTCATGTCCGAGCCCGAATCCTCGCCGCCGATGTTCGAATCGCGCTTGAGCGGACTGCGGCGCATCCACCAGGGCAAGGTGCGCGACATCTACGAGGTCGATGAGCAGCACATACTCATCGTGACCACGGACCGGCTCAGCGCGTTCGACGTCGTGCTGCCCGATCCAATCCCAGGCAAGGGCGCGGTGCTCACTCGTATTTCGCGCTTCTGGTTCGAGAAGACGCGCCATATCACGCCCAACCACATGTGCGACTACCCGCTCGAGCGCGCCGTGCCCGACGCCGAAGAACGTCGCCATCTCATTGATCGCAGCATGGTCGTCAGGCGCTTGCGAGCGCTGCCTGTCGAAGCGGTGGTGCGCGGTTACCTGATCGGTTCGGGCTGGAAGGATTATCAACGCACCGGGTCAGTATGCGGCGTGGCGTTGCCCGCCGGGCTGCAGCTTGCAGAGCGGCTGCAAGAGCCGATCTTCACGCCCGCCGCCAAAGCCGACGTCGGCGCTCACGACGAGAACATCGATTACCAACAGATGGTCGCGATCCTCGGGCCCGCCGTCGCCGAGCAAGTGCGCGCTACCGCGCTCGCGCTTTACACATACGCGGCAGAGCATGCTCGTGCGCGCGGCATCATCATCGCCGACACCAAGTTCGAATTCGGGCTGGACGAGGCAGGACGCCTGGTGCTCATCGATGAAGCGCTCACGCCGGATTCATCGCGCTTCTGGCCGGTGGACTCCTACCGCCCCGGAGCGAGCCCACCGAGCTTCGATAAGCAGTTCGTACGCGACTACCTGGAGACGCTCGACTGGGACAAGCGGGCTCCGGGTCCGCGGCTGCCGTCGGAGATCATCGAGCGCACCGCCGCGAAGTACGCCGAAGCGCTGCGCAGACTGACTTCCTGACGACCAAGGGCGTCCATGCCGCGGCGAATCGCGCTGATCTATCTGGCCTGCGGCGCGCTGTGGATCTTCTTCACGGACCGCGCGCTGCTGTGGCTCGACCTCTCCCTGGCGCGCATTGCACAACTGCAGACATTCGCGGGCTGGCTGTTCGTGCTTGGTTCGGCTGCGCTCGTCTACTTCCTGCTGCGTCGCTTCGAGCGCAGCAACCAGGCGACCCTCGCGGCGCTGCTCGAATCGCAAACCGAGGCGCGCCGCATGAACCAGGAACTCGAACGCCGCATCGCCGAGCGCACCCGTCAGCTCGAGGCCGCCAACCGGGAGCTGGAATCGTTCGCATACGCCGTCTCGCACGATCTGCGGGCGCCGCTGCGCAGCCTGTCGGGCTTCAGCCAGATCCTGCAGGAAAGCTCCCCGCCCGCTCTCGACGACAAGTCGAAGCATTATCTGCGGCGCATCCAGGACGCCAGCCAACGCATGTCGCGGCTGCTCGAAGATCTGCTCGGCTTGTCGCGCATCAATCGCGGAGAGCTCGCCCTGCGGCCGGTCGATTTGAGCCGAATCTTCACCGAATCGGCTGCGGCGATGCGCGAGCGGTATCCGGACCGTCCCGTGGAAATCGAGATCGCGCCGCAGATGCAGGCGCGCGGCGATGCACGCCTGTTGCGGCTGGCGGCGGACCACCTGCTCGACAACGCATGGAAGTACACCTCGACTCGCGACCAGCCGCGCGTCCAGGTCGGCCTCGAGCAGACCGAGCACGGCCCCGTGTACTTCGTCAGGGACAACGGCGTGGGTTTCGACATGGCTTACGCCGACAAGCTCTTCACGCCCTTTCAGCGCCTGCACGCCGAATCGCAGTTTTCCGGCAGCGGCATCGGATTGGTGACCGTGCAACGCATCCTCGCACGTCACGGAGGACGCATCTGGGCCCACGCCGAGCCCGATCAAGGCGCCGTGTTCTATTTCACTCTGGGCGAATGAGCGGCCGGAGCTGCGTGCTCGCGCTGCACCCGGTTCGCTGCAGCAAACAGGCGAGAGGTGGGGAGCGCTCGGGGATGCGTCTTGCCGCGCTTCGAAGGCCGTGTCAGGCTCGCAGCGCATGATGCAAGCACTGCTCACACGTATCGAGGAGCGGCTGTTCGAACCGCCGGAAGCAGTCGTCGGCGCGCCGCTTGGAAAGCTCCTCGGCGTGCTGCGCTATCCATACGCGTTGCTGCGCGATGTGGGCCGCGGCGATCTGACGCTGCGGGCGATGAGCCTGGTCTACACGACCCTGCTGTCCGTCGTCCCGCTGATCGCGCTGTCGTTCTCCGTCCTCAAGGGGCTCGGCTATCACCGCGAGCTCGAGCCGATGCTGTACAGCTTCCTCGAGCCGCTCGGCGAGCGCGGCTACCAGCTCACGGCCCAGATCATGGAGTTCGTCGACAACGTACGCAGCGGCGTGCTCGGTTCGCTCGGCCTGCTATTCCTGCTTTACACGGTCATCTCGATGGTGCAGAAGGTCGAGGAGAGCTTCAATTTCGTCTGGCGAGTCGACCAGCCGCGCAGCTTCGGCCGCCGCTTCAGCGAGTACCTCAGCGTGATGGTGGTCGGCCCGGCGCTGATCGTGGCGGCTCTCGGGCTGATCGCCGCGCTCGGCAACACCCATGTCATGCGGGCGCTCGCCGCCCAGGAGCCGTTCGGCAGCGCGCTCGTGGCCCTCGGCCATCTCACCCCTTACGTTCTCGTGAGCGGCGTCTTCACGTTCATGTACGGCTTCGTGCCGAACACGCGAGTGCGGTTGCGGGCGGCGCTGATCGGCGGGGTGTTCGCCGGCGGTTTGTGGGCGGCCACCGGACTGATCTTCGCCTCGTTCGTCGCCGGCTCGAGCCGCACGATGGTGATCTACGCCGGCTTCGCCATCGTGATCGTAGCGCTGATCTGGGTGTACATCTCATGGCTCATCCTGCTGCTCGGCGCGCAGCTGGCGTTCTATGTGCAGCATCCGCACTACCTGCGCCCGGGCCGCGGCGAGATCCGGCTGAACTCGAGTCTGCGCGAGCGCATCGCTCTGTCCATCATGTACCTGGTGGTCTGCGATTACCGCGACGCGCAGCGCCGCTGGACGACCAACGCGCTCGCCGAACATCTGGGCGTGCCGGGCGCTGCGCTCAGCCCAATCGTCGCGGCGCTGGAGCAGCGCGGGCTCCTGGCGGCGGCCGAAGACGAGACTTGGCTGCCGGGCCGCGATCCGGACATGATCGAGCTCACGGACATCATCGACGCCGTACGCCACGACACGGCCGGTCCGCGTCTCGGACGCATCCGCGACATCGCGCCTGCGGTGAACGCCGCCCGACAGGCCGAGCAGGCGCTCAAGGACACGATGCGCGGCAAATCGATCAAAGATCTGGCGGAGAGAAGCGGATAGGTTGGCGGGAGAAGCGGATAGCGGCCCGCAATGCATGCTGTGTTGAGCGCCTCGAGATCGCGGAAACAGAGTAAATCAGTTCCTTAGACGCCAGAAGGCGCGCCGCCGTCTCTGACTATCCGCTATCCGCTATCCGCTATCCGCTTCCCCATCAGTCATTCCCCCGCGATCGTCATCCGGTCGACCAGCACCGATCCGGTGCGGATGCCGCCGCGCGCGTCGACGTCGGCGCCCACCGCAACGACGCCGCGATACATGTCCTTCAGATTGCCGGCGATCGTGATCTCGTGCACCGGGTAGGCGATCTGCCCGTTCTCCACCCAGAACCCGGCCGCGCCGCGCGAGTAGTCGCCCGTCACGCCGTTGACGCCCTGCCCCATCAGCTCCGTCACGACCAAACCGCGATCCATGCGCCGCACCAGGGCGTCGAAATCGTCCTGCCCCGGCGAGACGATCAGATTGTGCACGCCGCCCGCATTACCGGTGGTCCGCAAACCGAGCCTGCGTGCGGAGTACGTGCTCAACACGTATCCAGTCAGCACCCCGCGATCGACGAGCTCGCGATCGCGCGTCGCGACGCCCTCGGCGTCGAAAGGCGCGCTGCCCAGTCCCTTGGGGATATGCGGCCGCTCGGAAATCCCCAGCCACGCAGGAAAGATCTGCTCGCCCGCCGCGTCGAGCAGGAAGGAGGCGCGACGATACTGGCTGGCGCCGCGGATGGCGCCGAGGAAATGTCCGAACAGGCCGCGCGCCAACTCCGGAACGAACAGGACAGGCGCCGTCACCGTCTGGAGCTTGCGCGCTTGCAGACGCCGCAGCGCGCGTTCGGCGGCGCGCTGACCAATACGCTCGCCGTCTTCGAGCTCGCGCCAGTCGCGCACGGTGCTGTACCAGTAGTCGCGCTGCATCTCGCCGTTCTGCTGCGCGACCACCACGCAGCTCACGCTGTGCAGACTGCTGCGATAGCCGGCGAGAAAGCCAATCGAGTTGCCCAACACGCGCAGCCCCTGGTGGCTCGACAACGTCGCGCCCTCGGAGTTGCCGATCCTCTTGTCGAAGCGCAGCGCCGCGGCTTCGCATGCGATCGCTCGTTCGCGCGCCTCGTCCGGATCGATCGGCCATGGATGATGCAGATCGAGATCCGGGATCTCGCGCGCGAGGTCCTCGGGATCCGGCAGGCCCGCGCACTCATCTTCGGTCGTATACCCCGCAATGCTGAAAGCCTTCGCCACGGTGTCGCGGATCGCCGTGACGGAAAGATCGCTGGTGCTCGCCGCTCCCTTACGCTTGCCGCGGTACACCGTAACGCCCATGCCGCGATCACGCTGGTACTCCAGCGTCTCGACCTCGCCGAGCCGCGCAGTGACGGACAATCCGGTGTCCACGCTCACCGCGACTTCGGCTTGCGTGGCGCCGCAGCGCCGCGCCTCCTCGAGGGCGAGTGCTACCAGTTCTTGCAGCTCGGCCTGCGTGTGGCTGAGCTGACCGGAAGATGCGGTGGGAGTAAGGTTCGCCATGGGTCGGATTCTAGCAGCCGGGCCCAAACCCGGCGGGTTGCGCCGGACGAATCTCACAGCGCATTCTTGCCCGCGCATCGCAGCACGTCCGCCGGAACATCATGCCGTCAAACAAGCGCATCGAACGCACCCACGAATCCGAGGGAGACGATTTCGAACGGCCCAGCAAGAGCGAGCTCAAGCGCCGCAGCAGCGAGCTGCAGGAGTTGGGCGAAGCGCTCATCGAGTTGTCCGACAGCGAACTGGACGCGCTGCCATTGCCCGATACGCTGCGCGACGCCGTGCTGCTGGCCAGGCGCATCACCAAGCACGGCGGCCTGTACCGTCAGAAGCAGTACATAGGCAAGCTGATGCGCAAGATCGACGCTGAGCCGATCCGGGCGGCGATCGAGGCGCGACGCGAGAGTGAGCGCGCCGCGACGGTGCGGCTGCGCCGCATCGAGGCATGGCGCGATCGCCTGATCCGCGAAGGCTCCGACGCCCTCGAGGCGCTGCGGCTGGAGGCGCCCCGGATCGACGCCGCCCACATTTCGCGGCTCATCGAGCGAGCCCGGGCCGAGCGTGAAAGCCGCGCCGCCCCCGCCGCTTCTCGGGAGCTGTTCCGGCTGCTGCGCGGCGCGTTCGAACCCAAGGCGGCGCGCCAGGACTGAAGTCGGTCGCCCCAAGCCCGTATTGCTACAATCGCGGCATGAAAGCACTGGTCGGCATCATCATGGGGTCCCGGTCGGACTGGGAGACGCTGCAGCCCGCGGCCGACACATTGCAGCGCCTCGGCGTGCCGTACGAAACGCGCGTCGTTTCGGCGCACCGCACGCCGGATCTGCTCTTCGAATACGCGAGCACGGCGCGCGCCCGCGGCCTGGAAGTGATCATCGCCGGCGCTGGCGGAGCGGCCCACCTGCCCGGCATGGCCGCGGCGAAAACCACCCTTCCCGTTCTGGGCGTGCCGGTGCAATCGCGCATGCTGAACGGCGTCGACTCGCTGCTGTCGATCGTGCAGATGCCTGCGGGCGTTCCGGTCGGCACGCTCGCGATCGGCGCGGCCGGCGCCGTCAACGCGGCGCTGCTCGCGGCCGCCATCCTGGGCAACAAGCACCCGTCCATCGCTGCGGCGCTCGAAAAATTCCGCACTGAGCAGACCGAGCGCGTGCTCGCCGACCCCGATCCGGCCCAGGCGCCGCCCGCACACGCATGAGAATCGGCGTGATCGGCGCCGGCCAGCTCGGTCGCATGCTGGCCCTGGCCGGCTATCCGCTCGGCCTACGGTTCGTCTTCCTCGACCAAAGCGCCGATGCGCCCGGCGCGCAGGTCGGGCGCATCGTCCGCGGCGCCTTCGACGATCCCGCAGCACTGCGGGAGCTCGCCGAGCATGTCGATGTGGTGACGTTCGACGTCGAGAATGTTCCGGTCGAAGCGGTGCAACCGATCGCTGCGCTGAAACCCTTCCTGCCGCCGGTCGAGGCGCTCGGCGCCTCCCAGGATCGTCTGTACGAGAAGACGCTGTTCCGCGAGCTCGGCGTCCCGACGCCGCCGTTCCAGCCGGTCGACTCGTTGGACGATCTGCAGGCCGCGGTGCGCGGCATCGGATTGCCTGGCGTACTCAAGACGCGCCGCATGGGATATGACGGGCGCGGACAATGTTTCCTGCGCAGCCCGCAGGACGTGACGCCCGCCTGGGAGAAGCTCGGCGCGACGCCGCTCATCTACGAAGGATTCGTCGACTTCAGTCGCGAGGTCTCCATCATCGCCGTACGCAGCACTACAGGCGAAACACGTTTCTATCCGCTGTGCGCGAATACGCATGAATCCGGCATCCTGCGTTATTCGACGGCCCCCTACCGCCATGCGTCGCTGCAGAAACAGGCGGAGACGTACGCTCGCCGTCTGCTGCAGCGCTTTGATTACGCCGGCGTGCTGACCATCGAGTTCTTCGTGCGACGCGGGACGCTCATCGCCAACGAGATGGCGCCGCGCGTGCACAACTCCGGGCACTGGACCATCGAGGGCGCCGAGACCAGTCAGTTCGAGAATCACGTGCGCGCGATTCTCGGCCTGCCGCTCGGCGACACGCGCCCGCTCGGCCATTCGGCGATGGTGAACTTCATCGGCGAGCTGCCGCCGCTCAGGAACATCCTGCAGGTGTCAGGCGTACACTTTCACAGCTACGGAAAAGAACCGCGGCCGAACCGCAAGCTCGGGCACTGCACGATCACTGCGGCCTCGGCCGCCGCGCGGGATCGGGCGCTCGCGCAACTGTTGCGACTGGAGGCTGTGGCGACTGGAGGCGGCCGGAACTTGAGTCAGGCTGAACGGGTGCATCGATGAGACGCCGCAGCTTCGCGATCCTTGTGTTGCGGCCATCGCCGGTGTGCCGGCCGAATGGCCTGCGGGTCCGCACGGCGCGTACTTGGGTGGGCTGATTGGCGGGATCGCATTCTGTTGAATTCTCTCTCTCCGACGCTGCCGCTGCAGGCTCCGGCTGCAGCGGTGTTCGCCGGTATTTTTGTCTCCTCGCCAGTCAGCCCGTACACTTCGACGCTCTCACAGGGGTGCTGGCAGGGATCGTTAGTCAGGGATCGCAGGCGGACCGGCCCCGTCCGCCTCTCGAACCGCTCATCAGGCGCCACGCTTCATGTACCTGGAACTTTTCAAGCTGCACGAGCTGCCATTCCGGCTGACGCCGGACCCGGCGTTCCTGTATCTGTCGAAGCACCATGCACGCGCCAAGGCGTACATGGAATCCACCATCTGGTTCACCGACGGCTTCGTGGTCATCACTGGAGAGATCGGCTCGGGCAAGACGACGCTCATCGAGACCTTTCTCAAGGAACTCGAGAAAGACGTGGTCGTCGCACAGATCAACCAGACTCAGGTGTCGGCGATCGAATTCCTGCAGAGCGTGCTCGTGCAGTTCGGCTTCCAGCCGTTTCGCATGAGGAAGGCGGAGCTGCTCTCCACGCTCAACGAGTTCCTCATAGAGCAGTACGCCAACGGCCGGCGCGTGCTGCTGATCGTCGATGAGGCGCAGAACCTCTCGAACAAGGTGCTCGAGGAAATCCGGCTGCTGTCGGGCGTGGAAACCACCAAGGAAAAGGTGCTGCGCATCATTCTGGCCGGCCAGCCCGAGCTCAACGACAAGCTGAACTCGCCGTCGCTCGTGCAGCTCGCGCAGCGCATTCGCCTGCGCTTCCATCTCACGGCGCTCTCGAAGACCGATACGGCTGCGTACATCCAGCATCGCCTGGAGGTCGCTGGCTCGCAGGGGCGGCAGATTTTCGATCCTGAGTCTTATCCGTTCATCTTTCGCTACACGGGCGGCGTGCCGCGCTTGATCAACACGCTGTGCGACACCGCGATGATGGCGGCGTTCGCACACGACCGCGACACCGTCACGATGGACGACCTGCGCGCCTCGATCGAGGAGCTGCAGTGGGTGGAATACGCAGAGCGCTCGGTGCGCCTGCACGCGCTCAGCGCAGCCGAGGCGCCCATCGGGGAGCGCCGCATCGTGCTCGGGAGAATTCTCGTCGGGGTGAACGGGCAGACGATCGCCGAGCGTGAGCTGACGCCCGGGCGCTTCATCATCGGCCGCACGCCGGACAACGACCTGCAGATCGACAGCAAGTACATCAGTCGACATCACGCCCAGATCATCACATCGGTGCATACCTCGGTGCTCGAGGATCTGAACAGCACCAACGGCATCTACGTGAGATCCAAGCGCGTACGGCGGCGTATGCTCAACGATGGCGACGTCGTGCAGATCGGGCAGCACGAAATCATGTACTTCGATGAGCGGCTGTCGCGCACCCGCGTTGCGCTCGGGGACTCCGAGGACGATGCAGTCCCGCTGCTGCGGGACGCGGTGCACGGCGATCACGCCGCGACGCACGCGAGCGACGATCACCCCGGCGACCAGGACGTCGGCGATGACGAGGATCAGGATCAGGATCGGGGCGACGTTGCGCCCCTGCGCAAGGATCAGATTGGGTGATTGATCGAGAAGGCCGCCGACCGGCCTTTGCGCTCCTTCATCGAGCGCTCATTCATCGAGCGATCGGCTGTTGTATTGCGCCTGGCGCGTACGATAGTCCTTGCGACGCAGCCACAGCACCAAGCCCGCCATCAGACTGAGCGCCCCCACGACCATGAAGACGCTCGGCAGCGTCTCGACCTCTGTCACCCACGCGGCGGCGAGCAACGCCAATCCCACGGCCATGTACAGATAAGGCAGAAACTCGTAGAAGGGTCGGGGCAACCACATGGCCAGGAAGTTATGTCGCGTACGGCGGAATGCAGTGATTGCATCGTAGCAAAGAAGCGCTTGGCGGTTGGCGGTTAGTTCGGAGAACCTGCAGGGCTCGACTGCCTGCCGGAAAGGCGCCTCGCCCTCATCTCTGACCAACCGCTTCCTCCTCTCACGCGGCCGTGCCGCCCACCGTCAGGCCATCCACCCGCAACGTGGGCTGACCCACCCCGACCGGCACGTCCTGGCCTTCCTTGCCGCAGGTGCCTACGCCCTCGTCGAGCTTCAGGTCGGCGCCCACCATGGACACCCGTCGCAACACATCCGGTCCATTGCCGATGAGGGTGGCGCCGCGCACCGGCCGCGTCACTTTGCCGTCCTCGATCAGGTACGCCTCGCTGGCGGAGAACACGAACTTCCCGGACGTTATGTCGACCTGCCCACCGCCGAAATTCTTGCAGTACAGGCCTTTCTTGACCGAACCGATGATCTCCTCGGGCGAGTAACGGCCCGCCAGCATGTACGTGTTGGTCATGCGCGGCAGGGTCATGTGGGCGAACGACTCGCGACGACCGTTGCCAGTCGGCTGCACGCCCATGAGCCGGGCATTGAGCTTGTCCTGCAGGTAGCCGCGCAGCACGCCGTTCTCGATCAGCGTCGTACACTGCGTGGGCGTGCCCTCGTCATCCACGTTCAGCGAGCCGCGGCGCGAACCGAGCGCGCCGTCGTCCACTACCGTGCACTGATCGGAGGCCACCTGCTCGCCGATACGGCCGGTGAACGCGGAAACGCCCTTGCGATTGAAGTCTCCCTCGAGCCCGTGGCCGATCGCCTCGTGCAGCAATACGCCTGGCCAGCCCGGCCCGAGCACCACGGTCATGGCGCCCGCCGGCGCGGGCGTCGCTTCCAGATTGACCAGCGCGCTGCGCACTGCCTCGTGCACCAGGGCTTTCCAGCGATCGTTCTCCAGAAAGCGCCCGAAGCCATAGCGACCGCCGGCGCCGCAGTAGCCCTGCTCGCGCCGGCCTGCATGCTCGACGATCACCGAGACGTTCATGCGAACCAGCGGACGAACGTCCGCGGCAAGGGTCCCGTCGCTCGCCATGATCAGCACGACCTCGTGCGATGCGGACAAGCTCGCCATCACTTGCTTGACGCGCGGGTCGCGCCGCGCCTCGACATCCACGCGCTCGAGCAGACGGACCTTGTCGTCGTCGCTGAGTCCCTCGAGGGGATCCATCGGCGCGTACAACTGATGGCCGCTCGCGGCCCGCCACGCCTGAAGCGAAGCCCCGGCGCCGCTGCGCGCGATCGCCCGCGCGGCCCGCGAGGCTTCCTGCAACGCCGGCATCACGATCTCGTCCGAATAGGCGAATCCGGTCTTCTCGCCCGCGAGAGCGCGCACGCCCACGCCCTGCTCGATGCTGTGCGCACCGTCTTTGACGATGCCGTCCTCGAGCGACCAGGACTCATCGCGGCCCAGCTGAAAATACAGATCCGCGTAATCGACGCCATGCCCCATGACGCTGTCCAGCACGCGCGCGATGCGCGACTCGTCCAGACCGGAAGGTCCGAGGATCGACTGCCGAGCGACGTCCAGCGGCTGCACCGAGCGATTCGCGAGAGGTGTTTCGAGGTGGAGCGCGTTGCGGACGGCGGCGGCTGTGTCGGACATGAAGTGGACGACTCGCAGTTGGGTGATGAATGCCTGGCGGCGGCGCAACTCGGGAGCCGCGCCGCGGCATGAGATCCGCGCCTACGGCTCGATACGAAACCGCCTGTGACTCAGGACGGGGAAGCGCTCGCGCAGATCCTGAAGCAGAGTGCGGTCGATTTCGGCGACTGCAAGGCCCGCTCCCGGCTGGCGCACGCAGTCGAGCACCTCGCCCCAGGGGTTCACGATCATGGAGCAACCCCAGGTCTCGCGGCCGTTTTCATGGATCCCGCTCTGCGCGGGAGCGACCACATAGGCCAGATTCTCCACGGCCCGGGCGCGCACCAGCAACTCCCAGTGAGCTCGTCCGGTGGCTGCGGTAAACGCCGACGGTATGGTCAGAATTTCCGCACCCTCAGCGGCGAGGAGACGAAACAGCTCCGGGAAGCGCACGTCGTAGCACACAGCCATGCCTAGCGGACCGAACGGCGTCCAAGCGACCACCGGGCGCACTCCGGGGGCGGTAGTCGCCGATTCCCGGTAGCGCTCCTCCCGTCCGGGGACGTCCACATCGAACAGGTGGATCTTGTCGTAGCGTGCGACGCAGCGACCCTGATCGTCATACAGCACTGAGGCCGCGGCCACACGCTGCGACTGTCCTTCGAGCCGCAGCGGGATCGTGCCCGCCACGATCCACAGGCCGAGCTCCCGGGCGCAGCCGCTGAGGAAGTCCTGTATCGGTCCCTCGCCTGGGCGCTCGGCGACGGCGAGCTTCTGCGCCTCGCGCCGCCCCATGAGGGCGAAATTCTCGGGCAATACAGCCAGCGCTGCGCCGCGGTCCCGGGCCTGCTCCAGCAGCTCCCGCGAGCAGGCGAGATTGGCCTGCACGTCGGCGCCGGAGGTCATTTGTACGGCAGCAGCTTTCATTTGCGGCGATCTGCGTCAGCGGTGCGCTCAGGGTCCGTCCCGGACCCTACGGCGTCAATGCAAGAAGCGGCCGTCGCGCCGCTCACGATTCTGGCGCCTGCGCGTCCTGCCCAGCGGCCGCCGAGGCGTCGATCCGCTCGACCGTAGGATCCTCCCACGGACCAGTGATGCGGTAGTAGCCGCGAGTGATGCCCTTCAGCGGCTCCTTGAAGACTTGCGAGAAGAGCAGCAGCGCGGCGCCGACCGCCGGGCCGCCCGCGAGCGCGCCAGCCACCGGCAAGGATGCGCCGAGGGCGCCCGTGACGACCGCGGTCTGGTCGTAATCGCGCGTTGCGAGCCCGGTGCGACCGGCGATTCCGATTTCGGCGGCTGGTCCGGTGAGCAGCAGGTTGTTCGTGTATGCAGCGCCGTTGCGCAGCTCGAAATCGCCGTGCACGGAATCGAACGTCAATCCCTTGTCCGTAAGGTCGCTGAAATCGAGCGCCAACCTGCGCGGCAAGGCTGCGACGCTGAACAGGCCAAGCATGCGCCCCGCTCCAGGCTGCACGTTCACGAGCTGACCTGACTGCACGCGCAGTGAAATGGCGCCCGAGGCGCGCGCCAGTAGATCCTCATCGAAGCCGCCAGGCCAGGTCAGATCCGCACGGATGTCGCCGCGCTCGGCCTCCATGAACGGCGTGTAGTCGAGGGCGCTCAGTGCGGCTGCAACATCCTCGCTGCTGACGCGCGCCGCCAGCCAGGACTGCGGGCCGTCCGACGTCGCAAGCCATCGTCCGCGCGCCTCGGCGCGCACCGCATCGCCAATGATGGTCACGCTGTCGAAGTGCAGCCCCTGCGGCGCGCGCGACGCCTTGAGGTCCACAGCCCCTATGTTTCGCGAGCCCATACGCAGATCAGCCACGTAAACCTCGAGGGCTGGAAGCCTGCGGGGATCGCTCGCAACAGGCTGCGCATTCTCGCGTCCCGGCGCTTTGCGCAGCATCAGTCGATCGAGCGTGGCTCGCAGCGGCTGCCCGCTGCGCAGGTTCTCGGGCACGATGATCTGTCCCTGCGCGCCCGGCGAGGCGACGTCCACACGCCATCCGCCGGAGGTCGCCTGCAGTACGCCTCGCACGTCTTCGAAGCGATAGCCGAACAGCTCGAGCTGGGCGACGCGCACATTGGCCGCCTGCAGGTATTCCGAGAGCGGTCGACCGCCTGAGCCGTCGGCGCGCAGCGCGAACCACTCATCCAGCGCCAATCGATCGAGCGCACCCTCGATGCGCAGCCTCGGATGATCCGGCAGGGACGGGGCGACGCCGTCGGCGCGCACACCGCCGCGGTCGAAGCGCAGCGCACCCGACGGCGTGCGCTGCATGCGGATCAGCGCGCGCACCTCACCGAACGACGATCGGGCCAACAGGTGGTCGTCGAACTCCAGAGCGACCTGCAGGTTGCGGGGCTCGGCCGCCTCCTTGCCCAGCGGCGCCGGCAGCAGCACCTCGAGTCCGCGGGTATCCGATTCGATATGCACTACGCGCCGCCTCGACGCGCCCCCGTCCGCTGCGACCAATCGGGTGCTGGCGCGCCAATCCGCCTCGCCCTGGACGAACGGGCTCGCTGCCCCACTCTCGCCAAACGCCGCACCTGCCGGCTGGCCTTCTGCGCGTCCGCTCATCAGCGCCGCCAGTCGGCCCCCATCGGTGCGTCCCTGGACTCTGAGGATCGATGCGTCGCGCCCGTCCGGCTCGACCGAGATGCTGAGCGGTCCGCCCAGCCACCGGCCTTCGAGGCGCCCAGCGGCGACCAGCGTATTGCGCACGGTGAGAGCGCCGTTCAACTCATGCACCGGCGCAGCCAGGCCCACGAGCCGCGCGCTCGCGTCTTGCACTTGGGCGCTCACCTCGATGTCACGGTCGACCATGCGCTTGATCGGCAGGTCGAGGCGCACATCCGCACGCAGCGGACCCGAGCCGCGCAACCTGGCGAACTGCTCGCCGAGCGCCGTTCCCACAGGGCTGTCTCTGAGAAATTCCAGCGCGGCCCCGAGATCGCCGTGCGCCGCGCCGCGAACCGTCAGCTCAGTCGTCTTGAGATCGGGAATCTCGGCGCGCGCGAAGCCGACGCTCAGCCCTGCGATCCGCGCGCTGCTCGCCGCGATGCGCATGCTCTGATTGCGGAACTCGACTTCGGCCGTGGCGTCGCTCACCACCTCCCAATCCTGGTGATAACTCAACACCGCATTCTCGACCTGCGCGCGCGCCATGAACTCGCCTTCGCCGCCGCGAAACGGAAACGAGCGCGTCGGCCCCTGGTAGATGAGCTCGGCGGTAAGCGCCCGTCCCGCGACGAACGCCTGTTGGAACCACTCCTCGGCGCGCGCCGTCAGCAGACCTACCGGGATATACTTGCCGGCGGCCGCTACGTTCAGATCTGCGCCCTGTCCCGTGAGATCGAGCACGGGCGAACCGCCGTCGCCGGGCGCGAGCGCGCTGAAGCGCGCGACGGCGCGACCATCTTCGTTCTCCAGATGCAGCTGGCCGGAGTCGATGCGCCATCCCTGACCTTCGCGGCGCCACCCGATCTCGCCCTCCTCGACACGCGCCGCCAGCGGCTCGCGAAACAATCTGGGCAGACGAAACTCGATCTGATTCTCTGCGATGCGCCAGCGCCCCTCCTCGTGCGTGGCGTGCACCTGGCCGCTTAAACCCGTCAGCCCCGGAACACGGCCGACTGGGTCGAAGCCGACATCCCGCAGCCGCGCGCTCAGCTCATATTCGGGCGGCGCGCCGGCGCCGGTGCGCCGGAAGCTGGCCGTCAGATTCTCGATTGCGCCGCGTGCGTCGAGTGCACGCGCATGGGCGAGCCCTTCGCTCTCGGGCAGGTAGGCAAGCAGCGGCCAAAGGGCGCCGAGCACGATCCGATCGGCGTGCAGATGGGCTGAGAACGCCTCACCCGCTTCGCGCATCCAGCGCGCTTCTATCCGCTGCGCCCGCCAAGGAGTCTCTGTACTCGATATGTCGATATCCGTAAGAGCGACGCGCCACTCGCCGTCGCTGCGCTGCGCATCCAGTTTCAGAGCGAAGCGCTCATAAGAAGCCATCCGAGGCGGCGCAGCGGACGACGAAGCGGCCGGCGGCGCATCTCCCGATGCTGCAAGGATCGGCTCCTGGCGATCGTCGGACGGCGTTTGAACGCTTTGCTGTGCGCCCGGCCCGGTCAGTGGCGCGACGGGTTGTTGCATGGGATCTGCAACAGGCAGCGGGATGGTCCATGCCGGCGTTGCGGCGGCCACGCCGTGCAGATCGACCTGCGCTGAAAGTCGCATCAACGTAGGTCCAAGCATCGTTCCGGTTGCGCGCAGCGAGCCCGCACCAGCCTTGGGCGCCGGCCATTCGTCAGGCGCCAGATCCGCCCAGCCCGCCAAATCCAACGCTTCGCCTGCCACGCTGAAAGTGGACACGAGGGTTGCGTATTCCTGCAGGGCGCCCTCGGCATGTGCGCTGAACGTCAGCGCGCGGCCGAGCGAGCGCGGCAGCGAGGCGTCGCCTTTGAGGTCCATGGA
>Ga0079224_100004820_pt1 | contig 17569 bp, 14 predicted proteins | sample Stecom2015_FD_80414 | JGI IMG/M metagenome (GOLD analysis project Ga0079224, IMG submission 80414) | Agricultural soil microbial communities from Utah to study Nitrogen management - Steer compost 2015 | ecosystem: Environmental > Terrestrial > Soil > Agricultural land | place: USA: Utah...
CAGCAGGCCCTCGTCGTTGCTCCGGCCGAGCAGCGCCGTAAGCGCCGCTGCCAGTTCACCGGTTCCTCCCACCAGGTGCAGCACACCACCGCTGGCCGCCAGCGCGCCCGTTGGCGTACTCGCACGGTGCGAAGATGCAACGCCGGGCGGCCTGCCTCCGCCAGCCACACCGGCCGGCACCAGCGCAGACAGGCTGGCCGCTCGCGAACGCGCGCGCGTGTCGTCCGCGTCGCTCCATTCCCGGGCATGTCCAATCAGCTGCCGCAGGTCAGCCGTAGTCGCTGACAATTCTGCCACGAGTTCCGGGTTCCAGGCAACGGTGCCCTCTGCCGCGCCGCGCGCCACGCCTTCCACCACCCCGGCGAGTTCCGACATGGAGTCCAGCCGCGCCATCGTCGCCGCTCCGCGCAATGCGCGCGCAACCCGCAGCAGTGCGTCGGAATCAGGCGCTTCCGTCCCGGCCGAGCCGAGTAGCGAATCGAGTCGCTCCACGTACTCGCCCGCTTCCAGTACGAAGAAATGCCGGACGCCGGACGCGTTCATCTGGTAGAGAAGGTGAGAGTCGCGCTCAAGGTAGGAATCGAGTTGATAACAATCAACCGCGCGCGCCCCGCGCGCTATCCATTGCGCTGCGCATTTCGCGAACGGCTTCGGCAAGACCGACGAAAACGGACCTGCCGACTATTGAATGACCAATGTTAAGCTCCTCCACTTCACGGATAGCCGCCACGTTCGCAACATTTGGCACTGTAAGGCCATGCCCTGCGTGAACCGCCAGGCCAATCTCACGTCCCAGCGCTGCAGCGTGCGAAAGTGCCTCGAGTGCCTCTGGATCGTCAGGGTGGTGAGCGTATCGCCCGGTGTGAAGCTCAACGGCGTGCGCCCCGAGCGCTCGACTGGCCTCCACGGAATCGACGTCCGGATCAATGAAAAGGCTTGTACGAATGCCTGCGTCAACCAGCCGCTGCACCGTATCATGAAGTCGGTTCCGGCTTCCAACAACGCGCAGGCCGCCCTCCGTCGTGATCTCCTCACGACGCTCGGGAACCAGCGTCACCTGGGCCGGCCGCACCCGCAGGGCAATGGCAAGCATTTCGTCGGTGTCGGCCATTTCCAGATTCAGCAGGGTTCGCACCTCTGCAGCAAGACGATCCACATCCCGGTCCTGGATGTGCCGCCTGTCTTCTCGAAGATGAGCCGTGATTCCGTCCGCGCCCGCATCTTCACACAGCAGTGCGGCGGCCACAGGGTCCGGCGAATCGCCACGGCGAGCCTGTCTAATCGTCGCGACGTGGTCAATGTTGATGTAGAGTCGCAGGTAGCCAGCCGTTGGTGAGGCTGGTGTACGTTGGGTTGCTGTCATCGATCTCGCAGGATTAGTTTCGCCAACTGCCCGAACCGGAGATATCCGTCGTGAAGCTTGCTACCCGTATGGCCGCCGTTGCGGCACTCCTCGTATTCGCTGCCTGTGGTGGTGGCCAGCCGGACACGGCTCCACGGCCCGGTGGTTCCGGGGCTGCCGGTGCCTCCAGCTCACGCAGCGCGGTGGACACTTTCCTTTCCACGATCAAGGCTGGCGACCTGCAGGCACTCGCTCTCATCTGGGGAACCGCCGAGGGGCCTGCGCGCGACGCCGGCTTCGGACGCGAGGAGCTGGAGCAGCGTGAGCTCATCATGGTGTGGTGCATGAACCATGACGCCGCCACTGTGCACGGCGAGTTGCCGCACGGTGAGCGCGGCCGGGCATACAGGGTAGACCTGACGCGCGGTCAGCGTACACGAACCACAACGATGTACACCGTCCCGGGGCCGGGCGGACGCTGGTACGTGGAGAACGTGGACCTCGATCCCGCTCTGCGCGACTTCTGCCGCGAGCGCTAGCGCACGTCAGGTTCATGTCGCTCTGGCGGAGAAGCAGGGCGGCATGAGGGATCGGCATCTCCAGCCGAAGGCCGGGCGAAGCGGCTGACGGCTGGAGCGGTAATGCGCCCGCATGCACTGTCATTGCGGGCGCGTTCATTTTTCGCTGAGCTCAACGAGTACACCTGCGGTGGACGACGGGTGCAGGAAGGCAATGCGCTTTCCTTCCGCACCCATGCGCGGCACTTCGTCGATCAGGCGAATTCCCCGAGCCCGGCAACGGCCCATGGTGGCCTCCAGATCATCCACCGCAAAGCAGATGTGGTGGATCCCCGGCCCCCTGCGCTCCACGAAACGGCCGATCGGAGACTCCGCACTCTCGGCCTCCAGCAACTCTACCAGCGACTCGCCCGCTTCCAGCCCGGCTATGCGAGCGCCGTCGGCGTCATCCAGCTGCACCTCGGGCAATCCCAGAACGTCGCGGTAGAACGGGAGGATCTCCTCGAGGTCCCTGACCGCAATTCCCACGTGAGCGATACGCGTACCTGTGGATGGGCCTTTATTTTCGCTGCTGGATACCGATTTTGACATCAGTGACTCGAAGTGTCCGGGTTTACGAAGCGTTAGCTTTATTCAAAGCTAAGACAGCCGCAGGCTCGCCTGTAGCGCGGCGGCCTGAACAAGGCGTCTGCCTGCCTTTACGGACGTAAACAGCGCTCGAATAGCGCACGGCAACTACAGATCGGAGATCAGAAGACATGGCCAAGCCGACAGAAGTTACTGATGGGAACTTTGAGTCTGAGGTGGAGAAGAGCAGCGGGCTTGCAGTGGTCGATTTCTGGGCCACCTGGTGCGGGCCGTGCCGCATGATTGCGCCCATGCTCGACGAACTCGCGAGTGAGTACGACGGCCGCGCAAAGGTGCTGAAGCTGGACGTTGACTCCAACGTACAAACCGCCAGCCGATTCCAGGTTCGCTCCATTCCAACCATCCTCTTCTTCAAGGACGGGAAGCTGGTGGACCAGGTTATCGGTGCGGTTCCGAAGCCCACCCTGGCCGCGAAGTTCGAGCAGCACGCAGCCTGAGAAGTACCTCGTATTACGCATTAGCCGCGGGCCGGAAGCGTTTGTATAACAGTCGCTTCCGGCTTGTGCTTAATGCAGGATGCAAGCGTTTGACGCTTCGAATCCCCAGCGTCGAGCACTCCTCCCAACCTGCCTCGCGCCTCACCCATGGCCGACCCGACCGCTAGCACCGGCGGCCAGCTGCTGGTTGTCAGCACCCCCATCGGCAACCTCGGTGACATCACCCTTCGCGCCCTCGACTCTCTGCGCGCGGCGGATCTGATACTCGCCGAGGATACGAGGACCACGAGAAAGCTCCTCGAGCGGTACGAGCTTGGTACCCCCATGCTCGCCTGCCATGAGCACAACGAGGCGGCGATAACCCCGCGCATTCTCGAAAGGCTCGCGAACGGAGAGGCCATCGCGCTGGTATCGGACGCCGGCACCCCGCTCCTGTCCGACCCTGGTCGTCGCCTGGTGTCTTCTGTAATAGATGCAGGACACCAGGTGATTCCTGTTCCGGGTGCAAGCGCGCTGCTGCCCGCTCTCGTTGCGAGCGGACTTGACCCCGGCCGCTTCACATTCCTGGGCTTCCTTGCGCGAAAGGGTGTGCACCGAGCGGAAGAATTCGAGCTGATCGCCACCTCGCCGGTAACCACGGTGCTCTACGAAGCGCCGCGCCGACTGGCGGAAACATTGGCGGAACTCGCGGCTGCTGCCGGCGCGAATCGAAAGGCCGCCGTTGCGCGAGAACTCACCAAGCTCCACGAGGAGATCCGGCGCGGAACGCTTGAAGAGCTTGCGGCGTACTACAGCGAGCACCCGCCCCGTGGCGAGATCGTAATAGTCGTAGCCCCCGGTGAGGCCCCGGCCGTCAGCCAGGACATTCTGCGAGAAGAGGCTCGGGGCATGCTCTCCGCAGGCATGTCTCCGCGAGAAGTTCAACGAGCACTGATATCTCAGCACGGCGCATCCCGAAACGTTGCGTATCGGCTGGCTCATCAGCCCACGGACACAGACCCCGCCAACTCCGGCTCCAGTAAATGAGGAAGAGCAGCAGCCATCGCCTCGACATGGTCCGGCAGCAATCGAGGATCAGACACGCCCGAATGGCAGTGGCTGGTGCGCCGGTGGCGTTGCTGGCCGTGCTGCTGTTCGCTGCCTCTGCGGCCGCGGTGTCTGCTACCGCCGTATCCAATGGCGATGCTGCAGCGCGCGAACCTGCCAGCCACGCTGCCGCTGCGGGGACAAACGACGCCGTCTTCAACCGGGGCCGCGTGACCATCGCCCGCCTCCAGTACGATGGCGGCGGAGACTGGTACTCAAATCCGTCATCGCTTCCCAACCTCATTGAAGCAGTGCGCGAGCGCACCACGCTCGACGTTGCCGATGAGGAGCTGCGCATCCGCCTCACGGACGATCGCCTGTGGGACGTTGGTTTCCTGCACCTGACGGGGCACGGGAATGTGCGATTCTCGGACGCAGAGGTGGAGCGACTTCGCGAGTGGCTGTTGCGCGGCGGTTTTCTGCACGCCGATGACAACTACGGACTGGACGAGAGCTTCAGGCGTGAGATGGCGCGCGTCTTTCCGGACAGGCCGCTGGTGGACGTACCTGCCAGCCACCCGGTATACAGCGTGGTGTATCGCTTCGAGAACGGCATTCCGAAAATTCACGAGCACGATGGACTTGCCGCGAGAGGCTTCGGTGTGTTCGTTGGCGACAGGCTTGCCGTCTTCTACTCCCATGAGAGCGACCTCGGCAACGGCTGGGAAGACATCGGCACGTACGAAGACCCGCCCGCCCTGCACGAGCAGGCACTGCGCATGGGTGTAAACCTTGTCGTGTACGCGGTGTCCAGCCGCGTGGGCGCATGACGAGCGCAGCATGACGGTTCAGGAGCGTATTCATCGCGAGCGAGCCCGGCTCACGCGGCTCTCCACACTTGCCGTTGTGGCGTTCGCGCTTGCGGTGGCCGGAGTGCTGCTGGCGGTTGGTGCGCTTGTGCTTGGCGGCGCGCGCTGGATCGAGCTTCCGTCAACGCTGCCCTTCGTTGTCTGGGGAATCGCGCTGACGTCGGCCGGGCTTGTGGCTCACGCCGTCTCTCGAAGGTTGAGACGTGAGGCGTCACTCCCCGCGATGGCGCGCGAGATCGAGCGGGATCGATCGCTCAGACGCGGCTCTCTCCTTGGCGTTCTCGAGCTGGGAGATTCATCTCCACTGGCTCGTGCGGCGGAGCGTCGCCTCGCAGGGACGCTTGGTGCGGGCGGGGAACCGCTGGCGCCTACGCTACGGAAGCGCGCGGCCACCCGCGGGGTAACCGGCTTTGCTGCGCTGGGAGCAGGAGCCATACTGCTTGCGGGCCTCGGCGGACGTAACCCGGACGGCATTCGGGCGCTCATCAATCCGCTGGAGGCGGCGAAAGGCACACTGCTTCCGGCCATAGAACTCGTTGATGCGCCGCACACCGTGCTGCGCGGCGAGCCGCTATCCATCACGGTCAGTGCGCCCGGCAGACGCAAGCTCACGGTAGCGTACAGAACCACCGGAGCTTCCTGGGTAGATCGCACGCTGCGCGTGAACGAGGATGGAGTTGCGCATATCCGTTTCGAGTCTGTAGACGCCGACCTCCTCGTGACTGCAGGCGATGGACGATCCACGAGCGACACTGCTCACGTGAGTGTGACGGAACGTCCGTTCCTCGGAGACATGGTGATACAGGCGGAGTATCCGGCGTACCTGCATCGTCAGGCGGAGACGCTGCCATCCGGTGAGCTGCTTCGCGTTCCGCGCGGAACAGTTCTCCGCGCCTCGGCAACCGCATCCACCCTGCTCAGCTCGGCGGGCCTCACGAACGAGGAGGGCGACACGCTGCGCGTACAGACGGAGGGTCGCAGGGCCTCCGCGCGAATCACGGCGAGCCGGTCGGGCAGATGGACGTGGAATGCGAGCGCACCGGCTGGCAGCCTGTTGGACCTGCCCCCGGCCATCGAGCTCGACGTCGTACCGGACAACCCACCCGTGGTGGAAATCGTCGCCCCTGCGCGCGACACGTTCGTTTTTCCATCCGACACCGTTGCACTTCGTATTGGCGCAACCGATGACCATGGTATCGGCACCGTGGTACTCCGAACGTGGCGCCAGCGCCGGAACGTGGGAGCGGGATCCACGTCCGGCCAGGAGCTCAGCGTAGGCGGCCTTACCGACTGGATGGGAGACGCTGTGCTTCCGCTCGAGGGGCACGATCTTCAACCCGGTGATGAACTGCATGTGGTTGCGGTAGCCGTTGACGCCTCGCCCTGGCGCCAGGCCGGTGAAAGCCGCGAACTCATTCTGCGTGTACCGCTGCCGGATGAGCAGCGCGCGGCCGTTCGTGAAGCCGCAGACGCCGCAGCGCAACGCGCAAGTGAACTCGCCAGCGCGCAGCGTTCACTGGAGCAGCGAACTGCGGCCGCAGCGCGCACCAGGGATCATACGCAGTCGGCCGCGCAGCAGGATCCCAACTCGAGCCCCGCCGGCGAGCGGAATATGTCGTTCGATGGCGCGGAGCGCGCCCGGCAGCTCTCCGCGGAGCAGCGGGAGCTTCAACGTCGTGCGCGTGAGGCAGCCGACGCCGCCGAACAGCTCGAGCGCCAGCTTCGCGACGCTGGAGCGCTGGACGACGAACTGCAGCAACAGCTGCGTGAGGCGCGGCGCCTCATGGAAGAGGCGTTGTCGCCGGACCTGCAGCAGCAGTTGTCGGAACTGGACCAGGCAGCGCAGGGACTGAACGAGCAGCGGACACGTGAGGCACTCGGCGACCTTGCCGAGCGCCAGCGCCAGATTCGGGAACAGCTGGAACGAAGTGCCGAGATGCTCCGTCGCGCTGCCATTGAAGGCGCGATGGAAACCATGCGAGACGAGGCACAGGAACTCGCGAATGAGCAGCGCGAACTCGCAGAGGCGCTTTCGCAAAGAGACGCGGGTGAATCCCGGCCGCGCGCGGAAGAAGTGGCCCGCCGAACGGAGCGCCTCGCGGAAGACGTGAGGAAGCTGGAGGAGCGGCTGCGTGAACAGGCTGCGGAGCAGGGCGCCGCTGGTGTGGCGGAGGCACGTCCGCATGCGGATGCCTCTCGTGAGGCCATGGAACGCGCGGCGGGGCAGCCCGAGGCAAAGCAGGAATCAGGGCAAGCTCAGGAGGCGGGGCGGCAGGATCAGCAGTCGCAGCAGCAGTCAGCCGCCGAGCAGAACCAGCGCTCGCAGCAGCAGGCAGCCGCCGAGCAGAACCAGCGTTCGCAGCAGTCTGCAGTGGCTCGGCAAGGTGAACGTACGCCGGAGCAGACTGCTGCCGGCGTGCAGGGAGAGCGCAGGCAACAGCAGGCGCAGGCGGGAGAGACGCGAACGCAACAGCAGACCGGTGAGCAGCAGCGTGCTGGCCGCAACACGCAGGCGGGCGCCGAAACCGGCGCTCGCCAGTCCCGCGAGCAGGCGGCACAGCAGGGTGAGCAGGGCACCGGTGGTGAGCGCGGCTCCAACGCGGGTGAGTCTGCCAGCGCGCGTGAGGCAGCGGAGCAGATGCAGGCAGCCGCGGAGCGCCTCGGTGGTGCTCGTCAGGCGCAGGTGGACGCGTGGAAGCAGGAGCTTTCCTCCGAGCTCGACCAGACCATCAGCGAGATGATGCAGCTCGCCCGCGAGCAACAGGCGGTGGAGCAATCGGCGGCCGGCGGACAGGCTTCGTCTTCCGAGATTCGTTCTGCACAGAGCGCAATCCAGCAGGGCGTGGAGCGCGCCGGTGAGAGAATCTCGCAGGCGTCACAGGCGTCGTCTCACCTTTCGCAGGGGTCACAGCGCGCCATTTCCGAGGCAAGGCAGCAGGTTGCTCGTGCAGCAGAGGCTGCAGCCGGCAACGCGGCCGGAACGCCGCCGGCAGGCGCCCAGCAGCAGATGGCAAGCTCCATGAACGATGCCAGCCAGGCTCTAACGCAGGCTGCGGCATCGCTCGTGCGCGACCGCGAACGCATCAACTCCGCCAGCAGCGCATCGGGCTTCAGCGAGATGATCGAGCAGTTGCGAGAACTTGCGCAGAGGCAGGGAGCGCTGAATTCGCAGACTGGCGGACTGCTTCCCGGAGCCGGGCGCCAGGCAGGGCAGGGAGCGCGCGACGCCGCACGACGCCTTTCGCAGCAGCAGCGGGAGCTTGCACGCGACCTGGAGGATGTTGGCGATCGCGATGCCTCCGGTCGCACGGATGAGATGGCTCGTGAGGCGCGCCAGCTTGCGGACGCGCTCGAAATGGGCGCGCTGGATCCGAGCGTAGCCGAACGGCAGCAACGGTTGTTCCGGCGAATGCTCGACGCCGGACGCACGCTCGAACGCGAGGAGCGCGAAGACACCGGGCAGCGCGAAGGCGAAACCGCTACCACCTCCGCCACCTTCCGGGCGGCCGACGGCAGCGCCACCGGCCAGTCTGCCCGGGAGTTCCGTGTGCCCGACTGGAGCGAGTTGCGCGGCCTGAGCGCCGAAGAGCGTCGCCTCGTGCTCGAGTATTTCAGGCGTCTCAATGCAGAGCGCAAGCCGTGAGCAACTTGTCGAATCGCTGCCTGATTGCGCTCCTCGCTCTTCTGCTCGTGCCTCACGGGCACGTCACCGCGCAGCAGGCTGGCATGTCCCCCGCCGACTCCTCTCTCGCCGCGGCTTTCGAGTCCGAAGTTGCCGGCAGGCGTCAGGAATCCGCTCTTGCGTACCGCACGGCAATCCAGCTTGGTGCAGACACCACGCAGGCAATCTTCGGACTAGAAAGGGTGTACGCCGAGCTTGGCTGGACGGATTCTCTACCGCCGCTGCTCAACGCTCTCATCCAGGCGCGACCACGCGATGCCAACCTGCGCGGAATTCAGCTTCGTTCATTACGAATGAGCGGACATCCGGACCGGGCGCGCGAGGCGTTCGAGGAGTGGGTGCGCCTGGATGCAAGCGATGGCGCTCCGTACCGTTCGTACTCACGCCTCCTGCTGGACGCAGGCGAAACCGCCGCGGCAGACTCCATCCTGAGCCGCGCTCGCGCAGTACTCGGCGGTGGCGGTGCCGTGGCACTCGAACTCGCGCAGACTCGTGCGGCAATGGGACTTTGGAAGGCTAGCGCAGAGAGCTGGCGCCAGGCGATGGAGCGTGCGGATTACCTGAGCGAGGCGGCGTCTTTCGCACTTGCGCCGACACCGGAATCACAGCGGGCGGCCGTCGTGCAGGTTCTCGAGGCACCGCCGGTCGAGATTCCCGCGCGAATCGCGCTCGCAAGCCTGCAACTGGGTTGGGGGAATCCGGCGGATGCCTGGCGCTCGCTCAGTGCACTGCCGCCAAACGATTCCTCCGCCACGATCTGGCTGGGCTTCGCAGACCGGGCGGAGGCTGCGGCGTCCTGGCCTGCGGCACGCGACGCGCTACTGGCGGCGCTCGCGGTGAAGCCTACCCTGCTCACTGCCTCACGGGCGGGCAGTGCTGCCCTCCTGTCCGGGAATGCCGAGGTGGCGCTTGCCGCAACGGCGAGAGTCAACCCGGCCGATGAGCCCCAGGCCTGGGCCCAGTTGGTGCTTCCGGTGCGCGTCCGAGCGCTCGCAGCACTGGGAAGGGCAGAAGAAGCCGCGCGAGAGGTATCTGCCGCGGGAGCGGACAGCGTTACGAACGCACTCCTGCAACGCGAGGTGGCGTATGCGTGGGTGAATATCGGTGAACTCGATCGGGCGCGGGCGGCGCTCGATGCGGCTGGTGCGTCGCCGAGTGATGAGGTTCGCGGGTGGCTGGCATTGTACGAGGGAAACCTGACCGCCGCTCGTGAGGGCCTGCGCACGATTCGGGATCAGAGGGCAGGTTCGGTGCTTGCGAGGGCGTTTCTATCCCGAACGCGTGCCGAGCGTGCACCACTTGCCGGTGAGGCGTTCCTGGCGATTGCCCGCAATGCGGAAGTCACTTCGGATGCGGCCATCGCACTGGAGAGGGCTGCGGGCGAGCTGCCGGAAACGCGATCACTGTTCCTGGCGGCTGCTGCACGAGAGCATTCGCGGGTTGGGCGCGACGTAGAGGCGCTTCGAATCTGGCGGGAGCTTTCAACGAAGAACGAGGATTCGCCGGAGGCACCCGAGGCAACGCTGGAGTGGGCGCGCCTGAGCATGGCGACGGGTGATTCGGCGGCAGCGATCGAGCAGCTGGAGCGGTTGATAATTACCTGGCCGCGGAGTGCGCTGGTGCCGCAGGCGCGTCGGGAGCTGGATGTGGTGCGCGGGAGGAATGTGATGCCTGTGGTGCCGCCGGCCGGGCAGGACGCGCAGAATGGTTCGGGAGCGGACAGCGCTGGGAGCGCGGGTCTGTCTGCCCTGAGCCACGGCGCTCCCGATCGGGCTTTCATCGCGCGGGGGAGAGCAAATTGATTCGGGTAGTCATTCAGGCGCTGCTTGCCACGGCGTTATTCGTCGGCACGGCGGGCGCTCAGCAACTGCTCGTTCCCATGGACGATGCGCAGGACGATCACCTCAAGGCCTACGGGGTGATGTTTGCCGCGCTGAAGGACGGCAGATCCGGCGAGTGGCTGTTGAACTACCGCGGGGGCTCATTCCTGCTTCCTGACGAAGAGCCCGTCAGGCGGCGCGCTGCGCTGGATGGCGTGGTAGTCGAACCCGTGGGAGCCTCTCGTGTTGCATCCATCCGAGCCGAGATGGCGGCGGGGAACATGGAGGCAGTGCCGCTCGAGAAGGCGCCGCGCATTGCCATATACACGCCACCGGAAACGCCGCCCTGGGATGATGCCGTGACGCTGGCCCTCTCCTACGCCGGCATCGATTACGAAACGATTTGGGACGCGGAAGTTGCGAGCGGCGGGTTGAAGGAGTTCGACTGGGTGCATCTGCACCATGAAGACTTCACCGGCCAGTTCAACAAGCTGTTCATCGGCTTTCGGGACGCGCCCTGGTTCCGCGCGCAGGTGGCCGAGTCCCGGCAGATGGCCGCGCAACTCGGCTTCAATGACATCCCGGCGCTCAAGAAGGCCGTAGCGAATGGCATCCGAGCATACGTGGAGAACGGCGGCTTTCTCTTCGCCATGTGTGGCGCTACCGAAACGCTGGAACTCGCGATTGCCGGACGCAACGTGGACATCGCGCAGGCCTATGCGGACGGCACGCCCATGGCGCCCAATGCCTCGGCGCGCATGGAATGGGATATGACCATGGCGTTTCGCAACGCGGTGGTAGAGCCGTCTGCGTATGTAAACGCCATGAGCGACATAGACGGCCACCAGGTGAACGTTCCGGGGCGCCGGCAGCCACTGGGCACATTCTCGCTTTTCGGCTTCTCGGCCAGGTTCGACCCCGTTGCGGCAATGCTGGTGCAGAACCATCGCAGCATCATTCCGGATTTCTACGGGGTTACCACGAGCTTCACCCGCACCACCCTGAAGCCGGGGGTCACCGTGCTAGCTTACGAGGAAGGCGCTCCCTGGGTGAAGTACATTCACGGCGAGTACGGCCAGGGTTCGTTCACGTTCCTTGGCGGCCACGACCCGGAAGACCCGCAGCACAACATTGGTGCGGCGCCTACCGACCTCGCAATGCACCGGAATTCGCCGGGTTACCGGCTGATCCTCAACAACGTTCTCTTCCCGGCAGCGAAGAAGAAGCCGCTGAAAACGTAGCCTCGAGCTTTCCTGCATGACCGTTCCACACGCCGCACCGTCAGGCACCACACGTCTCAGTGCGAAGGCAGCGGCAGTGATGCGTGCGGCAATTCGGCTTGCCGGCGGGCGCGAGGTGTGCTTCGCTGGCACTCCTGACGAAACGGGGATAGTGGTGCAGGCGCGTACCGTCGCACGCGGAGACGCGCAAAGCGTACTCGCGATGCCTGGGTTTGCGGAAGCTGGTGAGATCCTCCTTCACAACCATCCAAGCGGATATCTGGAGCCGTCGCGGGCCGATATGGACGTTGCCGCGAACCTTTACGAGCAGGGAATCGGCTTCGGCATCGTGGACAATGACGTCACGGACCTCTATGTGGTTGTGGAGATTCCCGCGCCTGTCGTTCGCGAACCGCTGGATCCCGAAGCGCTTTCCGCGGACCTCGGCCCCGACGGAGCGATTGCAAAGAGCCTTGCACGTTATGAAGACAGGCCGGCGCAACGCGAGATGGCAGCTGCCATCGCCGAACTGTACAACGAAGGTGGGGTGGGCCTCATCGAGGCGGGAACGGGGGTAGGGAAGTCACTCGGCTATCTTCTGCCTGCGCTGCGCTGGGCTGCTCGCAACAAGGAGCGAACGGTGGTGTCCACCAACACCATCAATCTTCAGGAGCAGCTGGTAGGGAAGGACCTGCCGTTCCTCGCGCGGGCACTTGGCGACCAGAAGGTTCGTTTCGCCCTTCTGAAGGGGTGGCGCAACTACCTGTGCCTGCAGCGCCTGGAGCAGGCGCGCAACGGTGGACAGTCGTTGCTGGAGCCGGGGCTGGTGGAGGAGATCCAGGCGCTGGATGCGTGGGCGGAGAGCACAAAGGATGGAAGCCTGGCCGACCTTCCGGTGCCGCCGCGGCCGGACGTATGGGACGAGGTGAGCGCGGAGCCGGATCTGTGTCCGCGCCTCAAGTGCCCGCATTACGAGAAATGTTTCCTATTCCGCTCCCGTCGTGAGGCGGCGCAGGCAGACGTGATCGTGGTCAACCACCACCTGCTCATGTCCGATGTTGCGGTACGCCGCTCGGCCCAGAACTGGACGGATGCGGCCGTGCTTCCGGCGTACCGGCACCTGGTAGTTGACGAAGGACATCACCTGGAAGATGCTGCCGGTGCTCACCTGGGGATCTCCGTCACGCGGCGTGCCCTGCAGCGCATGTTTGCCAGGCTCGAGCGGCGCGGCAAGGGAATTCTGCCGGCGCTGGTCGAGCGGCTTGGCCGGTACAACGACCTGCTGAGCGTTGCGAGCACGGACCTCGTGCAGGCGCGTCTCGAGCCGGCAGTGGAAGCGGGGAGGCAGCAGGCAGAGCGCCTGTTCGACCTGCTCGACATGTACATGCAGCAGCGAGGACAGCAGGTTGTGCGGCTCGACGCGGGCTTCGTGAAGGAGCAGGCATGGGTAGACGGCCTGGAGGAGACGCTGGGCGACCTGCTGAGAGAGATAGTGTTGCTTCAGGACGGGCTGCGCATGGTGCGTGAGCGAATGGAGTCCGATACGCGTCGCAGCGAGGAGCTGGCTCCGCTGCTCAACGAGTTGCGTGCGGTTGCGCGGCGCCTCGAGACTGCCGGTGATGGACTGCGACTGGCGCTCAACCCGCCTCATGACGCCCCGGAGAGCGTGCGTTGGGTGGAGACACGCGGCAGGGACCGAAACGTGGCCGTGGTATCCGTGCCGCTGGACCTCGCGCCGATCCTGCGTGAGGATCTGTTCGAGCGCGCAGCCACCACCGTTGTCACGAGCGCCACGCTGGCTGCCGACGGGAACTTTTCATTCCTCGTGAAGCGACTCGGGCTGCATGACGCCAAGTCACCGCCATCCACGAGGCTGCTCCCCTCGCCATTCGACTATCCGAAGCAGTCGCTGATGGGTATTCCCAGTGATGTACCCGCGCCAAATGAGAATGCGCAGGGGCACCAGGAGTGGCTGATACGCATAACGAGTGACCTTGCCGCCGCAGCAGACGGTGGAATGTTCGTGCTCTTCACGAGCCATCGTGATGTGCGCGCCGTGGCGAGTGAGCTGCGTGTACGGGGTATAGACCGAAACTGGCCGTTGCTGGTACACGGAGAGGATGCGCGCGATGCGCTCCTCAGACGATTCAGGGAGTCCGGTCGTGGTGTGCTCCTGGGTACCGCCAGCTTCTGGGAGGGAGTGGATGTTCCCGGAGATGCGCTGCGTGCCCTGGTGATCGCGCGCCTGCCCTTCAGGGTGCCGACCGAGCCGATGACGGCAGCGCAGTGCGAGGCGATCGAGCGTCGTGGCGGTGACCCGTTCAGCGAATACATGCTGCCGCACGCGTCCCTCCGCCTGAAGCAGGGCTTCGGCCGCCTGATCCGTACCGCGCACGATCGCGGCGTCGTGGTGATCGCCGACCCGCGTGTAGTGAAGAAGAACTACGGAAGGAAGCTCCTGGGCGGACTGCCGCCGGCGCGAAGGCTGGTTGCGCCGTGGGCGGAGATCCGGCGGGAGGTGCTGGAGTTCTTTGGAGTATAGGTGTCAAGTGTCAGGTGTTAGGCGGGGCGTGCCCCGAACTGCCGGCCGGTCGAGGTTTCGGTGGTGGGCCGGCATGTTGGTGTCCGATCAGGATCTCGAACGCGAGTACTCCGGTGCACCGTGATAACACGACGAACCCCTCGCATTGTATATACCGGGATGATGGGTGAGACCGGACTGAGCAAATTCGGAGACCTACGCGGAGGTCTTCGATGCCCTGGTCTACCTCATCTGTCATGTCCCTTCGATTCGAGTTCGTCACGGATGCAGCCCGCAACAGGATGTCTTTTCGTGACCTCTGCCGGGAGTATGGCATCAGCGAGAAAACCGGCTACAAATGGCGACAGCGCTACATGGAAGGCGGTCGACAGGCTCTCTCCGACCTCTCCCGCGCACCGCATGCTCCGGCGCATCGAGTGCCCCGAGAGATCGTCGCCCGCATCTGTGCGTTGCGCGAGAAGCATCCCCAGTGGGGCGCCGGCAAGCTGCGCTCTATCCTCGCTCTCAAGGAGCCGGCCATCACGTGGCCTGCGGCCAGTACGATAACGACGATCCTTCATCGCGAAGGTCTGCCCCTGCGGCGGCGGCGGCGGAGACGCTCCTCCTCCGCGGCAGTGGAGTGGGGCAGAGAGCTTACCTCACCCCTGGCACCGAATCACGTCTGGGCTACGGACTTCAAGGGGCAGTTCCGCCTTGGCGATCGCAGCTACTGCTACCCGCTTACGGTGAGTGATCTGCACTCGCGTGCGGTGCTCGGCTGCACGGGGCTCACCAGCGTGGCTACCGAAGGCGTGCGCCCACTGTTTGAGCAGCACTTTCGCGAGCACGGGTTGCCTGAGGTCATTCGCAGCGACAACGGCGTGCCGTTCAGCAGCCCGGGCGCGATTGCCGGACTGTCGCCACTGGCGATATGGTGGCTGCGCCTCGGCATCTGTCCCGAGCGCATCCGCCCCGGTGTCCCGCAGCAGAATGGGGTGCATGAGCGCATGCATCGCTCGCTGAAGGAAGAGGCTCTGCATCCGCCGGCCCGAACGCTGGCACAGCAGAACAGGCGCTTCACCGAGTGGCGTCGAGACTTCAACGAGCTGCGTCCTCACGAGGCGCTCGGCAACACGCCCCCGTCGCAACACTATGCGCGCTCTGCGCGCTCCTATCCCACGGGCAGGCGCCTGGAGCCGTTCGCTTATGCGGATTGCGAGGAGATCCGCCTCGTCGCCAGTTCGGGATGCATCAGGTGGCGCGGGCTCACCGTCTTCCTCTCGCAGGCTCTGAAGGGCGAGTATGTGGGGCTGCGACAAAAAGACGAGGAAGAGTGGGCCGTCCTACTGGGCCCACTCCGCCTCGGGATATACAATCTTGAACACCAGCACTTTGATGTCCGACCGGTCTGGGAGCCTTCAATCCCCGGGCCCGATGTAGATGATTAAGCATAGCAGGAACAGCAGGAACAGCAGGAACAGCAGGAACAACATGATTCACACCGCGACCGAGTCTCACCCATCATCCCGGTATAAGTCTCACCTATCATCCCGTCTGTACAATGCGGGATGACAGCACCTAACACCTGACACCTGACACCTGACACCTCCCCATGAAGCTCCTCTGCATCGGTCGCAACTACGTCGCACACGCACGCGAGCTCGGCAACGAAGTGCCTGCCGAGCCACTCATGTTCTTCAAGCCCGAGAGTTCGATTATCCGGAGCGGAGAGCCGATAGTGCTGCCTCACGAATCATCCCGTGTGGAGTACGAGGGCGAGATAGCGGTGATTCTGGGATCGCGCTTGCGTCATGCGTCCGAGGAAGAGGCGGCGCGTGCCGTGCGCGCAGTGGCTGCACTCAACGACGTGACTGCTCGCGACCTCCAGAAGACCGACGGTCAATGGACGCGCGCCAAGGGCTTCGACACCTTCTGCCCGATCGGTGAACCCAGCGAAGATGTAGGACCTCTGGACCAGCTCGAAGTTGTGACAAGGGTGAACGGCGAGGAGCGGCAACGCGGGCATACGTCCCAGCTCGCCTTCTCGATTCCGTTCCTGCTGGCCTATGCGTCTCGAGTCATGACTCTCGAGCCCGGTGATATCGTGGCCACCGGTACGCCCGCCGGAGTCGGGCCGCTCGCTCCCGGGGATGTAGTTGAGGTGGAAGTTGTGGGGCGGAGTCGGGTATCAAACCCTGTCGTGGAGGGCTGAGGCAGCAGCCTCAAGCGAACTTCCGCGTGTGTGAGGCGTATATTGCGGGATATGTCGGCCAACCGTCCGCGCCCCACGCGCAAACGTCCTGCAGAGGAGCCACGCCGCACTGGCGTGTCGCTGGCCGTTTCCGTGGTTCTGCACGCGCTGGTCGCGGCCATGGTCCTCCAGGCTCTGATGAACCCCGGTCGCATTGCGAGCTGGCTTGGACCGTCGTCGGATTCGGACCCGGGAGAGCGAATCGTCTTCGTGCAGCCACCTCCGGCGCCTCCTGCACCTGCTGAGGGGAGTATCGGTGGCTCTGCAGCAGCAGCCGATGAGGAAGACGAAGAGGACGTCGCGGCGCCTGAGCGCGGCCGGCTGGTAGCGCCGAGTGAGGTGCCAACGACGATTCCTGCGCCTGCGCCTGGAGTGCCTGCCGGGGTTCCTGGTGGGGTGCGCGGAGGTGTTCCCGGAGGAACTGGACGAGCTGCGCCTACCCGGGGGTTGGTTCCCAGCTATTCCGATCCGCGCTTGTGGGGCTCGGTGCAAGCCGCGCCATCGGCGCCGCGCACTACCGCGCAGACGATCGACTCGCTAATCGGCCGTGACCTGCAGGGTTATCGTGATTCGCTCGTGAGGGCAGCCGAGGCGCGCGATCCTGCCGATTGGACCGTTGGCAGCGACGGCAACAAGTGGGGGATTGACCCTGGTTTCATCAGGCTGGGTAAGGTGTCCATCCCCACTGCGGTACTGGGCTTGCTTCCGCTGAATGCTCAGGCCAACCCGATGAGCATCGAGCGTGACCGCTCGCTTGGCGCGATCCGGAGGCAGATAGACGCGGTGGATCGCCGACAGCAGGCGAACACCAGCCTGAAGAGTCAGGCGCAGGAGATTCGTGCGCGAACGGATCGCGAGCGCGAGCTGCGTCGTCAGCGCGAGCGCGCGAAGAATGCGCCGCCGGTGGTAGCGGAGCCGCCTGACGGGCAGTAGGGCTATCGGCCGGTCGCATGGTGGCGTGCCAGACGCCTCGACTCTCTGCATGCGAGCCTCTTAACTACCGAAAGACGCCTGAACTGCCACCTTCATTCAGGCCAGCACAACGTCTGTTCGCGACAGCGCTCGCTTCAGCCGAGTGCCAGAAGCACGTTGGATACTCAGACGGCCAATTCCGATGTACTGCCGGTGAATCCACGGATTTTTTTGCGCGATCACGACTCAGCGTGTATGGTAGGAGCTAACGCCTCACGCGCAGCGAGGCCCGTTGCACCACCACGAGGAGAAGGACGATGCTG
>Ga0079224_100004822_pt1 | contig 17569 bp, 12 predicted proteins | sample Stecom2015_FD_80414 | JGI IMG/M metagenome (GOLD analysis project Ga0079224, IMG submission 80414) | Agricultural soil microbial communities from Utah to study Nitrogen management - Steer compost 2015 | ecosystem: Environmental > Terrestrial > Soil > Agricultural land | place: USA: Utah...
ATTCCGGATCCATTCAGGGCGGCCCTGAGGCGGGAAGCGGTCCCGAAAAACCGCAATTCGCCGGAGCCGTTCAAGGTCAGATTCATATCGGGAAAATCACCCGCCTCGTCGATTTCCACCAGGCCGTTGCCGTTATGGGTCACGCTGCGCAGGTTCGGCACCACCACCACGATTCGGGGTTCCACCACCGGCGCGATTCCCGCGGCCAGCCCGATGGTCAGTGTGCCGCCATGCGAGTCGGTGATGAAGTAATCGGAAAGGTTTCCGTCCGAGGTGACATAGGCCGCGTATTCGTTCCCCGTGCGGATGGAAACATAAACCGGGGCGTCGGACTGGATGCGGGAGAACGAAGGCAGATGGCGGATTTCCGTGACCGCATGGCCGTCGCCGCCTTCCCATTGCAGGTCCAGGATCATGCAGGATGAGAGCAGAAAGGGGAGGGCGGTCAGGGTCAGCAGGGGTTTCATGGGAGCGTCCTTTCCGGACCCGCCCGCCCTTCCGGGCGGGGTCGCGGTCCATCGCTGGATCCATGATTATCAAAAGCCGGGCCACTCGGTATTCCTGGGAATTCGGAGGAAACCGCCTTTATTGCATCCACCCGCTGTCAAGGGCATGGACAGGGGATGTCCGGAAATCGGATTCAGGCGCGGATGTCGATGTTTACGCCCACGCCAGGCGATCCCGGTGCGGGCATCGGCTCTGGCAGGGCCTCAAGTAATTGGGCGCTTTGCTGCTTCATCAAATCCTGGGTTTTTTTGAGCATGGCCAGATCCTGGGCCATTCCCGCATTCTGGATATTCGCCGTCGATGCTATTCCATTCATGTCCTTGAGCATAGGGAAGGCGGGACTAAGGATCAAGAGCCGGACATGGGGACCCTGGGCGCCGCGCATCAGTTTTTTGCGGGCCAGTTTCTACATTTGCGGAATGGCCAAAAAGTTCATTATCGAGGGTGGGCGCCACCTGAAAGGGGAAATCCGTATCCGGGGCGCGAAGAACGCCGTCACCAAGGAAATGGTGGCCGCTCTTTTGGCGCCGGGCAATTCGGTCCTCCATAACGTTCCCGAAATCGGGGACGTGGAAATCACCAGGCAAATCCTCGTCTCCCTGGGTTGCGCGATCGACCACCGTAAAGAAGAAGGCGTGCTGGAAATCGACGCCGCCCGCTTGTCCACCCAGGTGGTGCCCCAGCAATATTCCGGTCTCAACCGCATACCCATTCTCCTGGCCGGCGTATTGTTGCACCGGTTCGGCTGCGCGGAAATCCCCATGATGGGCGGATGCGACATCGGCCCGCGTCCCCTGGACTTCCACCTCGAAGGCTTCCGCGCCTTGGGCGCCTCGATCGAATACGAGAACGGCGTGTACCGCTTCACGGCCAGGCGCCTCAAAGGCGCCCGGGTAACCTTGCCGTTTCCCAGCGTGGGCGCCACCGAAAACCTGATGATGGCCGCGGCCACCGCCCGGGGAACCACCGAGATCCGCAACGCCGCCATCGAACCCGAAATAGTGGACCTGGCGCTTTTCCTGCAATCCATGGGAGCCATCATCACCCAGGAAACGGACCGCACCTGGATTATCCAGGGCGTGGACGCGCTGCATCCGGCCCAGCACCGGGTCATCAACGATCGCATCGAGGCCGCTTCCTTCGCCGCCTCGGCCATCGCCACCCGCGGCGACGTACTCATACGCGGCGCCGACCAGTTGCACATGCTCACCTTCCTGAATTGGCTGCGCAAGGCGGGCGGAGAATACGAAATCCTGGAAGACGGGATCCGCTTCAAGGGAATGGACTCCCGTCTCAAGGCCATAGCCGTCGAAACCGGCGTGCATCCCGGACTGATGACCGACTGGCAGCAACCCATGGTCATATTGCTCACTCAGGCCCAAGGCATGTCGGTCATTCATGAAACCGTTTACGAAAACCGCTTCGGATACGCGGAAACCCTGAACCGCATGGGCGCCCGCATCCAGCTCTACAGCGAATGCCTGGGGGGGCGCGATTGCCGGTTCCGGAATTCCGGGCACAAACATTCCGCGGTCATCCAGGGCCCTACGCCCCTCAAAGGGGCTTCCATAGAAATCCCGGACTTGCGCGCCGGTTTCTCCTACCTGGTCGCGGCCGTGCTCGCCGAGGGCAGGACGGAAATCTCCGGGGTGAATTACATCGAGCGGGGTTATGACCGCGTCGTCGAAAAATTCCGTCAATTGGGGACGACCATTTCCGTCATAGAGGAATGAGCTTGCGTCGAGCCCCGGAAAAATCGCAGAATATCGCATGACCAAAACTTTCTGTTTCCTATCCAAAAAAGGGGGCGTGGGGAAGACCACGTTCTCCCTGAATTGCGCCCACGCCCTCGCTTTTTCGCGCTTCCGGACCTTGTTGGTCGACATGGACGGACAGGCCAATCTCACCCGGCACCTGCTCAAAGGCGCCGGCGGTCCGGAGCCGGAGGCGGGAGAGGCCGTGGCCCCGGGTGCCGCCGTTCCCGAGGGATACCCCGATATCGCCAAAGTGCTTTTGCGCCGGTGCCCTCCCCGCGAGGCCATCCTCACCACCGGTTACGAAAATCTGGATCTGCTGGCGGGCAGCACCAGCCTGGACGATCTGCCCATTCTGGACCCGCGTCTCATCCGCGAGCCGGCCCGCTTCAAGCTTATTCTGGAAGAGCTTGCGCCCGATTACGATTACATCCTGGTCGATTGCCCGCCCATCCTCAATTGGCTCACGCGCATGGTCCTGTTCGCCACCGAAGGCGTGATCGTGCCCATCCAGGCCGAGCCTTACGCCCTGCAGGGCCTGCAGGATCTGGTCCTGCTGCTGGACAAAATGACGGCCACGGCGCAACTGTACAAGATCGTGGTGAACATGTACCGGGCCAACACGCAATTGCACCAGGGCATATTGAAGGAAATCTCCGAAACGTTTCCGGGCCGCATCGCCAGGCAAACCGTGCGGCAGACCATCCAGCTCGCCGAGGCTGCCAAGGAAGGCCTGAGCATATTCGAATACGCGCCGGCGTCGATCGGCGCATTGGATCTTTACGCCCTGTGTTGGGAGTTGTTCGAGTTGTCGCCGGAAAAGGTGAAGACCAACGTCAAGGCTCTCGCTTCCAGGATTGAAATCGCGGGGAGCGTATCGGCGGGATCTCCCGTCGATACCGTCGATACGACCGAGACCAGGGAGCCGGAATTGGCCTCCCTGGGCGGAGGAGCGTCGGGCTAACCCTTCATGTGGGCGCCGGGGCGCGGCGATTCAATTTTCTCCGGCTCCGTAGGTCAGTCCCAGTTTTTTGCGGAGAGGCTCATCGGAGTTGCGGTTGCGTTCCCAATAGGTGCTTCGGATGCTGTTTATCAACACTCCCTTTTCCCCGCGGGTGTTTTCCCAGGCGAGCAGCTTGCGGGGAAAGGATGCTTCGACTTGAAAAGTGGCGGCCATGCCCCGGGTTTCCAGTTTCCATTTCACGGCGGCTGCTTTTCCCTTTTCCGATTCGATGGTATCCGGTCCAACCTTGGAAAGGACCGCGGCGGCGAACTCCAGGGGAACATGCCGTTTGCGCCGCTCCCAAAGGCCCGGAACCAGATTGATCCGCATCGACTCGCCGTACTTGAGGATGGCGCCGTCCAGCTCCCTGATCAATATGGGCATTTCATCTTCGTAATAGACGGGACCGTCCGGGTAGGGAATGACGGTGAGGGAATCGCCCTCGGCCTCGAAATAAGAGCGGATATCGGAGACGAGGCCGGAAGCCCTGGGAATGATTTGGTGGAAGACGTTTCCGCACCATTCCTGGGAGGAGAAGGAAATTTTCCTGGGCTCGAAAGAGCGCCCGACGCCGGGCCCGGAAAGGCCGGCGAAAACCGAGGTCATCACCGAATAGTCGTAAACGCCGGTGTTGAATTTCAACGAATTGTTGAGCTTGAGAACCGGAATCATTTTGGCGGGCGGAGTCTTGCCGCTTTCGACCTTGATGCGGGTGTCGGCGTCGATCTCTTCGTAGACGAATACCAGCACGGCCTGGCCCTGGCGCATTTCGCCGTACCGCTCGACGGTAACGGCGTAACTGGACAGTTCCGCGAAGCCGGATTTCCAATAGGCGAGAAAAGAGGGACTGGGGCCGGAAGCGCCGTCCGCCGCATTCAGCGGGTATGCGTATGAGGCCAGGGTCAGAACCGCGGCCAGAGCCTTCCAGGAATTCCCGGCATTGTCGATCATGGATTGCCACCTGTCCGGAGAGGAGTGATGATGGGTAAAATAAACCCTTTTCCAGTGAAGCGTTGTTCGGCGTTGGCCTTAATCTTCGCGGTTTCCATGGGATTCGGACAAGTTGTAAACCGCGGCTCCGTGGACGCCTTTCTGGTGGAAGGCGAAGTGGGCAAGGCGCAGAAACTGCTGGAAAGCTATTTGGGCTCATCCGAACTTTCCTATCCGGACAGCGTTTATATCCTGAAGAATCTGGGCGTCCTTTACAGTTCCAGCCGCAAGCGGAAGGAGCTGGGAGATCGCTATTTCTTCCGCCTGCTGGACCTGGATCCCTTCGCTTCCATCCATGATACCTATGCCAGCAATACCATCCTGGCAGGTTTCCGCAAAATACGCAAGCAATACCAGGTCCAAAAAGGGGGGAAAGCCCTGGTGCCTTCGGTCGCCGTATTCGATTTCGAAGGGGAGGGAATCCCCGAAGGCGACGGCATCGCCATGACCCGGCAATTCATCGCCGAAATGCAGCGATTGGACGTGTTCCACACTCTCGATCGCTCCCAGGTGATGGAAACCATGGAAAAGATACGCGTGCGGCCGGATCAGTGCTCCGTCAAGGAATGCCGTCTGGATATAGCCCGGCGCCTCACCGCGGACAAATTCGTTAGCGTGCAGGCCGGTCGCCTCGATACGGTTTTCACTTTCACGGTCGCCTACCTGGACGTGGAAACGGGAGAGGCGACTACGACCTTCAGCAAGGTATATTCCAAGCGCCCCGAAAAGCTTCTGGCCGAAGGGTTCGGGGATCTGGCCGATGAGTTGCAGAACCGTGAGGCGGCTTTCCTTAACCTCAGCGTCACTCCTGTCAATACCATTCTGACCATAGACAATTCGCCCATGGCGGTCATTTCTTCCCGAGTGCCTCTCAATCCCGGCAAACATCGCATTTGCGGCAGCAGTCCGGGATATGAAACCGTTTGCAAGGATTTCGAGGTCAAGCGCGCCGATGCCTTGACCTATTCTCTGGCGCTGCCGGTCAAGGCGGGCACCCAAATGGAGACGAGCGGATTCGATCCGGACGATGAATTCGAGGATGAAGACGAAAATAGGGCCAATGACCGCGAAGGGGAACCCGCCGGCAATTATTTATGGTGGGTCGTGGGTTCGATGGCCGTCTTGGGAGCCGCTCTGGCGCTGGCTTTCAACACCAAGGACTGAAATCCGGGGAAGCGGATTCAACAACTTGAGGAGGTGAAGCAACTGATTCCGGAGCAGGGACGAAAGCCCCTTGCTCCTGGAAACGGTTGTTTACGATTCGCCGCTGGTCTACAAATCGCCGCTGGGAAGCAGCAGAGTTACCCCGGTAAGCTTGCCGTCCTGCAGGACCAGGGCTTCGCGGTTCTTCTGGTCGATTTGCGACAGCCTTTCCTTGGAGGTTTCCTTTAGTTTCCCCTTGTCGTCGAGGAGGAACTTGCGCTCGTTCTCGTTCATCATGGCCAAGGCGCCGGCCCAGTTCTTCTTGTTCACGGCGGTGAAGAATTTGTTCACCGTCTCCTTGAGCATGTCTTCGTTCCCGTTCGCGGCCGCTACGGGCAGCACGTCCGGGGAAGGTCCGCCGGATTCGGCGAAGGCCTCGTAGCCGGTGGAGCCGCCGGACTCGGGCGACAAGCCGTCCGTGTCCATGTCCATATCGGCGGATTCGATTCCCTCCGAACTCCCGGCCATCGCTTCGCCTTGGCGGAGATTCGGAAGAACGCTGTAAATGCCCGCGATGCGCCCGTTCTGGACGCGTATGGCGGGGTGGCGGATCAGGGTCTGAAGGCGAAGGGCCATCAGCCTTCTCTGTTTTTCCGAAGGCACGGATCCGCTTTCCATCATAAGGGCCTTTTCCTCGGGAACCATGTAATCCACGGCCATATTGAAATTCCGCTTGGATATAGATTCGCCGAATCCGGTCAGCAACTCAAGCAAATCGTCCGACATGGGGGCCTGGGAAACTTCCTTCTTGGTGGAGGAGCAGGCCATGAGCAATCCCACGGATAAGGCGAGACAAACCCGGAATTTAGACTCTAGCTTCATATATGACGAACCCTTCCCATCCCGAACCTCAGCGGTATCCGGCCGGAATTTGACCTTAATATACTTGAAATATCCTGAAACGGGGCCGTATTTTAGCCGGATAGACCCCTGAAAACAAGGCTTGCGAGGTTTTTCCGTTTGAGTAATTGGGAGTCGCGCCCAAGGTCCGAAAAAAGCCTAAATTCATCTTCTACCCATCGGCTACGAAAATCATTTTTTATCCATTGGCGAGGTTACATGCGGGAAGTGTTCCAGAAGCTGCGGTCGGTTCCAACCCTTTTGGGCCGGGCGCTGCCATTGTTCATCGTGATCGGCATAGCCCTTGCCGGAAATGTACGGGCCCAGGAATCGGTCGCCGTGGATTTCCAGGGCAAGGTAACGGATGCCCGGGGGCAGGCGGTATCCGGCGCCACGGTCCGGCTTTTGGAATCCGCTCTGGCGGCCTCCACCGACGCGCAAGGCGCCTTCGCGCTGAAAGGGTCCATGGCCATCGGCATCGTACGCAGGGCTTTGCTTCCCGGAGGAGTACGCTTGCGGTTCCGGGACGGAATCCTCGCCCTTGAGAATGCTTCGGACATGAAGCCGGTGCTGGAATTGATCGGCCCGGACGGCAGCCGCCGCCGTCTGCCCGTAACCGGGAAAGGCGCCGGGGGGCGCGGTGCGGCGCAGGTGGACCTGGCGCGCCATTCCGGCGGAGCCGCCGGCGTGCATTGGCTCAGGATCGGCGCCGGGCCCGGGGCTTCCGCATTCAAGTACGTGCGGAAGAGCGGGGGAGACAAGGGAACCCTGTTCCACGGTCCGGCTTCCGGAGCTTCTTTCCGCGCCTACGGGGGGATCGCATCCGCGCCGCCCTCCGCGGCCAGGGTCGGAGCCGCCGCGGATTCCGCCGCGCCCGCGCTGGTGCTGGAGGTGTCCGCGGACGGTTTCCTCGACAAGCGGTTCGCCCAGACGGGCGCGGTACGATCCGGGCTGGACCTGAGTATCCTGCCTGTGACGGCTACCTTGAAGGAACGTATCGGCGATTTCATCGGCGTCGGAAAAACCATGCGGCTGGCATTTCTGAGGCCCGAGTCGCCGGGGTCGCGCAAGAACATCCTCTATTACGCCGACCTGGAGGAAATGGCCGCCGACACCATGCCGGCCCGCGCCTTCGCCGATTCCCGCGGCCCCGAGGCCTCCCCTTACGGAGCCAATGCGCCCGCCTGGTCGCCGGACGGAAATTTCCTGGCGTATGAAATCGGAGCGGAGAACGCGACTACCAATGTCAGCCGGATCCACATTCAGCCTTTACAGGGCTCCCGTATCGACAGTATAGGATATCCGGCCACCAATCCCCGCTGGTGGACCGATGGCAAGGACACATCCCTCATCTGGGGGTCCTCGGGAAGGGAGGATGCCTGGGCCGATACCGGATCGGCCACCTACATGCAGAAAATCGCGGGGGGAGCGCTTTCCGGTGAGCCGAAGGTGGTTGCCAAGGGCAGTTATAACGCCGGCCTTTCCCCGGATGGCCGCTTTCTCGCCGCGGCATACAGGTACGGCCTCGTGCTCGATCTGGAAACGGGGGTGCGGCGCCATCTCCATGTCTATCCGGGGCATCCCCCGGACAGGAACGGTTTCCCCACCGATTCGATGCAGGCCTGCAACGGGTCCGTGTCCCAAGATGCGGCCCGGCCCGATCGCATGATGTTCCTGGATTTCGGCGTGGTGGAGGAGCCCGTTTACCCCAACCTCGTCACCCCTAAGCTTTACTCCCAGCATCGCATGATCCTCATCGGCGCGCATGGTTCGGAGGCGCCCGGCCGCATTGTGGACTTTATCGATTCTCCCGCCGCGGAATTGGCGAGGGAGAGGACCTGGGACGATCCGGAATGGACCAATGCCGCCGATTTCGCGGTGGCCACGACGCGCGATCCGGAAGGGGACCTTTCCAATCCATCGGAGCCGCGGCCGACGCAGCCGGACATCTACCTCATCAAGTTGAGCACCAAGGAAACCCTGAAAGTGTTTTCCGGAACCCATCAGACCATGCCGGCGGCCTGGATCGGGCCCAAAAATCCATAACCTGCCCAGGGCGGAAAGCGCATATATGGCGAATTCGGTATCGGCCGGGGCGAATCCGCCTCGGGGCCTCCCGCGGAGCGAGGCGGGTTTCCGCCCCTTGAGGTATAATGAACGCATGCGCGGTCCCGGAATAACCGGAAAGTTTCTATTGGCGGCGCTCGTTGTTTTCGCCTCGCTTCCGGAACGGTTGCAGGCGGAGGCGGGTAATCCGGGAGCCAAAGGCCGCGATCGCGGTTTCCCGCCTTCGGTTTCCCGCGCCGAACCCGGGCCCCGAAACCCCAATCCTGGAATCACCTCGCACTTCCTGCCCGCTCGCATGACGCCGCGCGATGGCGCGCAATTGGCCCTATTCCGGAAGCTGGCTTCGCGATTCCGAACCGATTCCACGCGCCATTGGGAATTCCGGGACGGAGAATTACGGGTTACCCATGACCTGATTCAGGAACTGACGGGAGGAGGGGTGCCGGTCTCCGGCCCGGGCAAGCGCCTGGCTTCCATTCTGGCCGAAATCCACGGATTGGATTTCCGCGCTTCGGGCCCGGGTTTCGGCGCCTATCTTCCCGACGACAAATGGCTGTTGGATTCGCCCCAATGGGCTTTGCACAACCAGGGCACCACGCTCGGAGACAGGCCCGGCAAGCCGGGCGTGGACATTGGCATAACCAAGGTATGGGACAAGTTCGGGGGAAGCGATACACTCGTAATCGCCGTGTTGGACGCGGGGTTCGATTTCCGGCATCCGGAACTCAAAGGCCGCAATTGGGTGAACAAGGCGGAGGCGGACGGTTTGCCCGGCGTGGACGACGACAATAACGGTTACGTGGACGATTCCCTCGGCTGGGACTTCGTAGATAGGGACAACCTGCCCCAGGACGTGCATGGCCATGGCACCTATGTCAGTTCCATAATAGCCGCCCGCTTGGACAATGGCGAGGGGATTGCCGGGGTGCTGGCCGAAGGGAAAATCATGCCCATCCGGGTATTGGATGCGACCGGCCACGGCGAACAAAGCAATATCGCCAAGGCCATCCACTACGCCGTCGAAAACGGAGCGCATGCCATTAATTTCAGCATCGGCGGAACCTCGGACAATGCCGCCATGCGCAGCGCATTCCAGGCCGCCAGGGACCGGGGAATTCCCGTAATCGTCGCGGCGGGCAATGACGGCCGTGACCTGGATGCGGCGCCGGCATATCCGGCCGCATACAATTACGAGAACATGATAGTAGTCGCAGCTCATGATCATGCGGGCCTGCTGAGTCCCTTCTCGAATTATGGCCGGACATCGGCCCATCTGGCGGCTCCGGGGGAATTGGTGATGGTTTGCGGGCTACCTCCGCCCAAGATCGCCTGGAGGGAGGATTTCGAAGTCGCGGAGCTGGACAGATGGGCGGTATCGTCGGGGGGATTCGCCTTATCCGATCAGGAACCCCTGGAGGGAAAGCGATCCCTGGCCTGGACGGCCGGGCAGAACAACGACAGCGCAGTGACCCTGGAGCATATCGATTTGCGCGGCATCAAGGGAGGCGCCCTCCTTTTGCAGATGGAATTCCGGCAGGCGCATGCATTCGATGTGGTGATTGTCGAAGGCAATAAAAAGGAGTCCCCGCTATGGCGGGAAATCGCCGTGATCGGCTCCGGTGTCAAGACAGGCTGGATCATGGCATTCGGCCTTCATGATTTCGACGGCTCCGAATTCCGGATCCGCGTCCGCACGTCCTTGCCCTCGCGCTTTTCCTCTTCGGCCAGGATCCTCAAAATCGACGGCATGTCGGTGACCGTCCCGGATTCCGTTCCTGCCGCCGAACCTGTTTACCTGGTGGTGGACGGGACCTCGGCGGCCGCGCCCCATGTGGCGGCGTATGTAGGCCTGCAAAGGCTGGCCTGCGCCAGAACCGCGATCCCATGGAGCCGTGCCTTGGCCCTGAGCGGCGTAGTGCCCGAACCCTCCCTGACCGGAAAGGTTTCCACCAACGGCAGGCTGGACGCCTATAAGGGGCTGGAATTCTACTTGTCCACCTTGCCCGATTTTCTTGTACGCGATTCTACCGTGACCTACTGGAAAAGCGGGGATAAAGTCGAGTATTCCCTGGAGCTCAGCCCGCGGCCGGAAGAGGGCTATCGGTTCTCGGAATCGGGTCTCCCGGAGGGAGCCTACCTCGACGGGGCGGGCCGCTTGGTATGGTCTCCGGACCCTTCCCAGGCGGGCGATTATACGGTGAGGTTGTTGGCGGTGGGGCCGACCACCCTGCGACGGCGCCTGGATTTCTCGGTGGAGGCCCAGGGCCCAACCGTCGCGATCCGCCCGTCGGGCGCGACCCAGTTCCGGGAGCCCGGCATATGGCGCATCGCGGGAAAGAGTTTCCGCCTGCGTCCCGAATTGACCTCGGGGCGGCATAGGGTCGAGATTGTCGGAAAGGATGCGGCAGGCAAAACCCGGATGATCAAAAAAGCCTGGATGGACGCCTCCGAATTCCGGAGTCGTTGGGAATGGCCGGTGCGTGAAGGCGGGGTTCTAGCCGCCGGAATCACGCATTTACAGGTGAGTGTGGACGGGGCCGGCCTGCTCCCCGTGCCGTAAGTGGTTGAAGCGGTTTGGGTTCTGTCGATTGGAGTATGGGGTGATTTACAAACGCAATGACCGATAGTAGCTTTCCCCTTTCCAGTTCCGGGGGCCCCATCCAACCTGCAAATCCAGCTACCTGTCTGAACCTGACGAAAAAGGACGGTGAATTCCTCCGGGTTCTCGCCAGCGTATCCGTCGTAATCGCCCATTGCATCCACTTCTGGGTCGTGGATTTCTATAAAACCCGCGATTTCGTCTCGGTATCCTACCTTTCGGTTTTCCTGGATCAATTCACCCGCTTCACGGTTCCGCTCTTCTTTTTCCTTTCCGGATTGGGTCTGAGCCTGCAATTCCGGAACAAGGCCCTGACCTTGCGGGAATATTACCGTTTTCGATTGCTGAAAATTCTCGCTCCCTTTTTGCTCTGGTCTTCGCTCACGGCTTTCAGGCATATCGATTATATCCACGCCATGTCCTGGTCGCAGAATCCCTGGGGCAGTACGGGGTTGCTTTTCAAGTTCCTGTTCCTGGACGGATTCGACTACCAGTATTATTTCCTGATTGTCATTTTCCAATTCTACCTGGTTTTTCCCTTCGTTTATAAGCTCGGCCAATCCCGGTTTTGGATGGGGTTTTTCCTCTTGCTCCATTTGGCATTGATGTCGCCCATGGAAACTTTTCTGGGACTGGCGGGTATGTCCTTACCGAAAATCCATTCCAATCTCCTGATCCTCCACTGGTTCTATTGCTTTGCCGGGGTGTTCGTGGCTTGCAACGGGCAATTCCTCTCCTCTTTCGCCTCCCGTTTCAACCTGTTCAAGGCCGTCGGCTTCTGGGTGTTTTCCCTTCTCTTGGTGAACCTGGAATTCCAGGTCAATATCCATGGAAACAAGAGCCTTTATGAAGCCGATCATTTCAACCGCTGGTCCGTGGTCCTCTATTGCATCGCCTCGCTGCTGCTTTTCCTGAAAGCCAAGGACAAGATTTCCGCGAAGTTCTATTCCGATCCGGCTTGGCGTTTTCTCTTCACTCTCGTGGCCCCTTACACCTTTTTCGTGTATTTGGCCCATACCCATATCCTGCGCGGAGTCGATTTTCTGTTTTGGGAGGTGACCTTCTTCGATTATCTGAACCGGATCATTCTGGTGGTGGCGGGCACCTATCTGCTCGCCTGGTTCGCGCAATGGTTGCTTGAAGACTACCCGGGTCTTCGATTCGCTCTTGGGCTGCCCAAAAAACCGCCGCTCAACTGGTCCGAATTGCCCGGAGCCTCGTTGTTCCGGATCCGCAGTCTGCGCGGAGCGGAGCCCCTATCTTCCCAAGCCGCCGCTTTTGAAACGGAAGGGGACCCGGCCATGGCCAGGAGATCCGAGCAGGTAGGCGGCTGAAGCCGGTTTCCAGGCATCGGGAACCTTGGATTCCGCCCGTGCAATGCGCAAATAGCCAGGATTATCCGGCGTAAATGGCGAGTATTATCGGGTAGATCCGCCGCATAGGCGGTATAATTGGATCCGGCCGAAAACCCTCGGCGGGACATCGGCTCACCGGAGAATGGAATGGCCATGAGCACACGAATGTCCATAAAATCCGTGTCCCTGTTTTCCGCTCTGCTCGCACTCGCAGGCCTGGGGGCGGATCCGGTTTCGGCCCGGGGTTCGGGCGAAGAGGGCCGGATTTGCGAGGTGGAAAAGGTCGCTCGCTGCCTGGATAAAGAGATCCTGGAAGGGACCACCCTCAGGGTCCCGATGGATTATGTCGCAATCGCCCGGGACGGGCTGCTGATCTGCGACAGTTCTTTCAATTATGTGGCCTCTCCGGACCTGGTGCTGATCATGGACAATACCAGTTCTATGCAGAAAACCCAGGTCGTCGACGGAATTCCGCGCTGGTGCTCCAACCCGGATGGGGAACCCGGCGATCCGGGATGCATCAGCGGCGATCCGGATAGCCTTAGGGGTCCGGCCCTGCGAACCTTCCTGGACAGCACCCTGGTAAAGGGAGGCCAGGGCGTCAATGTCGGCGTAGTGACCTTTTCCGAAACGGCCGAGGGGAAATCCGAAAAACTGGTGCCTTTGACCCCGGGCACTTTGGAGGACATTCAAAGCACCATCGTCATGAACGCCGCCGGCGGGACCAATTATACCGAGGCCTTCATCGCCGCCCGCAAGCTGCTCGCCTCTTCCCTCAAGCCCAGGTCCCGGCAATTCATCATTTTCATTTCGGACGGGCGGCCCAATTTCCCCACCCGCCCGTACGGGGATCCCTACACCTACAAGTCTTTCTGGGACAGCCTGCCCGCGGTGCATTCCATTTTCCTCGGCGACAATAAAGCCAACTACCAGGATATGCAGGACCTGTCGGCGCATACCCAGGGCCGTTTTTTCAACATCAGCGATGTGAGCCTGCTGGCGAAACTGCTCACGGATGATCTGGCCGAGACCTTGTTCCGCCGCGCGTCTCCGACCCGGACCGAGGTGAGGAATCTCACCGAGTCCATCCTGTTCCGCATCGGTGCCGAAGGACATCTGCCCTCGGCCGATACGGGAGCTTATGTCCTGGACATGCCCGGCCCGCTTTTCCTGGGCAAAGGGGAAAACCGGATCCAGGTCCGCACCGAATACGAAAACGCAGGGTCCTCCCAAGACGTGAGCTTCCGGGTGGAGCGCTCGGCCACGGGCCCCTACCACCCGGGCCTGGAGGCCGCCTGCCGCGGGCTTCCCGATTTGAAAATCCTGAACGCCTCCGGCGTCGCGCTGAACCGCATGCATTTGCCTTATACCCTGGCCGACACGGCGCTGGAATACGAGCTTACCACCTCGGCGGAATTGGATTCCTTTGACATGGCCGTACTGGCGGCGAGCGCGGCCACGGCCCGGGAAGATTCCGAAATCCTTCCCAACGGAGCCTGGAACCGCCGCGATTCCACCTGGAGCGGATCCAGGGTTTTCGAACATCAGACCATCGGAAAAGCGTCCGGAGACGGCAAGCTGCAAGTGGATCATGGGGAAATCCTTTCCGTCACCTACCGCCACCCCTTCATTCCGGAAGATTCCGCGCGGGCGCAGGTGAGGATCAAATACGGACCCGATCATGACAAGGCCTTCTACCGGGACTCCGACGGAGACGGGCGCATCGACGCCGTTTTCGTGCGCTTTCTGGACCCGTTGCCCGTGGTTCCGGAAAGACTTCGCTTCACGCTCGCCAATCACTCCGGCAAGCCCCAGGAACGCGTCGCCAGGGCTTCCGAAGGGGAGATTCGCTTCGGAGAGGATGAAGACGGCGAACGCGACAGCCATTCCCTGGAAGTGGCCCTCAAGAAGCCGTTCCCATACGGAATCACCTCGGTGGCGGATCCGGACAATTCCGGCCATACTTTCAAGCAGGCCGACATCCCCATGATGGATGGTCCGTTCCGGGTGGATGATTCGGTACCGCCGGTAATCGTTTCCGCCGAGGTCGGGGTGGATAAAGCGACGGGAGCCACGCGCGTGCAAGTCGTCTTTTCCGAACCGGTGGAAGTGGATGGGAATCCGTTGCAGCCCCTGGTATTCAAGCGCGAGGAGAAAGTCTTCACCGAGGCGGAAATTCCCGTTTCCGGCGTCGAAAAAAAAGGCGGGCGGGAGTATGTCTTCACGCTCGCCCCCGACGCCCAATTCAAGCCCGTGGGCGGGGATTCCATCGCCATCAACGATAACGGCGAAATCAAGGACGCCTCCGGCCGTCCGCCCCGAACCTTGGTTTTCACGCCCATGGGCGGGCCCGCCCCCGGTCAGTCCATTTCGGATGTGTACATCACCTTCGCCAATGGGTCCAAATCCAAGCCCGAGGGCGCTTCCGAATCCCACGACCGAGGGGTCCGATTCATCCCCATCGATTCCAAGGGATACCCCCTTCCAGGCGATTCGGAAGGGAAATGCGGCGGCTGCACGGCATCCCGGGACGGCTTGTTTTCGGGATCGGTCATCGTAATCGTGACCAAGCAGCCGGTAGCATATAAATTTACCGTATTCACCAATTTGGGCGAGTTGGTCACGCGCGGGGAGGGCAAGGTGGAGGAGTCCGATTTGGCCTTGTTGGAAAAGAAAGAGATTCCGGGCGGCGAACCCGACCAGACGGAATACGTCCAGCGCATCGTGTGGACGGGACGGTCGGAAAGCGGCCATATGGCCGCCACCGGAGCCTATGTCCTTAAGGCCGATTTCAAATTCGAACACAACCTGAAAACCGGGGCGCGCGCCTCGGCCGACGCCAAGGTGATCCGTTTCGGGTTCCTGAGGGGTTGCTGCCAGGCCTTCAACCACAGGTGGTACTATTGAAGCTCCTGAAACCCGGGCTCGCCGTATTCGCCGCCCTTATGGCTGTATCCTGTTTTTCCGGCAATTCCGGGCCCGAAGGAGAAACCGATCGGGATCCTGATTGCGCGGATTTGAGCGCGGCTACCTTCAGGGACTCCACCGGAGACGATCATTATAAGGTGATATCCCCCAATGGAGGAGAGGTTTTCCGCGTCGGCGACACCATGAAGGTGATCGTCACCAGCGGAGCCAACGATTCCGAAGGGCTGCTCGAAATCATCTTGTTCCGCGAAGGCCGTTCCAGGGCATTGGCCATGCCGGGGCTGCCCCGCAATGCCATCGATCCGCGCAAGGATTGCACTTGGCGCTTTTCGATTCCCGACTCGCTGAGTTCCACCGGCGGAAGGGTTTCCCTGGTATCCGATTCGGTGAAAATCCGTCTGGCGAAATACTCCCAGGTCGGCAGCGTAGCCGATTTTTCCGACGGCTTCTTTTCGATCGTTTCCCGACCCTAGAGGCCGCCCGGCTTCTTTCGGGATCGAGGTTTTCCGCGTAATTGCGGAGATCGAAGATGAAAGATCGAGGGTGGGGACGGAGATTTTGCCGATCCGGAGGCGGTAGGATTTGAACCTACGGTACGGTTTCCCGTACTTCAGTTTTCGAGACTGACACCTTAAACCGCTCGGTCACGCCTCCAAATCAGCGGGATCCAATTTAAAAAAGAATACGGGGTTTATGGACGGACTCCCGCCATTCCGGGCAAAAAATCCCAGTGATTCGGGAAAACCGGCGGATTTCAGCGGTCCGAGCTTGTGCCGCCCATGCCGCCGGCGTATTTTCACCACATCGAAAGGAAGGCGATGACCAAGAAAAAATCCGCCCGTATCGATTCCCGGCGCAAAGTCGGATCCTATGAAACTATTGAAGCGTACCGACGGAGCCGCAAGAACCAGATCGCGGGGAAAAAGCGCAAAGGGAAATTCCGGCAGCCGGAAGCGAGGGTGGTGCAATCGTTCACCCGATCCGTCAAAGCGGGTTCGCACCGCTTCCTCGGAGCCACGGTCGCGAAGGACGGAATCAATTTCGCGGTGTATTCCCGCCATGCCCGGGAAATGTTCCTGGTCCTTTTCGATTCCCTCCAATCCCCTTCCTCGGACGTCATCCGCATGCCCGGACGCACCGGCCATGTGCATCACTGTTTCGTGGAAGGTCTCGCTCCCGGGCAGTTGTACTGTTTCCGCGCCCGGGGGGAGTTCAATCCGGCGCGGGGCCTCCGGTTCAACGAGAACAAGCTCCTCATCGATCCTTACGCACGCGCCTTCGCGGGCCGCTTCCGCAACCACGGCAATATCCTGCTCCCCTACGATCCGAATTCGCCGGAAAAGGATTTCGCATTGGACGATCGCGACGACGGGGACGCCGTGCCGAGATGCATCGCCTATTCCAAGCCGTTCGATTGGGAGGGCGACGCGCCCTTGCGCATACCCATGGCCGAGATGATTCTTTACGAAACCCATGTGAAGGGGTTCACGGCGGACCCGTCTTCGGGTGTGAAGGATCCCGGCACCTACCTCGGCTTTATCGGAAAAATCCCCTACCTCAAGGAATTGGGGGTGAATGCCGTGGAACTGCTTCCCGTGCAGGCAAAGTTCCCGGCGGATAGGGAGGGGGAGGGAGGCCTCGGCAATTATTGGGGGTACAATACCTACGGATTTTTCGCGCCCGAAACGACCTACGGAACCTTGCGGGAGCCCGGTTGCGAGGTGGAAGAATTCAAAACCCTGGTGAAGGAACTGCATCGGGCCGGCATAGAAGTGATCCTGGACGTGGTTTACAACCATACCGCCGAGGGCAACGAACTGGGCCCTATCCTCAGTTTCAAGGGACTGGACAATCCCAGCTATTACGCCCTGACGGGAAGCGGCTCCGAGCCGGCGCGCTATTACCTCAATCATAGCGGCACGGGGAACACCATGGACTTCGGCAGCCCTGCGGTGGTGCGCATGGTCCTGGACAGCCTGCGCTATTGGGTGGAGGAAATGCACGTGGACGGTTTCCGCTTCGACCTGGCTCAGGTGCACGGACGGGGTTTCTGGCAGGGTTTCGAAGCCCGGGCGCCTTTTTTCCAGGCCCTGGCCCAGGATCCCGTCCTCGCCGACGTGAAAATGATAGCCGAGCCCTGGGATTGCAACGGATTCGAGCAGGGGAATTTACCGGTGGGCTTGGCCGAATGGAACGCGCGTTTCAGCGCCAGTGCGAGAAGATTCGAGAAAGGGGACGAAGGCTATGTGCGGGAGCTCGGTTAGCGCATCAACGGATAGGCGAGTATATTCACCGACAACATACGCAGTACCGTATGACGAAC
>Ga0079224_100004823_pt1 | contig 17568 bp, 14 predicted proteins | sample Stecom2015_FD_80414 | JGI IMG/M metagenome (GOLD analysis project Ga0079224, IMG submission 80414) | Agricultural soil microbial communities from Utah to study Nitrogen management - Steer compost 2015 | ecosystem: Environmental > Terrestrial > Soil > Agricultural land | place: USA: Utah...
AAAGCGAGCGCATGTTACCTCCAATCGGCACTGTCTGGCGCGGAACTTGGCTTCTCAATAGGATCAATTCCCCACCGGTCACATCAAAGTTGGAATCCTTCGCCATTGTACGTGCAAAAGTCGGCTCAGGTACAGCCACAATCTTCAGACCATTCAGTGAGTTAAGGGCCTGGGCCTGGCTCAAGTCCAATTGCTGGTTATTACCACCTAAGGCTCTGATAGTCGGTGCTGGCACCGGTTTGATATCAAACGCTACATCGCCGATCTTATTTCCGCCGCTGCTCACGCCGATCGTCACCTTACCAGATCCACCTGGGATCACAGTTATCTGGCCAGGCTTGTTTCCTTTAATGGATTGGCCATTGCTTACGTTGAACTCCGGAGAGTAAGTATTGCCCAACGCCGGCACCTCAATCAGCAGTTCGTTGGCGCAATCTGCGTACAACTGCTGAACCACTTCTGAGGAAACCTTGATCACAGGCTGAGCTACAAAGTACTCGTATTCGACCGGAATCACCTGATCCTCGCCACCAACATTGGTCACGATTGAGCCAGTGAGCAATTGTCTGGAAAGCCCCTTATCATCATAACTGCCTGCTGGGGGCACGGTAAATTCAATCTTACCAAAGCCATTTTCTACGGGCACTGCACGTCCGCCCAATGTCATGGTCGGTGCAGCAGAAGAAGATGCTGAAGCGATAAACATATCGCCTTGGAATTTGGTGCCGGCGGCCACTACATTGGAGACCGCAGCAATCTTACCTTCCAGAATATCCGCCTTGAAATAGAAAGAGCCCAGCGTGCCGGAGATCTGTGACAGAGACTCACTTTCAATATTCAATACTTCGTTTTGAAACTGAGAAAGCAAGGCCATCACAGCACCGACTGGTGACTTCACAAAGTTTAGATTCACAAAACTCTTACCTCTCACATCTCTGTCATTGGCAAAGATCTCAATGTCTTTTGCATCCAATGCGATTGGCTTGAAAGTCACGCCTGTAATTCCTACTCCATTCAAGATCTCGGAAACCTGCGCTGGATAGGCATTCAGTTTTGCCTGAAGTTCCTCTCCTCTACCGGCATTGGCAAACATGTTACCGGTAATCTCAGTATTCTTCAAAGCTGAATTTACGAAGTTGCCCTCGTCATTCTTAGCATTTGAAGTGGTGATAAGTTCCTGCTTTAATTCCTCCAGGTAGGTATAGATCTCAGAAGTCGCCTGTCTGACTTGCTGCGAGGCGCCAACTTTAGGTACATCTCTTGGATTGTTTCCCTGTTCCTCCACAGTCGCCTTTATCGAGTTGACGGTGGACTGGTTTTTAGAAATGAAATTTCGGGAAGTTCGCTCCATCCCATCATTGATGAGGACGAACTTTTGGAGAATCTGATTACTTACCTGGAGGGCCAGTAAGGCCGTCAAAACCAGGTACATCATCCCGATCATCCGCTGTCTAGGTGTTTCTTTAGCTCCTGCCATCTTACTAGATTATCTTATTTAGAAGTGTGTAGGACAAATTAACCTTTCATAGCGGATAGCATTCCACCATAGATTTTATTGAGTGAGCTTACGTTTTGGTTCAGTTTAGCCAATTCATTCTTGAATGCTTCAGTCTCTTTACCGGCTTCAGCAATACCCTGCATCGCCACTGACATATTGCTGTAGAATTTATTCAACGTCTTCACATGAGAGTTAGCATCCTGCAACTCCATCTCATATACTGAATTGAGGGCTGTGAGATTTTTAGTGACGTTCAAGACTTGAGTGTGGTAAGCTTTAGCATCCTGAGAGGCAGCGGACATCTCCGTCAGCGCAGCAGCAGTCTTGCTATAGGACACGTTCATGTCCACCAATGTCTTCGCTGCAGACTTGACGTTGGTAGCGTACTCGTTGGTCGCTACAGCAGCGTCGGACAGGTTGCCCATCTTCTCGGCAGAAGTAGCCAAGTTTTGCATTCCCTTACCCAGGCTTTCGATCAGTTCAGGACCGATCTTCGCTTTGGAAAGCATATCGTCCAATTTCACAGTGACCTCATCACTTTTTGATTTTTTAGGAGCGCCCTCTGCCATCTCTGGATAGATCTTGCTCCAATCCATCTCCTCTTGTCTCGGCTCGAACGCCGACAAAAAGAAAATTGCAGCCTCTGTGGACAAACCTACCCCGATCATAATGTTGGCAAACTGCCAATCGAGGATCTTAAACATCGCTCCGAGAATTACGACAGCAGCACCAATACCATAAATCTTGGGCATTATGTTTCTGTAAAACTTAGCTTGAAAAGAATTGCTGTTGCTAGCCATTTGTGAATTATAAATTAAGGTTAAGGTTATTTTGTTATTGAGTGAGGGTTAACGACTCGTTCTTTTGCTGGCTTTCACATCCATTGATCCTGATCGACCCATAAACGTCATGGCCGTACGGAACCCAATGTGTGCTTGAGCAACATCCTGATACTCGTAAGTTCTGGTTGAAGTTTCCAGGTAATGGGCGATGTCTTTCCAGCTTCCCCCTCTTACGATTTTCCTTGGCTCATTAGGATCATCATAGATAGGATCCAAGTCCCAAGTGTCTACCCGTGAGGTAGCCTTGTAAGCATCCATTACCCATTCAGCCACATTTCCAGACATGTTATAGAGCCCAAAACCATTGGGTGAAAACACGTCTACAGGAGCAGTATATGCGAATCCGTCATCGATGTAGTTACCTCTACCTGGCTTGAAGTTAGCCATTAGACATCCTCTTTTATTTTTTAGATAAGGACCGCCCCAAGGATATTTGGCGACATCTTTTCCTCCCTTGGCAGCATACTCCCACTCCGCTTCCGAAGGAAGACGAAAATAGGGCGCATCAAATTCTGTCTCATCGTTGGCCCTCAGGTGGTAGGTTCTCCACTCACAATACTTTTGGGCCTGATCCCAAGAAATTCCCACTACAGGGTAATTATCGAACGCAGGGTGATCGAAGTAGAACTCCATCAAAGGATCTCCATAGTGATATGCAAAACTTGTAGACCATACCGTGGTGTCAGGTCGAAGTTCATCATAATTAAATGTGGGAGGATCCTTCAGGGTTGTCGGGGTGCCGGTCGCCAGTTCTCCGCTTTTTACAGCTTCCAAAAACTGTCTGTATTTATTATTGGACACTTCATATTTGTCCATAAAAAATTCAGAAATCGTAATCTGCTTATTCATAGCAGACTGGGTATACGCAATATCTTCGTCAGTTTGCCCCATCCAGAAAGTCCCCGCTCTCACGGGTACCATCTCCACTGGAAGGTTTTGCTGCCAGCTTGTACGCTTAGGAACCCCGGTTACCTCACCACGTCTATTGGCCTTTTCACTTGCTGACCCTTTCTTATTAAAAAGACCGCAACCCGGTAATAGGGTTGCGACGGCCAAGCCCAAAGCGATAGGCATCAGGCGGAGTCTCATTTTATTATACATAAATGACGTTTTTGAAATCATCAATCGTTTGCCCTGTTAAGACCTATTTGAATCTCGGAATTTAGCGGAATCGAGCGCAATAATACAAATAACCTGCCAATTTTAAGCCCTATTTTAAGCCAGCCGTAGGCCGTGTCCACTTGCTAACGTTTGGAATTAAAGGGTTTAAAATCTAAATCTCGGGGTTCTCTGGATTACCCGCTCCACTTCCCGGCTCGAGGTGGGAAGAACGTACCTCAACATTAATTCATGGCTGGTCGGCGATTTGGCCTCCAGTCCACCTGTAACTAAATCGAAGGCATAGCCCAATTTGAGGGTGTTGTCCCGCAACAGACTATAACCCAAGATCAAAGAAACGGATTCTTCACCCCTATATGCAATACCTCCGTTTATTTTATTCTGGTGTGTTGCCATAACGCTGACCTCATAAGAAAAATTATTGAAGGAAACTGTTTTAATCAACAAACTCGGCTCAATTCTCAATTGACCGATCGGACGAACTCTGTATCCAAAAAGGAAATAGGAGTGATTTCTTAATTGATTGGCATAGGAAGCATCCCCGAAATCGAAATTAGGCTGGTTAATATGCTTCGTACTGAGACCTAAGTAATAGTTAGTCCTGTCATATAGTATCCCCGCTCCGAAATCCAGCGCCATGTGGCTTTCCTTCCCAGATTGGGGCAAGTTTGGCTCGGGATTTACGACTACCAGTTCTCCATAGTCTAAGGAGCTGGAAAACATCCCCGCATATCCGCCCATACTGAGAGTCGCCCGCCTGATCTTCTTATGATAGCTGGCTTTCAGGTTGACTTCCAGATTACCTGTTGCGCCGATTTGATCGTTTACAACAGACAGACCGTAGCCGATATTCTTGGAATCCAACCTGCCCTCAGCGGTGATGAGTTGCGTCACCGGTGCTCCGCCCTGCCCAGAATTGGTGCTATACCCGGCCCATTGAGATCGGTGAAGTGCTGAAAAACGGTAGCCGCTTTCTTTTCCGGCGAATGCTGGATTGTAAAACATGCCGTTAAACATGTATTGGGTGAATTGTGCGTCTTGCTGCGCTCGGACAAATCCTGCACTAAAAAACAGAATCAATAAAAATCCGAGCTTCAAAAAGTCGTCCAATCGGCTTTTGGTAGTCATTTGGCTGAGGTGTCTCAATTTTAAACTAGTGTAGGAATTTAAACTGAAAAACCACAGCAAATGATTCTAAGATTTACAAATTATTGGCCTTTTTGATATATAGTTCCAATGCGCCGGTCATACTTGGGGCGTTAGGCATAGGCGCTTCGATATCGAGGATCAAATCCATCTCCTTCACCGCTTGTGCGGTCGTCGGACCAAAAGCTGCTATCCTGGTGTTTCCCTGAACAAAATCCGGGAAGTTACTTTTAAGCGATTTGATTCCGGATGGGCTGAAAAATGCCAGGATATCATACTTCACATCCGCCAGATCCGATAGATCTGCCGCGACGGTATGATAGATGATTGCTTCGGTGAAAGCTATGCCGTGCTTTTCCATGTACCCGGGAATATCATCCTTGCGGATATCCGAGCATGGGAAAAGATACTTCTCGTTCTTGTGTTTTTTGAAATATTCAAAAAGATCCTCCGCGGTTTTCTGACCCACAAAAAGCTTCCGCTTACGGATGACGATATATTTCTGAAGATAATGAGCCGTCTGATCTGAGATACAGAAATACTTCATCTCTGCAGGCATCTCGATCTTAAACTCCTTGCAAATGGCAAAAAAATGATCAATTGCATTTCTGCTCGTAAAGATCACCGCCGTATGCTTCAGGATGTCGATTTTCTGCTTTCTAAATTCCTTTGGCGGAACTGGCTCAACTTTGATAAACTGTCTAAAATCGATTTTCAGCTGATATTTCTCCGCCAACAGCAGATAGGGAGAGTTAGCATCGGTGGGTTTGGGTTGAGAAACTAGGATACTCTTTACTGGTTTAAAGCGATCTTTTGGAGCTACACTCATGCTAATTGATTCCTTTATTATAGTTCATTAACCTCACTGACCTAGAGCCATAATCCATTTTGCAAGGATTAGAAAGGGCACTAATTCTGCGATGCAAAGGTAAGTAAATAAATGGTATTTCTTAAAACTCAGCTTACTCATCATAATCACGAACAAGCCGAGAACTCCCAGGATGTAAAACCAGAAGAAACTTAAAAACACAATGGAAAGAGCCGAATTCAGGCCCGAAAAATCATTGGACATGAAATACGCCCCAACTAAAAGTACGGCAGAACTGCCGAATACAATCAATCTTAACAAATAGAAGAAATGCGAAAACTCCGACTTCCCTAGGTCAAACAGATAGGACAGCAAGCGAATGCCGATAAACTTCGCAATTGTAAACAACAAGATCCCGAAAGCCCCCACCAACCAAATCAATAAAAGCGAAGAGTAATCCAAGCCGATCCAGGTCTCTAACCACTCTCTTCGGAACACCACCAATCCAGTGACCGCGCCTTGAGAGATCATCATCGCTACAATCAGCACGTAAAAGATGACGTCGAAAGAAAAAAACTTCTGAAGATTTCCACTATCCGAAAAATCCTCCGCGTTGATCACCGACAAGGGCTGCAGCATCATGGCAAGTAGATAGGGATAGGCGAGCTTATACAGCGCCACAAAGAACAGGATGATGATCAGCGCCGAAAAGTAGAAATCTCTAACTGGCTGCGGGACGAACCTCTGAGCGAGCGGCTCTCCGGATGGACTGAGGATCGCGTCATCCAAATTTGCCCTTCCCAAGACTTTCTTGACGCTGGCGTTTCTGGGCGCCAAGTTGGGACTCACCACTGTGATGTTCACGGTGTCGGCGCCAAATTCATCATGGATTGCCTTCACGGACTTGAAGAACACGGTATCCCGGGAAGTGAGTTGCCAAAGTTTCCCCTCCACAAAAACCGTAGACCTTGCGGGCAATTTGATTCGGAGTTCGGACTCGGGGAAACTCCCCAAATCAACCTTCAGCTCCAGCTGGTCATTGCTACCGAACCAAGATTCCTCCCTAGCAGATCTCCAAAGTTCATCATAATTCTCCAAAACCTGGGCATGCGCCCCCAGACTCAGGAAAAACAAAGTATATAACAGCAATCGTACCTTAGACATAGAATTTTTTTGACCGGCTAAAACCTAGCCAGATACCCAAAATGAATCCTGGAATAGGAGAAAGACAAAGGTTGAGTGTTTGACTTCCCCAACGCAAACACAAAACTGAATAATCCACCGTCAGTGTCCAAATTGATTCCCGCCCCAAATGAAAAAGGACGATCAATTTTTCGCACCTCAAACGGATTTTCCAGTATACCCCCGTCTGCAAAGACGACCAAAAAAGAGTTTTGGTCAAAAAACAACCGCTGCTCCAGGTTGAGATACCCGTATCGTGCCGCATAGAAGTTTTTCTCATTGAACCCTCGAATGGTTTTGAGCCCTCCGACCCGGTAGAGTTCATTCAGAAACAGGTTTTTGTTTTCGAGAAAACCTCCCACACCTCTTATCCAAATGCCCCAAGCCGGCTTGATATACAGGTGCTTTTCTACCGAAAACCAACCTTGATACTGTGCCGAAGATTCCTCCAATCCAGCGTAGATCTCTTCCGGCAATCCTGTATTTTGAAGAATTCGCTTGTTTCCCAATGAAAGCCGGCCCTGCACCCGCGCTCCTCTTCGCGGTGAAACGGGAGAATCGGTTCTATCCCAGTCCACGCCGATCCCGTACTGATTCCATCGATAGTCGATCGCCTCCGGCAAAACTTGCTTTTCCTCGATATCTGCTGAGATCAAGTCTCCAGCCTGCCTCTTAGTGAAAAAAGTCAGATAGCCTCCGTCCGAAAGCCGGTATCCAAACTCCAGCTCAAAAGTTCGGTTGACAAAGGTGGAATCCTGCTTTAGCAGCGAAAATCCCACTTGAATATCCAGCGGAGACCCAAACGCAAATGCTTCCTTGGCTTGGACATCGAGCGATTGGGACTGAATATTCAGCCGCTGCCATTGTATCGAAAAATCACGCCCCTTGCCCCCAAGATGATACAGCCTAAGGTCAACTTCACCCGTCACCAATAATTTCCCGGCCTCGTTTTCATTAGGTAAGAAACCCACCACTCCGTCAAAGACGTTCACCCGACGGTCCTGAATCGTAAATATTGGAGTCGCCTGCTGAGTTTGAAAGGCAAGTTGCGGCAGGCCCACTAGGGCAAAATAGGGAGACCTACGGAGCGCCTGAGTGGCTTTTCCCAGAGCGTCCTGCGAAAACGGTTTACCGGGTTTCAATCCTGAAATCTGCTGAACGTACGTATCCTTGGTTTTGGTATCCCCGATCACTGCAACGCTGTCCCAGGTGATCATCGGTCCAGATTGGAAGTCCATCGCCCCGAAGATCAACCGATCTTCTATCGTCAGACTGTCGATCTTCAGTGAAGCAAAAGGATATCCGCTGTTCTCGGCCAGGAGGAGTCCTTTTTCGATCCATCGATACGGGTCCGAATAGTTCGAGCCAGGATATCCGAGTTGGTCGATAAAAGTCTCCGGCACATCCCCCACCTGGATCTCTCCCCACCGGAAGATCTCCCCCGCCTCCCAGCTAATCACCACGGTATCGCCGTAAGTCATCGCCGTGAAATAACCCTCCAGGTATCCCTGGCTTTGTAAACTGACCGCGATCGAATCCGCCGCCTTGTTCGCTTGCTCCAGATCCGTGAAATCCCTGCGTTCCAGTCTCTTAGAATCTTCCCAACTCACTCTAAAAATCTGCTGCGCTAGGCACTTTGCCTGTACAGAAACCAACAAAAGCAAGACTGCCAAAAAACGGGACCTCAAGGCGCAATAAGGGATTGATTATATTCGCAAGTTAATCTAATTCATGTGGCAGGCATCTACATCCATATACCATTTTGCAGGCAAGCCTGCCATTATTGTGACTTTCACTTCAGCACCAATCTTGCCGGGATCGATCAGCTCGTTGCAGCGATCGGCACCGAGATGGTGCTGCGAAGAGACTTTCTTCACGATGAGACGGTGGAAACGGTATATTTTGGAGGGGGCACTCCTTCTCTGCTTTCGGAGCGTCATCTCAAGTACCTGATGAAATCAATTGTCGAAAATTTCCCCACGGCCTTGAAAGAGGTTACGCTGGAGGCAAATCCCGACGACCTCTCTGCTGAAAACGTAGCATCGTGGAAAGAGCTGGGTATCGATCGGCTCAGTCTTGGGATCCAAAGCTTCCAAGAAGAAGTACTTCGCTTCTACAATCGCGCCCACTCTGCACAGGAAGCTTTAGAGGCTGTCTCTCGAGGAAGAGCTGCTGGCTTCGAAAAGTTCTCGATCGACTTGATCTACGGCTTTCCTCATGCCGATCATTCTATCTGGGAAAAAGATCTGGCGGAAGCCTTGCGTCAGGATCCGGGTCATATTTCCGCCTATTCGCTCACTGTAGAGCCAAAGACTGCTTTGGGACGATGGACGGAGAAAGGACGATTTCAGCCAGCCGATGAGGATTTCGTCGCGGAACAGTTTGAATGGCTACAGGATCAAAGCGAAAAAGCAGGATACATCCAGTATGAGATTTCCAATTTTGGAAAGCCCGGTCAATTTGCTCTGCACAATACCAACTATTGGAAGGGCACACCTTATCTCGGTTTGGGGCCCAGCGCCCATTCCTTTGATGGCAAAGACCGCGGATCCAACCCCTCCACCAACTGGAGATACGTTAAATCTATCGAGTCTGGCCAAAGCCCTCTTAAAACCGAACTCTCCACGCTCGAAGATCGGATCAACGACCGGATCCTGACCGGGTTACGGACGGTTTGGGGAGTCTCTCCTGCAGCCTTTGTCGAGGACTTTGGAATCGATCTTTTGCAAAGCAAATTAGACATCATTCAAAAATTAGAAAGTCAGGGTTGGCTGATATGGGATGGTAAAATCCTATCTTTGAGCAAAAGGGGAATGCTACTGGCTGACAGTATCGCAGCCGAACTATTCATCTGAATCCATGAACTACAACTCATATCCGGCAAGAAAAAAAGAAGCAGCACCTCTTGAGGCTGCATTCAACGACTTGCTGAAAGCCTATCGTCTGGAAGACAAGTTTAAAGAAAAGCAGCTAATCAGCAGCTGGGGAGAGATCGTCGGGAGGACAATCTCAGACCGGACTACCTCTGTCTTCATCAGGGACAAGAAGCTTTTTGTCAAGCTAAGCTCAGGGCCAGTCAAAAAGGAACTCATGCTCAACCGGTCCAAAGTATTGCTCCTGATCGAGGAAAAGGTAGGGAAAGGTGTAGTGGAAGAATTGATCTGTCTTTGACGGTTCTTTACAATTTTTAACTAGGCTGAACTTACTGACGTCGATCCAATTAAGCAGGATTAGTTCAGTTTCAGTATTATTGCGAAATCATTCTGATGGTCAAGCTCCCCTCCATCCATATCGGTAGACTCAGCCTCCTACTCGCCATCTTGGTGTGGTTAGCTTTGCTTTTTGTGGATTTGGTTAGATTGTTTGGTATGATCAACGAGATCGAGTCGGGGATTTCTGATGAAGTCACCTGGATCCTTGAGATACTTTTCTTTTTCACGCTCTATGGATTCTACAGCTATTCCATCGGAAAAAACGTCCAGAGCGACTTCCTGAATCTGCTCTGGCGGGCTGCCTCCACGGGGATTTTTGCGACCGGCATTGCCCTGATCACCGAGCTATTCTACTACTCGATGGGCGATAGCAAGCTAGCTACCGAACCCTTCCTCAAAAACTTCTTTTACCACGTCAATTTTGCTCTGACGACCATTTTTCTGATCTCTTCTGCCCTGCTTTGGAAGCACCTGATCCTGTATCAGAAGACAAAGCAGGTGGTGAAGCAATGGCAAACATTCGAGTTTGCCATGCTCTTGGCGATGTTCTTCGTCTTCTTCAACAAAAACAACTTCGACTATAGCTTCCTCTTTGCCATGGTCATCATGCTGGCGATCTCCTTTGTCCTCGCCGGTAACTTGAAGTGGATCCCCTACCTTACTTTCAAAGAAAAATGGAAGTCGCTTCTGTTCTTGTTTCTGATCTTGGGCAGCACAGGTTACCTTTTTAGAAGACTGTTAGCTTATAGCCACGCGGAGACTTATCAGGTCAACTTGACAGACAATCTGTTTTTGATGGCACTGTTTAGCTTTATCTTCATCTATGCCCTTTTCAGCTTTCTGGTTACGCTCTTCAACCTGCCAACCTCTTCTGTCTTCGAGCAAAAGCTGACAGAAGCCATAAACTTTCAGCGACTCAGCCAATCCATCCAGCCCGATGAAGATGAGGAACAGGTATTGGACATCCTGCTGGACAGCTGCATGAGTGCTTCATACGCAGATGGTGCCTGGATCGAGATCACGCCCGAGGGTCAAAAACCCGGCATCGACCAACTGAGATTTCTGGATGAGTCTACCAAGGACGCATTAGCCGAGTTGCTAAGAAACCAAAAGTCGGCGGTCGACTGGGCTTCCACAGACCGGCCGGAGACACTCCAGCCCCTACTCGTAAGGCTCGACCATCCCCAGTATGAATCCATGCTACTGGTACCACTGGTAATCAATAAAGTCGCCATTGGCCGTATGGTTCTATGCAAAGAAGTGCGGGATGGATTCAACAAGGAGATGGTCAACATCATCAGCACCTTTGTCCGTCAGGCATGCATCGCTGTGGAAAATCACCGGCTATTGAATCAAGCCATTCAAAACGAACGCTATCAGGAAGAGCTTAAAATTGCCCAGCGCGTGCAAAAAGCTTTGCTTCCTGCCAAGCTGGATCATCCAGACCGATTCGAAATCTGCGCCTACTCCAATGCCGCAGATGAGGTCGGGGGCGATTATTATGACACGTTCAAGCTCGATGACGATCGGTATGTGTTGATCATCGGGGACGTCTCAGGCAAAGGAACCTCTGCGGCATTTCACATGGCCCAGATGAAAGGCGTCTTCCAAAGCCTGATCCAGCTCAACTTAAGTCCTGCCCAGTTTATGATCAAGGCCAACTCTGCCTTGGGTAAATGCCTGGAAAGGAACCATTTTATCACCGCTTCGATTTTCATCATCAATATCACCCAACAGACCTTCTCTCATTCCCGCGCGGGCCACGTGCCCACGTTATTCTATAAGGCAAAAGAGTCGAAATCCGAGTTTTTGTTTTTCGACGGACTCGGTTTGGGGATTTTGAGAAACCACCAGTACGAAAAACACGTTCAGGAGAAAACCTTTACATATGAGTCCGGAGACATCTTGGTCTTGATCACAGACGGAATCGTGGAAGCTCAAAATCAAAGTGGTCAGCAATTCGGCTTTGAACGAATCAGAACGCTCGTGGAAACCAACCACACGAAAAATCCAATGGAAATCCAAAAACAACTAATCGACGCCCTTCACGTCTTTGTAGGGGGTGATGGAATGATCGAGGATGACTATTCGATGATGGTGGTGAAATTCCTGGATCCTTCAACTCATACTATTCAAGAATAACGAACCGGTAAGCCATGCTTCGTCTGGAAAAAACAAAAGAAAACCAAACTGATATCCTCAGCCTTTATGGAGAAGTGGATGCGAGCAACTCCGTGATCCTGGATGAAGCCATCCAGGAGATTGTCGCTTCGGGCAGCAAGTCACTTCTCATCGACGGCAAAAATCTGGAATACATCTCCTCGGCAGGCTTGGGGGTATTTATGTCGTATTTGGAGGATTTCCAGGAAAAAGGGATCAGCATGAAGATCTGCGAACTCACACCCCGGGTCTTCGAAGTGTTCCGAATTCTCGGCCTCGATCAGTTGATCCCTATCTATCGGGACCGGGAGGCCGCATTTGCAGAATAATATGAAGTACAGACTGAACCTTTCCTGCCAGACTTCCGCTCTTTCGGAATTGAGAGCTTTCCTCCAAAAGGCGCTGAAGACGGCTACCTTGGACGAAATCGAAAAACACCAAGTTACTTTGGCGGTGGAAGAGGTCTGTGCCAACCTGATTATTCACTCCCACAGATGCAATCCCAAAGACGTCATCCATCTGCAAATACAAGATTCTGAGGACAAGCTAATTTTTGAAATCTCCGACCAAGGTGAAGCTTTTAACCTTCTCGACTACGAGGTTCCTGATCTCAAAAAGGTCATGATCGAAAAGAGAAAGGGCGGCTTAGGCATCATTTTGGTTAAGAAGATCATGGATGAGATCGAGTTTGAGTCAAAAAACGGCACAAACACCTGTCGGTTGATCAAGTGGTTTCGATCCTAATTTTGGTTAAATGCCCCCGCAACCAAGCATTCACCTCGAATTACTGATAAATTTGTAACATTGCACTTTAAATCGGCTAGCCAGTACATGAATCACCGAACCCTTTCGGCATTTGTAGTCACCCTTCAAGTTGCATTTCTGCTAAATCTGCCCGCTCTGGGCCTAGCACAAACCTCCAGTGATGCCTTGCTTACCGTGGGTGGAAAACCTGTGGACAAGGATGAACTGGTGTACCTGATTTCCAAAGGAAAAAATACCGGCAACCAAGTCTCAGGAGTCAGCCGTGAGGAGTTTGAGGAGAATCTGGACCTTTTCATTAACTATAAGTTGAAAGTCCGCGAGGCGGAAGCGAAAGGTTTGGACAAGACAGAGGAGTTCTCAATTGAATTCAACTCTTTTAAAGAGACTCTCATTCATCCCTATTTGATCAAAAACTCGCTGGAGGAAGGTGAGCTTCGGAAGACCTATTCCCGAATGCAAGAAGTGGTACGAGCAAGCCACATCCTGTTCCAATTTCCACCCAGTGCCAGCACGGAAGACAGCTTGATCGTGCTGAGAATGGCCTTGAAAGTCAAAGGTGAGATCGAAAATGGTGGAAATATCAACGAGCTGGCCGTTCAATATTCGGACGACCCATCTGCCAAAACCAACAAAGGCGATTTGGGATATTTTACCAGCCTGCAGATGGTGCAGCCGTTTGAAGAGGCGGCTTATACCCTGCAGCCAGGCCAGGTCTCTGAGCCTGTCCTGACCAATTTCGGCTACCATATCATCAAGGTCCAAGATCGCCAACCCAATCCCGGACAAGTCCGAGTATCGCACATCTTGGTACGGTTTGATGCTGCAGATCCCACACAGGAGGAAAATGCACGAAGGAAGATCTCCGACATCTATGCCGAAATCCAGAAAGAAAATACCATCTGGGAAGATATCGTAAAAACCTATTCCGAAGATCCGGCCACTAGCGAACGGGGCGGAATGCTTCCCTGGTTCGGTGTGGGAAACATGGTGCCCGAGTTTGAAATGGGAGCGTTCTCGCTGACTGAAATCGGAGAGGTCTCTCCTCCGCTCAAGACCCAATTTGGATACCATATTCTCCGTCTTGAGGAGAAGAAACCCATTGCCTCGTTTGAGGAGATGGAGGAAAGTATCCGTTCCAGAATATTAAGAGATTCCCGATCCGGGATGATTCAGTCTCAGGTGGTGGCCATTCAAAAAGCCCGCTACGGCTATGAGGAGAACGATGTCTCTGTAAACAAATTGGCCCAGACATTGAACCCCGTCGCCAAATCAGGCTTTGCTGCTGCACTCAGTAGCCAGGGATTGGATCAAACGCCGCTCTTTACGCTCCAAGGCAAGACCTATCTGGCTACAGATTTGGTCAAATACATGGAGGCCGATGAGATAAGTCCAAAAGCCAAAGGCGGAACCTTTGACATCTGGTTTGATCGATTCGTTGCCAAAACTTTGGCACAAACGGAAGAAAGAGACCTCGAGGCAAATAATAAGGAATACCAGATGCTGCTCAACGAATATCGGGACGGCATCCTTCTTTTTTCACTCATGAATCAGGAAGTCTGGGAAAAGGGAATCACCGATTCTGTGGGCCAAGTAGAGTATTTCCGAAAAAACATGGACCGCTATCAATGGAAAAACAGAGTTGAAGCCTTCGTGGTCAAAGTTCTGGATTCCTCGCAGCTCGACAAAGCCCGAAGGACATTTGAAGGCAATGGCTACAACCCAACCCTCATTCAAAGTTTTGAGGCGGACTACAAAGCCAATTCCACATTAGCATATCAAACTGAGTCGGGTATCTTCGAATATGCGGATCATCCTGTGCTTTCCAAGATTGATCCACAGCTCCCCTACCAGGAGATTGAGGTAGACGGTTCAAAATATCTGATAGTTATCGGTCAAAAGCTTTCTGCAGGCCCGCGGAAGTTTGAGGAATCGAGAGGTCTTGTAATCCGGGATTATCAGACATATCTTGATACCACCCTGATCGAGTCTCTGAAAAGAAAATATCCAATCCAGATCAACCCTCAGGTAAAAGAGGAAACCTTTCTGGCCCTGAATCAATATAATAAATGATCCCCAACGGGGAGTTTAAAGTTTATCAAAACCCCATGAAATTTATAAATCGATTTATCCTAAGCCTTTTTGGAGCAATAGTTCTGAGTCAGACATATGCTCAGGAAGCTCCGCCCACCGGACAAGTCTTGGATAAAATTGTCGCCAAGGTAGACAACAACATTATCCTGGAGTCGGATGTGCAGCAAACCTACATGGAGGCGGTGGCACAGGCACAGCAAGGAATGGAGGCCCCAACCCGCTGCGATGTGTTTGAAAATCTCATGATCAACAAGCTGATGGTAGCCAAAGCAGAGATCGATTCTATCTTGGTGACCGATGCTGAAGTAATGCTTCAGACAGAAAACAGATTTGGTGCCGTCATGCAACAGTTTGGGGGCGATGAAAACATGCTCGTCCAAGTATATGGCAAGACGGCCGAACAACTCAAAGGAGAATTGGAAGACGTGATCCGAGAGCAGATGATTGTCTCCAAGATGAGAGCCAAGATCACCGAGGGACTGACCGTTTCTCCGGCGGATGTGAGAGCTTTCTTCAACAGTATACCCGCTGACTCTTTGCCCTTGTTTACCTCGGAAGCCACTGTCGGACAAATCGTAAAAAAACCTGTGGTTAACGCCGAAGTGAAGGAAGAAATCATCGCCCAACTCAAACAATTCAAGCAGGATATTCTCGACGGAAAAGCAGACTTCGCAGACTTGGCCAGAAAGTATTCCGAGGATCCGGGTTCCGGAGCACAGGGTGGGGATCTAGGATTCTTCCGCAGAGGAGAACTCGCACCAGAGTATGAAGCAACGGCTTTGGGATTGAGACAGGGAGAGATCAGCGACCCCGTCGAGACGCAATTTGGATTTCACATGATCCAGCTGCTCGAGATCAAAGGAAGCACCTACAATACCCGCCATATTCTCCGAATCCCGAAGGCTACCGAGGAGGACATTCTTAAAGCAGAACGCTACCTCGATAGTTTGAATAAAGTGATTCAGTCCGGCAAAATCACCTTTGCGAAGGCCGCGAAAGAATATTCCGAAGACAGGACTACGTCTGATAACGGTGGTTTCTTTACCGATCCTGCCACCAGTTCCAATAGACTTTCACTAAGAACACTGGAAGATCCCGTGCTCTACTTTACCATCGACACCATGGCGGTAGGCAATACTACCAAACCTATCCGGTTTGAAGATCCGCGCGAAGGCACCAAGGTGAGGATCTTGTATTATCACGCGAAGTATCCAGCGCATCGTGCAAATCTGGATGACGACTATGAAAAAATGAAGGCAGCGGCGCTTCGAAGAAAAGAAGATGACATCCTCAGCAAATGGTTTATAACTGCGAAAGAGGACGTATTTATCGACATTGATCCGGCCTACGACCGATGCAACGTTCTTCAGGGAAAGTAATAGCCTGAGGTCTGAAATCAAAAATCCCCGATCCGGTTCATCACCGGATCGGGGATTTTTGCTTCGGGAGGTATGAGTGCGCTCCCCAATAGCTAACTTTTCGCTTCAGGAGGCAGTCAAATATCTCGTTCTTTGCTCCTGCCTTGTGGAAACTGGATTACTTCTTTCCAAAAAAAACTTTGATCCCCAATGCGATCTGGCGAAAGCCTTCTTTCAAAAAACCCTTCGACTCCTCGATCTTAGGCCCCATCTCTTCTTTCCTTTCCTTAAACTCGCGTTCGAGCATCTCTTTCCCTTTGCGAAGCTCTTCCTCAAGCGTAGTCTTATTCTCTTTTAGGTCCTGGATCTTTTGCTCGATATCTTCCTTCACGTCCGCACCAGCCTCGGCTCCTTTTTTTATCAGCTCCTCGATCTTGACTCCGATTTCCTTAAGAACGGCCTCAATTTCCTGCGTGGTTGATTTTTTACTTCCCATTGCTAAAAGATATCTAGTGTAAAGTCAAGTTATGAGAAAAAGTTGAATCGCAGCTGATTTCCTTAAAGATCAGCCCTCTATCTGTTCTCCGGATTGAGTTTGCTTCTCAAATAATTCAGCATACACACCCTTTTGGGTCATCAGAGAATCGTGGTCTCCGCGCTCGATGATCTTCCCTTCATCCAATACGATGATGTGATCAGCAAGCTTAGCCGAGGAAACCCTGTGAGAGATGATCACCGAAGTCCTATTCTCCATGATTCTCTTCAGCGCCGTCAAGATAGAGTTTTCGGTCTTGGTATCCACTGCCGACAAGCAGTCGTCCAGAATAAGTATCTTCGGCTCTTTTGCTATCGCTCGGGCGATGGAGACGCGTTGTTTTTGTCCGCCGGAGAGCGTGATGCCCCGTTCGCCCAGCATCGTCTCAAAGCCCTTCGGAAAATCAATGATATTTTGATATACATCCGCATCCTTGGCGGCATTTTCAATTAAGGTCTGGTCTGCGCGATCTAAACCGAAGGCAATGTTATTGGCAATGGTATCCGAAAAAAGGAATACATCCTGCGGTACAAAGCCAATCTGCTTCCGTAGGCTGGAAATGTTGTATCGTCTGATATCTTTTCCATCGATGAGAATCTCTCCCGAGGTAGGATCATACATCCGCATCAGCAGGTTGGCGATCGTTGATTTTCCCGATCCGGTGGTCCCGATGATTCCCAGGGTCTGACCCGCCTTGATTTCAAAGGACACGTCGTTGAGAGCCCTGATGCCGGAATCAGGATAGTCAAACGTGAGGTTTTTCGCCTGAATTTCACCCCGAAAGTCTGCCTCCAGATTTTCCGTGCTCAGCAGGTCATTCTGAATATCCATGAATTCATTGATCCTCGTCTG
>Ga0079224_100004825_pt1 | contig 17566 bp, 13 predicted proteins | sample Stecom2015_FD_80414 | JGI IMG/M metagenome (GOLD analysis project Ga0079224, IMG submission 80414) | Agricultural soil microbial communities from Utah to study Nitrogen management - Steer compost 2015 | ecosystem: Environmental > Terrestrial > Soil > Agricultural land | place: USA: Utah...
CTCTGTACGGGGACTCCGTTCAGGCTGCTCCGAAACGGGCTAGAGATACAGCATTATCTTCCTCAGGATGAACACGTCATGATCAATACGGTTCCCAGTGTGGTAGCCCACCTATTAGACGAAAAAGTTGATCTATCGGATGTAAGTGCCATCAACATGGCTGGTGAACCGATCTCCAAAAATATATTGAACCGGCTTGATGTGGAGCAGATGGAAGTCAGGAACCTCTATGGCCCCACAGAAGACACCACCTATAGCACCGTTTATCGGGTCGGACAGGAAAGAGAAATACTCATTGGTCAACCGATAAGCAATACCGGCGTTCATATCATCGATCAGGAATACAATCTGACCCCTATTGGTGTGCCCGGAGAAATTTGTCTGAGCGGTGCAGGACTCGCCCGTGGCTATTTTAACAGGGCTGATTTGACGAAGGAAAAGTTTGTCACGAATGCTCCTGTACCGAAACCCGGAGGCAGGATTTATAAGACCGGCGATATTGGACGCTGGCTTCCGAACGGTCAAATTGAATATCTCGGCAGAAAAGATGACCAAGTTAAAATACGAGGCTATAGAATAGAATTGGGTGAGATTGAATGGGTTCTTCAACAACATGCTGCTGTAAAGCAGGCTGTTGTATTGGCGAAAAAAGACCAGAAGGAGAACCAGCATCTCGTCAGTTATCTTGTGACTGAGGGACCGCTGGACAGACATGCCATCATCGACTTCCTAAGGCAAAAACTGCCTTCCTACATGGTGCCAACATTATGGGTGAAAGTGGACACCTTCCCGTTGAGTCCCAACGGAAAGGTCGATAAAAAAAGACTACCGGACCCACTACAAGAAAATCTACCGAACCATGCATTTGTGGCTCCCAGAACCAAAACGGAGAAAATGCTAGCCGATACTTGGAAGGAACTGCTGCATACAGACAGGGTGGGGATCCATGACGATTTCTTTGCTATCGGAGGAACATCACTCTTGGTCACACGCTTTATGGTTGCTGTCCGTCAAGTGTACGATATTGATTTCGGTATTCGCGATGTGTTCGACTTTCCTACTATTGCAGGATTAACCCAAAATTTTAAATTCAGAAAGAAGCAGGTATATCCGGCTGCTATTCGAGTCATCACCCCCCGACCCGAGCCACTTCCTTTATCTTACAATCAAGAAAGCCTATGGATTATAGATCAGCTGAGCGGCTCTACGCATTACCACATTCCAATCGTCTTGCGGTTAGAAGGGAAACTTGATGTTCAGGCTGTGAGCCTATCCTTACGTTCTATCATCAGTCGACATGAAGTGCTAAGAACGGTCATCCAACACAAGGAAGGAGTGCCTCACCAAGTAATAAAAGATGTAAGAGATTGGCAAATAGAAGAGATTGATGGACGTCCTTTTCACAACGACGGCTCCAAGATCCAAGAGATTATAGAGGCAACAGTTGACCGACCGTTCGATCTAAGCCAGGATTACATGCTGAGGGGATTTTTGATCCAATTAGATAATACACAGCACCTCATGGGGATGGTTGTTCACCACATTGCTTTTGATGGCTGGTCTACCTCTTTGCTTCTCACGGAATTAGCCGACTCCTACCAATGCTATAGAGAAGGGAAAAAGCCGACCTGGGGGCTCCCCGCAATTCAATATGCAGACTTTGCAATATGGCAAAAACAGCTTTTACAAGGAGAGTTATTGCAGCGAAAAATCAGTTTTTGGAAAAAGAAGCTCCTGAACGTCGCCGCCTTAAAGCTCCCTGTGGATTACTCCAAAGCGGGAATCCCCAGTTATAACGGGTCAGTAGAAACCCTCCAAATAGACAAAGCCCTTAATGACCAACTGTCGACACTGGGTGAGAGACAGTCCGCAACCCTATTTATGGCCCTGTTGACTACTTTTAAGATGCTTCTGTCCCATTATAGTGGCCAAGAGGACATCTGTGTAGGTACCGTCACAACTGGCCGGCAGGAAAAAGAGTTGGAGAAACTGTTGGGGTATTTTGCGCAAACCTTGCCGATCCGATCCCATCTTCCGTCTGACGCAACCTTTTTTGATCTGTTGAGGACAGTCAAAACCAACACATTAGAGGCTTTAGAAAACCAAGAGCTCCCTTTTGAAAGGATAGTTACTGAGACACAAGCTCACCGCAACCTTAACGAAAACCCGTTGTTTCAGGTGCTATTTCTATTCCAAAATTTTCCCGAAGTTACGTCATTCCCTCTAAATGATATTAAAGTAACCGTTCAACCGGTACATCGGAGAACTTCCAAGTTTGACATGTCTTTCATTATTTCTGAAACCTCATCTGGATTGAGGTTGGAGATTGAATACAACATTCACCTATTTAAACAAGAGACGATCAAACGACTCGGTGCTGATTACATCCGCCTGCTGAACGCCATAGCTTCTAATCCGCGGTTAAAATTTAAAGAATATTTCCCGCTTGATGGCGCCGAGGCTCCATCGAACCAGAAGAGGATGGATCATCACCTTCCCTCCGACAATGTTTCCAAAGACCTCCTCCCACCGCTGCTGTCGGACCTAGATAGCACACAAAAAATAGTAAGCGACATATGGAAGGATGCTTTGGACAGAGAAGTGATCGGCATTAATGACAACTTCTTCGAACTGGGGGGGCAATCTCTTGTAGCTGTGCAGGTCATGAGCCAGTTGGAGAAAAAATTAGGCACAAAACTCCCTCTGTCTGTTCTATTTAAGCATCCCACTGTCGAGGAGATGGCGCAAGTTATCGAACAAACACGGGGAACAAACCGGCGCTGGAAGTCACTGGTGCCAATACAAGCAAATGGAACCAAGCCTCCGCTGTATATGGTACACGGAGGCGGAGCCAGTATATTACCTTTTTACGGTATCGCCAAAAACATGGACCCGAACCAGCCTGTGTATGGTCTGCAGCCAAAGGGAATGGACGGAAAGGAATCACCTTTAGGTACTGTGGAGTCGATCGCCTCCCACTTTATCCAGGAAATTGTACAGCATAATCCTGAAGGCCCTATCAATCTAGCTGGATACTCTTTTGGGGGTATAGTTGCGTTTGAAATGACGCGCCAGCTAAAATCAATAGGAAGAGAAGTCCAACATCTTGTGATGTTTGATACCATCGCTTACCAGAATGACCTAGAAGCAAAACCGACTAGCCGGTTGAAAAAAAAGATCAAGCGATCTGTCGGCTCCAGAGCCTTTGACCTTCAGCTATTGATCAACCATCCGCAAACTTTCAAGAAGATCAAGCGCGATTCACTGAAGAACAAACTCAAACGCTTGCGCAGCTGGGCGAGAGTGGAAAAGCGAGAGCCTGAAAATGACATGATGAAGACCATTCGGCTCATCGAAGCAAGTCATCGACAGGCCGCTGAAAAATATAAATTGACACCATACGACGGCGTGATATATTTGATGAAGGCAAAGATTCCAACATACTATCATGGAATGGGGAGATTTTTAGGCTGGGACAAGTATGTAAACCAAATTCATATTGAAGAAATGGAAGGAGAACATACTACTATGTTTGCCTCCCCCAATGATGTCGGTTTTGCCCAATCCCTTCAGAAGATTTTGGAGACTCGATAATTGGAGTGGTTTTTGAGGAGCACCTTAAAAAATTAAACTACATTATTTATTATGCAAAAGCTACATTTATGGTTGTTTTTCTTGGCTGTCATCATTTCGTCATGTTCAGTCGAGGACAGCCCTGAAAATCTTCCCAAGGAAGAAGTACAATTTGTTGGTGACACAAAGTTAATTTTTGTTTCTCAAGAGGAGGCGGCAAAGTTGATGGGAACGTCCGACGAATACTCCAAAGGAATGTCTAAGTACGATATTGCTTCTAGAACGCGAAATCCTGCCAACAACCGGGAGGAACAGTATCTAGCTTTTGCGGCCGCACAGGCACAGGAGTGGGAAGAAGATGAAATCACTGTTTTAAGGGTAAAAATCAACCAAGTGAAGGAGAAAATTGAGGGTTTGGGTCTGAAGTTATCCTTTCCAAAAGAGATCAAACTGATAAAATCTACCTTGGAAGAAGAAGGAGATGTGATTAGTTATACCCGAACCAACTACATGGTTTTCAAGGGAGATGTAACCGAGGAATTCATTATTCATGAATTGTTTCACATTCTTACGAGATACAATCCTGAGAAAAGGGATGAACTTTACACGACTATCAACTTTCACAAGAGCAATCGGATCACCTATCCTGATGCCATTAAAGACTATGTGGTCACCAATCCAGATGCACCGTTTTTGGAACATACCATCAAGCTGACCATCGACGGGGAGCAAAAAGAAGCTGTTTTCATTCTTTACACAGGGAAAGATTATGAGAGCGGATCTTTCTTCAACCAAATGCAACAAAAACTGATGTTAGTGGAAGGTTCCGCTGACAATAAAAAACCGGTTTTGGTTAACGGTAATCCTATTCTTTTAGATTTTTCTGCGGCTTCCGATCTACAAGATAAAATAGGCAAAAACACCTCCTACACCCTGCACCCTGAGGAGATTCTGTCAGAGCACTTCATTGCCTTGGTAAAACCTAAGGCAGCTCCTGATCCGGCCTTTATTGAGGCAATGAAAACGGTATTGACTAAATAAAAAATTGGTTTTTTAAAATTTTGCTAACTTGCAGTTGCTCCGGCAGCTTACTTAATGTGGGCTGCCGGAATAACTGAAAATTAGTATGATAGCAATATACCTTCGGCATGCGCCGCAATCCATTTATCGAACGCTCCTTTTTACCATTTTTCTGATTGTATCTAACGCTTGTAACCAAGGACCTTCCAGCGCTAAACTTTCCGACGCATCCTCCTCCACGGTTGTCGACGGCATGGTCTGGATAGAAGGAGGGGAGTTTATGATGGGCACGGATGAGATAGAAGCCTACCCTGCAGAAAAACCCGCTGTCAAGCGGGAAGTAAAGGGCTTTTGGATGGATGAGACCGAAGTAACCAATCTACAATTTAAAACTTTTGTAGATGCTACCGGCTACGTGACACTTGCCGAAAAGACGCCACTTTGGGAGGATATACAAAAACAACTTCCTCCGGGAACAGATAAACCTGAAGACTTGGTGTTAATGCCTGGATCGTTGGTCTTTACTCCCCCTTCTCAAGCAGTACCTACCGATGATATCTCTGCATGGTGGGTATGGGTTGACGGTGCTAACTGGAAAAACCCACAGGGGCCTGGAAGTACGCTGGACGGCAAATGGGATCACCCTGTGGTTCACATCGCTTATGAAGATGCGGCAGCTTACGCCGAATGGGCTGGAAAAAGACTCCCGACCGAAGCGGAATGGGAATACGCCGCCAGAGGCGGGCAGGACGGGCAGCGATATGCCTGGGGAAACGAGCTTAATCCCAATGGGCGATTTATGGCCAATACTTTTCAGGGCATTTTCCCGCACGGCAACGAGCGAAAAGACGGTTTCTTAGGAACCGCCCCCGTAAAAAGTTTTCCGCCCAACGATTTTGGCCTCTATGACATGATCGGAAACGTCTGGGAGATGACCGACGACTGGTATGATGCCATCCGCTTCCAAAGAATTGCCGGCAATGCTCCGCCCTTGGACAGCGGCATGAACCAATGTTACAACCCTAACAACCCTTACGCCCTCGAAAGGGTGATTAAGGGGGGATCTTTCCTTTGTGCTGACAACTATTGTGTCAATTACAGGCCATCCGCCAGGCAAGGCCACGCTTACGACAGCGGCAGCTCGAATGTCGGATTCAGATGTGTAAAAGATGCGGAGAATCAATTCGTTACAAACAACCACGTGAAATAGCCTGGACAGTCAATTGGCTGCAAATTTCATCCTTTTCATTGTTTTATCCGTACAACAAAAAAGCAGCAAAAGCTAAAAACAATGGACAAGAAAATTTCACAATGGGCACGACTATTTGTAATGCTCAGTGTTTTTGGGGCGTGGTCCTGCTCTTCTACCCATATTACCGTAGAAGCTACAAGACCTGAGGCAGCCTTATCTGACTTCACAACCTTTGATTTCGTCCAATTGGAAACAGAGGGAGATTCGAGCAGCGCATTTAATGAAAGCGTAACGCTAATTAAGTCAGCTGTAATCCAGGAAATGAATGCCCGGGGCCTCACACAGCAGGCGGATAATCCTGAACTTCAAATCAATCTTGGGATTGTGGTTAAGGAAAAAACCCAAACCCGACAGACCAGCCTCTCCGATCCCGGAGAATGGACCTACATCGGTCAGCGAAATTACAAGTGGAAAAGCAGGACGGTCGAAGTGGGAACCTACAAAGAGGGAAGCATCACGCTCCACTTGGTCGATAATGCGTCCAATGAAGCCATTTGGGTGGGTTCGATAGAAGGCGTAGTACCGCGAAAGGCAGAAAACCGAAAAGAAGCCATAGAGGAAGCAGTGACTTCCTTATTTGAAGAAATAGACAACAAAAGCGAATAGGTTTGTCTTTAAACAAACCCATTCGCTTTTGTTGCTATCCAATTACGCAGCGTTCCTCGCTGCATTGATGATCCCAAACATCGTCCTCAAGATCAATTTCTGCAGTACAGCATCCTCTTTGCCGCTTTCCAACATCTGTTGGATGGCATATTGCTGGATAGTGATGAGGGGCAACACAATTCTCTCGCGTATGGCAATGGAATCCTTGCTCAGGAGGTTGTCCTCCAACAAGGTTGACATTTTGGCTACACGCAGGATGTTTTTTAATGATCTCTGGTATTCGCTGTGCATCAACTCCCAGAACTCGCCATATGTCTCGTTTTCCTTCAGATAAGCAGTCACCGGGTAGAAGGATTTGGCCAAGGACTGCATTGAATTTCCTAGCAACGATCTGAAAAACAAGGAGTCTTCATACAGCTTCTGCACCTCCTCCAATTTCCCAGCCTTCTCCAAGGCTTCTATGGAGGTGCCGACGCCGTACATCCCAGGGATGTTTTGTTTCATTTGCGCCCAGGACCCCACAAACGGAATCGCTCTCAGGTCCTCAAACTTCATTCCCTGGCCCTTGCTACGCTTTAAAGGTCTAGAACCAATATTGGTCAGTCCAAAAAACTTTAAAGGTGTTACCTTTTCCAGATAAGGCACAAAAACAGGGTGGCTTTTGAAGTCCTTATAAGCCTGGTAGCTATAGCTTGCCATCTCCTCGATCAGTGCTTTTTGCTCCTCCGTCAAACTGTTTTCGGCAGTCGGATAAAGGTGATTTTCCAAACCAGCACTTAAAAGCTGCTCATAATTATAGGTACAGCTCACCTGCTTTCCATAATTGGAACTGATCGTCTGACCCTGGATCGTGATCTGTATTTCTTCATTCTCGACTTGCTGGCCCAGAGAAGCGTAAAAATTGTGCATGTTTCCTCCACCTCGAGCAGGCGGCCCTCCTCTCCCATCGAAAAAGACGACATTGACATCATACTGTCGAGAGATCCTCGTCAATTCTTCCTTCGCTCTGAAAATAGACCAGTTGGCCCGGATGATTCCCCCATCTTTTGTGCCATCTGAGAAGCCCACCATAATGGTTTGCTTGTTATTTCTGGTCTTCAGATGCTCACGGTATGTACTGTTTTCATACAATTGTTGCATTATACCCGGTGCATGAAGAAGGTCATCAATGGTTTCGAACAATGGCACAATATCAAGTTTCAGCTCTTCATTTTTCGCCAGCTGGAGCTTTGCCAGCTGATACACACCCAAGATATGTATGGCAGATTGGGAGTTGGAAATGATGTACCGGTGACAGCCCATCTCCCCGTTTTTGCGTTGCACATAGCGGATCGCCTCTACACTCTTCAACATCTCCCCGTGGAAAGGATCAGGAAGTGCCGCGGAGTCAGGCAATGACTCCACCGTTAACAATTTTGCTATCTGTCCTTCTTCATCCATTTGTCGGTAAGAAGTTAACGCCTCTTCACCTTCTTGGAGATTAATGATCCCTTCCCAAAGATCATCGTGTTTACGGCTGTCCTGCCGGATATCCATGCTGGCGAAATGGAAGCCAAATACCTTTATTTTTAGGATAAAACCATCCAGCAAGTCCAAAAACAAGCCTTCGTGGTGCTCTATAATTCCTTTTCTGGCCTCATACAAAATATCGAGAAGCTCTTCTTTTGACGAGAGTTTATCATCCCCTCCGTACATATCCTCCCCCCCGTACAAGGTCTTGTAAAGTTTTCTTTCTGCCAAAAGCAGGTGCGGCTCTACATGGTTGAAAGTAAGCCTTCTTCGAACTTTGCGGATATCTCTGTGGTAGCACTTCAAAATTGAATTCTGCAGCTTGTCTGCGACTTTTTCGGTGATATCGTGAGTCACATAGGGATTGCCGTCGCGGTCTCCGCCCGGCCAAAATCCTACCATCAACAAATTCGGGTTGTCCCATTCATGAAGCGGGATATCCAATTGATTCAGTACCCGAATCAATATATCAGTGATGCTGGGGTAAAAAACATTTTCTAAAAACCAGCATAGACTCAAAGCCTCATCATAAGGGGTAGGTTTGTCCTTTTTTATAAAAGGAGTCTTACCTAACTGCTGTAGTAGGAGATTTATACTCCCCAAATCGTTGGCCCGGATGGCACTTTCCAGATCAGTGAGAATAGCCAGCACATTACCGGGATAGAACTGCGTGGGATGGGCGGTAAGGGTAAGCCGTACCGAGAACGTTTTTAATTTCTCTATCAGGGCCTCTTTTTTCTTGTCGCTTTCCGCCCTTGCAATCAAGGCCGTCATCGTCCCTTTTCCTTTCAGATCGTTGACTTTCTCAAAAGCCGCATCTTCAATAGAATCAAATAGAACCACCTGCCTCTCTACGTATTGAACCAGTTGAAATAGCAGATCATGTCTTTCCTTTTCAGACTTATCTGACATCAGGTCTTCAAAAAATTGGTTGATGATTTCACTAGGCGTTTTGCCTTTTTCAAAACCTGACTGGCAAGCACTCGTTAGTATGGGAAGCAAGGTTCCCGTACGATAAATATCATTGAAGGGTAGATCGAGAAATAAACTGTTGTAGATGGTAAACCTTTTGGCCACCTCTGTTTGATATACCTTGGACATGCGCTGTTGTTTGTATGAATATTAAAAGCCCAAAGTAAGTAAAAATAGCTGAATTCTAAATTTTGAGACCCAATGGTTAAAACATTTTCATCAAAAATCCCTTTATTACTCGTTTATCATTGACAATCGCATCAAACTTTTCCTATTCCGTAAATCAAAGCACAAATCCCCCCTAAAGCCGTCTTAATTTTGTAAATTTAGGCGCCCGCTTTTTAAATAGTTTAATATTTCACCTATGTTAGTCGCCGTTTTATCAGGTTTCATTGCAGCATTATGCACCCCGCTCATAGGGAAGCATCTCAAAGGGAGACTGTCCCTCGTTCTGGCTGCTTTACCGATAACACTGTTCATGTATTTTCTGGGTTTTATCCCTCAAATAGCCCAAGGACTACCCGTAACGTTCAGTTACTCATGGATTCCATCTTATGGGATTAACTTGGATTTCAACCTTGACGGACTGGCCTTACTCTTTAGCCTGTTGATTACAGGTATCGGTTCCCTTGTGTTTCTATACACGTCGGCCTACCTGAAAGGCCATGAATACCTTGACCGTTTTTACGGATACTTAAGCATGTTCATGGCATCGATGCTTGGCTTGGTGCTCTCGGACAACATCATCTCTATTTTTATCTTCTGGGAATTAACGAGTATCAGCTCTTTCTTTTTGATCGGGTTTAACAACGAAAATGCCACCTCCCGCAACTCAGCCATGCGGGCGCTAGGGATTACCGGACTAGGAGGTCTGTTTCTCCTCGCCGGCGCTATTGCTTTGGGAACCGCCGGGGGATCCTATAGTATTGCTGAGCTCCTATCTTCTTCCGAATTGATCAAAGAACACGGCCTCTATGGCTGGATCATTTTCTTTGTTTTTATAGCAGCTTTTACTAAATCTGCCCAGTTTCCTTTCCATTTTTGGCTTCCCGGAGCAATGGAAGCCCCCACTCCCGTTTCCACCTATCTGCATTCCGCTACTATGGTGAAGGCGGGAATTTATCTGTTGGCCCGGCTTACACCCGTCTTGGGAGACCACTTCTGGTGGAATACGCCCCTGATCATCGTGGGTACCATTACGATGGTCTATGCAGGGCTTCATGCTCTTTTCCGGTTGGACATGAAAAGCATACTCGCTTATTCAACCATTTCAGCCTTGGGTATACTCGTCTTTCTTATCGGCTTGGGTTCAAAAGAAGCACTGCTGGCAGCAGCAGTATTTATCCTGGTCCATGCACTTTATAAAGCTACGCTCTTTTTGGTCACCGGTATAGTAGATCATGAAACGGGCACCCGAGATGTGTCTAAATTAGCGGGACTTCGGAAAGTCATGCTCCCCGTAGGAGTTGCTGGATTTTTGGCTGCAATTTCCAATGCTGGGATCCCTCCTTCCTTTGGTTTTATAGGGAAAGATCTCATCTATGAAGGCACTTTACATTATGGTGAATGGGCATACTGGCTCACGGGCGCTGCGGTGGTGACCAACATCTGCTTATTGTTTGCAGGTTTTGTTGTTGGATTTAAACCGTTCGTGGGCAAATTGCCCGCGCAATACCAACACGTCCACCTGCCCAGCCCCTTGATGTGGGTTCCTCCATTGCTTCTTTCTGTTCTGGGAATACTCTTTGGCTTGTTCCCCGTTTTAATAGAAACCCCGCTGATCAAACCGGTGGTCGCGTCGCTTCTAAACGACACCCCAGATTTCTACCTGCTGCTCTGGCATGGCTTCAATCTTGTGTTGTTGCTAAGTGGTATTACGATGGCTGGTGGAATAGCTCTCTTGTTTATCATCAAACCCTCGGAAGCTTTATTGGGCAGGGCTGTGAGGTTTCGCCAATTCTCTCCCGAGGGACTATTTGACGGTTTTGCCCGTGTCTTCGATAAATTAGCGGATGGGTGGACAGCGCTTCTTCAAAACGGCTACCTTAGGTCCTATGTATCTACCATTGTTGTTTTTCTGTGTATTATCCTAGGTTATAGGTTGTTTGAAAATAATAGTCTAGACTTCAACCTAGAGCGACTGACAGCCATAACCCTCTACGAAGCCACCGTGCTCTTGATCATGGCCATCGCCATCTTTATCACCGTATTCAGCAAATCAAGGCTGCTCGCCGTGGTAGCAATGGGAGTGATCGGCTATGCCATTTGTTTGATCTTTGTGTTCTATTCTGCCCCGGATTTGGCCATGACCCAATTTGCTATAGACACGCTGACAGTTATCTTATTCGTGTTGGTACTCTATAACCTCCCCAAATACCAGGATTTCTCCAAAACGCATGATAAAATCAGGGACGGAATCGTAGCACTGGCCTTTGGCACCTTGATGAGTTTGATAGCACTGGAGGTATTTAACCTACCCACTGACCCTACCGTATCAGAATTTTACGCTGCCAATGCTTATGTCTTAGGCAAGGGTAAAAACGTGGTCAATGTCATCTTAGTAGACTTCAGAGGTTTTGATACGATGATTGAAATCACCGTTCTCACCATAGCCGCTGTGGGGGTTTTCAGTTTACTCAAGTTGCATCTCAGAAGCAGGGAAAGAGAAATTTGATCCCTGACTCTTGAACATCATATTTAAACAGACTTAGATGAAAAGTTTAATTTTTAAAACAGCATCCGGTTATCTACTTCCGTTACTATTGCTGTTTTCCGTATTTATTTTATTGAGGGGCCATTATCTCCCAGGAGGAGGTTTTGTGGGTGGCTTGATTGCTTCCATTGCATTTGTACTTCATTCGCTCGGAAACGGCCTCAAAGAAACCAGGCAGATTCTGGCCTTCCATCCCGGATTCCTAATGCCTTTAGGATTAGGAGTTGCCCTGTTAAGCAGTGCCTTACCGTTGTTTTTCGGACAGCCCATCTTGACTGGTCTGTGGTATGATCAGCCGCTGCCCATTGTAGGAATGGTCGGTACCGCATTGTTTTTTGACGCAGGGGTTTATTTGGTAGTCCTGGGGGTTACCTTAACCATCATCTTTACCATCACAGACAGCATTTAATATGGAAATATTATTAATCATCATCATCGGCCTGTTGTATGCTTCGGGGATCTATATGATGCTGCGACGGAGCCTGGTCAAACTTATCATCGGCTTGATCTTGATCAGTCACGGTGTGAATATGTTGATATTCTTGGTAGGAGGAATTGTCAAAGGAAAACCACCGGTCATTTCCGATTCCATGCAGGTACTGGCAGATATTTATGCCGACCCCATACCACAAGCCCTGATCCTGACCGCCATTGTGATCAGCTTTGGTCTCCAATCCTTTGCTATTATTCTGATCAAACGGACTTACAAGGTGGTTAAGACCGATGATCTTGATGAACTAAACCCCCAAGGAGAAGAAATATGAACAACCCTTTAATTGTATTGCCGGTTATTATCCAGCTGGTAACCGCTATTGTTTTGATTTTTTTCTGGGGAAAAACCACTATTCAAAAAATCCTTAGCCTCATCTCCGGTGTAATCAACGTAGGGATTGCGGTGTGGCTGTTTCGACTGACATGGAGTGAGGGCATCCAGTTCATGAACGGCGGGGGCTGGGAAGCGCCCTTTGGGATCACTTTTGTAGCGGATGTTTTTAGTGGGGTGATGGTTTTGTTGACCGCCATCTGCGGATTTGCAGTCACGCTATATGCCACCGGGAGTATCAGAAACAAGTTGGTAAGGTTTGGCTTCTATCCCATCCTACACTTCCTGTTGATGGGCCTCAACGGTGCTTTCCTTACCGGAGACATATTTAACCTTTACGTTTGGTTCGAGGTGATCATCATTTCTTCTTTTGTCCTGATTACCTTGGGCGGTGAAAAAATCCAGATCGAAGGTGCGGTAAAATATGTTACCATGAACCTCCTGGCCTCTATTATTTTTCTCACGGCAATCGCTTTATTGTACGGTCTTACGGGAAGCTTGAATATGGCGGACTTGTCCCAAAAAGTAGCCGGTTTAGAAAACCAAACGCTTGTCAATGTCACCGCAGCTTTGTTCTTTATCGGTTTTGGTATAAAATCCGCGATTTTCCCGCTTTACTTCTGGCTCCCGGCCTCCTATCATGCCCCCCCACCAGCGGTTTCAGCGATCTTTGCAGGCTTGCTGACCAAAGTGGGCATCTATGCGATCCTGCGGGTATTTACCCTCATATTCGTACCGGACGAGTTCATGCAGCAATTAATCAGCTGGATAGCGATCTTCACCATTATCACAGGTGCATTGGGCGCTATCACCCAAAATAACCTGAGAGAAATTTTCAGCTACCTTATCATCTGCCATATCGGGTTTATGATTGCAGGCCTGGGCTTTTATACTGAGATCGCTCTTGTTGGGGTCATCTTTTACCTTATCCATGACATCGTTGTAAAAACCAACCTCTACTTGGTAGCCGGCTTGGTTTACAAGATTAAAGGCACATTCAATATCAAAAGGCTTGGAGGCTTCTACAAGACCTATCCCAAACTCTCCCTGTTAATGGCCATTCCCTTATTTTCCTTGGTAGGGGTACCGCCCCTCTCTGGCTTCTGGGCAAAAATTTTCCTCATTGAAGGAGGCTTTGCCCAAGAACAATATATCGGTGTGCTGACCATTATTCTTGGTAGTCTCATTACCTTAATCATCATTGCCAAAATCTGGACGGAGGTGTTCTGGAAAGAAAGCATTGAACTGCCCAAAAGAGAATACATCAAATATTTCCACGAGCTTAAACCTGCCAAACAATACGCATTGGTCATTCCCATAGTGTTGCTTGCTGCCGTATCCTTGTTCATCGGATTGGGGGCTGAATACATCATACAGGTGTCCCAGCACATTGCCGATAACTTAACGGATACTTCTTATTATATTGAAGCTGTCTTAGGTCCCCAAAACCCTTCTTCACCATGATCAAAGCCAAATTCCTTAGTAACATATTGCTCGCATTCGTTTGGGTAGCCCTGACGGGTACTTTTACCTTGGGCAACTTCGCCTTCGGATTCATGGTATGCTTTGGCATCATGTGGCTGATCAGCGCCAATAGAAGAAGAGATCAATATTTCACCCGTATCCCCAAAATCATCGTTTTCTTTTTCTACTTTATTTATGAACTGGTAAAAGCAAACTTACAGGTAGCCTCTGACGTGATTACCTTTAAAAAAGTGAGACCGGGCATCATACGGGTACCTCTGGATGCTAAAACCAACCTTGAAATCACCCTGTTGGCCAACTTTATCAACCTCACGCCGGGAACGCTCATTGTGGACATCTCAGATGACCGAAAAGTATTCTATATCCATAGCATTAGGGTTAAGAGCAGGGAACAATTTATTCATGACATAAAAAACGGCTTTGAAAAAAGGCTATTAGAAATATTGCGATGACTGTAAGTGATTATCTCTATTACGTAATTCTCCCCCTGCTGGCCGTGGCCATCCTGCTGATGTTCATACGGTTTATCAAAGGCCCAAGCCTCTCGGATAGGGTGGTTTCACTGGATTTATTGCTGACTACCGGAATCGGCGTGATTGCCGTCTATAGCGTATACACCGACCAGGCGACATTTTTGGATATTGCCATGATCATGGCCCTGATTGCCTTTTTGGGTACGGTTGCTTATTCATATTATTTGGAAAAAAGAGAGAAAAATGATTGATTGGATTATTATTATATCAAGTACGTTGGGCACCTCGTTTATCCTTTTGGCAGGGATAGGGATTGTCCGTATGCCGGATGTTTACCTGCGTATTTCTGTAACCACCAAGGCCGCTACCTTAGGCATCGGTTTGATTTTGATGGGTGCAGCCATGTATTTCAACGAGTTGGGTATCACCTCACGGGTCATCGCCATCATATTTTTCCTGCTTCTTACAGCTCCGGTGGGGGCACACATGATAGGCCGGGCCTCTTACTTTACCGGTATTAAGCCATGGGGCAAGTCTGTGTATGACGACATCAAAGGGAAATATGACCCCAAAACCCACGAGTTGTCGAGTGAGGAACATATCGATCACAGCAAAAAATGAAAAACCTATTTCTTCTTTTTCTTTCGCTCTTCTTCTCCTTTTCCTGCAAACCTAAGAATAATGAACATCAAACTGAATCGGTTATGGATCAAACTTATTTCTTCCTTTTAGGTACTTATACCGAGAAACCGGATGAAGGAATCCACCTCTTATCGTTCAATCCTGAATCTGGTGAAATAGAGCCATTATATGTTGCTTCCGGCATAGACAATCCTTCTTTCGTCATTGCCAATGCGGAGCAAACATTGGTGTTTTCCACAGAAGAGACCAGCAGCGAACAGGGAGGTAAGGTCACCTCTTTCAAGTTGAACAAGGCGACAAATACCTTAGAGAAGATCAACTCGGTTTTCACCCAAGGCGGCAGCCCCTGTCACATCAGCTTAGATCCCACAGAGCGCTTCCTGGTGGTCTCCAATTATTCCGGAGGAAACGTCACCGTCATCCCGGTGGATCAAGAAGGGTATTTATCCCCGGAGATACAGGTCATCCAACACGAAGGCTCCAGTGTCAACCCCGGCCGACAACAGGCGCCTCATGTGCACAGTGCCGTGTTCCACCCCACAGAGGAGCGGGTGTTTGTCGCTGATTTGGGCACGGACAAAATCTATGCATATGATGTAGTTGACAATGATACTGCTCCTTTAAGTCCTGTGGCAACTGAAGCGTTTTCGGTCGAAGCAGGTGCGGGGCCACGACATATTCTTTTTAATAAAACGGGGGACAGATTTTATCTGATCCACGAACTTACAGCCGAAGTGGGGGTATACGCATATGAACAGGGTCGGATTTCGCATATAGAGACACACCCGCTCACCCGCGCGGGGCATGCGGGAGAGGTTGGCGCCGCTGAAGTCAGGATCTCTCCCGATGGGAAATACTTGTATGCTTCTAATCGGGGAGATGCCAACACGCTTACGGCTTTTGCGATCGACGTTGACACTGGCAGGCTTACCGAAATCCAACAGGTGTCCTCCGAAGGCGTCGCGCCACGGAACTTTGCCATTACGGCTGATGGAAGATATCTGCTCTGCGGAAACCAAAACTCAGATGAAATTATCGTATTCAACCGAAACCAGGAAGATGGCACGATCGATCTAAGCCAGACTTCCTTTTCGGTAAAGAAGCCCGTTTATTTTTATTTTTTAAATTAACCACACAAGCGGGCAATTAGCCTATCATGGAGTAATAAGACAAAAAATAAATTCTATGCATAAAAAATGTGCAGATTCATTGTCATTTTTATACCTTTACGGGATTTTGAGTAGCAAATAATCAAAATCCGAAGAAATCAATTATCTAATAGTCAAAATGATAGGAGTGAGTGAGGTGAAATACCAGAGCATCTTAAACAGGCGGAATACTGAAAAAGCAATAGATCTGATAAAAACATCGGTAGCTAAATTGCTATCTGACAAGCTAAACCTGTTTAAGTTGTCATGCCCTCTGGTTATCCTGGATGGAACCGGAATAAACGATGACCTTAACGGAATAGAAAGACCTGTTCGTTTTCCAGTAAAAAACCAGATGGACTCTAAGGCCGTTGTCGTCCAATCTCTTGCCAAATGGAAAAGACTGCAGTTGGCCGAGTTAGAAGCCGAAGTAGGGGAAGGTATCATCACCGACATGAGAGCGCTCAGGCCTGACGAGGACTACTCTCGAATCCATTCCATCTACGTGGACCAGTGGGACTGGGAACGCCGGATCAGCGTCAAAGACCGAAACCTTCATTATCTGAAAGAAACGGTAAAAGCCATTTACGCTACCATTAAGGAAACTGAGCTGCTCGTTTACAAACATTTTGACGAAATAACCCCTGTTCTCCCCTCAGAAATCACCTTTATCCATACCGAGGAATTGCTCCAACGGTATCCTAACCAAACGCCTAAAGAACGCGAAAACAACATCGCCAAAGAATATGGAGCCGTCTTCTTAATCGGAATCGGCGGCCCGCTTAGCCATGGCGAACCTCACGACGGGAGGGCTCCTGATTATGATGATTGGAGCACGGTCAACGAAGACGGATTCACAGGATTGAACGGCGATATATTGGTATGGAACCCTGTCCATGAATCTTCTTTGGAATTGTCTTCGATGGGAATCCGCGTCGATGCAGAGACCTTGAAGAGGCAGTTGGAACTAAGGAACGCCGAGGATAAGAAGAATCTTTTGTTTCACAAGAAACTGTTGAATAACGAATTGCCACAAAGCATCGGAGGAGGAATAGGCCAATCCAGAATGTGCATGTTTTTATTGAAAAAGACACATATCGGCGAAGTGCAGTCCGGAATATGGCCGGCAGAAGAAATTGAAAAATGCCGAAAATCTGGAATTTTCCTGATGTAAATTGCACTTTAACACCTTTACCTGAAAAAAAATATTCGCCTGTTGGTTTTATTTACAAAACTATTGGTTACCTTTGAGAAATTTATTTATTACAATTAATACATTATGAACACAGGTAAAGTAAAATTTTTTAATGAGTCCAAAGGATTCGGTTTTATCGTTGATGACGACTCTTC